>Ga0209777_10007432_pt1 | contig 12168 bp, 13 predicted proteins | sample FrelakmetHBP12HB_FD_187147 | JGI IMG/M metagenome (GOLD analysis project Ga0209777, IMG submission 187147) | Freshwater lake sediment microbial communities from the University of Notre Dame, USA, for methane emissions studies -HBP12 HB (SPAdes)... | ecosystem: Environmental > Aquatic >... | reverse complement strand
CGGCTGAAGCCATGCCCTGATACAAACCAAGCCTATTGCGAGCCGGAAAGCGTTGCGTACCCCTACGCTCGGATTCCTGCGAATTGGTCAGAAATCGGCAGCCGCGCCACTTCTTTGTCGCGCACCCGATCGAGTTCACTGAGCGCCGGTGCCGGGAGCGTCAGCAAGCCGGACCCAATACTGCGACCGGCCCAGGAGCGAGAAGCCGATATAGCCGCGTACAACCAGCTTTCGGCCTTCCTCGGTAAGGTGCATCGTGCACCGGTAGACCGACCCGTTATCGGGATCGAGGATATCCCCGCCGGTGTATTCATCGGCCTTCTTCTTCATGTTGCGCAGGATCAGGAGGCCGACAACGGGCCTGTTCTTCCGGTCGCCCGGGCACTTGTCGCAGACCTTCTTGGCTTCCTCGGGATCCACCGTGCCCTCGATTCTCCCGAAGAGCGCACTCTTCTCCTCCCAGATGCGCACGATGCCCCGCGCTTTCTTGGTCTTGTCGTCGTATGTTTGCCACCGGCCGGTGGGCGCAAGGTCTGCCGCTGCTGCCTGCGCCAGCACGAAGAATACGCCTGCGAGAAGCGTGGCGGCGCGCCATCGCGCAGTGGAAACGCAGTCGGCGCCGGTTCGGTGCACGTGATGTTGTAGGATCATGCCATGGCTCGCTGAGCCGGCGGCCGGCCCGTGGATGAACGCACCACCAGTTGGCTCTCGAGGACCGCTTCCACGCCCGTGCGGCGTTTCATCCTGATCAACCTCTGCAGCGCGTCGAAAGCCATCAGGCCGAGACGGTCGCGCGGGATGCGGATCGTTGTCAGCGGCGGGCTGGAGTAACGCGCTGCGGTGATATCGTCGGCGCCGATGATGGAGAAATCCTCGGGCACCCGCCGGCCCGCTTCCGCCAGCGCCTGCATGGCGCCGAGCGCCGCCAGGTCGTTGCCGCAAAGCACGGCGCTGGGAGGACGGCTCTCCGCCATGACCTCCCGCATCGCCTGCCGCCCGCCCTCGGCGGTGTTGTCGCCCTGGACGAACCGGACCTCCGGCAGTTCGAAGGAGGCCACCGCGTCCACCAGCGCTTGCCTGTAGGTGACCGCCGAAACGCGGTTCAGCGGGCCTGAGATGAATCCGAGGCGGTTGTGCCCGAGATCCCGTAAGTACCGGACCGCTTCGAGCGCGCCGTTCGAATAGTCGATGCGAACGCTGCTGCGGCCCCGCCCGGCGACGCCGTCCATGAGCACCACCGGCATATCGGCCGCCACCAGTTCGTCAACCAGCGACGAATCCAGTTGCGAGGTCATCACCGCCACACCCTGCACCTTGTTCTCGATCATGCGCCGGATCGCCTTGCGCGCCAGCTCGGGATCGTAGTTGGTTGTGCAGAGGAGCACATCCCAGCCGCGGCTCACCACGGCATTCTCGAAGCTCTTGATCAGCTCCGGGAAAAACGGATTCTCGATGTCGGAGATCAGCAGTCCGAGCGCGTCGCTGCGCCCCCGCGCCAGGCGGCGGCCGAACGCGTTTTTGTAATAGTTCAGCTCGCGCATGGCGTCCTGCACGCGCGTTCGCGTGGCTGCGGCGACCGGGCGAGTGTCGTTGATCACGTGTGAGACGGTGCTGATGGAGACGCCGGCTCTCTCGGCGACATCTCTCATTTGTGCTGCGGGGCTGTTTCGTTCTTGGCGTGAAGCGCTCATGGCTGCCGCCCTGTTGCGGATGCTTTTCCCTTCAACTATCGCACGAGCGCGACATTGTCAAGGCAACGAGCGTTGCCGGCCCGCCCGCCGGTACCAGGCCCGTCCCCGGGCTCGGGCGGCCGCCCCTGCGTGCTAAAGTGTACAAGTTCAATTACCATGCTGAGCTACGCAATCGGTCCTGAAGTGCCAACGTGGGAACTGACCATCGGCGGGCTGATCGATGCCGCCGCCGAACGGCACTCCGGCCGGGATGCCCTCATCTCTCGCCACCAGCAGCTTCGCATCACCTATGACCGACTCCGCGATGAGGTGGAGCGTACGGCTCGCGGTCTGTGGGGCCTCGGTATCCGGCCGGGCGACCGGTTCGGCATGTGGTCCACCATTCGCATCGAGTGGGTCTACCTGCAGGCGGCCGCCGCGCGCATCGGCGCGGTTCTGGTGAACATGAATCCCGCCTACCGCGCCCACGACCTGCGCTACGTGCTCAAACGTTCGCGCATGCGGGCGCTCTTCATGAGGGAGACGGACCAGCGCGCCAACTATGTCGAGATTCTCGAAGAGGCGCGCCGCGGCCAGGACCTCGCCCTCCGCGACACCGTCCTGCTCGACAACCCGCTGTGGGACGAGATGCTCGCCGCCGGCGTTGCGTACCCGAAGCTCGAGCTCACGCCGCAGGACGTGGTGAACATCCAGTACACATCGGGCACCACCGGCTCTCCCAAAGGCGTGCTGCTCACCCACCACAATCTGGTGAACAACGGCCTCTTCATTGGCCAGCGCCTGCGGGCCTCGGAACGCGATCGCATCTGCGCCCCGGTCCCCCTCTATCACTGTTTCGGCTGCGTGATCGGAGTCATGGTGGCGCTCACCTCGGGCGCCGCGCTCGTCCTCCCCGCGGCGCAGTTCGATCCGCTCGCCACCCTCGAAGCCGTCGCCGAGGAGCGCTGCACCGCAATCTATGGCGTGCCGACCATGTTCATCGCCGAGTTCGAGCATCCCCGGTTCGCCGAGTTTGATCTGACCTCGCTACGGACCGGCGTCATGGCCGGCGCGCCCTGTCCCATCGAGCTCATGAAGCGCGTTGTGAACGAGATGCATTGCCACGAGCTGACCATCTGCTACGGCCAGACCGAGAGCTCGCCCGTCATCACCATGTCCGCCACCGACGACACCGTCGAGACCCGCGTTTCCACTGTCGGGCGCGCGCTGCCGCAAACCGAGGTGAAGATCGTTGACCCCGCCAGCGGCGAAACGCTGCCCGACGGCGCGCAGGGAGAGCTTTGCACGCGCGGCTACCTGGTCATGAAGGGTTACGATGACGACCCGGCAGCCACCGCGCACACGATCGACGGTGAGGGCTGGCTTCACACCGGCGACCTGGCGGTCATGAGAGAGGACGGCTGCTTCCGCATCACGGGCCGCGCCAAGGACATGATCAGCCGCGGCGGCGAGAAAGTCTACCCGCGCGAGGTGGAGGAGTTTCTCCATCACCACCCGAAAATCGTTGACGTTTACGTTTTCGGCATTCCGGACGAGCGCCTCGGCGAGAAGGTCGCGGCCTGGGTGCGCCTGAAGGCGGGCCAGTCCGCCACGCTCGAAGATATCCGCGGCTACTGCCAGGGCCAGATCGCCTACTTCAAAATCCCGCAGCACATCCGGTTCGTGGACACCTTCCCGATGACGGCGAACGGCAAAGTGCAGAAGTTCCTCATGCGCGAGCACGAGATCCGCGAGCTCGGCCTCGAGGCGCTGGCGAAGACGATCACCGCGTAGCCTCGCACCTGAGCCGTGGCCGCCGTCCGCAGAGTCTTCGCCAAACTTGCCACCCCGCTCCCGTGAGGGCGCGCATCCGCCCTTCCGGCGCACAAGGCCACCAGGATCAATCCCGTCGAAGCGCTCCGTCACGACTGACGCACGGCCCCGCCCATCCGCTCTGCTGCCGTCGCAACAGCACTTCTGCCGGAGGCCGTGGTCTATAATGTTGCATTGCGATTAATGTCGAAAACTCAACGAATTGGCGAACTTGAAGACAAGCGTGCGCACCTCGAACAAGGCGGCGGCGCGGAGCGCATAGCAAAGCAGCATGAAGCCGCGAAGCTCTCCGCCCGCGAGCGGCTGGAACTGTTTCTCGACCGCGATTCCCTGCAAGAGGTCGGGCTGTTTGCGCAGCACCGGGCGACCCACTTCGGCATGGCCGCCAAAGAGCTTGCCGCCGACGGTGTCATCACTGGCAGCGGGCGCGTGGAAGGCCGCGTTGTCCACGTGGCCAGCCAGGATTTCACTGTAGCCGGCGGCTCGGCTGGCGAGGTTCACTGCGACAAGATCGTCGAGATGATGAAGTCGTCTCTCAAGACCGGGACGCCGTTCATCTTCATCAACGATTCGGGCGGCGCTCGCGTGCAGGAAGGCGTCGTCAGCCTGGCCGGCTACGCACGGGTCTTCTACAACAACGTGATGCTCTCTGGAGTGGTGCCGCAGATCTCGCTCATCTGCGGTCCATGTGCCGGCGGAGCCGCGTACAGCCCCGCGCTCACCGATTTCATCATCCAGACCCGCTACGCCCAGATGTTCATCACCGGGCCTTCGGTCATCAAGCAGGTCACCGGCGAAGTGGTCACCGCCGATGAGCTCGGCGGACCCGGCGCCCAGATGAGCTACTCCGGCGTGGTCCATTTCGTCGCCGAAAACGATGTGGATGCCGTTCGCATCGGCAAGCGCCTGCTGAGTTTTCTACCTTCGAATAACCTGGAGGACCCGCCCCGCGCAGCCGGCTACGAGCCGGCCCTGCCCGACGAGGAACTCAATTCGGTGGTGCCGGAGGATGGCAAGGCCGCCTACGACATGCACGAGGTAATCCTGCGCATCGTGGACCGGCAGGATTTTCTCGAGGTGCAGGAGGATTTCGCCGCGAACCTCATGGTGGGCTTCGGACGCATTCAGGGCCGCACCGTGGGGATCATCGCGAATCAGCCCGCGGTGATGGCCGGCGTGCTCGACATCAACGCCTCCGACAAGGGCGCGCGCTTCATCCGCTTCTGCAACGCGTTCAATATCCCCATCCTCACTTTCGTGGATGTGCCTGGATTTCTGCCGGGCGTGGAGCAGGAGTACGGCGGCATCATCCGCCACGGCGCGAAGATGCTGTTCGCCTATTCGGCGGCCACCGTTCCCAAGATCACCATCGTCGTGCGCAAGGCGTACGGCGGCGGCTACATTGCCATGTGCGCCAAGGACCTCGGCGCCGACCGCGTCATCGCCTGGCCCAGCGCCGAGATCGCCGTCATGGGCGCCGAAGGTGCGGCCGAGGTTGTCTTCAGGCGTGAGATCGATTCCGCCGGCGACAAGGCCGCCCGTCGCAAGGAACTCGTCGAGCAATACCGGAAGACGTTCTCCACGCCGTATATGTCGGCCGCCCGGCGGCTGGTGGATGACATCATCGAGCCCTCCCGGACGCGCCCCTACCTGGCTGAGGCGATCGAGACTCTGCACAGCAAGCGTGATTGGCGCCCGCAGAAGAAGCACGGGCTCATCCCGCTATAAGCACATGGCCGGGCCTGTGGAAGCAAACAACCCGGAGGAAACCGCCGGCGACCAGGCCGCGCGCCACCGCGTTCTCATCGCCGCCGCGGTGGCCGCCCTCTTCGGTGAACACGCCAGCATTCTCGGCATTCACGCCGCTGAGACAGGCTCGCCCGCCGAGTGGACCCGCCACGGCCGGGCCTCCCTGCAGAATTCGCACCGGCTCGAGTGGACTCTCGCCGCCCGTTCGCTCGCCAGACACGACCCTGGAGCCTTCAAGAGGTGAAGCTGAGAATCACCCTCGAAGGCAGAACCTACGACGTGGACGTCGAGCTCGTCGAAGAACCGCAGACCCCGCCCGGGACGCCCGCCGCCGGCATCCAACTCCGGCAGGCGCCCAGAGTGCCACTCCCGCCGCCGCCGCGAAGCCGCCGCACCCCCAGGTCGGACGAGAAGACCTGCCGTAGCCCGCTCGCCGGTGTGGTGGTCTCGATCGCCGTCTCCCTCGGGCAGAAGGTGGAGAAGAACGACCTGCTCGCGGTCATCGAGGCGATGAAGATGGAAAGCAAGATCCTCGCGCTCGGCGCCGGCGCCGTGAAGACCGTCGGCGTCACCGCGGGCGAGGCTGTGAAACCCGGGCAGATCCTCATCGAACTGGAGTAAGATCGGCGCTTGAGGCCTGTGCAGCCGGAGCGCGCCCGCAGCCGCCTGAGGGCAGCCGGTCTTCTCAAGCACCGCACAACGACGAAACATGAAGCGGCCCGATCCCAGAACTCTCAACGTTGCCCTGAAGGTTGGTGTTTTCGTCTTCCTCGCGCTGTTCGGGGAGATGCTTTTCGGCTGGTTCCTGTGGCAGCTCATGGAGCCCCGCATCGTCGCCGTCGCTCCTCTCGCCGTCTTCGCCTCCGCCGCGGCGGCGAACGCGCTCGCGTTGCGCATCTGGGATCGCGGCGGGCTGGTCGCCATCGGCCTCGGCTGGACCCGCGCTTCCGTCATCAACCTCGCGCTCGGTCTCGGCGCCGGTTTGGTGTGCGCGCTTGCGGCCACGGTCGTCCCGGTTCTCGAAGGCGCTGCCGAGTTCACTCGCGGCTCCTCCGGAGAGTGGAGCCGCGCCATCCTCGTTATGGTCATCCTCGTCTTCGGCGCAATCGGCGAGGAAATGCTCTTTCACGGCTACGGGTTCCAGGTCCTCATGGCCGCGCTCGGCCCGTTCGCCACCATCCTGCCCGTCAGCGTCCTGTTCACGCTCGCGCACGCCGGGAACCTCAACGTCAGCCCGATGGCGATGCTGAATACGGGTCTCTGGGGCGTCGTCCTCGGCTACGCCTTTTTCAAGAGCGGCGACCTGTGGCTCCCCATCGGCCTGCACCTGGGCTGGAACTGGGTGCTGCCGCTGTTCGGCGCAAATCTGAGCGGGTTTACAATAAATGTGACGGGCTATACGATGCGGTGGCGCGCGGGCTCGGAGTTGTGGACCGGCGGGGCATACGGTCCCGAGGCCAGCGTTCTGACAAGCGCCGTTCTGGTGATCCTGTTCCTTTGGCTGCTCATGAAAGCTCCTGTGCGCCGCCAGACTCCCTACCTGCTGCGCGACCAGTGGGAGGAGTTCACGAGCCCTGAAGAGCCCGCCAAGGAGTAGTGCATGCGTTTCCTGCCGTTGGCCCTCGCGGCCCTGGCGTCGTTTTCCGGCGCCCGCGCGAGTGAGGAAAAGCTCACTGCCGAACAGCGCGTGGAGCTCATCCGCGGCCTCACCGCCGAATACGCCACGGCCAAGGTTTCGGTCCCGCGCTCGAAGAAGACCCTGACTCTGGACACCAAGGGCGCCTATGACAAGACAGCCTGGGATGACGCCGCCCGCCAGTACGGCCCCGCGGCGCGCGTCGGCGACCTCGTGCAGGTGAGCCGCATCGAAATCGACGGTGACCGCATTGTTTTCATCATCAATGGCGGATTCAACAGCGGCAGGGGCAAGTGGTATCAGCGCATCGAAGTCGGCACAGGTACCCGGACTGCGCCCGTCTCGCAGGGCCAGTCGAATGCTCCCGGCGGAACTTCCATCGCGCTCGTCTTCAACCAGCCCGTGCCGCCGCTCAAGGCCGCCGACGTCAAGAAGATGCTCGCCCCCGTCCTCGATTTCGAGAAGCATACCGTCACCGAAAACTACGTTGAAAGCCTCCCGCCTGAGATCAAGGCCGCCGTCGAGGCGAAGCGCGCCGTCGAAGGCATGGACCACGACCAGGTCCTGCTCGCTCTCGGCCGCCCGGTCCGGAAGGTGCGTGAGGTCAAGGACGGAGACGAGCTCGAGGACTGGATCTACGGCACCCCGCCCGGGAAGATTGTCTTCGTCACCTTCAACGGCAGCAAAGTCGTGAAGGTGAAAGAAACCTACGCCGGGCTCGGAGGAACGGAAGCTCCCAAAATCGAGGCCCCCCGCTAGCGCGAATGCGGGCATATCCGCGCTACGACCGCACAAGCGGAGTGCCCGCTCTGATATCATTTAGGGTTATACAGCCCTCGTAGGGGCGGTCCTCAAGCCGGTCCTGCGGATTCAAGAACCCCAACATAACAGGAGACATCCTTATGGCAGTCAAAGTTGCGATTAATGGTTTCGGCCGCATCGGGCGCAACGTAGTCCGCGCCGGCCTGAACGACCCCAATGTGGAGTTCGTTGCCTGTAACGACCTGACCGACACGAAGACCCTGGCGCACCTGCTGAAGTACGACTCGGTGCTCGGCCGGCTTGACGCCGACATCAAGGCCGAAGGCGACTCGATCCTCATCAATGGCAAGCCGCTCAAAGTGTTCGCGATCAAAGATCCCGCCGAGCTGGATTGGAGCTCTCTCGGCGCGCAGATCGTCATCGAGTCCACCGGCAAGTTCACCGACGCCACCCAGGCCTCGAAGCACCTGCGCGGCACGGTGAAGAAGGTTATCATCTCCGCCCCGGCGAAGAACGAGGACCTTACCGTCGTGCTCGGCGTCAACGACGACAAGTACGATCCCGCCAAGCACAACATCATCTCGAACGCGTCCTGCACCACCAACTGTCTGGCGCCCTTCGTGAAGGTGCTGCACGAGAACTTCAAGGTCCTGAAGGGCTCGATGACCACCATCCATAGCTACACGAACGACCAGACCGTCCTCGACTTCCCGCACAAGGACCTCCGCCGCGCCCGCGCCGCCGCCATCAACATGATCCCGACCTCCACCGGCGCCGCCAAAGCCATCGGCCTCGTCATGCCGGAATTGAAGGGCAAGCTGGACGGCTACGCCATGCGCGTCCCCACCCCGAACGTGTCCGTGGTTGACCTGGTCGTGGTCACCGAGAAGTCCTGCACGGCCGAGGAAGTCAACGCCGCTCTCAAGGCTGCCGCGAACGGCCCGCTGAAGGGCATCCTGGCCTACACGGACGACCCCGTGGTCTCCACCGACATGCTGCACAACTCCAACAGCTCCATCGTCGACGGGCTGCTCACGAAGGTGGTCGACGGCAACCTGCTGAAGGTCGTCTCCTGGTACGACAACGAGTGGGGCTACTCCTGCCGCGTTGTTGACCTGGTGAAGTTCCTCGCGGCCAAAGGTCTGTAACCGCAGTTTCGAAAGCATCACAAAGGGCGGCGTCCGCAAGGGTGCCGTCCTTTGTGCTTTGTTCCGACCCGCGACCGTAAGGGAGTCGGCTGGCCCGCAAGCATCGTGAACTCCTCGAGCGCACGGTCATCCCGTCCTGCGACCGCCTGAGCTGCGGCCTCACAACGCCGCCGTCAGAATCCCCGTCAACTCCCCCGTTTCCAACACGATCGGGTTCGCCTTCATGCTGCTCGCGCGCGCGGCTTTCTCCACCAGGTCCGGTACATCCGCCTCGGTGATGCCATACGACCCGAGCGGCGGGATCTTCAGCCGCGCGCACACGATCCGCACCCAGCCCACCGCGTCCTCCGCGGCTGCCTGTAAGTCGCCCGTGAGGATCCGCGCCACCGTCTCATAGCGCGCGATCGCCGGCGATTGCGGCACGCGCGAACGCAGCGCCCGCAGGTTCGTCTCAATCACGTGCGGCAGCAGCGCCGCACAGACCGCACCGTGCGGCGCCGGAAACTCGCCACCGACCGGGGCGGCAAAGCCGTGAACCGCGCCCAAACCCGCATTCGCGAGCGACAGCCCGCCGAGCAGGCTCGCGAGGCACATGTCGCGCCGCGCCTCCCGGTCCGCACCGTTCTCGTACGCCCGCACGAGCGCGCCCGCGGCGCGCCGCATGCCCTCCACGCAGAACATGTCCGTCATCGCGTTGGCGCGCGACGAAACGTACGGCTCGATCAACTGCGTCAGCGCATCGAGGCCCGTCGAGGCCGTGACGGCCGGCGGCAGTTCATACGTAAGCTCGGGATCGATGATCGCCATCCGCGGCAACATGTGCGCGCTGCGCAGGCTCGCCTTCACGCCATGCTCCGGTGATGCCAGCACCGCGTTCCGCGTCACTTCCGTCCCCGTCCCCGCTGTAGTGGGCAGGGCGATGAACGGCACGGATGGCTCCTTCAGCGTTTGTCCCCGCCCGACCACCTCCAGGTAGTCCAGCACGTCCCCCGGGTTAGCGAGTAGTGCCGCGATGGCCTTCCCCGCGTCGATCGCGCTGCCGCCGCCCGCGGCAATCACGAGGTCCGCGCCTTTCTGCCGCGCGAGCGCCGTGCCGCACCGCACCAGGTCCACTGTCGGCTCGCTCTCCACGGAAAACGCGATTGTGGGGACTCCGCCCGATTCGAGCGAGGCCCGCAACCCTTGCGCGCGTTCCGAAGACCTGCCTGTCACCAGCAGGGCGCGGCTGCCCATCGCCCGCGCCGCCGGAACCGCCGCGCGGGAGCTGCCCTCGCCGAAGAGGATCCGGCCCGCGGTGCCGAAATCGAAGTTCATCGCGGCCTACCACCATTCGTCGTCCGGGAACAGGTTCGTGAACTTCACGCTCGTGCGCGGCTCGGCCATCATCGTGGCTACCGTGTCGCGCCAGGTCGCATAGTGCGCCGTCTCCTTATGTGCCGCCGGCGCCTCCACCGAACGGTAAACCTCCACCAGCACGAAACGGCTCGGCTCGTCCGCTTGCTGGATGACGTCGAAGCGCGCGACGCCGGGCTCCTTCACGCTCTGCCTCGCGTTCTCGATGGTCGCCTGCTTGAACGCGTCGATAAAGATGGGATTGACGTGCACGTGTACGTGGACAATGAGCATCACTTCCTCCTGAACGGTTTCCTGTAGCGCTTCTCAGGTCGTGCCGTAGGCTTTCATCTCGCGGGCTATGAACATGGCCATCTCGAGCGCCTGCTCGTAGTTCAGCCTCGGGTCGAGCGACGAGCGGTAGGCGCGCTTCAAATCCGACTCGCCGAGATTGCGCGCGCCTCCGATGCACTCCGTAACGTCTTCGCCGGTCAGCTCGATATGAACGCCGCCCAGGCAGCCGCCGTATTCCGCGTGGATGTCGAATGCCTGGTCGAGTTCCCCGAGGATCGCTTCGAAGTTGCGCGTCTTGTACCCGTCTGCGGTCACCCGTGTGTTCCCGTGCATCGGGTCGCAGCACCACAGCACGGTTTTGCCCGTGGCCTGCACGGCTTCGATCAGCGGCGGCAGGCAGTTCCCGATGCACTCGTCGCCGAAGCGGTGGATCAGCGTCAGCCTTCCCGGCTCGTCGTCCGGGTGCAGCATGTCGAGCAGCCGGACAAGCATCGCGGGCGTCATCGAAGGGCCCACCTTCATCGCGATCGGGTTGCGGATGCCGCGGAAGTACTCCACGTGCGCGCCGTCCGGGTCAATCGTGCGCATGCCGATCCACGGGAAGTGCGTCGATAGGTTGTACCACCCCTCGTGCCGCGGAACGCGCCGCGTCTGCGCCTCCTCGTAGGGCAGGTGGACGCCTTCGTGGCTCGCGAAAAACTCCACCCATCGCAACTCGCCGGGGTGTACTCCCAGCAGGCTCTCCATGAATTTCAGAGATTCCCCGATCGCCCGCGCTGTCTTGTGATACTCCTCCGCCATCGGCGAGTGCTTCACGAAATCCAGGTCCCAGTACTCCAGGCGGTGCGGGTCCACGAACCCGCGCGAGACCAGCGCCCGGATAAAATTCAACGTGAGCGCCGCGCGTTCGTACCCGCGCAGCATCAGCCAAGGATCGGGCGTCCGCGCCGCTTCCGCGAACTCCGGCCGGTTGATGAGGTCGCCGCGGTAGCTCGGCAGCGTAACTCCGTTCCGCGTCTCCCAGTCCTCCGAGCGCGGCTTCCCGTATTGGCCGGCGAAGCGCCCCACGCGGATCACGGGCTTGTTCCCGCCGTGCACGAGCACAAGGCTCATTTGCAGCAGGATCTTCAGCTTGTTCGCGATGGTGTTGGAATCGCAGTTGTCGAAGCTCTCGGCGCAGTCGCCGCCTTGTAGCAGGAAGCGCTCGCCCCGCGCCGCTTCGGCCAGTTGATTCTTGAGGGCGCCGACCTCCCACGATGTCACCAGTGGCGGAAGCTTCGAGATCTGCTTGACGACCTCTGCGACTTCGGCCTCGGACTGGTAGACCGGCTGCTGTGCCGCCGGCTTCGCCTTCCAGGAGGCCGGCGACCATTCGCGGCTCTCGACTTCTCGGGCCATAGTTCCTACCGCAGCGGCCCGGCGGTCGGTCCGGTGGACGCCCCGGGCCGGCGCCACCGTTCAAAATACCAGAGCCCGCACCTGCGGTGGGGACCGAGAGTGGGACAGGCCTCCTGGCCTGTCATCGAGGGTTGGCGACCCGAGACACTCCATGAAGAAGATCCAGAGCCCCGGCAGAATGGGAAAGCTGTGGAGCGACGAGACCGGAGTGACAGTGGAGAAGTGGGTGGTTCCGACCCTGTCTGTGAATCCTCTACATCTCATCACGCCGTGATTCAGGTCCGCAGCCCCTCGCGCTCGCGACCCGATATTCCCGCTTTGTATCAGGGCATGGCTTCAGCCGTGC
>Ga0209777_10007431_pt1 | contig 12169 bp, 10 predicted proteins | sample FrelakmetHBP12HB_FD_187147 | JGI IMG/M metagenome (GOLD analysis project Ga0209777, IMG submission 187147) | Freshwater lake sediment microbial communities from the University of Notre Dame, USA, for methane emissions studies -HBP12 HB (SPAdes)... | ecosystem: Environmental > Aquatic >... | reverse complement strand
CAAACCAATCGAAACAAGGGCCGCGATGTTGTGCCGCATCATCTGCCTTGCACGCGGCTATTCCGGCGTTTCGATTGGTTTGCTTGAGCAATTGGCAAATTTTCTTAACTGCGGGATTACGCCTGTTGTTCCCTGCGAAGGATCGGTTGGAGCATCCGGCGATTTAACACCGATGTCTTATATCGGAGCGTGTCTTGCGGGCGGGGGCGAAGTATTTTATCAGGAAGAAATAATGTCTGCGGCAAAGGCTCTGAAAAAGGCCAGACTGAAGCCTTACACTTATCTGCCCAAAGAACCTCTGTCCATGGTCAACGGCACGACAACAATGACCGGCATTGCCGCTCTGGCAGTGGACAGAGCCTGGCGTATTTTGAATGCCGCCATATACGCTACAGCGCTTTCGGTTCATGCGATGAAAGGAAACGCCCATCATTACCATCCGGTAATATCCGAGGCCAAACCATTTCCGGGTCAGGCATTTGTTGCCGCGCAAATCACCCGTCTTTTACAAGCCAGAGTATCATCGCGCCAACTCGAAGATGGTACTCTGGAAACGTTGCAGGATCCTTATTCACTGCGTTGCGCTCCCCAGGTGCTGGGAGTTTTATACGATGGCCTTGTCTGGATTGCAAAATGGGTGGAAATTGAAGCCAACTCCTCCAACGATAATCCAATTTTTGATCCTGCCACAGGCGATGTGCTGATGGGCGGTAATTTTTACGGCGGACATATCGCTTTTGCCATGGACGGGCTAAAAGCCGCGCTGGCATCCGCCGCTGATATGTGCGACCGTCAGGTGGCGCTGCTGGTTAATCCGAATTCAAACAGAGGCCTGCCTGGCGACCTGGTGCGGAAACCGGCTGGTGAAATAACCCTGCATCATGGCTTTAAAGCTATGTCCATTTCATCTTCCGCATTGACCGCCGAAGCCTTGAAAGCAACAATGCCCGCGGCATCTTTTTCACGTTCCACAGAATCACATAATCAGGATAAAGTCAGCATGGGAACAATCGCAGCGCGTGATGCTGAAATGGTTTGTACGCTCACCGAACGCGTTGTCTCCATCCATTTGCTGGCGGCAGCCCAGGCTTGTAATATAAGAGATAACACAGGTGTACGGCCGCTTCTGGCCAAGGCTCTGGGGAATATCAGGCTTGTCAGCGCACCGGTTCTTGCAGACAGGCCACTGGACAAAGATATCGAAAGCGTGTGCGCGGCAATTCGATATTCAGACTTTTTCAGGATTAAACAATGAATAAAAAACAAAAAAGTTTTGAAATAAATATCCGCGTGCCTTTTTTTGACCTTGATCCCATGCAAATAGTTTGGCACGGCAATTACCTCAACTATTTTGAAATGGCGCGAGCGGCGCTGTTTGAAGATAACGGCGTTGATCTTTACTCCTATTATGAGCGCCACAAGTTAATATTTCCTATAATTCGGACTTCCACAAAGCATATTTTTCCTTTGCGCCACCGCGATGAAATTATTTGCAAAGCGACGCTGATCGACGCGCATGTAAAACTTGTTGTTGATTTTGAAATCAGGAAAGTAACAGACGGTAAGATCTGTGCCCGTGGCCGCACGGAACAAGTGACGGTAAAAACTCCGGAGATGGAAACGCTATTCAGTATTCCGCAGGAGATCCGCAGTGCACTGGGCTACTAAATAATTGTAAAGTTGAGAATGCTAAATTGAAGCCACAGATGGAAACCTCTCTGAAAAAATCTTTTATTGCCGGCGTTGAACGTGTGGCTGCCTGGTCGTATTTGCTCGACTCGATCAATGTATTTCCGATTGCCGATGGAGACACCGGAAGAAATCTTTCAATCAGCCTTACTCCGCTGCGCAGTTCCAGTTTGCCAAAAGAAAAAGTTGTTCATCAACTTCTTTTATCGGCACGCGGTAATTCCGGCAATATTGCCTCACGCTTTTTTTCCGTTTTTTATACTGCGGAAACTGCTTTTGATCTGGCAAGATGCGCTAAAGAAGGTAGTGCCAGGGCATGGCAGGCAGTGAGTGATCCAATTCCAGGCACAATGCTGAGTGTCTTTGACGTTCTCACCGATGTGCTCGGGCGAAACGGTATAAGTCCTGATCGAAAAACAGTTGATGCCATCCTGGGGCAGATGGAGAAATCCGTTCATGAAACTTATGAACTATTACCCAAATTAAAAAGGGCCGGTGTCGTTGATGCAGGCGCCCTGGGTATGTATATTTTTTTCGAAGGATTTTTCCGGACTCTTGCCGGTCTTCCAAATGATTACCGTCCGGTTACTGAAACATTTAAGAATCGATTACAGATTTCACCCTCATTTCAGGAGAATGCGGAATCAGGATATTGCGTTGATTTTGTCGTTAAAGCTCCCGATTATTCACGGGATGAATTGCAGAGAATCACCAATGCTGAAGGAAGTGTTATTATCATTCCTGAGGGTGATTTTTATAAAGTCCACCTGCATACAGACGACAAGGAAAAGGTTAAGACTCAAATGGCCGAGATTGGCAGTATGGTTAATTGGGAAGATGATAACCTGGCTTCCCAAATTCAAGAATTCACGAATTCAAATGCCGGTCAAACATTGCACATAATGACCGACGCTGCCGGTTCAGTGACACGGCATGATGCCAGTAAATATGACCTTACGCTACTCAACAGCTACATCAATGTTGGCGAAAAATGTCTGCCGGAGACTTATTTCCATCCAGCGGAACTATACTTAGCAATGAGGCAGGGGGTAAAGGTTTCCACAGCACAGGCTTCCGTTTATGAACGGCATCAGTTTTACTCAAGCGTACTTAGCCGTCATGAAAAGGTATTGTATTTATGTGTCGGGTCCATATATACCGGCAATTACCAGGTAGCGCTTGAGTGGAAGAAAGAGCACGATCCGCAAGACAGGCTTCGAGTAATTGATACCGGCGCGGCGTCGGGTAGATTGGGGACAATGGTTTTGTCCTGTATCCGTTATCTGACGCAAACAAACGATATGAAAAAGACCTATGAGTTTGCCCAAAAAGCGGTAAAAAGTTGTGAGGAATACTTATTTCTCGACAAATTGCAATATCTGGCGGCTGGTGGAAGGCTATCCAAGACCAGCGCCTTTTTCGGCGACATGTTGAAAATGAAACCGGTAATCTCGCCGCAGCCGCAAGGAGTCATAAAAGTCGGTGTAGTTCGAAATCAGGAAGAGCAGATAAAACTAGCACTGGAAAAACTGGGTGCAAATTTAAAAAAAGATTCCAGAGCGCTAATTATGCTGGAATACTCAGATAATCAGGATTGGGTAGAAGGAACGCTCAAACCAATATTAACGGAACGATATCCCCTTGCTGATATTCTATTGCAGCCTTTATCTTTGACTTCCGGCGCGCATATGGGGCCGGGGACGTGGGGAGTGGCATTTCTGCCTGAATAATAAATAAAATGAGTATCAAAAACAAAAAAGATCGGTTTGCTTTTATTATTCCCGTTTACAATCATGCCGCGACTGTGGCGCAGGTTGTCAAGGACGCGCAGGCCTTGAGCTTTCCCATCTTTGTTGTTGACGATGGCTCAACAGATACTACTTATGAACAAATTAAAGAAATATCTGGCATTCAAATCCTGCGGCATCAGCTAAACCTTGGAAAAGGCGCGGCCATAATGACTGGATTTGCCGCAGCTGCGGTTGTTGCCGATTGGGCAATTACCATCGATGCCGACGGGCAGCATTATCCACAAGACGCACTGAGACTCATTGAAACAATACCCGCAGGCAGACGCGCTATTGTAGTCGGCGCGCGGAAAGGTATGGCCGGCATTGAAGGCGCTCATATTCCATGGACCAGTCGGTTTGGGCGAAAGTTTTCCAATTTTTGGGTATGGGCAGCAGGCGGTGCAATTCTTTCCGATTCGCAAAGCGGCATGAGGCTTTATCCCTTGCCGGAAGCGATGTTACTGAATACCAAAGCGCGGCGCTTTCAATTTGAAGTGGAAATACTGGTTATGGCCAGAAGAAAAGGTCTGCCGATAATCGAAACTCCGGTACGCGTAATTTATAATCCTGATGGTAAAAGAATATCGCACTTCCGCCCTTTTGTCGATTTCCTGCGTAACTCCCAAACCTTTACCCGATTGATTTTTACCCGCATATTTTTCCTGCGTTAGATTTCAGATTCCTCGATGAACAGGTATATGTTTTTAGCTTGCCAGTGCCGGGGAAATATGTTTTATGAAAGATATTATTATTTACAAATACCTCCATAAGTTTATGGGTTTGCATGCCGTTACGTAAATACCAAATAAAATGGTCCCTTGTTCTCATCACTGCCCTGATTGTTGGCTTACTATTTGTCTGGGAAACAAAGCATTTAAAAATTGAAACAGATATTCTGGAATCGATTCCACAAAACGATCCGGTGCTGGCTTCAGCCCGCCCGGTTATCAGCCATCTGCCCATTCAAGATAAATTGTTTATCGATCTGGAACAGCCTTTTGCCGATCGCGAAAAGCTGGTCGAAGCGGCTTCTTTCCTCACAGACAAACTCAATAAAAGCGGCCTTTTTACCAAAGTAGGTATTGATGATGAGGCTAATAACTTTCCCGAACTTATCACCTACATAAATGACAATCTGCCTTTACTGCTCTCTACCGCAGAGCTTGATAAAAAGATCAAACCTCTTTTGGAGACAGATAAAATCAGGGCGGCTATGGCTCAAAACAGGCAAAGCCTGGAGCAACTGGAGGGAATCGGACGTGCCGAAATGATGGCCAAAGACCCTTTGGGTATCTCCGGTGTTATTCTGCGGCAAATGTCTGCTCTGCTTCCGTCAAATAAGGCTCAATATTATCGCAATCAATTGATCTCCGCCGACGGCAAACACTCTCTAATTATCGCCAAGATATCCGGATCAGGAACAGATACGGCAACAGCAGCCAAAATAGACCTACTTATAAAACAGAGCGAAAAAGAATTAACGAGTCGGGATTCAGCAAGCGGCAAATACGCGTTGACTTCAGTTGGCGCTTATCGTGCCGCGCTGGATAACGAAACAATCGCCAAACGCGACACTCAGCTTGCCATAATTTTGACAACGCTGGGTATCGCCCTGCTGCTAATTTTTGCCTTTCCCCGTCCGCTCATCGGCCTTCTAGCGCTTTTACCTTCAACAGTAGGAGCAATCGCGGCTTTATGTGTTTGTTCTTTTTTATTCAAGTCCATGTCGATGTTGGCGGTCGGTTTTGGCGGCGCGATTATGGCTTTTACAGTTGACCTTGGTATCACCTACCTGCTTTTTCTGGATCAGCCTTACGCGACCGATGGAAAGCAGGTGGCACGAGAAGTTTGGTCGGCGGAATTGCTGGCTGTGCTGACTACCGTCGGCGCGTTTCTCCTTCTTTTAATCAGCGACTTTAAAATTCTGGCGGAAATTGGCGTTTTTTCCGCACTGGGAGTTACTTTCGCTCTTCTTTTTGTTCACCTTGTTTTCCCCAGAATATTTCCGGCTATGCCTCCGGCAAAGCGCCAGACCAACCGCTTTTTATTCAATGCGATTAAAACAGTTGCTGCTCCCGCAAAGTGGAAATTAATAGCCGCGATTATCTTTGGCTTGATGATGCTGTTTTTTGCCAAACCTGTTTTCAATGTCGATTTGCAGGCTATGAATTCAATGAGCGCGGATACAATCAACGCTGATAAAAAACTGCAAAAAACGTGGGGTGACCTTTCCGGCAAATGCTATGTGCTTCTTGAAGCGAAGACAATGGAGCAATTGCAAAAGAAAAATGAACAATTAATGGCATTGATGGCCAGCGACATCGTCAAAGAAAAATTATCCGGCGTTTTTCTCCCTTCGGTACTTTTTCCGTCGGCGCAGACCGCGCAAAAAAACCTGGCGAACTGGCAGAAGTTCTGGACAAAAGACCGTGTATCTAAATTAAAAAAGAATTTGGCCGCGGCGGCAAAGGATTTTGGGTTTGCTCCAAAAGCATTTGAACCTTTTTGGCGAATCATTGCCGAGCAGAATACCGTGTCTGCGGAAATACCGGAAAAATATTTCGGGCTTTTGGGAATCACCAAGGGACAAGCCGGATACACGCAATTGAGTCTTGTTGGCACTGGTAAAAATTACAATGCCGAAGATTTCTTCTTGCTTATTCATTCAGCGGGCATCGCCAAAATATTTGATGCCGATTTATTCAATAAAAGACTCAGTGAGTTCCTGAAGAATATTTTCCTGGAAATTGCCCTCATCACAAGCATCGGTTTGGTGCTGGTGATTTTTTTATTTTTTCTGGACTGGCAATTATCGCTCATATCTCTTGCGCCTATTGCTTTCGCGCTTGCCGCTACTCTGGGCACACTCAAGATTATCGGCCATCCGCTGGATATTCCGGGCATCATGCTCTGGATTGTCATTATGGGAATGGGAATTGACTATACAGTTTATTACATCTGCACCAATCAGCGCTACCCGGACGAAAATTCACCGGCAATGCATACCATTAAGCTGGCCATGTTCCTGGCGGCTTTTACCACATTAATCGGTTTTGGTGTTCTGATTTTTGCCAGCCACGCGCTTTTGCGCAGTATCGGAATAGTCTCTTTTTTAGGTATCGGTTATTCTTTAATCGGGGCATATTTTGTCCTACCTACCCTGATGAAAAAAATATTTGCTCCGTTTCCATATCCCACAGGCAAATTTGTGATTGGTTCAAAAGAACATTTGCGGCGGACGGTCTTGCGCTACCGGCATCTACCCGGCTATCCACGTGTTTTCGCCCGGTTTAAAATTATGATCGATCCGATGTTTGCCGAATTGCAAAAATATGTTCAGAATCCAAGGCGGATGATTGATATCGGTTGCGGGTATGGAATTCCGGCAACCTGGCTTCTGGAAATTTATCCGCAGGCGCAAGTGTTCGGCTTGGAGCCGGATGAGGAACGCGTGCTGATTGCTAACCGTGCCATTGGTAATCGCGGCAGCATTCAGGTCGGCCGAGCCCCAAATCTTCCGGAAGTTGAAGGCAGTGTTGATTATGTACTGATGCTGGATATGCTGCATTTGATTAATGATGAAGAATTGCTGCTTGTTTTGCAGCGCATTCATGAAAAACTGGAAACAGGTGGCAAGTTGCTTATCAGGGCAACTATCCCTTCGGATAAAAAAGTTCCCTGGAAACGCTGGATGGAAAAAATCCGCTTAATGATGACAGGTATGCAGGAGAGATTTCGTCAGGAAAAAGAGATTGCTGATTTCATGGCCGCCACCGGTTTATCAGTGGAAGTTTTTACCTCACCCACAGTCGGTGTCGAAGAAAAGTGGTTTGTGGGGAAGAAGCAGGTACAAGACTGAAGGGCTCATCTAATATTTTATGAAAAAATTTTCTTATAAAGTAGCAGTTTATTTTTCCAAGCGGTTAGGGGTGTGGTTTTTTCGCACCTTTTCCTGGTTTATCGCCACGGGATACTTTTTCCTTTTTCCCGCTCGCGTCGCGCGTAGCCTGAAATTTTACAGGGCACTTTTCCCAAGCCACAATTTCTTTTATCATTTATATTGTGTATGGAAACAGTATCATAACTTTACCAATGTCTATACTCACCGGTTTGTGGCCAAGTGGAAAAACGAGGTTGAATTTACCAAAGAAGGCTGGGAATATCTGGACGAAGCAGTGGAAAAAAAGACGGGCGCGATTATCGTCATGTCGCACATCGGCAACTGGGAACTGGCAGCGGAAATGCTCAGCCGCAAAGGCCTGCCCATTATGCTTTATCTAGGGGCCAAACACAAAGAGCAGGTCGAGCGCATCCACAAAGACAAACTGGCCCAAAGCGGGGTCAAAATTGTGGCCACATCAGAGAAAGAAAGTTCTCCTTTTGCCCTGCTGGAAGGGATCAATTTTCTGCGTGAAGGCGGGATTGTTTCCATGACCGGAGACCGTCTCTGGGGAGATCAGCGTTCGGTTAAAGTTAATTTCCTGGGATATGAAGTGCAACTGCCCGATACGCCGCATTTGTTTGCCTTAATGTCGGGCGCGCCGCTGATGACTTTTTTTGTTAACCAGAAGTCTCCCGGAAAATATCATATCGTCGTATCCCGAGGACGGCAGGTTTTAGCCGCATCCCGGCAAGACCGTAAAAATGCAGTGCTGGCCTCGTCACAGGCTTACGCCGACCAATTGGAACAAATGGCCCGCCAGCATCCTTTCGAATGGAATCATTTTGAACCATTTCTTGGCAAAAAGATTGATTCGTCCGAATGAAAAGTGGTTGGTACAAGGAAAACAGCAACAGAAATACTAATAACATGAGCCAAGATGCTGGGGTTTTTCAACCCCGGTAGGATATGTCTCTGATTATGTATTTATTAAAATTCAATTGACATACAACAAAGTCCTTCTTATACTCCTTTCCATTAGAAATCACGGGTATAATTCCCGCTTTGCGGGATAATTCGACCTACAAGCTTCAGTCGTAGATGACCTTTAGGTTATGCACTTTGTTTCTGAAGCTTGGGTCTCATTAAAGGAGTCACTCAATGGAAACCATCTGGAACATTGGCATCACTTGGAACATCTTCTTTCAGAATATGGGCAGTTCTCTGAAGACGCCCATGGAAGTCTTTTCCTTCTTCGGCACAGAGTATTTTTTTCTACTGCTCCTGCCAGCTCTGTACTGGTGTCTGGAGGCAAGTATCGGCCTGCGAGTGGGCATTATCCTCCTCTTGAGCACTTCGGTCAACGAAGCATTAAAACTGGTCTTCCATGGCCCGCGTCCGTACTGGTACAGCACTGATATCATCCGTTATGCCGGCGAAACTTCCTTCGGTGTACCCTCCGGCCATGCCCAGATTGCATTTAGCGTGTGGGGAATGCTTGCGGCCACTATCGGCAAGTGGTGGGGATGGCCGATCGCCATCCTGATCATTGCGATGATTGGTATATCGCGCTTATACCTTGGTGTTCACTTTCCGCACGATGTAATTCTCGGCTGGCTAATAGGAGCATTATTGCTGTGGCTTGTACTGCGTTTCTGGAATTCTGTCACCATCAGGCTGAAAAAGATGAATCCGGGGCAACAAATTCTGACAGCTTTCCTTAGTTCTCTAGTCCTAATTTTGCTCGCTCTCATCCCTTACCTTTGGCTGAAAATCACGAACTGGCAACTGCCACCGGCCTGGGCGGAATATGCAAAAAATGCCGTATCACTTAGCGGCATCTTCACCACCTCAGGAACGCTATTCGGGTTGCTTGCAGGTGTTGTCTGGATCAATCACCGGGGCGGGTTTGATGCCGGCGGTCCGCTTTGGAAACTCATCTTACGCTATATACCGGGAATGGTCGGGCTATTGGTTTTGTATTTCGGTCTGAAGGTAATCTTTGGATTAATCACCACTCAAGCTGAAGGTGTGCTTCCTTATATTTTACGCTATATCCGCTATGTTCTGGTCGGAGCGTGGATCTCAGCCGGCGCGCCATGGATTTTTGTCAAACTGAATTTAGCCACAAAAGCCACTGAAAGCCTTGGTAATTAGGAACATCGGTCCCTATGAGATTTGGTGTGTGTGGCCGGTTAGGCGATGTCCTGTTCCGGTTTCGATTCAGCTATCTCCGGTTCTTCGTTCGAAATGGTTGCTATATCAGCCTTTTGCTTCTTGGCCATCAAGCGCTTTTGAGTCTTTTCTGTCTGTTTTAGCTGCCTTGCTTTTTCTTTCGCGTTTTTTCCAAAGTTGTACATTGGTTTTCCCATTGATTATTCCTCTGTTTCCTTTCAGGTGCTATTGGATAGGTTGAAAATAGAAAGGCACTCCAGGAAACTGAGTTGATGGAGTGCCTCCTTTGTTAACAAAATTTGATTGTGAAACTCCAATTCCGAAAGCGTAGCGCAGCGGAATTGGTAAGTTGAACAATCCCGCACAGCGGAGGGTAGGAACCCCGAAGCTTGCTTTGTGTTTCCTACCCGTGATTACAGTAGTGTCACGTTGACTGCCGATGGGCCTTTGGGACCCTGCTCGATATCAAAACTGACGCTTGCGCCTTCCTGCAGTGTTTTGAAGCCGCTGGCCTGAATCGCGCTGAAGTGAACGAATACGTCCCCGCCAACAGAATTCTCGATGAACCCGAAACCTTTGCCTTCGTTGAACCACTTTACTTTACCTTCTGCCATAGTTATATCCTCCTTTCTAAAATTTACCCAAAGTTGAGATACAAATATGACAGAATTAAAAAGGCCACCGAGACTCTAAAGAGCAGGGTGGCCACCTTTGCACTTCAAATTGTCAAAACCCAACTTTCATGTGCCTTGCCGACTAAAATCAGCATTAAGCATCATGTACGATACATGGTGATGTACACTACTTGATTATTTGCGCAAAGTCAAAGGCTATTTCATTTTAAATGTCTTTTGCCGAAAATCGCTCGCCCTATGCGGATGATGGTTGCACCTTCTTCAATGGCCACTTCAAAATCGTCGGTCATGCCCATAGAAAGTTCTTCCATACTGATGCCGGCAATGCCCGCGCGATCAATATCGTAACGCAGATCGCAAAGCGCTTTAAAGTATGGACGTGAGTTTTCTGGGTTGTCGGAATAGGGCGCCATGGTCATTAGTCCGCGAACAGCAAGGTTGGGGAGATGTGCAACTTGTTTGATCAGTTCCAATGCCTGTGTTTTATCAATGCCGCTTTTGGACTGCTCTCCACTATTGACTTCAATCAAAACATTTAGCTTGCGGTTGATTTGCCCCGCTCTTTTATCGAGCTCTTGCGCCAGTTCCAAGCGGTCAACGGAATGAACACAGTCAAATAATTTAACGGCATACTTTGCTTTGTTGGTTTGCAGATGGCCGATCATGTGCCACTGAGCACGATCACCGATGATTGCGATTTTATCTTTGGCCTCCTGAACATAATTTTCACCCAGCATCGTCAGTCCTGCCTCGATTGCATTGCCGATAAGTTCCGGCTCAACGGTTTTTGTTACGGCCATAAGCTTAATCGAAAGAGGATCACGGCCCGCGCGCTGTGCGGCTGTGGCTATCCTTTGTTTGATACTATCGATGTTGGCGCTAATCTGGGTTTCCATACAATCACCTGATACCAATGCGCTTTCCTCGGCTAACTTTGTTGGCTGCGTCGTCGGCTTCCTCAACGTATTAGTAATACGCCTGCGGTGCCTCCTCCTTGCCGCCGCGTTATCCTTTGAAAGAGAATTGGTATGAAATTTATTGCTTTTAGATTTTTTAGTTCTTCCAGAACTTCGCATAGCGGCAGGCCGATAACATTCGTATAAGAACCGCGGATTGATTTAATGAAAGATGCGCCTTTTCCCTGTACGGCGTAACCTCCCGCTTTGTCGTATGGTTCATCGCAGCTTACATACCATTCCATCTCTTCAGGAGATATCTTTTTAAAGCGCACCGCCGATTGAATCACTTTGGTTTTATAAACTTTAGTGGCGACGTGAGCAAGCGTGAACCCGGTGAAAACATTATGCTCCCTATCACTTAGCCTCTCCAGCATTTCGCGCGCCTGCTTTTTGTTTATGGGCTTGCCTAGAATCAGATCATCAATGACCACAATGGTATCCGCGCCCAACACCCAGGCATTAGGATTCTTCTGGGCGATCGCCATTGCCTTATTTCGCGATAGCCGCCGGACATGCTGCCGCGGGTTCTCGCCATCCATATATTCTTCATTGACATGAGCGGGGATGATCTTGAACTTCATACCTACAGAGCGCAAAAGTTCCTGCCGCCGCGGCGAGACGGAAGCTAAAATAAAGGGTTTAAATAAACGAATAGTCATTGGTTTGCGTCTTTTAGCAAATGAATTAGTGCTCTTATTCCAGATTAAATTTCACCTGTCAATTGTAAATTGTAATTGCATATTAATCCATCTTGGAGTTATCATATAATATAGAAACAATAAGGAGGTGAATGATGAAAAAAACACTATCAATATTTTTAGCTGTCATTTTCTTGTTTTCTTTTTCGGGGATGGCTTTGGCCGCTCAAAGAATTGTCCAATTAACCATACCCGGCTGTGCCGCCTGAAGCTCCAATAGCAGGATAGGTTCTATCCTGAAAAAAATTGACGGCGTGACAAAACACGAGAATAAAGGGCATGATTTGCTGATTGTTAATTTTGATGACGAAAAGACTACCCTCAATATTATTATTGATGAACT
>Ga0209777_10007430_pt1 | contig 12170 bp, 12 predicted proteins | sample FrelakmetHBP12HB_FD_187147 | JGI IMG/M metagenome (GOLD analysis project Ga0209777, IMG submission 187147) | Freshwater lake sediment microbial communities from the University of Notre Dame, USA, for methane emissions studies -HBP12 HB (SPAdes)... | ecosystem: Environmental > Aquatic >... | reverse complement strand
ATCGACTGCGATGAGGATATCTCCGCCGATGACAACCCATTGATCGCCGACTCTGACTTGTTGGTTTCCGCCCTGGAGCCCTGCGTTGTCTGCTGCTCCTCCGTTGGTTACTTGTGTTATCAACCATCCGTAGGTGACGTTGACGCCCATTGCATGAGCTAGTGCGTACCCCATGTCGTCTCCAGAGATTCCTAGCCAGGAGTGCTGAGTGTAGGTTCCTTGGTTAATCAGCGAGTCTATCTCCTTAAGTATCGTGTTTGAGGGGATCGCAAAGCCAAGTCCGTTGGAATTCTGTATGATCGCTGTGGTTATCCCAATGACTTCTCCTTCATAGTTCATGAGTGGTCCTCCTGAGTTCCCTGGGTTGATGGGGACACTTGTTTGAATGATATTTGCTATGGGGAAGTTTCCGGCGACGGAGTCTTGTATGGTTCTTCCGAGTTGGCTGATGATGCCCGTGGTCATGGTTCCGCCAAGTCCGAAGGGGCTGCCGATTGCGACAACTGGGTCTCCTACCTGGAGCGTTGAGGAGCTGACGATTTCGAGAGGCGTGTATTCAGAACTGGGGGCTTGAACTGAGAGTACCGCAAGATCTGAGTATGCATCAGATCCGATCACGGTCGCAGGGTATCCATCTCCATTTGAGAAGGTAACAGTGATGTTGGTCGCAGAGTTGACGACGTGTTTATTGGTGATGACCACCATGTTGTTCTGATACTCGTATACAAAGCCTGATCCTTGCACCGTGGAATATTGCATGCCAAAGAACGAGTATTGTGAGATGACACCGGTGATGACAACGACGGAATCTCTGGCTGAATCATAGAGTTGTGCGAGGTTGGTGGTGTTATAATAATAAGTAATATTATGGATTTCCTCATTCGTGGTTTCACTTGATGGATTTCCGACTTGCTGCTGTATGGTATTATTCGTTGACGTCGTCGCACTGGAGTTCAAAGATCCACCAGCGATGTAGCCTACGATAAACATCGCAACGATTGCAAGAGCGATGAACCCAGCTATGTATCCATTTTTCCATTTTCTTTTCGGTGGTTCTATTTCATACATACTCTATTTCCCCCATTTTTTTCTTTTCATATATTTTAGTATGATGTTAGTTATATTTTTTCTTCCCAAATTCATCCCAATTTTCTCCCAAAATTTGAATAAAATTTGAGTCGTGCCATGGTGATAGGGGAGCGAAAAAAGTTTGGCACAACCCAGTTTTGCTGTTGTCATTTGAAAAAAGCTTCATATCGAGTATATCTTGTATCTTTTCAACTTCAATTATTTTCATTTGTTCTGTCTCAATTTTTTTTTACAAGATGGTTTATCCTCGCTTTCGTATATATTCATTTTTTACAATTTGATGCCGATTTCTTCCCAAATTACTCCCAAATTTTTTTAAAAAACCTATTAAATGAGGTCCCGAATTCTCTGTCTAAGGTTTGTGTGATGGATTCTCTCAAAAATGTACTGTATTGGCTTATCGCCAATTCCCTTGGTGGATTCAACCGCGGGAGGATTATTGAGGAACTATGCAACAAACCGCAGAACGCAAATGAACTATCGAAGAATCTAGAAATCGAATACAAAACAATCCGTTATCATCTGAAAGTATTAGAAGATAATAAAATTATTACCTCGGTCGGTGGAGGATACGGGAAAACCTATTTTCCGACTGAGACGTTTGAAGGCAATAAACAACATTTCCAAGAGATTTGGGATAAAATTGGGAAAAAATCAAATAAAGATTAGGGAACATAAATAGGAGAAGAGAACTATGAAGCAAATTCCAATAAAGGATGATTCAATCCCCGCATTCAACAAAAAATCTGTTGGTATTATTGTCGTATTGATCGTTGCAGGTATCATCACTGGTTTGGTTTTATCAGCAGTTTTTGTCAATGAAGCAAATCAGAGGATACAGCATTTTAATGACGAATATGGACAAGGGTTTCCAGGTTTTACCTATCATTTAGAAAATTTATCCACCTCGGAAATTATCTTTCCGACGCTCGGCGTGATCGTCGTCTGTATCAGTGTGTTCCTCTTGATTGGACTTATCGCGGTATATATCAAGATCTTTGTGAAAACAAAATCGAAGTATGTAACAGGTTTGTTACTTTTTTTAGCACCTTTCCTTGCCCAATCGATTTATTCAGTCAACACGTTGCGTTCCTTGTTCGTTTCTTCAGCGATACCAAATGCGCCTATCCGTGAAAGCATTGGATTTGGTTTTGGAGGGCTCGGCGGTATTCTTGTTATCGTGTCGCTGTTTGAAATATTTGGCTTGGGTATCTTGCTGTATCTTAGCAATGAATAATGCAAAAGGATGATTAATACTTAGTATTCCTTTGTTTTCCTACCGTAATAATCTCATGATTCTGGGAAGGATGTATTTATCTGGTTTTTTTCATTATTTTCCAGGGATACGGTAATAAAAAACAGATTATTTTCCTTCAGAAGATATAAATACTTACAAAAATAATAGTACAACCGTCAAATGATACATAAAACATATACGAGGGGATCCCTCTCAAAGGTATTGGTAGCGGTGAGTCTCTGTTTTCTGTTCGTGTTTACGAGTAGTTTTCCTCTGTGTACAGCCTCAACCAATGTAGTGCCAACTGAGACTCAAGAGCTTGATTTGATGCGTGTTGAGCATTATTTATATGTCAATGCCTCCGAAGACGTCGGGGTATTTCACATTCGTTTCTCGTTTCCCCCGGATTACGGGTATCAAGTCCCCCTCATGCTTCAACTGTACAACGACAGTACCTTCTCAGCATTGCTTCATTATCAGATCGAAAACGATACCCTCGTACCGAATAAAATCATTAATTTCACGATGGCCCCGATGAAAAAAGGGGATGGTGTGCTCGTTCATTTCTCTGCATGGGTCCTGGTGAAAAACCATGATTTCAGTGACCTGCCGGTGTACGTGAAAATCCCCAAAGCCTATCAGCTGCCTGAGGATACGAAAACCTGGCTTGTCTCAAACAAAGAAGTCCAGACCCATAGCATTCTCCTCAGATTAAAGGCACGAGAGTTGCGTGGTCTGAGCAATAATCTCATTCGCTACGCTGGACGGGTAGCACCGTTCCTCAGGTACCATCGATACTTTCTCTTTATTTTTGAGTTGTACTCTGGGTTGCTATTGTCACAGGATGCAAGAACCACGTTGCTGTTCAGTGGAGAGAACGTTGGGCGGGCTCATATGGCATGCGCGTTTTTCAGAATCTATGATGTTCCGGCGCGGGTGATTCTCGTGAACAACGATCAAGGATTCTGGACGCAGATGCATTACATGGCTGAGTACTACTGCCCAGGGTACGGCTGGGTGCTCGTAGAAACAACGTTTGGAAAATCTCCGTATGCGACGAAACATCAGGTCATCAACCGCATCTGCTATCCTTCGGATGAGGAGAACACAAAAAACGATTATATCTTCCGGTTCATGAAAGGGGAAGAACGATGGTTGTGGATCGATACCAGCAATATCGCTCCTTGGTATGTGGATTGCAAACAAGGAAGCAAAGCCCAGATGTTTTATGAAGCGCAAGTCTCTGCTGATCAGCTGTCCGCGGATTTTGCGTTTGTGTTAACCGAACGGGTATTCCGGCAATATCAACAGTACCTTGGCGCCAATCTCACCGATGGGAACCTGAACCATTTTCAACAAGCGGTCTCCTATCAACAAGATGCGATAGGTGCCTTGAAAGCAAATAATACCGAAGGTTACATCTCGTATCTTCAGGATGCCTATGGTGAGTTCTTAGAAATCCATCAATGAAAAAACTTCGTATTAACATCAATTTTTATCAGCTATTCTTCTGAGAATGAGGAACGTTTTGTTTATCACTATTCTTTTTATCGATATCTTTAAAAATGACATGGTATTTCAAAGGAGATGAGGAAGGTTTTATGAAAATGAGAAAAATAAGTATAATGCTGGTAGCAACGACTCTGTTGACTCTTTGCGCTTTTACGGCCTCAGCGACAGTAATAACCGATGGGCAAGGAGATGTGTGGCATTGGGTACCACCAAATTATGTTTCAAACACTGTCAGTCAACCAAATGTTGACATCAAGGAAATCTCAGCAACCACATCCAACCATCAGGTCACCTTAACGTTTACTCTTTGGCCTGGGGGACAATTTAATCGATCTGGTAAGGAGGCCGCTGTCTATTGGTTGGTCTATACCTCCTCAGATGCAAACTATTCCATGATGTATATTAATACTATTAATCAATCACTGGCAATAGCATCTGGAGTAAATACCGCTGGAAACATGACGATAATTCCTTCCTTTGGTACTCCAATTATAAATGGAAACACAATGACATGTACGCTGAATCTAACTGGAGAAAGCACAACTGAAACTCATCTCTATGCATATTGTTGGCTTTATGACAATTATCAAACGGGAAATTATCTTAGTGGTGAAGCTTGGCTTGATTGGGCCGGTGACTATACATTCAACGGGCACCTCTACACAGGGAATAATACCGGCGGGAATAACACAGGTGGAAACACAGGCGGGAACAACACTGGTGGGAATACAACCGGAAAGAAAACCCCTGGTTTTGAAGTAGCCCCTGTCATCGCAGCAGTCGCAGTCGCAGCTATCCTTTTAAGACGAAGACGATAAATCGCCTTCCCTTTTTTCCCTTTTTTTCTTTTTTCTAAAGAAGATTATTTTTTTATACCCCGCGCCTTTCTTTTTATTATAATGAAACAACCAGCATTTCATTTCGATGAAATCTTCAGTGCTCTGAAAAAAGAAGTACAGTCTGTTCGACAACCCATTGTCACTCGGAAAAAACCTGCTATTCCGGATACACCCTTTGTGACATTAATCTCCTGCCTACTAAGCTTAAGGACAAAAGATGAAGTCACCGAAAAAGCATCGATTCAATTACTTACATCATATCATACACCAGAACACCTCTCAAAATTACCGTTACAGAAAATTGAGACGCTTATCTATCCTGTCGGTTTTTATAAAACCAAAGCACGACGAATCCAAGATATCTCAAAAACATTATTGAAAGAGTACCACGGGAATGTTCCTGACACCTTTGACGAACTCCTGAAACTCAAAGGCGTAGGACGGAAAACCGCGAACATCGTCATGGTCTATGGCCATAAGAAGCACGGGTACCTCCCGATAGATACCCACTGCCATAGGATTCCCAATCGACTTGGTTGGATTAAAACAAAAACACCTGAGGAAACAGAATTTGCGTTAAAAAAAATCCTGCCCGAGAGATACTGGGATGATTTCAATGATCTGTTCGTCACCTTTGGACAAACCATCTGTGTCCCGATTTCACCATTTTGCAGCCGCTGTCCCCTTGAACAGTATTGTAAAAAAGTAGGTGTCACAACCAGCAGATAACCAATAGTTTCCTATTTCTTTGTTTGGATTATTTTTTCGATTTCAGGGACCGTAATGTGTTTGTTGGTTGACATCATGTCCACCATTTTGTCTTTTTCAGCCCAATTCTCGTAATATTTCTTTTGAACGGTATTCATGCTAAAGGCGATTCCTTTGCTTTCCGCGAGTTGCTTCAACTGTTGTTCAGTGAGTTCATTTAAGAGTTCTTTTTTAATTGACATGGCTGTCCCATCCTGCCATCAGGTATTGGGAAACAGGCATTTAGCTGTTTCGTTTCAGACTGCAATCAATCACACGTTGCGTGAAAAAGGACCGATTAGTTTATTAATAGGAAACGCAATTCCATTCTGACTAAGTGGAATGGGATGCAGGATGGAGAGAAAGCAGTTATTTCTCCAGAGATGATAAAACCTCTTATTATACGGTCGCTTCGGAGAAGTAGCGTGCGGAAGAAAATAGCAGATTACCTGTTTGAAATCAGCCCAAGTGGCAGTTACACGTCGGAGATTGCGTACAATGTCAAGACCACGCCGACGAACGTCATTGGGGCGATCCGCGGGATGAATTCTCGGTATCGTGATGACGAGTCATTGATAAGTCTGAACCTCGTTGAACAAATAGAGGGAGGCAAACACCGGGATATTAAATTATATCGGCTCACTGATTTTGGTAAGGAAATCGTTGAAGGCTTGCGGGACAACAGAAAACGATTCTAACTGTCTTTTTTTATTATAAACATAGTGGTTTTTTCTATCGAAACTGATAAAAAAAGGGGCTGCGTTATCCTGACATTGGGAGTTAGATAAACTATGACTGAAGTCAGCATCAAAGAATTACTCTCCACCTATGATACAAAAAATCTGACGATCGCAACCGTCTGTTCACATTCCAGTCTTCAGATTTTCAATGGCGCAAAAAAAGAAGGCTTCAAGACCCTGGGGATCGCCATTGGGGAGGTAAAAAAATTTTATGATGCCTTCCCCTTAGGGAAGCCAGATGAGTTTTTCACGGTTGATAATTACAAAGACATCCCAAAATATTCTGAGGAGCTACGGCAGAAAAACGTCATTGTTGTCCCTCATGGTTCCTTTGTTGAATATCTTGGTCCGAAGAATTTTCTCACCTTACAAGTCCCCACATTCGGGAACAGACATGTGTTGATGTGGGAGTCAGACCGGGATAAGGAACGGGAATGGCTTGAAGGCGCTGGCATCACCATGCCGAAAGAAATCAAAGAACCGCGGAACATCGAAAAACCAGTCATTGTAAAATACCATGGTGCGAAAGGCGGAAAAGGATTCTTCATCGCCAAGACCTTCGCGGAGTTCTCCAAACGAGTCAAACACGATAAACCCTATACGATACAGGAGTTCGTGATGGGAACCAGGTACTATCTTCACTATTTCTACTCGCCTATTCAGGATAATGCGTACAAACTTAAGAAAGGAAGCTTACAGCTGCTGTCTATGGATCGTCGTGATGAAACAACGATTGATGAAGTCCAGAGACTTGGTTCTATTGCTGAGCTTGAGGAGCTCGGGATTCACCCGACGTTCGTTGTCACTGGCAACATCCCGATTGTGATGAGAGAATCACTCCTTCCTCAGGTCTTCAAAATGGGGGAAGCTGTCGTGGAAAAATCACTTGAGCTCTTTGGTGGCATCATCGGCCCGTTCTGCCTTGAAACAGTGGTGACTGAAGACCTTGAGTTTAAGGTCTTTGAAATCTCAGCGCGAATCGTTGCAGGGACCAACCCGTACATCTCAGGTTCACCGTACTCAGAGCTGATTCAACCAGATATGTCCACCGGTCGACGGATTGCTCAAGAAATAAAATATGGTGAGAAACAAAACCAGCTGGAAGAAATCCTCAGCTGAGGTACTGTATGTTGACCTTGGTGCTCGCTGAAGCTGAACTTGAACTTGTACCTCGAGAACTTACTCGTCACCCTGCAGTCATCGGTCACGCACGACAGCGGGGAAAACAACCAAACCTGATGCTTCTTGATTCAAACTACCATCATGCAGCAATGAATACTCTACCGGAAGGACGACGTCGTGGACGACCTGATATGACACATCTATTTCTGTTAACTGCGCTTGAATCCATCGCTAGTAAACAAGGGAATGTCCGCATCATTATTCATACTAGAAACGACGAGATGATCGCGGTTAGTCCTGAGACGCGGATCATGCGGAACTACGAACGGTTCCTTGGGTTGTTCGAACAGCTCTTTGAAAAACACATCGTGCCTGATGAGAAACACCCATTATTGCAACTCCAACCTAATAAATCACTTCACCAGATTATCGATGAGTTACATGCTGATGCAGTTATTGCTTTTTCAAAAACTGGTACATCTGTTTTCCTTCAACACTATTTCAAAGAGCTAGAAAAGAAGAACAAAAAAAATATTGTCTGTGTCATCGGTGGTTTTCCATCAGGATCTTTTCATGAGGATATCAACACCATAGCAACAGAAATTATTTCCTTATACCCTGAGATGCTTCCGGTCTGGACGGTGACAAGTGAAATATTGATTAATTACGAAAACGTATCCCGATAAAGCGTCACCATAACTCCGATCTGTGCCCACATCCGGTTTTCTGCTTCATCAAAAATAACGGATTGTGGTCCGTGTGCAACTTCTTTGGAGACTTCATACCCGTAGTACGCAGGAAGGCAATGAAGGAAGATCGCCTCTTTATTTGCTACACCCATGAGTGTTTTATCAACGGTGTATCCTTTGAATTCTTTGATGCGTTTTTCTTTTTCCGCTTCATCACCCATCGACACCCAGGTGTCGGTCGCGATAACATCAGCACCGACGGTTGAGTTTTGTAGTTTATCTGTCACTTCGACATTCACACCGAATTTTTTTGCTTCATTTATATAATAGTTCTCAGGCCAGTACTGTTTTGGTGCGACGATACGGATGTTCATCCCTGTTATCCCACACCCGAGCAGATACGAATGCGCCATGTTGTTATCCCCGTCGCCAAGGTACACAAACTGCAGCCCCTTCAATGTATTTTTATGTTCTTGAATCGTCATCAGATCAGTGATCACCTGACAGGGATGTTCTTTGTTATCCAACCCATTGATGACCGGTACTGTCGCATTTTTTGCAAGTTCTTTCATCGCGTCATTGCTTTTCGCACGATACATAATCAAATCAACATACCGCGAAAGAACCAAGGCAGTATCCTCAATGCTTTCCCCTCGTCCAAGCTGAATATCATTCGAGGAGAGGAAGATTGCATGACCGCCCAGTAACGTCATCCCGGTCTCAAACGAAACCCGTGTCCTAGTGCTTGGTTTCTCAAATAACATCCCGAGTGTTTTTCCTTTCAGCTGTTCAATGGATTTCCCTTTCTTTGACTGCTGTTTCAGTTTCATACTCAGTCTGATAATGTCTGCTAAGTCGTCTTTTACATCAAGCATGGAAATAAGGTCTCGTTTCATCGAACAAGGGAATCGATATGGTTTCTTTAAACATATCGACGGTCTCGAAAGACATTTATCCCCTCAAGGGATGTAGTTTTTTTTAATGGGTGTTGATCTCGGGGAATTATTCACCAAAGAACCATGCGGTTTTGATGATTTCAAAGACCAGATAATCGCGATCGATGCCTACAACGTCCTTCATCAGTTTCTCTCCATCATCCGACAACGAGATGGAACACCCTTAAAAGATGCACAAGGGAGGATCACGTCGCATTTATCCGGTTTGTTGTATCGCACCGCTAACCTGGTGAACGCGCGCATACGGCCAGTCTATGTGTTCGACGGCAAGCCTCATCTGTTGAAAGCACGGACTATTCAACAACGACGGGAGCGAAAAGAACAAGCGGAAAAAGACTGGAAAGAGGCACTTGAGAAAGGAGACCTGGAGACCGCACGATCAAAAGCGCAGCAGACATCCCGGGTCACGAGTGAAATCGTTGACCAAAGCAAACAACTCCTTGACGCACTTGGCATCCCCTACATCCAGGCACCCTCGGAAGGGGAGGCACAGGCGAGCTGCATGGTGAAAAAAGGAGACGCCTACGCGGTCGGGTCACAGGATTTTGACTGCCTGCTGTTTGGTACGCCGCTGCTTGTTCGACATTTGACGTCATCAGAGAAACGGAAGCTTCCCAACAAACAGGCGTATACGACGATTCATCCGGAATGTATCCAACTACTCCCTGGACTGAAAAAACTTGGTATCTCCCAGGAGCAGCTCGTGGATATCGCGATCCTCATCGGCACCGATTTTAATGAAGGCATCAGGGGATACGGCCCGAAAAAAAGCCTGCAGCTTATACAAAAAACTGGGAACCTCGAAAACGCACTAAATACCATTCCAGACTTAACACAAAAACCACCTTCTGAGGAAATAGATATAGTCAGAAGGATTTTCCTTCAGCCAGAGGTCACCGAGGATTACGAGATTTCCTGGTTAAAACCAGATCCCTCTAAAGTATTTAGTATAATGTGTGACGAGCATCAGTTCTCCAGGGAACGTGTTACATCTGTTCTCGAAAATTACTCGTCAGCACAACAATCCACCAAACAGAAAAATTTATTTGATTTCAGATAAAAAATGCTTATTTTCTTATACTTTTATGGTACAATCTCTAAGAAAACTATATATAGCGAGACAGTCTTTTGTACAGTAGCAAACCGAAAAAAAACGATTTACGGGGGATATTATGAGAAAATTTGCCGTTAAAAAATTTATAATCTTTGTTGTATGTTTTTTTATTACAGGAGCAAGTGTTCTGCCAAGTATTACCGGGGCTTCATCAGGGATGCAGCCTATGAATGTTCATAATGATGGGCTCGCTATTTCAGTGCAAACTGTAGGGGACATCACAACCATACATTATTCGCTTGATACGTTTTCCATGACGCCAGTGACGATTAACCAAGAACATTACGTCCAGATTGTCTTGGGAAAAGAACCCAACAGCCTGAATGTTGGTGCACCTGATCTTCCATCGATATCTCGAAGCATCATCATCCCGAATACGGCGACAATGAATATCCGTGTTCTCACAGCATCATATGAGGATTACCAAAACATCAATGTTGCTCCCTCTAAAGGCAACCTGCCACGGACAATTAACCCAGTGGATGTATCGTATGAATTTAACGACATTTACACGCAGAATACGTGGTATCCAACTACAATCGCAGAACTCAGAGACCCATATTACATCAGGGATTTCCGGGGCCAGGTCGTTACCATCCATCCCATGCAATATAATCCTAGTGAAAAGACCCTGCGGTTCTACAACGATATTACTGTAGAAATATACCCAACGACCCCCCCGAGCGCCATGAACAGTATTTTACAACATCCGCTTGCGACAATCGACAGCAACTTCCTCTCTGTTTATGAACATCACTTCATTAATTTCAATGCGGGAATTTATGCCCCTCTCGCTGAGCAGGGTAACATGCTGGTCATAACATACGATAGTTTTTACAACACAATGGTTCCCTTCGTAATGTGGAAAAACACAAAAGGAATTCCCACGGAAATGGTCAACGTCTCAACGATTGGCAACGCCAATGCAATAAAAACGTATATTACTAACTATTACAACACAAAAGGACTCACCTTTGTTCTCCTGGTCGGTGATGTTGCACAGATACCCACCCTATACGCAGGAGACGGAGCATCTGATCCGAGCTATTCTTATATCGTCGGGAACGATCATTATCCTGATCTTTTCGTGGGACGTTTCTCCGCAGAAACCATCGCTCAAGTTCGAACACAGGTAAATAAGACTATCACTTACGAACGTGATCCTCAAGTCGGTGCTGGATGGTACAAAAAGGGTATAGGGATTGGTTCAGAATTTGGGGTTGGAGATGATAATGAATACGATTACGAACACATAAGAAACATTCGAGAACTTCTTATGAATTTTACCTACTCGTACGTTGATGAATTCTATGGCGGTAGCCAGGGCGGTGGAGATGCTCCAGGCGAGCCCATACCGAGTATGATTTCTACTGCGCTTAACGAGGGACGGAGCATCATTAATTACTGCGGGCATGGCTCAACAACCTCATGGAGTACAAGTGGATTTAGCAATAACAATGTGAATGCATTAACAAATTACAACATGTTTCCCTTTATTTTTTCAGTTGCTTGTTATAATGGAAACTTTGATGGATCTACTTGTTTCGGAGAAGCCTGGTTGCGGGCAACCCATAATGGTCAACCCACCGGTGCAATCGGAGCATATATGTCATCCATAAGTCAGAATTGGTCTCCCCCAATGCAAGCCCAGGATGAATTTAACAATATATTAATTGGAATGTATCCAGATGATCAAAAGACCACCTTTGGTGCTCTCTGCTTTGAAGGTGCGATGTCTATGAATGATGCTTATGGTCCCGGTGGCTTTGTTGAAACTGATGCCTGGACGGTCTTTGGTGATCCCTCGGTACAAGTTCGTACCGATACCCCTGAAACAATGACTGTATCACATAATTCGATCATTCCATATGCCTCAGACGCATTTGACGTTTCAGTACCAGGAGTTCGTGGTGCGTTCTGTGCACTTTCCGACCAAAACACGCTATTAGGGTATGGATACGCTGATGAAACAGGACATGCAACTGTTCAACTCTTTGCACCAGTTAATACAACTAACAATTTACAACTCGTTGTCACAGGGTTCAATAAAATACCTTACATGGATACCATTATTGTAGGGCCTCCAAATTATGCGCCAAGAAATCCAACAATCTCTGGCCCCACA
>Ga0209777_10007429_pt1 | contig 12171 bp, 7 predicted proteins | sample FrelakmetHBP12HB_FD_187147 | JGI IMG/M metagenome (GOLD analysis project Ga0209777, IMG submission 187147) | Freshwater lake sediment microbial communities from the University of Notre Dame, USA, for methane emissions studies -HBP12 HB (SPAdes)... | ecosystem: Environmental > Aquatic >... | reverse complement strand
GCAGAGCGGTTGTGCGCACAAAGAACGGCGGACCCGAAGGCGGAAGGAGGGCGGCAAGCGGTGAGACATGCGCTCTGGATGGCGGCGATCCTGGTGGCCGGCGCGGCCGCTTCGGCCCAGGCAACCGGTATCGGCCCGGACGGCTATGGCTACACGGCGGCCGAGACGGTGTTTTCGTGGCAGGACATCGGCCCCCAATCCGAAAGCCCTGGGACCTACGAGCTCAACACCGCCGGCACCGTGGATAATGGCGTGTGGGGCCCCCAGAGTCTCGGCTTCACATTCAACTTCTATGGCACGGCCTACACTGAGGTGTATTGGAGCTCCAACGGGCTCATCACATTCGGCGCCGGGAATAGCCAGTATCTCAACGCCGACCTGGCGGCCGCCAGCCCAGACGTCAACGTTCCGACCGTAGCCGTGCTGTGGGACGACTGGATCGCGCGGTACACCAAGACCAGTTCAGGGACCTACTTCAAGCAAGTACAGGGCGCCGATGGCTATAGCCAGTTCATCATCGAATGGTACAAGATGGATCCCGCGGCTATCCAGCCCCTGACCGGGGACGTGACGTTCGAGGCGATTCTCTATGAGAAGACCGGGAACATCCTCTTCCAGTACCAGGATGTGTTCATCGACAAAGATAACACATTCAATAATGGCGGAAGCGCCACGGTCGGTATCCGCGACACGGGCGGCCAGGCCGACGGCCGGTACCTTCAGTGGTCGTTCGACCAGCCGGCGATCCGCGACGGCGAGGCTGTCCTGTTTGCGGTTCCTGAGCCCGTGACGATGGCGGGCGTGTTCCTGGGTATCGGCAGCCTGGCCACGTACCTGCGGAAACGCCGCGCGGCGTAGCCGCAGTTCAGTTGGACGAACACAGGCGGCCGCGGGATGGCAGTTACATCCCCGGCGCCTGGGATAGGATGTGAGATGCATGCGGCCAGGCGTTGCCGCAAGGGCGCGGTTGAGTGATTCTTTCCGGGCACAAGACAGGGGGTCGAAAGGCGGATTCGATGCGTTCAGTGAGAAGCGTGACGGGGTTCCCCCGCATGTGCGGCGCGGCGATGGGCGGGCGCCTGCTGGTGGCGGCACTCCTCGTGGTCGGCCTGGCGCCGGCGTCATGGGCGACCTCCCTCTCCGATTACGCCGTGTTCGGCGGAACCAATGTGAAGATCTCCGACGGCTCCTCTGTCAACGGACAGGTGGGCAGCAACGGCAGTGTCTACCTCGGCTCCGGAATATCGATAGGGCCAGCCTCCGGGGGCGATAGCTTCTTCTCTGGTGGCGGGAACGTTGTCCGCGGCGACTTGAACTTCAACGGCTACTACAAGGACATGTTCAACGACGAGTTTTTCAACGGCGGTGTCTCCCTGGGTCCGAAGGACGTAGTTGACGGGAAAGTGTTTTACGGCAACGCTATCGGCGGAACCTTCTACGGTGCCGACGCCCAGTGGCTTGACAAACCAGTTACATTCTCGCCCGGGACCTACAGCACTGTGGCGCCCCAGCCGCTGTATCCTGGCGACCCGCTTCCGAGCAGTTCGTTCCCGGATGGGTCCAGTGTGACTCTGTACGGCGGCAACCAGTACTACTGTTCTGGTGACCTATACATGGACGCGTTGAACCTGACGTTGGATCTTACGGATGGCCCGATCCATGTCTACGTGGACGGAAGCGTATCACTAGGGAGTGTGCATGTGTGGCTGAAGAATGGCGATGCCACCATATCTTATGATGATGCGCTGGCCAGCCCGGACCTTCGTGCCCTGGCCCAGAGCGTGTACTTTGAGACCGCGGGAGACCTGGGCTGGAACAGCACCGGCGAATGGTTCGGCCAGATTTATGCTTCGGAAGACTCCGTGATCATAGGCGCCGGCAGCAACGTCACTGGAAGCATTTGGGCCCGAGACGACGTTAACATCCACGAAGGATCGGAAGTGAATGTGATTCCCGAGCCGCTGACGGCCGTTGGCCTGGTCCTGGGGGTCTTGGCGGTGGGTGGTGTTGTCCGCAGGCGGTTCGCGGCCAGTCTCAGGCGCGGTTAGCGCCGGTCGACGGATGGCCCGCTATCGCCGGCGTAAGTCATGCCAGGGAGATGGCGCCCATCCAGAAGTTGTCCTGGAACTCGGCCAGCGTCAGCCGCAGGAGCCCGTCGCTGGGATTGGAGTCCCAGGCCGCTCCGTCGTACCCCCAGGGGTTGTAGACCGTCACGTAGGTGGTGCCGCCGACCGTCTCGACCGCCTTGATCATGTACACGTGGTCCGCGATCACCGGGGCCGAGGTGCTCCACCACGTCAGGGCCGAGAGGGCGTGCCCCGCCGCCAACTGGTTCGCCAACGTCTGGGCCAGGCCGTCGTCACTGCTGTAGAAAACGTCCGTCCCCGCCCCCGTCACCGCCCGGTATACCCCCTCCATCCAGCCCCCGGAGATGTTGCTGTAGGCGTTGCTCCCCTGGTACTGTGCGTACGCCTTCTCCGCCAGGGCCACCCACAACTCGTTGTCCGGCGTCAGGTTTGCGTACGCCGGTGAATTGCCCCATAGGGGGAGCCACCCGTCCACACGAAGGTACACAGGCTGCTGATTGTAGTCGTAGAAGCGGATCGCATAAGTCCCGTCCCCCAGCGGCGCGATCATCTGGCGGATGATCCCCGGATCGGTGTAGGCCAGGGAGGCCAGGGAAGCCAGGAAGTAGCAGTCGCCCAGGTTGCCCTGGCGGATGTCGTTGTACTGCGGCCCGTCGGCAAAGACGGGGTCCGAGGAGAAGTCGGCATAGGTATAGCCTGCCGTCGGTTCGATGAGCCTCTGCCCCGCCACCTCCAGCGAGATGTACTTCGACGGGTCCGTGCTCGGCTGGTAGAACGCCGTGATCACGTGCACCGTGCCGGCGGCCGTCTCCTCGGCGGAGGCGTTGACAAGGGTGTCCGTGCTGTCGGCCCAGAAACTGTCCAGCCCCGACCCGCCGTAGACCGTGTCCGCCCCGCTGCCGACGGTCACCACGAGGTCGTCCCCGGCCCCGCAATAGATGACGTCGCTGCCGGTGCCGGCATCGTAGGCCGTGTCGTTGCCGTCGCCGTCATAGATCGTGACGGGCGGCGTGACGGCATGGGTCACACGAATCGTGTCATCTCCGCCAAAGCCGTAGAGCACCAGCGAGACGAAAGGCCCCGTGAAAATGGTGGTCCCTCCCGACGTCGTCAGGGCCAGGTCGTTGCCCGACTGGGAGAGGGTGATGGGGTCGGCCCCGTCCGTGCCCACCACCACGAACCGAATGCCCCCCGCCACCGACACCGTGTGCGTCACCACCGTTGCCCCGGGAACGTAGCCCACCGTAATGCCGGCGCCGGCCGTGGCCGCACTGAAGGCCGTGGTTCCGCCATTGGTCGTCGTGTTGGCCGTCCCGCCCGGCGTCCCGGTCGTCTGGTCCCACGCCCGGAAGGTGAGGCCGCTCGCGACCGTCCCGTTCCAGCCGGCGTTCGGCACGAACCGCACCTTCGTGCCGGCATCCGCGGCCAGCAGCCGCGCCGCGTCGGCCGAGGGCGCCCCGAAGTCCGTCCACGTTCCCCCGCCGTCGGTCGTGAATTGCCACGTGCCCTGGGTGTTCACCACCGCCGTCACGGCCATCCCCGCAAGCGCCCCGGCATCCGGATCGGTGACCTTCCCGGCGATCAGCGCCGACACCGGCGTCCCGCCGTTGGTGACGTCGTCCGCGTCGATCGCGGCCAGGTCATTCGCCCCCGACAGCACCGGGGCGTGGTTCACCGCATTGACCGTTAGGGTCACAGTGGCAACACACGACTGAAGCGTCCCGTCGCTTGCCTTATACGTGAACGCGTCGCTCCCGTAGAACTCCGGCGCCGGCGTGTAGGTGAACGCCCCGTCCGCATCGAGCGCCAGCGTCCCGTGAGAAACGCCTCCCACCAGGATGGCCGTCAACGGGTGCCCATCCGGGTCCGTGTCATTCCCCAGGATCCCCGGCACCGCTACTGTGAGCACCTGGTCCTCATCCACGCTGTAGGCGTCGCCGGCTGCCGCCGGCCTTCCCGGGGCTTGCAGCGGCAAGGGATCGAGGTGGCGGCCGGCCGCCACGGCCGACTGGTACGCCGAGATGAATCCGTCGATATCGCTGCCTGTAACCTGGCCGTCCGGCGTGTCCGCCCCGAAGCCCACCCCGCGGAAGTCCGCGTCGCGGTTCCCCGCCTGGTACGCCGCCATGAAGGACGCGACGTCGGCATCCGAGACGCGGCCGTCCGGGGCGCCGTCGGCGCCGCCCCCGAGGTCCCCCCGCAGGCTGCCGACGTAAAAGACGGTATCGCCCCCAGCAACCCCGTCGCCCGTCGGCAGGTCGCTGGAACCGGCGTAGAGGTAGCCGCGCCCGGCGCCCGTGGCCGGGGGCTCGCCGTCCAGGCAGTTACCCGCCAGGTCGGTGATGGCGATCGCCCTAAGCTGGATCTTGACCCAGGTGTCGACGACCGCGCCCGGCTCGAAAGTTACGGTCATCGTGTCCGTGCCGGAGCCCGCGACCCCGGCGGCGGGCAGGGGCGAGCCTTGGGTCTCCGTGGCCCCGGAGAACGTGACCGCCCCGAGGACGAGACCGCCCTCGCCGAAGATCACCGGTTCACTGAAGGTGATCTTGAGGGACTCGACGCCGACGCCGCTGGGCTCGATCGAACTCACGCCCCGGCCAGGGCGGCCGTTCAGTTCAACGCCGATGACGCGCGGGGGGGTGCTATCGCTGCCCTCAAGGGCGGCCTGGGGGGCCGCGCCCTCGAGAACCGCCGGACTGTGGGCTTCCACCGGCAAGGCGGGTGGGGGCGGGGCGTCGAGAAGATCGGTCGTCGACAGGAGCAGCCGGGGCTCGAGGGGCTCAAAGAGCGGCAAGCCACCCAGCCAACGGCCCGAAGGACTCATCCTGATTCCCTTGAACAGATACCTGATATGGCGTCCGGCTCAAAAGTCCGGTGAGCCCGCGCGCAGGCCTTTCTCGCTCGACGGGGAAATATACACCACCTTTCTGCCCGAGTCAAACCGGTGCGGACCAACTCCGGCGAATCTCGAGATCCAGGGGCGATCGGCGGGGCAAATGGGTTATTCGGTCATCCGCCATCCGCATTGGGCATCTGACACAACAAAACACGAGAAAACGCGTACCTAAGTGCCAAACTTCCCCCGGCGTCGATTCCCGTCCGCGCCGGAGGCACCCCTGGCAATCTGCCTCAGACGCGGACCCCGAGGGATTCCGCGCACGACGGTTTGCCTTTGGGGTTTTCTCAATGTATAATCCCGTGGAACTGTCCTGGGACGGCCAAGCCCGCCACGCGGGAGGGGGGTACGATGGCGCGTCGTGGGCACGTTCTTTTGCATAGCCAGGCAGGGGACGCGATGGCCGCGCTAATCCGCAACGCGATGCCGCTTGTCCTGATTGTTCTCGTGCTGGCTTCTACCGAGCCCGCCTTCAGCGACGACGCCTTCCAGGGCAACCTCGTTTTCTCGGACAACCAAGCCGACCGCAATGCCGTCATCCCGGGAACCGCGCTGCGGATCACCGTAGCGGACGACCCCCAGTCTTACAAGCCCGCCATTCCCGGCCAGTATGTGCCGGAGACCAGCCTCACCTTCATCCAACTGAACTGGAGCGCCCCGACGGGGAACCTGGACCTCACGGCCGGCGCCCCCTGGACGTGGGACAACAGCCTTGTGGCCGGTTTCACGACGGTGTTCTATGATTCGACATTGGACGGCGAAAGGATCCTCGGCCGCCGGGCCTTTCAGTTGGTCCAGGTGGAGCCTCCGCTGCAGCCGAAGAGCATCGTCGGGATCGAGGCGACGCAGTTTGCCGTCGGCACGCTGGCGCTCACCGTCCCCTCCTACGGCGCCGCCAACAGCTACACCCTGAGCCTCGCCGGGGGCTCCTACGCGGCTGGCACGCTGACGGCCATGGCCGGCGGCGCCACGTACCTCCTCCAGTCCAACGGCGGACTCTCGTTCGGAACGTACCAGTTTACCGTCATCCCCGGCGGCGCCTGGAGAGGGACCGCGGACGACCACTGGGAAACCGGCGCGAACTGGTCGGGCGGAGGCAGCCCGGACGCCGGCTTCACGGCCCTGTTCGACGCCGACTCGCCGGCCCTCTCCAGTCCGCTGCTGCGCGGCGACGGGAGCGTGAGGCAACTGCGGTTCGAGACGCCCAACGCCGGCGTCACGATCGGCACGAGCGGCGGCCCGTGGCGCCTGTCGGTGGGAGACGGCGGCATCAGGAGCAGCGGCGCGGGCTCGAACACGATCGCCGCGGGCGTCGACGTTGCCGCCGATGCCTCCTGGGTCGTCGCCGCCGGCAACACACTCCTCGTGTCCGGCGGCGCCGACCTCCTCGGCCACACCCTGAGCAAGGAGGGTCCTGGCACACTGAGCATCAGCGGAACCTTCAACAACACGGGCACTGTCCGCGTCCAGAATGGCGTCCTCAGACTTTCAGGGCCTGTCGCCCAACTGGCCGGCGGCGTGCTGACCGGCGGGACATGGAGAGTGGCGGCCAACTCGACACTGGACGTTCCCTCCGTCGACAATATCATCACGAGCCAAGCCATCGTCGCCCTGGAAGGGCCCAACACCAGCTTCGCCAAAATTGACTTCCTCGCTGACAACCAGGGAACCTTCAGCATCCTCGGAGGGTGCGAGTTCATCACCCATGGCGACTTGCACAATTCGGGTGCCGTGGTGGTTGATTCGTCAAGCGTGTTGGACGTCACGGGAACCTACACACAGGCCAGCGGCACAACCACGGCGAGCGGCTCGTTCAAGGTCGCCGGTGGCGTGGTGAACATCCTGGGCGGCGCCGCGGAGTTCGGCATGGACCTGGGGGGCGACGGCGCGAACAACCCGACCCTCAACGTGGGCGGCTCCGGAACCGATGCCCTTGTCATCTTCGAGGCCGACCAGCACCTGGCCATGCTGCACATCATGGCCGGCGGCGTCGCCAAGCTGGGCGACGGCTGCCGGTTGGTGGAGCTCGACACCCTCTGGATCGACGGGCTGCCGCCCCTCACGGACATTCGCCTTACCAACACGCCGGAGCCGGCCACGATCTCGCTCCTCGCCTGTGGCGGGTTCCTGCTGCTGCGGCGGCGAAGGGCATCCGGCAGGTGAATTCCAGGCAGGCCGGGACATGCGGTTCCGGCGGTCGGTTACAGTCTGCGCGCTGAGTGGAACGACCTTCCGCGCGGAGTTCGGGATACCCATAATCCGAAGTACCCACATGGAATAGGGTGCCAATACGGTGCCAGTATAGGTTTGCATTTGGGGTGGTTTCCGGTATACTTCTTTGACGATATTGCACCGTGCGGGGACTCGTCGCCGCCGGGGGGTCGTGCGCGCCGGAGCACTGGGCGTGCCGTGGCGCCGGCGAACCGACACCGGGTGGATCGGCTGGTGGAGACCGCGCAGAGCGGCATGGTGGCTCTGCCAACTGAGCTCTCCAGGGGGACGGTATGGCAAGGGCAGGCAGTCTTGTCGGATGGGTTGTCGTTGTGCTCGCCGGAGTGTCCCTGGCCGGCTGCGCGGAGAAACAGCTTCGATTGCCCGCGTTCCTTCAGGATCCGCGAAGGCCGGTCTCGGCCACCGATTACCACGTCCTCCCGCCGGACGTGCTCTTGATCACGTCGATCAAGGTCCAAGACATCAATAATGTCAAGCAGCAGGTCCGGCCGGACGGTTGCATCAATCTGCCGCTGCTCGGCGAAGTGTATGTGGCCGACAAGACGCCGAAGGAGATCGAGGATATCCTTTGCGAGAAGGCCAAGGAATTCTACGAGCAGACCGACGCGAGGGTCGAGGTGACCGACTACCGGAGCCAGAAGATCTACGTGTTCGGGCAGGTGCTCCGGCCGGGCCCCGTGCCGTACACCGGCGCCGATACGCTGGTCGACGTGCTGGACCAGGTCCAGCCGAACACGCTGGCGTGGCAGGAGCAGATCCGCGTGACCCGTGCCAGGCAGCCGCGGCGCGGGGGCTATCTGCCCGAGAAAGTCGCTGCCGCCAGGGCGAAGCGCGAGGCCAAGGACGGTCCGCCCCCCGCGGAGGGCCCCGAGGCGGACGCCAAGGCGGCCGAGCGGGAGGCGTTCGAGGGACCCCCCGATGATGCCGACGTCATCGTCGTGGACCTGACGAAGATGACGGAGAAGGGCATCCTTGCCTGCAACGTGTACCTGAAGCCGGACGACATCGTGTACGTCCCGCCGACGCCGCTGGCGATGGTGGGTCTGGCCATTCAGCAGCTTCTCTTGGGGCTCCAGCCGGCGACCCAGACGGTGCAGTTACCGGCCAGCGCCATATATAGCGTGAAATCTGTTCAGAACATCGGGGGCTCCAAGTCGGTACCGTAGTAAGAGGGACGGATGGCCGAGACCAAACCGAAGACGACGCCGCGAGACGCGCTGCGGATGGTGTTCCGCCGCCGCCTGATGTTCGTGGGCGGGGCGATCCTCTTCGCCCTGGCGGCCCTCGTCGGGGCCTGCTGGTGGCCGCTCAAGTACACGGGGACCGCGAAGCTCGAGCGCCGCATGGACGTCGCTGCGGAAGAGTCGCGCTCCAAGAGCGAGTCGTTCGAGGCCGTGAAACGGATGCTCCAACAGGAACTGGGCGGGCCGAATGCCATCGCCGAGGCCATCGAGGAACTTGAGCGGCAGCGACTTGTGGATCCCTTGCCGAGGGGCAAGGACGGCAAGCTGACGTCCGAAGGGCTCAGGGTCCGGCAGGAGATGGTTGCCGCCCTGGCGGCCGATCTCAAGGTGACCTTCGACGTGAACTCGCCCGAAGTGGACATCGTCAAGGTGGAGTTCACGCACCCCGACCCGAACCTGGCGCAGGAGTTTCCGAACGTCATTGTGACGAAGTATATCAGCCGCGTCGGCACGCAGATCGTCGACAACCTGACCGCCAGCCGCGACTTCCTGCGGGACAAGGTGGCGATCGCCAGGTCGCGCCTGGACGAGTTCACCCGCAAGCGGCTGGACTTCGAGAAGGAACACGCCGGCGCGCTGCCGGACAATGCCGCCGTCCTCCAGGAACGGCTCCAGCAACTCGCGGCCTCGATCGACACCACACGGGGGCAACTGGTGCTGGCCCAGCAGAAGCTCGGGCAGATCCGGGCCCTGAAGGCCAGCCCGGTCGGCCCCGGCGGGGATAAGGCCCCCGCGGAATCGGCGCCGAAGGGCGCCGAGAAGAAAGAGGGGGCCGGGGCCAACTCCCCCGAGCCGGTGTCGGTCGACCAGGTGCGGGACCTCGAGCGGCGCTACGCCGATGCGGCCCACGAACTCGCCGGCCTCGTGGAACAGCAGGCGCAGACCAAGCGCGCCCTGGACGAGGCGAAGACGCTGAACCACATGACGGACCAGCACCCCAAGGTCAAGGCCCTGAAGAAGCAGTTTGACGATCTGGACAAGCGGATAGCGGCCCTGAAGACCACGGTGGCGGACCTCGACAAGCAGATCCGGGACGCCCAGGGCGCCCTCGTGAAGGCGGGTGAGCGCCTGCCGGAGTCCCTCGCAAGCCCCGCCAACCTCGCTAACCCCTTCATGGCCCGGCAGATGGAGCTCCAGGAGGCCACGTTGGCCATCCAGGAGGCCTCCAGCCAGGCGGAAGTACAAATGCACACGAACGAGCTGGAGCGTCTTCAGGCCCGCCTGAAGGTGTCCGAGGACGCCTGGAGCCGCCTGGGCGCGGCGAAGCAGGAGTACATGGAGATCATCAAGAACGTGGCCGAGCAGCAGGGGGAGACGGACCGGTGGCAGAAGCGCCTCACGGACGTCGAGATGGACCTGGCGGCCGAGGCGGCCAAGCACCGGACGCGCCTGCGCCAGGTCGTCCTGGCCGAGGAGCAGTTCGTCCCGTCGTCGCCGAAGCTCCTGTACGTGCTGGTGCTGGCCCTGGTGGGCGGCCTGGCGTTCGGAGGGGGCCTCGTGTTCCTGTCCCACACGATGGACCGGTCGGTGACGACCACGGAGGACGCGGCGCACTTCGGCCTGCCTGTTTTCGGCATCATCGCCGAGATCGAGACGCCCCGCGAGAAGGCGAGGAAGCGGCTCCTGAGGTGGGGCGTGAGGCCGCTCGTGCTGCTCGTGGCGGCGGTGGCGCTGGCCGTGGCCGCGCTCAACATCACCCTCTGGCTCCAGTACCGCGAGGACTACGAGCAGTGGCGGAAGGCGCCGGCGTCGTTCGTGGCCGCCAAGGCGGCCGACGCCTTCCAGGCGTTGAAGCAAAGGGCTTGGGGATAAGGCATGTATCTGCAATTTTATAATCTGCGCGAGTTTCCGTTCGCCATCACGTGCGACGACCGCTTCTTCTACGAGAGCGCCGTCCACGCCGAGGCGCTGGCGAACATGATGTACACCGTCCAGCAGCGCAAGGGCATGGTCCTCGTGACCGGCGAGGTCGGCGCCGGCAAGACCTTCGTCGGCAGCGTGCTGGCCTCGCGGCTGGGTGTCGGGTGTCAGACCGTCGTCATGGGGAACCCGCCGCAGTCCGGCAAGCAGCTCATCGGCAGCCTGGCCCGGCGCATCGGGATGAACGTGCGGGCCTCGGCCGACAAGTCGAGCCTCCTGGAGGAGTTGGAGCAGCACCTCGTGCGGCTCCAGACGCGGGGCCGCCTGGCGGCCCTGATCATCGACGAGGCCCAGGACCTGTCGGCGGCCTCGCTGGAGGAACTGCGGCTCCTCTGGAACTGGGAACAGGGCGGTCAGCGCCTCGTCCAGATCGTCCTCATCGGCCAGCCGGAGCTTCGCCAGAAGCTGATGGAGCCCCGGTGGGAGGCCCTGCGCCAGCGGATCGTGCTGAGCTATCACCTGGGGCATCTGCCGGCCGAGGACACGCCGGCCTACATCGCCCACCGGCTGAAGGTCGCCGCCGCCGACGGCGACGGCCACGCCGTGTTCGCCCCGGAGGCGCTGGCCGAGATCCACGCCGCCACCGACGGGGTGCCTCGCCTGATCAACATCCTGTGCGACAACGCCCTCCTGACGGGCTACGCCAAGGGGGCCATGACGATCGACCGGCCCATCGTGACGGAAGTCCTCCGCGACATGACCTGCTGGGGCCTGCGGACGTCGCCGGAACCCGTGCGGCAACCGGCGGTGGACGCCTCGCAAGTCAAGGGGTAACGTGTGGCGAATGTCTGGGAAGCCATGAAGAAGCACCAGGCCGAGCAGGCGGCGGCCCCGGCCGTGACCGGCGCGACCCATGCGCCGTCCGCTTCACCGGCCGGGGCGTCCGTCGCGCCGGCCGCGTCGCAGAGCTCCGTACCCGTCGGATCCACCCACCTCAACGGCTACGCGGAGGAGCTCGTCGCGCACCACGACCGCGGCGGCGCCGTCGCCGAGGACTACCGCTCGTTGCGCACGAACCTCCTCGCGCAGTACCCGGACGAGAAGTTCTGCCTGCTCGTGACCTCCGCGGAGGCGAACGAGGGCAAGACGGTCACGTGCCTCAACCTGGCGCTCGTCCTGGCGGAGCGTCCCGAGCGGCGCACCCTCGTCGTGGACGGCGACCTCCGGAAGTGCGCGATCGCGGGGCTGCTCCACATCGACAACGAGCCGGGTCTGGCGGACCTGCTGCGCGGCACGAGGAAGATCGAGGACGTGGTGCGGCCGACGGCCTACCGGAACCTTTTCGTGATTCCCGCCGGGAAAGCCAGCCGCCTCGAGATCGGCGAACTGCTGCACAGCCCCGAACTGGAGGAGATCGTCGGCCAGCTCCGCCAGCGGTACGACTACGTGCTCTTCGACACGCCGCCGATCACCGTGTCGGCCGACGCCGGCGCCCTGGGCCAGTCCGTGCGGGAGGCCATCCTCGTCGTCCGGATGTACCGGACCGGCCGCGAGACCGCCGACAGCGCCCTGCGGCTGCTGCATGCGGCCAACGTCAAGCCCGTGGGTGTGGTGTTGACGCATCGCAAGGATTACATACCCAAGTTCATCTATTACCACACCTGAGACAGGTTCAAGGGGGGCGCGGCCCGCCATGCCGGCTGTTGCCGGCGCCTTCCGGTCCGCGTACCGACGATGAGCAACGCTCCGGACAGCTCGGGCCGTCCCGCTTCAAACACGCCCGCCGCGCGTGCGCCGGCGCGGCCCGTGACCGTGGGGCTCCTCGTGGCCGCCGGGCTCTCGGCGGCCTATG
>Ga0209777_10007428_pt1 | contig 12171 bp, 25 predicted proteins | sample FrelakmetHBP12HB_FD_187147 | JGI IMG/M metagenome (GOLD analysis project Ga0209777, IMG submission 187147) | Freshwater lake sediment microbial communities from the University of Notre Dame, USA, for methane emissions studies -HBP12 HB (SPAdes)... | ecosystem: Environmental > Aquatic >... | reverse complement strand
CCGATCTGATCCATCCTGGACTCCGTGACAAAGTACGGCTGGTATCGTGTCATGGAGTCCAGGATGGATCCTAACAAATCCGTTTCTGGTGTGGGCGGAATATCCAGCAAGTCGTTGATGTCCTCGGTCAGGTTTGGAGTGTTCCAGCGGCACAGATCTCGGATCTTGATTTTCGTTTGCGAAGTGAGCGCCCCGCTGTCACTCATCCAGACATTGGGCTTACCATCCGCCTTGCTGAACCAGCGAGGCAAGAATGGATTTTGGTCCTGGCGCTCCGTTTCGATTTCCGACCGCTTGCGCTTGGTGTAGGTGGCCCAGTCCTTGTCCTCAGCCAGATTGAACGACTTCTTCTCAACCACAGCCCGTGCGTCTTCAGGCTTGAGATCGCTCGGCTCTGGTGCGCCGGGGCAGTTTTTGTGCCATTCGATGTATTCCCTCAGCAGTTCACCGATGTAGCGTGCATCGACGCTCTCGTTGATGAATGCCGACACTGTCTCTGGTTTGAAGCTATCCATACGCCTTCATCTCCCGGACGGACTAAGCGGGTGCCATCCCGCAATTTTCCCGTTGTAGTGCTGGATTCGATTCACGCAAGACAAATTTTCCCACAAAAAAGCGGGCCACAACTGCTTGTGACCCGCCTTCCTGTGGAGTAACTACAGGTAGATTTCACCCGCGAAGTTTTTTCACTCGGCTCCCAGCGACCGGCGCTCCTCGACGAGCCAACGCATCCCGGCGAGACAGGCGTAAGCGTCGTCTCCGGCTTCGTGGGCCTTCTCATGGACGTAGCCGCACTTCTCGATCAGCGTGGCGAGCTTGGCGTTGCCCTTCAAGCCCCTGGCCTTGTACCACGCCTTGAACTCTTCCACGGTGCAACGCCAGTTCGGATCGAGCATGGCGAAGAACTTCGGGAGGTATCGCCGCGTGAAACACTTGTCGAATGAAGCATTGTGCGCGACGCAGATCGGCGGCACGCCCTTGAACGGAGCGATCAACTTGATGAACGTCTCTTCGGCGTCGGCCAATGAACGAGCTTGGCTGTGCCAGAGATCGATGGACGTGGCGTCCCAACCCGTGGGCGTCACCTTGATGTAGCCGTTGATCTCCGCGGCCACCGCGTTGATGACCAGAACGCCTTCAGGCGGCGTCGGATATTTGGTTCGTGTGAACACGTCGGTGTAGTGCGAGATGCGCTTCTTGCGGATCTCTGTTTTCTGGTCCTCGGGGATTGGGACCTCGATCACAGTGCCCTTGGGCGGGAGGAACTTCTGTTCCATCCCATCCAACGGCAACATGTCGTTGTTGGCGATCACGACCGCCGCGGACAATGCCGGATTGAGCCGGTCGTCGAGACCACCGGTCTCAAAGTCCATCACTAGAAACGTGGGTGTTTGATCCATCACTGCTCTCCTTAGAACCGGTCGGCGCCCAGCGTGGGCGGGAGCGGGCCGTCGTGCTGTTTGTCGTATGCACCATGGTAGCGCCGATCAACAATGCCCGGCGTGACTGCGTGGAAGCTGACCTGGGCGATGCGCATCCCGACCGTCAGCACGATCATCATTTTGCTGTGATTGACCAGTTCGAGCGTGAACTGGCCGTCGAACCCGTAATCGCCTTGGCCTGCCGTGATGTGAACAGCCAGACCCAGACGAGCGAGAGACGAACGGCCGTCAATCACTGGGACGACGTAGAATGGTATCCGGTGAAGTTTTGACACGAACGTGTTTTCTGAACAGGGAATTTCTTGGGCGATGTCGATGTCAACCCGTTCGGCCACGTCGAAGCGTTCCTGCACGCTGCCCAGGACAAAGTCGCCTGGCTTCAGGAAGAATTCATTCCGTTCAGTCGGCTTCACTTCTTCCCAAACCAGAAGGTTATCGTCTCTAAGCGGATTGATCGGCCTGTATCCTTCAGGTCTGAGCAGCTTGCTTCCCAGCGTGACATCCACGCTATTGCAGCCGATCACCAATTCCGAGGCTTTGAGCAGAACGTCCTTCCTGTAGGCTTTCCAGATTCCCTTTTCAAACTGCTGGCTGATTGTCTTGCCGTCGATCAGCACTGCTTTCCTCCTCTATCGCGGGCGCAGCCGATGCCTTGGCTGCAGCTTCTTCATACAGTTCTTCGATGGGTTCGACCGGTGCAGGCGTGGTTGATGTGATTGCTGCCCGGTTGGCTTTGAATGATGCCCATGTGGAGTGCTTGTACAACTCGACAAGCTCTGCCATGCAGTCGGGCAGGTTTCCTTTTTCGAGGAGGTCCGCTACACGAATGAACTTGTCGATGTCCGCCAATGTGACAAGCGTCTCTTGGCAAAGATCGCTCCTGAGTTTATCCGTCATCGCATAGACTTGCCGCAGGATGCCGAGCTTTCGGACTTCCTCACATACGTTTTCAGTGACAACCTTCTTGACCAGCATTTCGTGGCAGACTTGTTCGGTGTCGTCCATCTTTCGATGCGCAGCAGCATTGATCTGGCTCAGCAGCCAGGCGATCATCTTGGTGTACTGTGTCATTCTGGTGTGATCTCCTTGAGGCACTTATGACAGCAAGGATCGCCTCCACTCGGATGACAAATCTCCGACTTGGGCTTGCGTTGCTGGCAGCGTGCGCACATCTCCATTTCCTTCTGTGACCAGGCGCGGCGTTGATACCATTCCCGGTTGTGTTTGTCGTAGGTCCAGTTCTTCCGGTCCTTCTTATCCACCTTTTCCGTCGTGGTTTCAATCTCGATCTTGATCCGCTTCGGGTCCTTGACGATCTCCGTCAAGCCCATGGACCAGTGCGGCTTCAGCTTGCCGTCCACCAGCTTCCCATCCATCGTTGCCGGGGTGAACATCTGTCGGCCGGGATTGCCCAGATCATGACTCGTCCAGACAGCAATACCGCCACGGTCGCCAAGCCATGACCAGACCCTTTCCGCCATCTCTTCTGTTTTCACGACGACGGTGTAGATGTCTTCGTATCCGATGGGCGGATCAAGATCGATGGACTCGATCACGAGCTTTTGTTCCGGGTGTTCGTTGAGGTGGACATGAACCTTGGATCCTTCGACCTTGTCCACGACGAACCAGATCCAGGGGTTCAAGTTCCGCACCGTGTACTGACTATACTGGCGGAACTTGACGAGTTCACCTGGACTGTAGACGTAGAAGCACTGTTTGTCCAATCCTAGAGGCATGTGCTACTGTCTCCTTTCTCGGATTTCTCTGGTTCTTCGGAGCGCCTTTTCAAGTTCATCCGCAACTGTGTCGAGCAGAGCAATTTCGACGATGGTAGTTTCGTCTTCAAAACGGATGACTGGGCGATCTTCTCCATCATGGGCTGTTGAGTTTCTGACTGCTACTTGAGTACCTTTTCTATACCAGAAACCAAATGAATGATTCGATTGCATCTACTCCTCCTTCTCGATCTTGCGAGAGTGCCCGCGGAAGAACACCCTGTCTCCCCTCACGCGGAACAGTAGTTGAACAGGAACACTGTAGGTGTGTTGAGTGCATGGGATTCGGTACTGCACAGTACCTTCTCCCTTTCTCAGTGTCATGGTCGCTTCGATCAGATCTCCGCGACCATAGTTCCAGTTGATACGTTTCAACGTAGCAAAGATCAGTTGTCGTCTGGTCATGGTTTCTCCGGTACTCCAGCAGCTTCCAACAATTCCACGTCGCCAGGGTCAATGTGTTCAGCCAGGGATTGGAGTTCATGAAGTTCCCCGTAGCTGATACGTTCTGCCCGGAGTTCGCCGCGCAAGTATTCCAGACGTTGTTTAATCTTTTGCTTGGTCATGGCTATCCTCCGGTACGAGGACAAATTTGACATCTACAAATTTGGCGTCATTCACCGGCTTGAAGAGGATTTTTCCTTTGTCTGTCGAAGACCAGGACATTTCCCCAACGTCGGGAAGAACCAGCGTTTGGCGGGAGTTGTCAATGCACGACAATAGAGCCCCGATCCCAACGTAATCGATGGGCATTTTCAACAGGGCCACGACAAAAGCCGACTTGGCATTACTCGGTACGATCTTGTCGGCGACAGCTTCAAACATAAAATTGTTACCTGGAAACATCAGGTTGAGTTGAAGCTCTATGTCTTGTATCGTGAATTTAGGGTTAGCCTGGCGTCCAATATAGGACACCAGACCACTCTTGATGACCTTCATTATTTCATTCATCGACCATCGCCTCCACTTCATCCCACCGCGAAGCGGCCTCGGTCAAGATGTGCCTGTGGTGCTCTTCGATCTTCACCTTGGCTTCCCATTTCTTGTGGTCCCGCATTGTTTCGACCGCGTTGCGAATCAGTCCCACCAGAACGGATGGCTCCAGCGCGTCGAGTTCCCAGGACTCATCGCCGAACTTGGCCTGGTAGTCGGCAAATCTGGAATCGGTGGACTTGGCAGGATTCGGCGGCGGGTGGTAGTGATCGATCTGATCCATGTTCAGGGCCAGTCGCTTCAGTTTGATCCCGCCCATGAAGATTTCCAAACGATCCGTGATGTCACGGGTCATGTCGATCCCGGACGGATCATGATCGCCGAAGTGCAGGATGATGGGCTCCTGTCCGTCCTCGGAGAACTTCTTGAGGCGCATAGCCGAGGACCACATCTCCGACTGCGAGGTGTAGCCGCGGCAGGAGAGGAATGGGATGTCGAGTTGCCTGCAGATGCCCTCGACGACGCCTGCCAATGCTTCCTTTTCGATCCAGACTTCCGGTCGGCATGGCTGGTCCGCCCACTTGTCGATGCGGAACTGTTTGGCGCAAGCATCCACGATGTCCGCGGGATTGTCCCAGTGATTGGGCGTCTTGACTTCCCGTGTGCGGTCTTCGATGGCATCCCAGTCGATCATGCCGGTCATCCGGCCGTCGTTGATCACGGAGCCGAGGTTCTTGTAGGACTTGATCGTGTTCGGGATGATGTCCCGTGAGACGAACTGATAGTACAGTTGCCTCAGAGTGAGCTTGAATCCCTGGTTCTGGTACTCGGCAATGATGTTGTTGGCATTGTCGATCAGAACCACGGATCGGGCGTTGAAACGCCGTTTCACATAGGCAATCTTTGGCATCGGTCCTCCTCTTGTGAGTTGTTAATCCTTGACGTAGAGGTTCATGGAACAGTTGTCCCGAGCTATGTATCCCCAATCACAGATCTTTCCAGATCGGCGTAGGAGTTCTGTGTCAAAAGCTTGTCTTAGTTTTCCATTTTCAAGCCCTGACATTTTCACCGCTGATGAGATGTTTTTGAAGTCAGTATAGCCAGCCTCCCTGAAGGAGCGGCCTATATCCATCATGATCATAAAGAAGTCTCGATTCTGCTCATTGAATTCCAGGATACCACGCTTGATGCAAAGCAAGTAACCCACAAAAATAGCAGCGTGTCCGATTTCCTGGACTTCAACGACTTGTGCGTTCAAATCGCTGAGACCCCTGCGGGGCTCGGTGACCGGGAATAATTGATGTTTGATCATGATGGATTGAAGGTAGGGATACATAAAAAGAATCCATTCCCTTTCCTTTGGTTTGAAAACCCCCCGACCTGATGTCGAATCGAGAACGGCAGGGTTCGTTTTAGCGGGCGTTTTTTCGTGTCGCTTGATTTCGTCTGTCATCAGCAGCTTCACAACACTTCTCCATTCCCATCTAACCATCCAGGGACGATGAGAGGTACTTTTTTCTGTGAAGCTTTTTCCGTATTCGACGTTATCAGTGACGAAGAATAACTTCTCTTTCATTTGTTCAGGGGAGTCGGGTATTCTGAGCCTGTCACCGTTTTGAATGTTGTATCCGAAACCCGATGCTCCCATTCCCGTGGTTGTCATTTTCATGAGAGCATCATAATCCGATAGGCTGTCGTCCATTGTCATCCCCAGAGCCTCATGTCCTTTTTCCCTAGTACCACAGCGGTGCCAACAACGGATTGGCCACTCTTCTCGGATGCACGCAAGTTGTATCCCAGGTGCTTGAGCCGACCTTCCTCGTCGGCCAACACCTTGATTCCCTTGGCGTGCAGTTCCGTCCGCGGCATGGCTTGCAGCAAGCCACCGACGATTTCACGGGCTTTGTCAGCCCAATTCTTCAGCGGGACCTCCACGTCATACTCCGGTCCTGTGATGGGTATGACGTGGAGGGTGACAATGCGATTTTTAGCCATGCTTCTTGCGGCCCTTGCGCTTTGCCAGCAGTTCCTTTTTGGACTGGTAGGCTACCTCAATGATGTGGCGCATGCTTTCGAGTTCTTCAAGATGCGTAGTGGCTGTGATGTGTGCCATGATTCTACAGCGTCCCGCACGGCTCAGTTCCTTTTCTCTGGTGTTCAGGTTCCGTGAGTACGCTGTGACTGCAGCTACTGCCGCGGCTTCAATCGCGGTGGCAATGAGGAATTCTTCCCTCGTGATCGGCGATGGTTTCTTCACCAGTGTTTCTCCACTTCCTCGGGTTCGTCGTAGCGTTTCCCTTTGCACTTGCACACATAGTCAGTGTGGCATTCATCGACTTCAGATCTGCCCTCGTAGAACCTGAGTTTGCCTTTGTAAGCCTGGGCTCCAAAGTTGGAGGTTTCCACGCTCTTGATACGAGCGAACACTTCCTCTTTGCACCGTGGGCAGAAGAAGCGGTAGTTTGGAGTCTCACAGTTGCCACAGTAGCGGCAGACCCTGAGCTTGTGCTTATCGGCGTATTCCCTGACTTCCTGGGGAAGCTCATCACTGGGCGGAATGATGAAGATGTCGTGAGGGTAGCTGAAGGGTGAGCGGATGATCGACTGCTTATTGTTGGAGATTTTGATGTTCATCCTGTAGCCATGCTCATTGGAAAAGCCGACCTTGACTACCCTCCAATCGGTCTGCCACTTTCCTTTGACCTTCAACCAAACACGGTCACTAACCCTGGCGTTCCATTGAGGGGAGACATCACTACTCATCTTCTGCATCCTCCCCGTCCTCAGTCAGCCGGAAGAAACTTGGGTCCGACTTCTGTTCCATCAGGGCCTTTGCCGCCTGTTCGCCATTCAGTTCCTCCGGGGCTTCGTGTGTGACGATGCCAGAGCAGTCGCCATCAGTGATGGCATAGTAGATGCCTTCAAGGGACACATCTTCAGATAGCGGTTTGTCCTCAGAGAGGATTTCGATGGTGACCTTCTGCTTGAAGAACTTACGCTTGCTCATGCTTCCTCCGCTTCAAGAAATCCTTTGTGTTCTTTGCCCATTTCAACGCCCGCGAGTAGGAGCCGAACTCTTCGAGGTATCGGCCATCGGGGCTTCGGCAGACATAGCCTTCGAGCTTGGACTTCAGGCACCAATTACTGCGGTAGATCCTGATGTTGTTGACTTGTCGGACGAAGCGTTCTGAACCTCGCCTGACGGTGACGGTGAACATTCGATCTCCTTGTCCATCCAGGCCACTATGTACAGATAGCCGTGACTCCGATTCGTGTTGGCACGGATGTGGAACTTGCCATCGTCAGCTTCGTACTTTCCGGTGACCATGTCGAGTTTGAGCTTCTCAATCTTCTTGAGTTGCTTCGGAATCCACTTGGCCAGTTTCTTCCTGGCTGGATTCTCATAGTCGCTCATCTGCTGCCGGTCGGGAGGGATGTCCAGATAGCCATCTCCATTGAGTATGGCCCTGGCGCCCCATTCAATCTCTGCTATGACGCCTTCCGGTAGTGGAAGGCCAAATCGCCAATCACCCATTGCTTGTCCTCCAGTGGGTTAGTTTTCGAGATCCACGTATGTTTCGCCGAGAGACTCCAGGCGTTTGATCACGATGTCCACTTGTTTCTGTTCTTCGCCATCGGCGGCTGCGAGGTCCAAGGCTTCAAGGATTCTGGCCGCAGTCACTAGCGACCGATTGTTGTCGCCCCAGGTGAACCTGTTCGTGTATGAAAGCAGATCAAATGCCTGTGGCGCATCGGCAAACACCTCGGAGCTTGGAATGAATTCGCATGTCTGTTTCGTCATTTGCCATCGTCTCCTTCAAGGGTGACTTCCGCCTTGAGTAACAGTTCGTTTTTGTTTGATTCGACACTGATGAATTCCACATTAACGAACTGCGGAGGGTTATTCACGATTTGAAGCCGAACTGGCTTATTGTCGCCAAGGCCACAGGCCAAACACATCTTCCAGTCGAGGGCCTTTCGTACTTCTCCTACTGTGATCAAATGTTCTCCCTAGAATCGGCTGTGATCCAGCGCCCAGTCGCCAACATCGCCCCAGGCCCAGATTCGCTTATGGATTTTCTTCCACGCTTCAAGCTGTGGGGTGCCGCTGGCCGAGCCGTACCCGTTCCAAATGTCCAGTAAGATGGAATCATACTGCATGGGATCGGCAATCCACACGTTGCCAGTGACGATTTTCAGCTTGGGATGCTCGAAGGCGAATTCCTTGGCAACCGCCTCGTTGATCTCGTAGACCGTGACTGACTCGACGGTCTTGCGTTCGCAGACGCGCCGAGCTTGCCAGCCCATGCCCAGGCCGCCGATCAGGACCTTGCCCTTGGCCTTCTTCAAGCCCGGCCGCTGGGTTAGCACTTCCATCGGCGTCAAAGCCATCCAGACGCTGTGGTTCTTTTCAATGAGTTGCGGGATGCCAACTTCACGGGTGAATCGGCAAATGCCTCGGCGCGGACCCATGGAGAGATAGCTGCGCATCACGCCACTGGGAGCGTGGCTGAACATTCGGAATGTCGTCAGGATGAGCGGCAAGGGTCTGAAGCGGAAGAGATTGTCGCCCACCGAGTACATCTCTCCCAGGGGCAGTTTAGCCATGTGCGGGGGAAGCAGGGATCGCGTCCATTCGTCAAACTTGTCGGCGTCAAAAGTCAGTGTGGTGTTGTTCTTCGGGGTAAGGTCCTCGCTCCAAACCGACACAGGTTCCTTCGGTACATTGTCGAGGATGAACTCCCGCATCTGTTCCATGTGGGACTTCACCTTCTCACTGACAGGACGAACATCAGGTATTCCGAACATCAGTCTCCTCCTACAGTGACGTGGTGGTTTCCTTTAGCTTGGGCAAACGTTTTTGGGAACTGATTAGCAAGGTAGTGGATGTAGTCGCTGTCGCAGTCTGGCTGAGTTTCCTGGAAGAACTTCCAGCTTTCGCTGACGAGTTCCTTGGCCCGTTCGACCGAGCCGCGTTTCACCATCACTGTTCCAAGGTGGATAACGCCTATGTTGTTGTCGTTCTCGTCAATCTCGATGCGTGGCTTCATATTCCCTCCATCGCATACCCGTGGGCTGAGATCAGCCCACGGGCGCCTTGGTGATTATTTCACGACTTCGTAATCGGTCCATCCTGATGCCTCGTCCACGCCTTTCATGAAAGCGTCAAGCTCAGTTTGGCTTCCAAAGTCGTAGACGGCATAGGCATCCTTGTTGTCCTTGCGGGTTTGCTCGGCTCCCCAGCGGATTTTGACTGAGAACTTCTTGGAAGCCAGGATTGCCTTCAGGACCAGCTTCTTGTTCTCTTCCTTGACAGTGAGTTGCCACCAACCGTCCGGCCAGGGCTCCATCTCGAACCACTGACTCTGCTTGAACAGGAAGTTGGCCACGAACAGCGCCGTTTCCTGTTCGATGTGGAACTCATGCACCTTCGGTTTCTTCGCCATCCTTCTTCTCCTTCTTCTCGTACTTGGCGTAGAGTTCTTTGTACAGTTCATTCAAGTCATGGCTGCATTCCGACCACGTCTTTTCATATGGGTGGATGCACTTCAGCGCGGCCTTGCGAATGCGTTCGGCTGTGGCCTTGTAGTCAACCACGTTGTTTTTGTGGACGACAGGCACCTTGACGTGTTCATTGAAGCTGAGGGACCAGTCATCTCCGGTCCATTCGCCACTGCAGGCGCAATCACAGACGATGCTGTGGGCAACCTCGGAGTAGGAATCCTTGTCCTCCTCCGTGAGGTCGAATTCGAACTCGTAGGTTGGATCGCACAGCGTCTTGTGGCCGCTGGCTTCGACCACGATCCGCTTGCCTTCAACCGCGACCAGTTCGCTGATGCCAGTGCAGCCTTCGGCGTCCAGATCGGCATCCTTCCAGCCGAACGATATGACATCGAAGCAGCCGTTGCCTTTACGCTCGGCATATTCCCAGATGACCGTGTGCCTGCCTTTGCAGGCCGGGCACTTGGCCCATCTGACGCGCACGCCTTTCAGGTAGGGTTCTTTGATGTGCTTTTCGCGGTACTTGCGTCCCTTGGGAGACCAGTCTTCTCGCTCCCAGACGCAGTATTTGCCACGTTCATCCTTGGGACATTGGAAGGATCCGCGCCACGACCAACTGTAGGTGGTGAGGTTCCGTCCTTCGTTCATGTCCCGCAGAATATCCCGCAGTTTCTTCAGATCGACATCGATTCGGGGCGGCAGGACGACCTTCTCCCGCTCGACCTCGAACCAGCCGCGGATCTCCTGCCCGCGGCGCTTCTGGAACGTGACGTTGGCTGCGTTGGCCACCAACTCCGCGATGGAGTGGAAGTCAGGCATGATCCAGTGCTTTCCAGAAGCCGCCGCGGACAGGTATTCCTTGATCCGGGCAGGCATGGCGTCCGTCAGCCAGGGACCCCGGCCTTTCGGCCTGGCGCCCAGCAGATAGAGCCCCGCCTTGTTGTCGATCCATTCACGAACCGCGAACTGCCACTTCATCTTCATGCTTCGCTCCTTCACAGGCTGTGCTCAGCCAGTCAGGGAGCCCTTCTTTCAGCAAGGCCCGCGGCGCGCTGCCAGGCAGTGATGCCGCTCCGAGTCTGTCCACCTACACGGGTGGTTCTACCAAAGGAACCCGGCCTGATGGCCGGGCGGGAAAGCTACTTATCCTTCAAATGCATGAACAGCCCTACTGAGTCTATGACACCTTCTATAGCTAGGCCGCAATCCATGCATTGGTAACAGTCAACTTCACCATCTTCGTTGCTTTGCAAGCCATATTCAATGTCGCCGCCATCACGGACACTGATGACTGATGATGTAACCGTGACCCCAGTCATGACCTCTTCGAGTCGGTGACTTCCACACTTAGGACATGTGAAGCCTTCCGTTTCAGTCTTTGGCTCCGGCCTCGCTTTACGAACTGACCGTTCCAAGAAGTCAAAGAACGCCGCTTCAGCGTCTTTTTCGAAGTAGTGTCCATGGCAACATCCGCTAGTGGTGTAGTTGTAGACCCAGGTCGCGTAGTCAGTGTCATCATGCGACGTGGCAAGTACGACAGCCAGGTAGTCATCACCCTTGCTGGGCGAGTACGGACGAATAGCCACCAGCTTCCAGTTTTCTGGAAGCTTAATGATCTCTTGAGCTTTCATCTGATCTCCGGGTTATCGGGTCTGGCTTCCGATTCCCCACAACCACTGGAGAAGCTGGAATGCCTGTCCCGCTTTGGTTTCGATCTTTAGACTTCGTTCAGGGGGAAGCCTCCCGAGGACTTCGGCGGGCGGGATCTCCTCGCCTACCTGGGACCAATATGGCGGCTCATCACGATGCTGGCTGGTTGCGCAGCCGGACAGGCACAGCAGGACGAGCACGATCATGATCTTCTTCATCGGTCTCTCCTTTGCACGTGTGGTTTCAGCCTTCCTTGGTTACCCGCGGTTCTGCGCGTCCACAGTGGACGACGGTCGCTGTACGCAGCATCGAAGCCGATTACGGCCAAGGCGAATGATTCGTTCTCGTCTTCTTCCTTTTGGGCCTCTTGCTCCCCGTCGAACTCGTCCCGGAGAGCTTTCATCATGGCTGCCATCCTATGACTCATTTGAATCATCGCCCTCCTCGTCGCCTTTCCGAACCAGTTTAGCCGCGGAGATGGCATCTTCAACTTCCTGCCAGCCTCGTTCTGTGGTTCGGTCAGGAAGGCCCTTGCGCCACTCGTATTGTTCGACGACCCTGGCCCATTCTTCATCGGTGATCGCCCGGTCCACGAACGACTCCACGTCAGCCCGGCAGAAGTTGGTGCCTTCCCAGCCAAATAGATACTTGAACCTGTTGTGGACGCTCTGCGCCTTTTCCTCGGGCAGTGTCTTCACAATCGCGTCGATGAGCTTGTCCCATTCCTCATCAGTTTGATTTCCTACATACGCCATGACGATGGCGTACCGCTCTTGCACTGTCAGCTTTTGGGGCACTGGGCTCTCCTTTCTGGAATCTCACGAACGCCTTTTCGACACCATCGACGGAGATGTAGTAGGCGAAGTCAC
>Ga0209777_10007426_pt1 | contig 12174 bp, 13 predicted proteins | sample FrelakmetHBP12HB_FD_187147 | JGI IMG/M metagenome (GOLD analysis project Ga0209777, IMG submission 187147) | Freshwater lake sediment microbial communities from the University of Notre Dame, USA, for methane emissions studies -HBP12 HB (SPAdes)... | ecosystem: Environmental > Aquatic >... | reverse complement strand
GTTGATAGTGTAGAAGTTCGCGCCGGATTCATTTGCAACCGCTTTTGCGATCAAGGTTTTTCCAGTCCCAGGCGGACCGTGCAGGAGAACTCCTTTTGGTGGGTCAATCCCCAGACGATCAAACAACTCCGGGTGTTTCAATGGCAGCTCAATCATCTCTCGTACTTTTTGAATCTCAATATGGAGTCCACCGATATCTTCATAGCTGACTCGTGTGCCTTCCTCTTCAGTGATTTTTGCTGCTTCTTCTTTCACATGCAAAACCGTACGTTCTGTGATCATTACAATACCATGAGGATTCGTATCAACAATGATAAATGGTAGAGCATTGCCAAAAAAAGCGATTCCAGGGATTATGATTTCATCACTTTTAGTAATTGGCCGGCGTAACATATTTCTCCGGATGATAACATCAATCCCCATACCAAACTCAATACGTTGACCTTCGGGCATCAGCGGAGCAAGAGCGACATCACGGGCTTCTTTTATCTCAGCACGTCTGATTTTCACCCGATCTCCTAATCCCGTGCCAGCGTTTTTTCTGGTCAGATTATCTATACGTACAAGTCGTTTCCCTTCATCAGAAGGATGCGCCCGCCAGACTGATGTAGCAGTCACCTTGGTTCCATCAAGTTCAATGACATCACCAATAGAGAGATCAAGATCCATACGTGTTTGATGATCAATTCGCGCTCGACCATAGCCGACATCTTGTTGGAATGCTTCTGAAACTTTTAGAACAACTTCACGTACCATAACTCCCACTAGTCGTAGTTACCGTGGCCAGAAGAATAATGTGCATTATAAAGTTTTCTCTCCTAATTTATTTGAATAGGAATAACCCAAGAAAAATTTAATAAAAAAAATCTATATTATAAATCCTATAATTTAAGTCTAAAAAAAAATTTATTCCATTTACGTGGACTGCGAGATTGTCGACACACAGTATTGGGTTCTTACCGATTTGTTGGGGTGTGCGACGAAGCCATTGTATGAGAACTTTGTTGATATCGATTATCCTCTATTTTCTTTGATAAGTATCTTTTCAACGGGATTGCGCCAATCAGCGATATCAACACCGTGTTTTCTTGCAACATATAACGCGGCAACTTCAGGGAGAAGATTTTTTTCTTTTTCTTCATGTTTTATTTCTTCAAGTATCTCGTTTTTACTCTGATTGATTTGCATGCTAATTTGAGTAGCAATCCCCTCGATGATGTTTTCTTCTTTTTTTTCAGCTGTTTTTTCACTAAAAATTTCTTTCGATGGTGTAAAACCAACAGGGATTGTGATTTTTTTAAACGGGAAATTCGGGTGTAACAATCCTTCATTTCTCACGAGCAGATCTTGTTTGATCGCATATTTGACGAACTGCTGTGATTCTTTTGAGGATAACCACCCCAACTCCATGGAGAGTGGTAAATAGAGTTCTGCGTCTTTTAACCCGGTTTTTCCGCTCCGGTTAAATAGAAAAGCGATAACGATTTCTGCTTCAGAATCCATATCGATCTCCTTCTTTTTTGTTCAAATCAATTAGTATGCCGGTGATGCCATACTCCTCCCAAAGAGGAATAGTATTTTGAGCGACATTATGGAGATATATTTTATGTTTTATTGCGAGATTCTTAAGGAAACTAACAAAGATAAAATCACTGTTTATTTGAGACGTCTGGCTGAATACAACAACACCGATATCTTGCTGAGGAACCGATAGTGCCCAGTGTTGCTCTGTGTGTCCCGAAATAATACCAAAATACACTTCATCGTCTGTTAGTTCGAAGACACCGAGGATATCCATCTCTGGCCAGAGGTCTTCTCGTAAAGTGATGTTTGTTGCCCCTGCCATAATCGTATCCATGATATCATCAATGCGTCGAGGCCCATCATCTATCCAGAGAATGCAATGTTCTGTAAGTTTTTGGTACAAATCAAGAGCTGGGTTGCCGTGCTCAATTCCATCGAGGTCGAGGACGTACAGCATCGTATCTTTCTCAACTCGTTTAAACAGGTCGTCGGTCGATACTTGATTACCGTCTTTTCCATCAAGAAGTTTTCCATCTTTTACATAAACGAGAGGAACGATATTCATATACTGAGCAATCAGATACGTTACTAAATACTTTTCAGATGTTATAATTTATATTAAAAAGAAAAAGAAAGAAAGATGCTTATCTTCCGAGTCGCCGTTCTGTCTCAGCGATCTTTAATCTTGTTTTTATAACCGTATCTGGGTTCAGTGAGATACTGTCGATACCGCATTCAACAAGGAACTCTGCAAACTCTGGGAAGTCAGAGGGTGCTTGTCCACAGATGCCTACTTTTCGTCGTGGGTGGTGGTTATGGGCTGTTGTGATTACTTGAGAGATAAGTCGTTTGACTGCATCGTTTCGTTCATCAAAAATATGTGCAACTAAATCTGAGTCTCGGTCCAGACCAAGGGTGAGTTGGGTAAGATCGTTTGATCCGATGCTAAAACCATCGAAGATTTCTGAAAATTGATCTGCGACAATGATATTAGAAGGGATTTCGCACATGACGTAGACTTCAAGTCCGTTTTCCCCTTGTTTCAGGCCATATTCATTCATGACGCTGATGACCTTACGACCTTCCTCTGGTGTTCGGCAGAATGGGATCATGGGTTTAATATTGGTGAGTCCCATTTCGTTTCGTGCTTTCTTGAGTGCGATACATTCAAGTCCAAATGCTGGTTTGAATTTCTCGTCATAGTACCGGGAAGCTCCTCGCCAACCGATCATCGGGTTATGCTCCTCAGGTTCATATAAATACCCGCCGATGAGGTTTGCATATTCGTTTGTTTTGAAATCGGACGTTCGTACGATAACATCATAGGGGTAGAACCCTGCTGCTATCTTTGCAATCCCTCGTGCTAAAGTATCGACGAAGAATTCCACCTTGTCATCATAGCTGGCGCTACGTTCATCGATTTTTTTAATGACCTCTGCGATTTTTTTGTCCTTTACTGCTTTCTTTTTTAAAGTATTATAATCAAGTAATGCAAGAGGATGAATGCCAATATGGGAATTAATGATGAATTCTTCTCGTGCAAGACCGACACCGTTGTTCGGAATCTGTCCTTGTTGAAATGCTTGTTCTGGTACACCGACGTTCATCATAATCTGCGTCTTGGTTGTCGGGAGTTCATCTAATTTTAATTCATCTACATGGAATTTCAGTAATCCTTCGTAGATTCTGCCAACTCCTTCAGAGCAGTCGATCGTAATATTGGAATCTTTCTTAATAACAGAGGTGCCGTTTCCTGTTCCGATAACACAAGGGATTCCCAGTTCTCTCGAAATAATGGCAGCATGACAGGTGCGTCCACCACGGTTCGTAACAATGGCGCCTGCTATTTTCATAATTGGTTCCCAGTCGGGATCCGTCATGTCAGTGACCAAGACCTGTCCTTTTTTGAATTGACTAATGTCTTTGGCTTCTTCGATAATATTAACTTGGCCTTGTCCGATTTTACTACCCACGGCTTCTCCTTCGGCCAGGAGTTTTCCTTTTTCATCAAGCACATAGGTTTTCATCGTTGCCATATCTTTTTGTGAATGGACTGTCTCGGGTCGTGCCTGGACGATGAAGAGTTCTTTGGTTTGTCCGTCTTTTGCCCATTCGATATCCATTGGTTTTTTATAATGTTCCTCGATGATGCATGCCCAACGTGCGAGTGTCAAAAGTTCGTCGTCATTGATAACGAACTTTGCTTTGTCCTCTACGCTCACCGTTGTCTGTTTGGTTCCTGTTGTCCCGTAGATAAGGCGTTTTTCTTTTGATCCAAGTTTCTTCTCAAGAATTGGTTTATATCCTTTCTTAAGCGTTGATTTGAAAACGTAGAATTGATCAGGGTTGACTGTGCCTTGTACAACGTTTTCTCCAAGGCCGTACGCCCCAGTAATATAGACTGCATTGGTGAATCCGCTTTCAGTATCAATAGTGAACATTACACCAGAGCACGCAAGATCAGATCGTACCATTTTTTGGACACCAACAGAAAGATAGACAGATAAATGGTCAAAACCTTTGTCGACACGATATGAAATCGCGCGGTTTGTGAACAATGATGCAAAACAATCTCGCACTTTCTCTATAAGTTCGTCTTCCCCACGGACGTTAAGGTAGGTTTCTTGTTGTCCTGCGAAACTTGCGTCAGGCAAATCCTCTGCAGTGGCGCTGCTTCGTACTGCGACATCAACATTTTCACCGTAACGAAATTCCATCTCACGGTAATGACGGCGAATGTCTTCTTCAAGCTCCTTTGGGATAGGGGTGTTTTTGATGAGATCACGTATCTTTTGTCCTCGTGTTGCAAGACCCGTCACATCATGGGTGTTTAGATCTTTGAGTATCTCTTTTATTTTACTATCAATGCCTGCATTTTCAATCATGTATTTATATGCATACGCAGTGATTGCAAACCCCGAAGGCACTCGAACTCCTTTCTGACCAAGATTCCGAATCATTTCTCCGAGAGATGCGTTTTTCCCACCAACTGAAGGTACATCACCGATGGTGAGATCTTCAAACCACTTTACAAACTCCTGCATCATTGAAATCTCTCCTTTCATGAACACAGGTTAATACGAACTGACATATAAATTCTTTTTACCAGAATTATTATGAGGAGAACAATTGTATAATCTCTAAAGACCTACTGTTGACTTCTATTAATTCTGTAATCTATTAAAAAAACGAAAATAAACAGGAATAATCACTTCCTGTCGTTTTCCATAAAAACAGCAGCAGCAATAACCGTCGTCCACAAACCGTTTTTATCCCCTTCTGCGGTCTGTGCGATACTTTGTGTGCGAACGATTTGTCTACTCATCTTGTATTCCTGTTTCCGTTTGTCCCATGCTTTATCCGGATCGAATTCTAATCCAAGAGTAGTTGCAAGCATGGTCGCCGCGAGATCCTCCGTATAATCCTCGAGTTTCTTCCCGGTGATTCCAAAGGCATGATGCTCTGAGATGTACCCGTAATTTGACCGATCCTTAGGAACCGCAATACCGACTGCTGCACCTATAAGCCGATTTGGTTCATTGGTCGTATTCCGGGACATGACTACATAGGTGATTTCACCCGCATCGAGTTCTTTGACCCCTTTTTCTTTTGAAATGATTATACAGTGTGGTGGAATAATGCTTGAGACATAGACAAGGTTGCATTGTTCGATATCCGCATCACGCAACGCAAGTTCAAATGATTGAAGCTCGTGTTTGTGTCTCCCTACTCCCTTTGTAAAAAAAACTCTTTTTGGTACCATTACTCCTCATAAATAACAATTATTTAATAAATATATCTATACGTTATGCGATTTCCTTTCCTTCCTCTTTGTTTTTATCATCTTCTTCTTCGGTTTCCTCCTCTTCAGCCTCGTCTTCCTCAGGTTGTGTCGCTCTGGTGATCTTTTGTTTTTTCAAGAGCTCTTTCATCTGCTGTTGGATATCAACTTGCTCTGGTGGAAAAGTATCTTCTTCTGCAATATTTTTTTTCATCATCATCTTTTCTTTGCCTTCGTTTTCATTTTCCTCTGTATTTTCTTCCTCGGTTGGTTGCCTCACTGATTTTCCTGATGGTTTTTCCCTTACCTGTTTATGAAGAAGATCGCGCATCTGCTTCTGAATATCCACTTGTTCTTTCTGAAATTCCACTTGTTCTTTCTCATATTGCGTTGAAACGTGAGTTTGTAATAATTCTTCTACAAGTTGTTTCACATCTTTATAAGGATACACGCCATGTAATTCGTAGTAACTTCGTGCAATCGGTGTTTGTACTTCTTTTCCCCCGCCAGCAAATCCAAATAATTTAGCTCTCTTTGTCCCTATTTCAACACCACCTGCGGCCATGGTCTTATCGCTTCCCAATCCAAAACCTGATTCGCTTACAGGAATAATCGTCCCAAACCCAAATATCTGCCCAAGGATCCCTTGTTTCGCATCAATATCAGCGATTTTATCGTACCTAATAGTTCGTTCCCGTTTCGTAAATATACCGCCTTTAAAGATAATACGGAGATCCGTAATGATATATTTATGTGATCGGCGATATAATTCGACGATCAAAAAGCCAGCAATAGAGACAGCAATCGAGTATAGAAAAAGAAAAAGCGCGGTATCTTTCTCCCAATGCTGCCAGAAAATTAAACCTAATGCACCAACAAAGACACAAAGATATAGGAAAAAAATGCTCCATCGTATAGTGACGAGTGAGGCAACAACGCCGATGAGGAGCATTACGAGTCCCCAAAGGATGAGCGGGTACCATATATTTCCATTAAATATGCTTGTATACTGTGAGAATTTTGTTAACCACCAGACTACAATTCCCCACACAATGACAAAAATGCAGAGCGCTTGCAATTTCATGAACGATAATGGATGAGGTGAGAGTACCCGTTCAATCTGCTCGTTTTTTAAAAGTTCTTTTCTTACCATCCGTAACCCTCACATGCTTCATCTTTGGTGCGGTCTTAAATCTATTGGTTTTCTTATATTTTATCAATAGGATGGTTATGATCAGGGTCGATAATATCATGACCAGAAGGGAGACTTTTTCGACTTGCTTTATTGGGTAATAGATGAAAAACACACGGGCGAGTATATACGAGACCGCGAGTGTAATGAAAGGAATTACTTTCCAATGCGTTCGGATTTCATCGGTTATTTTTATCAGTAAGAGAACAGGATATGTAAGGAGTACTGCGATAATCGCAGTCAGCGACATCCATCCGAATAGGGAAAACAACCCGACGTACAACATTGGATTCAGAAACAGTGATAGTATGTAGAATGCGTAAATAATTAGAATAATAGCAAGGATGTATAGAGGTTTTTGTACCAAATGATTTTTAATGTGTTTCAAGTCATGGATCAGATTGATTTTCTCTTTTCGTTGCTCACCTATATAACTGGGTCGTATGCCTAATCCAAAAAACAATAACACAAACAAGAATCCAATATGAAGTGGGTTGAAAAGATCGATGTTGACGAGAAAGCCAACAAATTCATGTGCGAATGTGAACAAACTTACACCAAAATCAGTCAATGATTCTACAAAGGTGTAATAAACAGGTGTTGGAAATGCAAAACCTTTCCCGATGACAAAATAACTAACAAGCAAGACAAGACCTGCAGGAATAAAAAATGGGCCAATCAAAAGAAACGAATGTACTATCCATTCAAACACTCCTGTTTTTTCTTTCTTAGGCTGGACTTTCCCATAGTTAACCGTCACCTGGAAAGAAGCAATTCCGCTTCTCGTGACCGTATAGCCAAGAGCTTGGCAAATCGTTTGAAACAAGATACCAATGAAATTGGTGAACCGACAGAACGCTTCATGACGATGACGTAATTTTGAGAGCATCCATTTTTGAATTTCGATGAAGATGAGCTGGAGAAACCAGAAGGCAACAACTCCGAAAATGGGTGCAAGGGCTGCTACCACTAAAACCTCAATATCCAATGGGACGTTTGCCATCTCTCTCCGATGTAGTAGTCATCCGAATATATAAAAATCTTTGTTAAATGATCTCCATCGAAACCTCATGACCCATGTAATCGTATGCCTTCCATGACACATCACCAAAGGGTGTGACACCGACAATGATATGGATTTTTCCGAAGTGATTAAACAAATCTAAATCCGCCTCAGATGGTCTGGCAATGGAGGAAGGATGGGAATGCACCGTCCCTACAACACTGTAGTCCACAGGAAGCATATGCAAATGAAAAATCGCATGAGAATCCCCCGAGATAGTACCCGGGAGAAGAACCACTTCAATAATCGTGGTTTTATTCACCCGGTCAACGCGAAGAAGTGCACCAAATTCTTTCGGATAATTTGACTTAGAACTTTCGAAAATCAGATCAAGGCACTTCTGCGTTATCTTCCATTGAACAGGTGTATACATAATTTTTTTTCGTCGGAAAAGCCCCATGCATCATCTCATAAGTTTTAATCGAACCATTTGATAAAAGCTTTCGCCAAACCGGATAAACCGTGCTTTCTTCTCTGACCCCGTAACAATAATATTGTTTTCCTGGGTCACGGGCACTAAAAATCTGCCGTCAATGACCAGATTCGTCTCCTTGCTTTTCGGTAGCAAATGAACCCTGACCTTTTTATCAAGAGGAACAATCCATGGCCGTGCAGATAGTTTAAACGCGGCAAGCGGTGCGATAATCATCGCGTTCACAGATGGGTCCATGATCGGACCACCCACACTTAACGAATAACTTGTTGAACCAGTCGGGGTTGCAATAATCACCCCATCTGCACCCATCGACTCAATCAGTTCATCATCAACAAATATTTTGAGGTAGAGTATCTTTGCTATCCGTGCTGTCTGAATTGTCACTTCATTGGTCGCATCAGGTAAACGTTTCCCATCAATAGCGATTTTTAATTTCGCCCGTTCTTCGACATTATACTTTCCGTCAATAATCTGCTTCAAACCTTCAAGTGCGTACTTTGATTCAACCTCGGAAAGAAAACCCATGCCACCGGAGTTAATCGCAAACACCGGTTTTTCTATTTCGCTCATCGCCATCAGAATTGTTCCATCACCACCAATGGTCACCACGATGTCTGCATTCTTGTTAATCTCTTTGAACGACGACCCTTTCTCTTTAATCTCATATGCGATAGCTTCCTCTACAAACACCTTTCCATACTCACGTAAAAACTCAGCCACATCCTTTGCTAACGACACCGATCGCTTAACACTTGGATTACACACCAGACCCCAATTCATTGTCACGTTTACGGCCTCGCAAGTCTCATCAATGGTGTTAACTTCACCAACAAAGATGGATGCTTCGTCACCAATGCCGTAATAATGCTTAGGGTGCTAAACTCCTCAAATTTATAATCTTTCAGGGAGTCTGCAAGCATATCCAATGTTTTATCTTCCATATCAAGCATGAGCTCTTTTGCTACATAATTCCGATGTAGCTTTTTTCCAAAAGCCTTCTTCCACAAGGTTTCATACTCGCAGAGTGTTTGATAATCAAAGCTCTGTTTCTCAACCGCTTTACCGATTGTTTCACCAGCATATTTTCCTGCCTCAATCGAACTCATCAAGCCACCACCGGTGATGGGATCAACTTGACGAGCAGCGTCACCGACTAAAAGGAGGTTGTCTTTTACGGATTGGATAGGCTCCGCCACAGGATCTGCTCCGGTAATGACACGTAGCTGCTCTCCTTTTTTCAACTCGGGACGGGCAGCGATAAACTTATCAAGCAATTGAGCTGCTTTTCCTGATTCACTCAGGCTAGCAAGGATACCAATCCCAACATTCGCAACATCTTTGCCTTTAGGAAACACCCAAACATAGCCACCGGGTGCAATATGTTTGCCTAGAAAAAAATCACAATATGGGCTGTCCCATTCGATGTTCGTCAATGTATATTGTACACAGGTTTCCAAGTCATGCGGCTTCAACGTTGTTTGAATTCCTGCCCATTTACCAACTCTTGATTCTACACCATCAGCGCCAACAACAACATCTGCTTCTATCTCAAGTTTTTCATCGAAATGCTGTGCTATAACTCCTCTGATTTTTCCATCTTTTTTCAGAAGATCAATCGTGCAGGTATTCAACATGAGTTCTGCACCTTTTTTTACTGCCCCACGCACTAATTCTTGATCAAAAATATCCCGATAAATAACATAACCGGTTTCACTCCCGGCAAATTCCGCGGACAATGTTATATTAGTACCATTCGGAGAAAAGATACGAGCCCCTTGCATTTTAGTGGCAATCCACCGTTTCCCTTCAAGAATCTTAAAATTGTCAACCTTCTGACTGATTCCTTCTCCACACAGAACAGGGACACCAACTTCAGCACGACGCTCAACAATAAGAACTTTTGCGCCTGCTTCTGCAGCAAAACGTGCAGTCACGCTGCCAGCAGGACCACTTCCAACAACAACGATATCGTATTTCATAGTTATTTTTCCTCCCAGCCTATTGCCCCAATCGGACATGTTTTCACACAGATAGAGCAACTGTTACAATGTTCTTTGTTCACAAGTGCTTTACTGGTAACCATAAGAATGGCATCTTGAGGGCAGACAGAAATGCATCCTCCACATGCCAGACATTTTTCGTTTCTTACGAATGCCTTAGGCTTTGCCATACGATTCACCTCGTGTGATACCGGAAGCTATAAGATGTGCAACTCGGATTGGCTCAGGTATAACACCACGTATGGTAGAGATGTTTATTATTTCTTTTGCCTCCTCCAGAGACAATCCGTCATATTTAATATAAATCGGATTATGTTGAGTGGTAATCGTATGCATTTCTCCTTTTTGTAAGAGGGTCCATCTGTCTTTCCAATCTTTAAAATTTTTATGCAATGCACGTTTTATTTTGCTAAAATCTGGTTTGTCTCTCGTGATAGTGATTACAGGAAGATTCGTTGATTCAGAAAGCTCATGGATGTCAATAACATTAAATCCACCGAGACAAGCACCGTCCACCATCACTGCTTTGAGTTGTCGTCGATGTCGTGAGTTCTGAATCATCTGTTTACACACCATGGTTGCCTCTGTCCCATCTATAGTTACTTGGCTCCGTAAGATACATTCAAGATATTCACCGCCACGCATAACAACACCAATCACCGTTGAATATTTTTCACGAAAGGTGAAGGGTGCATCATCTATCCCAAGAATACGAATCTGTCGTTTCATCCTAGAAGTAAAAATCACGCATCTATTAAGAATGTTTCTGTCAACATTCATTGGCTGTTGAAAGCAATCTTATAATCTTGAAGTAAGCTGGGTGCACTTTTGGTTTTGTAAACAAGAAAAATTTCCTTCATTACATATTACATTATATATTATAGGGCAGATGTATCAATACTGACGTGGTTTTATGTTATTTTTTGAGGATCCATCAAACAATTGCTGAAGAAAAAAGGTTGATTGTAGAGCCAAAACCAATTTTGAAATCAGCGTCCATACGATTGCATTTATCAGATCAATTTGCGAAACCTGACGGGCGAATCGAACGATAAACAACATATATTATGAAGGGAAAAAAATTAATCCTTAGTTCAACGGTCGAGCGTATTAAAATATCTTTATGGTATACAGGATTGTACGATGAGTTCACGACTCTAGCACGGGTTGGGATTACTTCACATTTGAGAAGCATGTTACTCTCCCCCTGGATCTGAGGGGAACCTAACACTTAAGATTTTAATGCTTCAGACAAATCGTCTGTGCATAAAGCAGGGATGCGAATCGGGCAGCTCCTCATCCTGAAACTCGATACGCCTGTAGAGCATCCTCAACCAACGCTGTCCAGCTTCAAAGGAAAAAACCACATATAGCTTGTCTTACCAAATAAAAAGTAATTTACAGAAAATGAAAATAATAGCGTTTCATTAAAAAGAAATCAACCTGTCATCACCAATCGTACCTTTGTTATCGTGAAGATAGTCAAGTCGTTCTACTTTGTTAAAATGTCAGGCCGGTCAATGTTTTTGTGTCAAGGACACCGGTAATTGACCGTATTTTGTTAACGATGATCGTACCAAGCTCTTCGAAATCGTCCGCTTCGATTTTTGCGATTAAATCATATTCTCCAAACAAAGGGTGCAGCTCAATGATCTGTGATATTTTCGATAGTTTGTTATAGACCTCATGTTCGTGTGCTGGTGCGACATTTATTAGGACAAAGCCTATGGCCATCTGTTTTCCTCCTTTTCTTTTCATATTTTTTTCATCAATAATCTTTATTTAATTTTTTGTTGACGTAAAGTTTTCTTTCGTTTATCAAACCTAGGGTTCTACTTCGTCAGTGCTAATCTGCCCGCCCGCTGCAAGCTTACAACTTTCGCAGATGCCTTCCATTTCTTCCTCAGGTTCGAGTTCGTCTCCGCAAACAGAGCAATATAGCGGCATAGTAATCCATCCCTCTCACTCTGTCATGTGATGAGTGTCAAAATGCAATAAGGTTATTGTTTATAAAGTCTTGTCTTCTCCCCTGCGGTAACAACTGATAATGACCACAATTTTTTCATATACGTTCACTGTGTTTGAATCATTATCAAATTTTTTTTAAAAAATATTTTCCTTTTTTTATCTGACATGTAATCGTCATTATTATTCATTAACTGCAGCTGGGAATACTGC
>Ga0209777_10007425_pt1 | contig 12174 bp, 15 predicted proteins | sample FrelakmetHBP12HB_FD_187147 | JGI IMG/M metagenome (GOLD analysis project Ga0209777, IMG submission 187147) | Freshwater lake sediment microbial communities from the University of Notre Dame, USA, for methane emissions studies -HBP12 HB (SPAdes)... | ecosystem: Environmental > Aquatic >... | reverse complement strand
CTATATAAAATATATATATATATTTTTAAAAATAACATAAGATTTTTACTTTCAATGTGAGATGTAGAGAGAAAAAGTTTTACAAATATGAGTAACATATATTTGTCCTACCGGTGGGACAAGTTCTCTCTATAATTAGAAAATAATCTATGTTTTTTATTTCAAAAGTATTTTTTACTTTTCAAAATTGGACAAAAAAAATGTCCAAAAATGAGAAACCCCGAAATACTTTTGAAAAAACCGTGGATTTACTGCATAATTGAAAATTAAGCTCAGGTCACCAAAAAAATAATTCTCAAATTGTGACGATAAATTTTTTTATTTTTAGGTAAAAACATTTAGAAACTTTTTATTAAGCTATATTATGGTTACTTTAGAGGACAAAATTCAGCCATTTTTAAGCGAAAAATCAGCTTTAAAATATTATTGTAAAATTTGTGATTATGGAACATCTAAAAAATGTAATTATGATACACATATTATGAGTGCTAAACATATAAGGATTACAATTGATTACAATAAGTTACATGGATCAGCTAAAAATCAGCCAATGTCAATTCAATCTGACAACAAATATACATGTAATTGTGGCAAAGAATATAGATATAGACAAGGATTATGGAAACATAAAAAAAAATGTAACAAAAAAGATACTGATACTAATACTGATTCTGACTCTGATTCTGATTCTGAATTGGAATCTGACAAAGAATTAATGAAACTTATAATAAAAGATAATAGTGAATTAAAAAAATTAATCATTGAACTCTGCAAAAATGGTATCAATAATAATTCTCTCAATAATAATAATAATAATAATCATACAAATAGTCACAATAAATCATTCAATCTTCAATTCTTTTTAAATGAAACTTGTAAAAATGCTATGAATATAATGGATTTCGCTAATTCGATACAACTCAAATTAACTGATTTAGAACAAGTTGGTGAATTAGGTTATGTTGAAGGCATTTCAAAAATCATCATTGATAACTTGAAATTATTAGATGTTACAGAGAGACCAGTTCATTGTTCTGATTTCAAGAGAGATGTTATGTATGTGAAAGATGCTGATAAATGGGAAAAGGAAAATGAAAATAATCCTAAAATGAAAAAACTCATAAATTCAGTGACAAATAAAAACATCTCTCTAATTCCTGAATGGAAACAAAAATATCCTGAATGTACTAATATCAATTCCAATAAATCAAATAAAATAAATAAAATGATTATAGAAGTTATGGAAACAGATAAAACCAAAGATGAAAAAATAATAAAAAAGATTGCCAAAGAAACAACTATCGACAAGGAATCAGTATCAGAAACCTGAGTGTTCTATTTGTCCATGTCTGATACCCTATGTTTTACATGGTAACCTACTACAAAATATCACTCTATATTTTGACCCTCTATATACTATATATTTAACCCTCTATATACTATATATTTAACCCTCTATATACTATATATTTAACCCTCTATATACTATATATTTAACCCTCTATATATACATAATGGCATATAGGGCTAAACGAGAAATGAGTGACAAAATGAGAAATGAGTGACAAAAGGCGGATGCCTGACGGCTTTGAACCCTTTATTATATAAAACGAGAAATGAGTGACAAAACAAGAAATGAGTGACAATCCATTTCACCTATTATCCAGCAAAAAAAAACTAATTTAATTTAAAATTACAAAAACACAAGTTAACAAATTTATTCTTCTTCGTATTCATCCTCTGACTCCTCCTCAGCTTCCGATTCGTTTTCATAAAATACAATCTTTTGCGTTTCTTCATTCCACTTTCCAACAACATCTTGATCCAAATTATAGACAATTCCGGTCTTCTTTGACTTTAAGTATTTCTTGCCCTCATATTCGAATCTCTTGACAACATCTGGTTCACCATCATCCTTCTTTTCCTCCTTTTTTGGCTTTGGGCTTTCTTTTTTTGTCAGCTTGGCCTCCTCTTTTGCTTTCTTTTCTGCCTCAATAGCTAAGCGCTTTGCTTCCTTTTCTGCCTCAATAGCTAATCGCTTTGCCTCCTTTTCTTTGCGCTCCTCCTCTTTCTTTGCCTCAGCAGCTAAACGCTTGGCTTCCTTTTCTGCCTCCTTTTGTGCCTCCTTTGCTTTGCGCTCCTCCTCTTTCTTTGCCTCAGCAGCTAAACGCTTGGCTTCCTTTTCTGCTTCTTTTTGTGCTTTCTTTTCATCATTATTTTTTTTATTTGGTTTTGATTCAATAATAATATCATCCGACTCTTGTTCCGATTCCGAAATTGGTTCCGAGTCGCATTCCGATTCCGCATTCGCTTGAGCTACGAGTGACGCAAACAAGTCTGACGAATCACCCTCCAATTCTAGAATCTTCTTTGATTTCTTCGGACGACCCTTTTCTTTTTTATCTTTTTTTTCAATTTTTTCAACATTTGAACTCTTGCGACCCTTCTTCTTCTCAATCGCAATAAACTCAAAGTGTTCTGGATTTATATTGATATTTAACTTACCTGCTTCCTCTTTGACAGTATCCTCACTCAATTTCAATTTCTTGAGAATAGTGAGGAACGCAATTGGTGTCTTGCCTTTTGGATCTTGGAAATCATACAAACCCGACATTAAACGCTCGCCAATTGTACCGCAATCTGGCTTACCATTTACGTTCTTATCAGCTTGTGCTTGGCAACCCTTACAGAATCCTGACTCGCTGGCTGGTTTACCTTGGCACTGAGTATACAGTCCGCGGTTGAAACGTAGTCCGACACAGCAACCTTCTATTGCTACACCATTGAAAGGAATCGGAAATGAGGCCTTCACTTGTTTCACCTTTTTCAATAAAGGCGACTTCTTCGCGACTGGCTTCTTTTCCATTTTCAATAGACCAATATTCAGTGCTCGGACTGCCTCGTCAGCATCGAATCCATAAAGTTTCGCGCATTCTGATACAATTCTCATTCCAAAATCCATATGCATATTCACCATTTGCTTCTCCATTTGGGCTGATACGAAAATCTCTGCGTTAAAATTTGACATTGACATTTCGGCTTAGTTTCACTAACTTGATATATTCAGGCTTACATTTACCTATTTATTCATTTCTATTTCAATTTTTTTTTTATAATACTTATTTATTTATTTACTTAAAATTAGTGACTGCGGGGACACCCCGCATACCCCCATCAAAATTAAAAATATGAAATGAGTAGTATTTCAATTTTAGTAATTTTTAGTATTTATAAGAAATCGCTTACAAAATAAAAAAAATGAAATACTTTTTTAATTCTTATTAATAGTAAGCTCTATATCAATTTGATACAATCATGAATACTACAATCAACAAGCAACTTCTCATTAATTCACTCATTATTCCCTATGATATCCAAGAACAAATTAAATCGTTTTTATTTTTAGATAGGATCACTTCCGAGGCACGCCAAAACAAGGATGGACTCATCAACAATCTCAAGCTTGGATTGGGATATCAATGCGACGATGGAGAAGCACATTGGGCTCTTTGGTACAGATATGAGATTCAATTCCAAGCTATAAATTGTATTCGGTGCGGCGGATACTGCTCTGTCGCTGATGAAAATATTTTCATAGCGATTCCTATGGTTGCTATCTGCTCTTGCCAAGAATTTCAAGATGAAATTGACGAGAACATCCAACCACTCGAAATTTATTTTTAAAATATTTCACAATGTTTTATTTCTAACAAAAAATGACCTTTATTTTGAATTTTATTTTATTTAAGACAATATGTTTGATTTTTAAAAAACTTTTAAATTGTTTTTTTATTGGAAAAAAAAATTGAAATATAAATAAATTTTATATATTATTTCAAGTATTATATCAACATAATTTTATAATTTTCATAAAAATCATGTATTCTATTATTGTATTCTCTGTCAAGAATGAATCAAACTCATCTCAAGTGGATAATAAAAGTGAACTAATTAAATTACGTTTTTTCGAAAACAAAAATAAGATGATAGATTTCTTTGTGAAACTATACGGAATAGATAAACTTAATATCAACTCTGATAAGATTTCCATAAATCAATTCACATTTTTCATTAATAATCACATAAATATTGGGTTTTCTGAGTCAAAAAGCTGCTCTCCACAATGTTATTATGTATTTATTTTTGGAGATGATAGTATTCAACATCATAATTTTAAAAAAATAAACCCAAGATATTACGATCAAATACATTTCAAATCTAATGAAAGTATATATTCTTTATAATTAAAATAAAATTGAAATACTTAATGATTGGAATATAACTATAAAAAATATTATTTCAATTTGATATAAATCATGAAGTCTTTTGTAAATAAGCTACTTGTTATAAATTCGTTTATAGTTCCAGATGAACTCAAGGATATTATTACTGGTTTTGTGTTTCATCGCATTAAAAAAATACAAAAAAATGATGAAAGATATGAAATGCTTCTTAATATTCCCGAAAAAGAATATGATGACAATGGACTCACATTTGTATATCTGACAATCGATTCAAATAAGGATTTCTTTTTGACATATTCTAATTTTGAAATGCAACTACAAACATTTGAATATCATGGAAATCGCGTAATTTGTGTTGAAGGTCATTCTGTTAGTATTGTGTGAATATGATATAATAATGAGTGTTATTTTTGATTTTTGACTCGTGTGATTTTAACATCTTTTGTGTAATGTTTGCTTTTACTTTAATTCCTAATTTTTAAACTTTTTTAATTCAAGATTTCACAGATTCTCAATAATTATTTAAATCAAGTCAAAAAAATTGAAATCATTTTTCTCTCTTCTTGACAAACATAAGTTATTATAATACATTGATTCCCATAATGGATTTAAATATTTTACCAAAAGAAATTATTTCAAAGATATTTTTGTATCTTGAATGTCCAGTAGCTAAATTGATAAAAAATGAATTACAAATTTATGAAACAGATCATAATTGGGATTATACCAAAATGTATAGATTATATTATGTAAAAAGTTTCATGGATTTCTCATGCTATTATTTTGATAAATATATGAGTCCTTATGATTTTAAAAGCTATCATGATAGATTTTCAGAAGATACATTTATGAGTGATGAATAAAAAAAATTGAAATGCTTTATTACCAATAGTATAATAACATACTAACTATCAAGATATATACGATGAACGTAATTAAGAGCCTTTATATTGAATTTGTTGAGCTTTATGTTGATGCCAACTTTATTATTAACCTATTTTATACGAGTAATATTGCCACAGTAAGTCGTATAACTTTTCAACAAGATGATAAACCATATAAACGCGCATATGTTGACATTTATGAGTGGCATGATACTGAGAACGCATATAATTTTATGAAGAGATTACAGAATCCAAATGTTGAAACGAAACTCATTCATATAGATGATGATTGGTGGGTTGTAAAAATTAATACAAAAAGAGAAGAGTTTTATATTCATTCACAAAATACAACTATTGTTAATTATCTTATTCAAGATATTGACCTAAACCAAGACCTCCAAGACCAAGAAATTGATATTCAAGACAAGAATCTTATTAAAGACAAAGAACAAGACCTTCAGGATTGGCGTGAAATTGACAATTTGCTAAATACTTCTCTCATTTGTTTCAGACTTGAATTATCTTATTAATTTATTTATAAATTTATTATAAAAGTGAGCTTTCATTTGAGGCAATATCTTTTTTTTTATTATAAGTATTTTTAAAACTACTTAAAGATAAATTACTTATATAATTTGTATCGGGTTGGCGCAGAGGCAGCGCACAAGGCTCATAACCTTGGGGTCGAAGGATCGAAACCTTCACCCGATAAATATATATAAAATTAAACTATTTTTTTATATATATTATCAAATCTAAAATATAATCATATTTTATATATTTAAAAAAAATTGAAATACTTATCAATGATATTAAATATAACAACTCAAATATAATCAATATGGCATCGACTATTCCTTATTTTGACAGAAGAATCACTTATACAACTGATGTATTCAAAAATAGTATAATTCAAACTTATATTGCTTTGTTTATATCAAAACCTGATTTATACAAGGATATTTATGAATTACATGAATATGAAAAACAATCTTATTTCTTTTATAAATTTCATAGATTTCTTTATCAATATTATCATTTTAATATTGAAAAAGAGTTTGATATGATAACATATTTTGGAGAACTTCAAATAAATAAAAAGGGAAGTGTTAGTGTATGTGGTGGAGGTGATGCTTCAAGAAATGCTAAAAAAAATGCCTTAAAAAGTTTTAACAAGGCTATTGAAAATACCATAAAAAGTATCGAATATTTCAACCAAAAATATAAAATAATTATAACATCTGTATGTGATGAGAGAGAATTTATCGGTCATAGAGAAATATGGAAAAATCCTTCACCAAAATTATTAGAAAAAGATGGATGGGAATGGGTAGCAAATCAATGTTATGATGATTTAACATTGACAAAACCAATACCAGATATTTTAGATAAATATTTAATTCCATTGGAAATCAGAAACAAGACATTCCAAAAATGGAAAAATCAAAAATCAAATAAAAATAAATTTATATTATGTGGTCTATCAGATACAGAATCAGAAACTGATATTGACGAAAATAAAAATGAAGAAAATATAAATATAAAAGAAACATTACCAAAATTAGAAATATCAGATGATTTACAGAGAGAAATCGATGATTTATTTTGATAAATGATCTAATGCACTTAATAAAATCATTTCATGATCTGTTAATTTTTGAAAAACCAAACATTCATCTAATTTAATTTGAAAATGTCTACAATTAAATCCATAATTTTTACAAACAAGACTAATGCCATTTTTTTCTATATTTAGTTCACAAAATAAAGCTCCTTTTGTTAATTTTATATTATTAGGATCTATTAGTGAAATCCATCTTAAATAAGTTCCATATTTTAAATCCTGAATTTCATCTACATATCTATATCCAACTAATTTATTAAACAATTCAATAGTTTCATCTCTTGTTAAATGTAGTTCTTTTAAAACCTTTAAATTCATTTCTTTAATTTTTTTTGATGTAAAATTCATTAAATTTTCATTATTTTCATCATCTAACGCTTTTAATAATTTATTGACATCCATATTAATAATATATTTGAATTTTATATTTAAATATATTATTTATTTTATTTGATAAATTTACCAAGAACCAAATCCTCCACCACCAAGAACTGAGTTTGCTGCCATTGGTTCTTGTGTCATTTCTTGTCCTCCAGGTGTAGCGGCACCAACAAGAGGATTTGTATCTTGACGATACATATTATTATAATTTGGCAATTGTTGTTGACTCATTGTTGGAGCACTACTTGATGTTGGTAATGAATTTATTGATGTTCCATCATTAAAAGAAGAAGATGGTGTCACACTATTCATAATTGGAGACATCATTTGTCCTGAAATTGGTTGAGATACTTTAACATTGCTTTTGGTTCCATTTTTTCCTTTTGTATCTTTGGATGGACCATTCCATAATTCAATAATTCTATCAACTAAAATACTTACTTTCTCTCCTAATTTAGTTTGTAAGCTTAATATTATCATTAATGTTGCTAAAATTATAAAAATAACACTAAATTCTGGGTAAGCCATTCCACTATAAGTAGGAACAAATGTAATAACTCTATGAATAATCAAAAGACCAACAAACATAGTTATAATTTGAATAATAACTTCTGCTAAAATTTCAGCACTTCCTTTTTGTTCCTCAGCTTCAGGAACATATTTTTGCATTGATTTATTAAGTAAAACAATAGGAATCAATGCTATCAATGTATATTGAATTATATTTAATAATTCTGCTTTTGAATCATTGTCAAAATTGAAAACATGTTTAAAAAAATTTTTTTTAGAATCATCTGAACTATCCATATGATTTATAATTAGAAATAAAAAATGTGTTTTAGTAAATAATTTAAAAATAAATTACTAAATATAATATTGTTACTATGATTGAAGAAATTCAAAATAATACTAAATTATCAGATAATATTTTTTCTAATATTGAAAAATATAAACATGAAGAATATCAGTATTTAAATCAGCTTGAAAATATATTGGAAAATGGAACTTGGGAAGAGTGTAGGAATGGAAAAACAAAGAGTATTTTTGGCGCCTCTATGAGATTCACTCTAAAAGACGGTAAAATTCCAATTTTAACAACAAAAAAAACAGCATGGAAGACTTGTTTAAAGGAATTATTATGGTTTATTAGAGGTGAGACAGATAATAAAATTTTAAAAGAACAGGGAGTTCATATTTGGGATGCGAATGGTTCTAGAGAATTTTTGGATAGTCGCGGACTCACGAATTATGAAGAAGATGAATTAGGACCAATATACGGCAGACAATGGAGATATTTTAATAAACCTTTCTTGAGTAAAAAAGATATCGATTCAATTGATTTTTGTAGTAAATATAATTTTCATAATCCTGAAAAAATCCATTTGGATTTGGAGGAAGCAGGTATAGACCAACTCCAACAAATCATTGATGCTTTAAAAGATCCAAATCAGCGTACAAGTCGCAGGCTCATAATGACCGCTTGGAATCCATGTCAATTAAATCAAATGGCATTACCACCATGTCACATCTTATGTCAATTTAACGTACATGATGGTAATAAATTAAGTTGTGTTATGTATCAACGCAGCGCTGACGAATTTTTAGGTCAGCCAATAAACATAGCATCATATTCATTTCTTACTCATTTACTAGCAAAACATTGTGGATTGGAAGCATATGAATTTATTTATTTTATGGGAAATTGTCATATATATGAAAATGCTATTAACGCAGCTAAATTACAAATTACAAGAGAGCCATATCCATTTCCAACAGTTTCTATTAAGCAAGTTAGAGAGAATATAAACGATTATCGGATGGAAGATTTTGAGATACATAATTATATTAGTCATGAAGCAATTAAAGTTGCGATGGTTGCTTAAAATATTTAGCAATTATTAATTATTTTATATATAATTTATAAACTTCAAATGCGTAAGTAATTTAAAAACAAATTGTATATAATAATTATTAAATGAGTAGTTCAAGATCAATTGCCGCAGCAAGAAATAGACGCGCAGGAGAACAACAACCAACACAAACACGTTCTGGTCCAGGAACATCGATAGCATCACAAGCTGCTTTCGTTCAGCAAATGAATCAAGATCAAAGAGCAATGGGAGGTAGAAATCAAATGCCACAAAGACAAATGAATCAACAACAACCTCAAGTGGCTCCATTGTCTAATGGTATTCCAAAGGGTGTGAAATTATCTATTTCTGATGCTATAGGTTTAATTACTTTAAGATTAGGAAAAGTAGAACAATTTATTATGCAATTAGATAATGAAATTTTACCATCATTAAAAGGTGAATCTAATATTTCAGATAATACACAACAAATTGATAGAAGTGTAATAAATAGTGTTGTTAATCGCCTTGATGCTTTAGAAAAATCACAAAAAGAAATATTATCAGGAAACTTTAATTTGAATAAAGATAATAAAGATAATAATGATAATGAAAAATTTGAAAAAGAAATTAGAGATATTAAGGATGCTTTAATGATGCAGATTGTCAAATATGATAAGTTTTCTGATTCAACTAATAACAAAATTACTGATATTCATCAGAGATTGACAGATATTGATAATGCATTTGTCGAATTTGAAAATCAATTTAGTATTCAAGGTATAAATGATGAATCAATAATAAATGATAATAATTCAAATATTATTAGTGATAATTTAGACGATAATGATGATAGTTCAAGTAATTTAAATTTAGATAATACTATTTCTTCAGTAGATTTAAAGTCAATAATTAAAGAACAATTAAAAGAACTATAATGTGAATAATATTAATTATTATTTTAATTAATTATAATAATTAATGACATCAAGTATTAAAAAATTAGAAACCTGTCAGATTTTAAATAATTCAATAGACAGTTCATATATTTTGAATAATTTTTGTTATATTGAATATGAAAATAATATTATAGTAGATCATAATTATTTTAAACAATATATAAAATTAACAAACGATTCTTTAAATTCTTTAAATCATTTAATAAATCAAATTGAAAAAGTTTTGAATAATTATGATAATTTTAACATACATTTGAAAATAAAATCATTAACTCTTATTGAAATTGATAAACATAGAGATTTAATAGCTATGATGTCATTAATTTTAAAACAAAAATTTCCAGATAAATTAAAAAATTGTATGATATATGATGCTCCTTTTATATTTTCTTCATTATTTTCAATTATATCATCATTTATAGATAAAGATACTCAAAAAAAAATACAATTAATTAAATAAAAATGAATAAATATAAATAAATTAAAAACTCATAAAATTATTTAAACCTATCATTTTCTATTATATAAAATGAAACTTGTTATTAATGATAAACAAAAAAAAGATACATTAATTGCTTTATTTCAAATGTTAAAAATATCAACATGTTTTTGTAATATGATGTTTAAGGATAATTTCGTCCATATTCAAGGCATGGACAAAACACATATTTGTTTATTTGATATTAATATTGATAATAATTGGTTTGATCAATATGAAAGAAATAATAATGACTTAGATTGTATTTGTTTTGATTCTGATACATTTCATTCAATAATAAATACAAAACATGATGGTAATACAATTATTATATTTTTTAATGATAATGCAGATTATTTAAATATAGATCTATTAAGTGATAATAACAAAAGTAAAAATGATTTCAATAAACACTTTAAAATACCACTTACTGAATTTGAATATGATGTTCTAGAATTACCTGATACAGAATATGATGCAGAGTTTAGTATAAATTCTAAAAAAATTTGTGATATAACATCACAAATGCTTCAATTTGGTAATGATTTACATATAGACTGTACTGAGGAAAAAATTAATTTTATATCAAGTGGAATTAGTGGTGAAATGCTTGTTAATATTCCAATTGATGAACTAGATGAGTATAGTATAGTTGAGGGTGATAATATTAATTTGGACTATAGTCTTATTTATATAAATAAAAATTGTTTAACAAATAAATTATCAAATATAATAAGTTTTAGTATTAGTAAAGAATTTCCCATGAAAATTAAATATGATTTAGGAAATAATAGTTCTGTTACATTTTATATAGCATCAAAAATGCTATAGATAAATATATTAAATATATTAATATATATTAATATATTTTGATACATGATAAATAAAAGAATACTAAAAGCTAAAAAAGGTTATTTATACTATTGTTATTTATGTTTAAAAGATTATAATATGATTGAACTATTTTCGCCAATTGATGGTTGTTCTGAATATTTTAATTGTAAAAAATGTAATAATACTTATGTTGCAACAAATGTAAAATTAAGAAGAAAATTAATTGATTATTGTAATATATCTTAATATATTTTATATTTTATATTTTAAAAAACCTTCGTTTCATTTAATAAAAATTATTATTATTTTTATTTAATATTATGACTGAAATTATAATTGGTTTATTTATATTCTGTATTGTTTTATTTATTTATTTACATATACAATTTCATCTTAAAACAAGTAATGATCTAGAGATGTATGAAATAGAACAAGCATCAAAGGATAAATTAGAAGAAATATGTGATTTAAGACAACCAGTATTATTTGATTTTGAAAATAAAAAGATAATAGATAATACTAATAAAAATTATATATTAAATAATTATCATGCATTTGAAATAAAAATAAGAAATGTTAAGGATGATGATTTGAATACTGAACTATATATGCCTCTACCTTTACATGCTGCAGCAAAATTATTTAATGGAGATAAAAATTCAATGTATTTCTCTGAAAATAATTCTGATTTTTTACAAGAAACTGGTGTTATTAAAAATATGCGTTATAATGATGATTTTTTAAGACCATATATGGTATCAAATTGTAATTACGATATATTATTAGGAAGTTTAAATTGTATAACACCACTTAGATATGAAATAAATTATAGAAATTATTTTATATTAACACAAGGCAAGGCTTATATTAAAATGGCACCTCCACAAAGTACAAAATATTTATATCCTGTATATGACTAC
>Ga0209777_10007423_pt1 | contig 12178 bp, 23 predicted proteins | sample FrelakmetHBP12HB_FD_187147 | JGI IMG/M metagenome (GOLD analysis project Ga0209777, IMG submission 187147) | Freshwater lake sediment microbial communities from the University of Notre Dame, USA, for methane emissions studies -HBP12 HB (SPAdes)... | ecosystem: Environmental > Aquatic >... | reverse complement strand
ATCAAGGTGGTGGAAATCGCCAATTCATCCGAATTATTGATTTCAAAAGGAAGAAATTTGGAATCCCGGCTAAAGTTAGTTCGATTCAGTATGATCCCAATCGGTCAGCTCGGATTGCTTTATTAATCTACACGGATGGTGAAAAGAGCTATATTCTTGCCCCGCAGGGATTAATGAAAGATGATTTGGTAATGTCCGGCCCGCAAGCGGAAGTACGTCCAGGTAATTGCCTGCCGATCGCAAATATTCCTGTTGGCACCATGATTCACAATATTGAACTACAGGAAGGTAAAGGGGGTCAGATGGTACGTGCAGCGGGTGCTGCGGCTCAGTTATTGGCAAAGGAAGGTGAATTTGCGCAAATACGTCTTCCTTCCGATGAAGTGCGTTTGGTCAGCCAAAAATGTTATGCCACAATTGGACAAGTTGGCAACCTGGAGCACAGCCAAATTAAATTGGGCAAGGCCGGCCGCAAGCGTCATTTGGGTATCCGCCCATCAGTGCGCGGTACAGCGATGAGCCCGCGAGACCATCCGCATGGTGGTGGTGAAGGACGTTCTCCTGTTGGAATGCCAGGTCCAAAATCCCCATGGGGTAAACCCACCAGGGGTTACAAGACCCGCCGTAATAAGAGAAGCAATAAATTAATTGTCAAACGCCGCAATTAGGCTTCGTGCTAATTGTGTTTAGGTTATGTGGAATAGGAGTAGAAAATGTCACGTTCACTAAAAAAAGGTCCGTATGTTGACCCAAAACTCTTTAACCGGGTGGAGGCAATGAATGCGAAGAATGAGAAAAAAGTTCTTCGTACTTGGAGCCGTGATTGTACCATCTTTCCACAGATGGTGGGTCACACAATTGCCGTTCATGATGGACGCCGGCATGTGCCAGTTTATATTACTGAAAATATGGTGGGGCATAAATTGGGTGAGTTTGCTCCCACACGTCATTTCCGTGGACATTCGATCGCTGAAAAAGCTACATCCACTGTAGTTGAAAAAGCTCCATCCACTGCGAAGGTAGAGTAAAAATGGCCATTGAAGATATTCGCGCAGAGTTGCGTTACTGTACAATCTCCGCTCAAAAAGTGCGGTTGGTAATTGATACAGTACGTGGAAAGAAAGTTGACCAGGCAGTCAGCAGTCTAAAATTTATCAACAAGGCAGCAGCCATACCGGTAGGTAATTTGATCACATCTGCAATTGCCAATGCTGAGCAGAATTTTGGGTTAAGCCGCGAAAACCTCTATATCCATGCAATCACGGCTGATGAAGCCCCGACACGAAAATGGAGAAGATTTGGAGCGCGAGGTCGTTTTAAACCGATTCTTCGTCGCACTTCTCATATTATAGTGACCCTGAGGGAACGGGCAGGAAAATCAAAAGGTAAAGGATCCTAAGACCAGGAGAGAGTATGGGACGTAAAGTACATCCGATAGGTTTTCGTCTTGGAATTAACCAGACTTGGGAAGACCGCTGGTTTGCTGAAGGAAAAGAATATGTGGATCAGTTACACCAGGATATGAAGATCCGTGATCTGATTCGAGATACTGCAGACCGGGCTGGAATCTCTAAAATTGAGATTGAGCGTTTCCCTGGCAGAATTCGTATTATTGTTAATACTGCCAGACCTGGTGTTTTAATCGGAAAAAAAGGCGGAGCAGTAAAAGAAATCCGTACCAAGGTTGAAGAGCTGACTAAACAAAAAATTGATCTGGAAATTAAAGAAATCAAGAATCCAGACTGTGATGCATTTCTAGTTGCTGAAAATATTGCCCAGCAGATTGAAAAGCGCATCAGTTACCGTCGTGCTATGAAGCGAGCATTACAACAAGCCATTCGTCAAGGGGCGAAGGGTATTAAGGTGGAGGTTGCTGGTCGTTTGAATGGCGCAGAAATGTGCCGCACAATTTGGTTACGGGATGGACGTGTTCCCTTGCAAACCCTGCGCGCCAACTTTGATTTTGCACGGGCGAATGCGCTTACCACCTATGGTTTGATAGGTGTCAAAGTCTGGATATATAAGGGAGAAATCCTCCCCGGAACTGAAGAAGTAATCGAATCTACAGAAGGTGTTTACGTTAGCAAGTAGTGACGTAAAAAAACCAGTACTGTAATTGATGTGAGGAAGCAATTATGTTAATGCCAAAACGTGTGAAATATCGTAAACAAATGCGCGGGCGCATGCGTGGGAAAGCTTTGCGGGGTGCCGAAGTAAGTTATGGTACCTATGGATTACAAGCAATGGAACCAGGCTGGGTTTCTGCCCGTCAGATCGAAGCGACACGCCGTACTCTGGTTCATCAAATGAAACGTCATGGAAAGGTTTGGATTCGTATCTTTCCGGATAAACCTATAACTCGCCGTGCGGCTGAATCGCGTATGGGAAAAGGTAAAGGTGCAGTCGAATATTGGGCAGCGGTTGTCCGCCCGGGTAGAGTCATGTTCGAAGTTGGTGGTTTGGAGGATAGCGCAGCCATAGAAGTTTTACATCAGGCAAGTTATAAACTCTCAATCAGAACCAAAGTGGTTGGACGGCTTGACCAATTAGGAGAGAAAGTATGAAGATTGCAGAAATTCGGTTACTTGCAACCGATGAACTAAAGGTTAAATTGCAGGATGCCCGTCAAGAATTAATGAATTTGCGCTTTCAAATTGTGATGGGACAACAAGCAGATACCAGCCGTCTAAAAGTTGCGCGCCGTACGATTGCTCAATTGGAAACTATTCTGCATGAACGCGCAACGATTGTAACAGTGAAAGGTGAAAAATGAACAAACGTCGAAGATTGATCGGAATTGTGAAAAGTGACAAGATGACTAAGACTGTAGTTGTAACCATCTCAAGGACTTTTCGACACCCATTATATCAAAAAGTTGTTCATTCAACTAAAACAGTAAAAGCACATGATGAACTTGAATGTAAGTCCGGTGATCAAATTGAGATTGTTGAAAGTCAGCCACTCTCTAAGGATAAGAGATGGGTGGTTGAAAAGATTATTAAACGTGCGGTAACACCGGCAGTGACTCCTGAAGAAGAGAAGGTATTGAGCGATGATTCAGCATGAGACCAGAGTAAAAGTAGCTGACAATACAGGCGCGCGTGAATTGCTTGTCATTAATGTAATGGGTGGTTCCCGGCGTAAATTCGGCCGTATCGGTGATATTGTGGTTGCAACGGTGAAATCTGCCACTCCCCAAAGTACGGTTAAGAAGAGTGAAGTAGTAAAAGCGGTTATCGTGCGCTGCACCAAAGAATGGCGAAGAAATGACGGTTCTACCATTCGTTTTGATGACAATGCGGTTGTCATTCTGGATATGGATGGTCAAAACCCAAAAGGAACCCGTATTTTTGGCCCTGTGGCACGCGAGTTGCGTGAAAAGGGTTTTACAAAAATCGTATCACTAGCACCTGAAGTTTTATAAGCAGGAGATTAGTATGAAAGTTCGAATTAAGAAACGTGATACTGTAAAAATTATTAGCGGCCGCCGTGATGATATTGGAAAGACCGGTGAGGTCATCCGCGTTATGCCTGATGAAGGCAAGGTGGTGGTTCAGGGTATTAATCTGCGAACCAAACATCAGCGTCAGGTGCAAAGTGAAGGTAAAACCATAAATCCTGGCATTGTCAAACTTGAAGGACCATTGGATATTTCAAATGTGATGCTGGTTTGCCCAAAATGCAAGCAGCCGACCCGGGTGAATGTTTCCCATGATGGGGAGAAGGTAATGCGTGTTTGCAAAAAATGCAGTGCCTTCATTGATGGTTAATGTGGAGATGATGCATGAATAGTTTGAGAGAGAAATACCAAAACGAAGTTACACCTGCCCTCATGAAAGGATTCGATATTAAAAACAAGTTGCAGGTTCCCAGACTTCAAAAAGTTGTTGTAAATATAGGAGTGGGAGAAGCGTTGGATAATCCAAAGTCACTGGATGCTGCTGTAAATGATATTACAGCTATTACCGGACAAAAACCTATTCAGACCAAAGCGACTAAAAGTATTGCTAACTTTAAATTACGCGAAGGCAGAATTATTGGCGTAAAAGTGACTCTTCGTGGTGAAAAAATGTGGGCATTTGTTGATCGTTTGATCAATATTGCTCTCCCGCGTGTACGCGATTTCCGGGGTGTATCTCCAGAATCGTTTGATGGTCGTGGAAACTATACCCTGGGATTACGCGAGCAACTTATCTTTCCTGAAATTGAATATGACAAGATTGATAAAGTGCGCGGGATGGAAATTACTTTAGTGACAACTGCACGTAATGATGACCAGGCGACTGCAATGTTAAAACTGCTTGGGATGCCCTTTAGGAAGGTTTAACTATGGCCAAGAAATGCATGCAATATCGTGAATTAAGGCGAAGAACTAAATTTCAAGTCCGTAACCGTTGCAAGCTATGCGGGCGTCCTCGAGGTTATATTCGCCGCTTTGGTCTGTGTCGTATTTGTTTTCGTGATCTCGCTTTGCAAGGCAAGATCCCGGGTGTTACGAAATCATCCTGGTAGCTACCGGAGGATATGATAATGAGTGTAAATGATCCAATTTCTGATATGTTGACTCGCATTCGGAATGGCATTTTGAGTGGTCAGTCTTTGGTTGCCATGCCAGATTCAAAAATGAAAGCCGAGATTGCGCGCATTTTGAAAGAGGAAGGTTTTATTGAGGACTATGAACAAATATCGGAAGAAAATTCAATCCGCAAAATGCTTAGAATGAAATTGAAATATGTTGGCCAGCGCCGTGACCGAAAGCCGGTTATTTCAGGTATACAAAGGATAAGCCGTCCAGGGAAACGGGTGTATACCCATAAAAAAGATATCCCTTGGGTATTATCTGGTATGGGTATTGCTATTATTTCCACTCCTCGCGGTGTTATGACTGGACAAAAAGCTCGCAGTCAGGGAGTGGGTGGTGAAATTTTATGCAAAGTCTGGTAACCAGTAACGAAGTTAAGGAGTAGATATCATGTCAAGAATAGGCAGGTTGCCAGTTACAATTCCAACCGGTGTTCAAGTAAACCTGAATGGGAATGAAGTGGAAGTAAAAGGACCAAAAGGCACCCTCAAACGCTCATTTTCAAAGCAGATTGAAATAGCAATGGAAGATGGCAAGATTTATATTAAACGTAATTCCGAAGAACAAAACGTACGCGCTCTGCATGGCACCACCCGTTCAGTATTAAATAATATGATTATCGGTGTTAGCCATGGATTCGATAAAGTGCTTGAAATTGATGGTGTCGGTTATCGAGCGGAAATGGATGGAAACAACCTGGTGATCAATGTTGGCTTTTCGCATTCGGTAACAGTCAAATCGCCGGTGGGTATCAGCTTCTCAACTGATCCTAAAACCAGGCAAATCACAATCAGTGGTTATGACAAGGAAATGGTCGGTCAGGTGGCTGCGGATATTCGTAAAATCAGACCACCAGAACCATACAAAGGCAAGGGAATTCACTATTTGGGTGAAAGACTGCGCCACAAAGCTGGCAAATCAGCTAAGACCGGTGTGTAATTTTGGATAGAAGGTAATGTGATATGGCGAAAATTACTCGTAATGAAGCAAGACAGCGCAGACATGCCAGGGTACGCAGCAAGGTGTTTGGCAGTCACGAAAAACCGCGACTGAGCGTTTTCCGCTCTCTGGCGGAGATCTATGCACAAATTATTGATGATGAGAGTGGTGTAACGCTTGTTTCATCTTCTAGCATCGATAAAGAAATCAAGTTGAAAACGAAGGGCTTGAAAAAAACCGAACAGGCAGCTCTGGTTGGAAAAGTTCTGGCTGAGCGGGCAAAAGATAAAAAGGTTTCTATAGTGATCTTTGACCGTGGTGGAAATAAATACAATGGCCGCGTTAAAGCATTGGCGGAGGCAGCTCGCCAGGCAGGTTTAAAGTTCTAAGCATCGTGGAAGCATAAGGATAATTGATATGGCAAATGTTGAAGAGAAAATGGCATTTCAATCACTCGAGAAAGAATATGATGAACGGGTGGTCGAGATTGCGCGTGTGGCAAAAGTAGTCAAAGGCGGCCGACGGTTTCAATTCCGGGTAACGATCGTAGCCGGTGATAATAACGGTACGATTGGCTTGGGAATTGGCAAAGCTAATGCTGTGCCAGAGGCAATGAACAAAGCAACTTTGCGGGCACATAAGAATTTGCACAAAATTAGTCTTTCTGGTACCACTATTCCACATGAGGTTCTTGGTAAAGAAGCTGGGGCACGAGTGCTGTTGAAACCCGCATCACCCGGAACAGGCGTGATTGCAGGCAGTGGTGTGCGGGCTGTACTGGAAGCTGCTGGAGTTCATGATATTTTGACCAAATCGTTAGGAAGTGCCAATATTTTAAATAATGTCAAAGCCACCTTTCTTGCTCTGGAGCAACTAAGATCACCAGAGCAATTGAGCGAAATGCGCGGTATTCCCGCCAAAGACCTGCTACCATTTTGGGAACGGAGGAAAAATGGCTAATAAATTAGGCACTGGAAAAATATTGCGAATAACCTTGGTGCATAGTGCAATTGGAAATTCTGAGCGGCATAAAGCCACCGTTCGTGCCTTAGGTCTGCATCGGTTAGGTCAAACGGTTGAACAACCAGATACACCTACCATCCGCGGTATGCTTTCCAAAATAAACCATCTGGTCACTGTGGAAGTACAGGAAAAGAAATGAAACTAAATGATTTACAACCGAATAAAGGCGCTAAAAAACGTCGCCAGCGTGTAGGCCGCGGAATTGCTGCAGGGCAGGGGAAGAGCAGTGGTCGTGGAACAAAAGGTGAAGGCGCTCGTGAAGGCAAAGGTGGTCATCTGGCACGGCAGGGCGGTAACCTGCCTTTCTATCGAAGTATGCCATTTATGCGTGGTGAGGGTTTTACTCCTCCCCACCAGGTTGAATACAACGAGGTCGACCTTTCAAACCTTTCTCAATTAAAGGCAGGCACCGAGGTGACACCTGAATTATTGAATGAAAATAATATGCTTCACAAGAAGGGTTTACCGGTTGTTGTGTTGGGCTCCGGCGAAATCAGTGTTCCATTAACCATTAAGGTTCATCGAGTGACTAAAAGTGCGAAAGCAAAAATTGAGGCTGCTGGTGGAAAGGTTGAATTGATCCAGTAGGTACTGGTCAAAAAGGAGACCGACTTATGAAAAGATCTGCATGGCGTTATTTATGGAAATCAGAAGATATTCGGAAAATGCTTCTGATCACTTTGCTATTATTGGTTCTTTATCGCCTGGCAGCAAACGTTCCCGTACCTGGAATCATCCGTGAGGTGATTAGTGGGATTTTCCAAAAGCAAAGCCCAGCTTCCGGTTTGCTGGGAGTCTTCGACCTTCTTTCCGGAGGCACTCTCTCTAACTTTTCCATCCTGGCAATGGGCGTCTATCCTTATATTACTGCCCAAATAATTATTCAATTGTTAATTCCCATTATTCCTGCATTGCAGAAATTAACCCAGGAAGACCCACGCCAGGGTCAAAAAATGATGGAAAAATGGACAGTTCTATTAACCATTCCCATGGCGGCGTTATCAGCAATTGGGCAAATTCAATTATTCAGCCAATTATCTGGGGGTACCTCCATATTAAGCTATACATTTGGGTTTACTGGCGCAAGTCTTTTGCCTACTTTAACCACTCTGATTAGTATGGTTGGCGGAACGATGCTGGGAATTTGGATTGGCGAGTTGATTTCTGAGTATGGCATTCCCAATCAGGGTTTATCTCTAATTATTTTTGCCGGTGTGGTTTCAAGAATTCCTGCTAACTTATACCGATTAATTATTTCAGGAGAATCGGTAGCTCTGCTTATCATTGCGATGTTGGTAATCCTTACTCTAACGATTTTTGCAATCGTTTTTGTTCAACAGGGGAAACGTAATGTGCCGGTTCTTTTCCCTGGACGCCGCATGGGCAACCGCATGTCAATGCCTGTTCATTCCAATATCCCTCTGATGGTTAATATGGCAGGTATGATTCCATTGATTTTTGCCCAAACCATCTTGTCTTTGCCTGCTATAGTGGCGCAATTTATGATTAATTCAAAAACAGAGTGGGTTGCCAACTTGGCGAAAGGCATGCAGACCACCTTCAGTCCTGGCAGTGTTTGGTATGTGGTCATTTTCTTTGTCATGGTTTTATTACTCACTTTCTTCTATACAGAAGTTCTTTTTGAACAACAAAACTATGGTGAAAATTTGAAAAAACAGGGAGCTCAAATTCCTGGGATTTTACGTGGAGAACCTACCCAACGCTATTTGGCCAGAGTTCAGCGACGCATTACTTTGATTGGAGCAGTCTTCCTGGCCGTAGTGGCAGTTCTACCTTATTTTCTGCAATTGGTGCTGCCAGAAGGCACCGCTAAAACATCCGGTTTATTTATTGTTTCCGCTGCAGGTTTACTAATCGTCGTCGGTGTTGTCAGAGATGTATTCAGTATTATCGAGACCGAGTTGAAACTGCACGGCTATGATGATAAATTGATCAACGCATAATAATTGGATGTCGAGATATATCGTGCTTCTAGGTCCACCTGGAGCTGGTAAAGGAACCCAGGCCGCGGTGGTTGCAAAAAAAATGGACCTTGCGCATATTTCCTCAGGAAATATATTTCGAGAGAACATTGACAATCGAACAGAATTGGGAATGCGGGCGCAAGGGTACATCGATTCCGGACAACTGGTGCCAGATGATTTAACGATCGACATGATCAGGGAAAGGATATCCAAACCGGATTGCAGGCAGGGAGCAATACTGGATGGCTTCCCACGAACGGTAGCACAGGCAGAAGCATTGGATAATTTGCTACTGGAAATGAATGGCAAAGTTGAATGCGTTCCATTTATTAATGTGCCAAAGGATGTGCTTATCGAACGCTTAAGCGGTAGATGGCTGTGTGAGACTGAAGAACATGTATATCATCTAAAATTCAATCCACCACTTAAGGATGGAATATGTGATGTGGATGGAAGCTCGCTTCATCAACGGCATGATGATGTTAGAGAAACGGTAGAAAAGCGCATTCGTGAATACAACCAAAAGACAGCACCATTGATTAAGTACTACCGCAAAGCGGGAAAATTACTGGAGATTGATGGAAAAAAGGAAATAGATCAGGTGACCCGAGATATCCTTAATAAATTAGGTGCGCATTTGTCTGAGTCTGGACGGATTAGTTAACAATAGGTATAATAAAAAATTTGCAATAATGAGCTAGGAGAAATAATGAAAGTATCGGCATCCATTCGTAAGCGCTGTTCAAAATGTAAGATTGTTAAGAGACGCGGCATTTTGTATGTGATTTGTGAAAATCCTAAACATAAACAACGACAGGGATAAATAACTATGGCGAGAATTGAAGGTGTTGACCTTCCAAAATCAAAAAGAATAGAAGTTGGACTTACCTATATCTATGGCATAGGACCTCATCATGCCAAAGAAATTATCGCTGCTACCAAAGTGAACCCTGACACTCGTGTAAAAGATCTGACAGAAAATGAAGTCAGCTCTTTGCGTGAGTACATCAGTAAGAATTTCAAGGTAGAGGGTGACTTACGCCGTGAAGTCCAAATGAATATTAAGCGATTGGTTGAAATTGGCTGTTACCGGGGAACGCGCCACCGCCGCAGCCTTCCAGTGCATGGTCAGCGCACAAAAACCAATGCACGTACCCGCAAAGGTCCCAAGAAGACAGTCGCCGGTCGTGGACGCCGACGAGGCGCTGCGAAGAAATAAATGAATTTAGGATTATAGAGGAATTATGGCACAAGTTGCAAAACCGACTCGACGCTCAGCGGTGACGCGCAAGACAAAACGCGCGGTAGTAATCGCTAAAGTACATATTTTTGCGTCCTTTAACAATACCATCATTACAGTGACAGACCAACAAGGGAATGCAATCTGCTGGGCCAGTTCTGGTTCGGTTGGATACAAGGGTTCACGTAAAAGCACACCCTTTGCAGCCCGCATGGCTGCTGAGGAAGCCATTAAATTAGCTACTGGAATGGGTGTCCAGGAAATTGATGTCATTATTAAAGGACCTGGTCCTGGCCGTGAATCTGCCATCCGTGCGATTCAATCCAAAGGAATAAAAGTCCGTTCCATTTCTGATATCACCCCCGTTCCACATAATGGATGCCGGCCGCCAAAGAAGCGCCGTGTGTAATTGATAAGGAGTTATTGATCATGGCAAGATATTTAGAACCAGTCTGCAAATTATGCCGGCGTGAAGGTGAAAAACTTTTTTTGAAAGGCCAACGCTGTCTTTCTCCAAAGTGCCCATTTGATCGACCTAATGATAAAATGCGCGATTATCCACCCGGAGAACATGGCAAATCGGGTACGGTCAGGCGTTCGCGCGTATCGGATTACAGCCGCCAGTTACGAGCCAAACAGAAAACCCGTCACGTTTATGGTATTCTAGAAAGACAATTCAGAAGATATTTTAGAAGCGCTTTAAAAACCCGCGGTCTGACGGGTTTAAATATGCTGCAGACGCTTGAATTAAGATTTGATAATGTGATCTTCCGCATGGGCTTTGCTGAAAACCGTACTTCTGCACGCCAGATGGTTACGCATGGACATTTTATGGTCAATGGTCACCGGTCCAATATTCCCTCCATGCTGCTTAAACCGGGTGATATCATCACAATTCGCGAACAGAGTAAGAAAAATGCGCTCTTCAAGGATATCGCGGAAGTGGCTGAAAAACGCAACTGTGCAATCTGGCTAGAGAGAAATTTGAAAGATTTAAGCTGCAGAGTATTGCGGTTACCGGAACGCGGTGAGATTGATGGTAATCTCAATGAACAATTGGTCGTTGAATACTACTCACGCTAAACCGGGTATTTATATTAATGGAATTTAAATCTATGAGGGTAAAACTGTGACTCTAAGTCCTATGGTTACACCGGAATTAGTGCGGGAAAAAGAATCCCGTAATTATAGTAAATTTATCATCAGTCCTCTGGAGCAGGGATATGGCGTCACATTAGGCAATTCTCTTCGTAGAGTGTTGCTGTCATCTCTGGAGGGTGCAGCGGTTACATCTGTACGTATTTCTGAGGCGCTGCATGAATTTAGTGATATTCCCGGAGTGCGCGAAGATGTTCTTCAGGTGATTCTGCAGATCAAACAGATCCGCCTGATCATGCATGAAGGAGATATTTCCCATATGCACCTGGATGTAAAAGGTGAGGGTCAATTTGTAGCTGGCGATATCCAACTTCCTTCAGAAATTGAAATTGTCAATCCGGATTTATATTTATTTACATCTGATGATCCAAAAACCCAGCTATCATTGGATTTCACCGTAGAACGCGGACGAGGATATTTACCGACTGATCCGGAGCGAAGTAAAGAATTACCCATTGGTGAACTTCCTGTGGATGCCATTTTCACTCCGATCAAACGGGTTAATTATTTAGTTAGTAGTGCACGTGTGTTGCAAAGTACTAATTATGACCGGTTGGAAATGGAAATCTGGACTGATGGCACAATTTCTCCAGAAAAAGCGATGAGCAGTGCAGCCAAAGTACTAATTGATCAGTTGCGTACAATTTCTGGTTTGAAAGAAGAATTGCTAACGGTAACCAAGGAAGCGGAAACCATCATCAGTCACCTGGAGAGCGAGGCGCATGATACGCCTATTGAAAATCTTGATCTATCAGTGCGTGTTTTTAATTCCTTGAAACGCACAGGAATTACTAATGTAGGTGATGTGATTGAATTGCTTGGTAAAGGTGATGAGGCGATTATGTCCATCCGTAACTTTGGAGAAAAGAGCCTGGATGAATTGCGTCAGAAAATGCACGAAAAAGGTTTCATCAAGGATGATATTGATAAGGAAAGTGAGTAAGAAAAATGCGGCATAATATTGCTGGATATAAATTAAGCAGGAAGAAAGATGTTCGTAATGGTTTACGGCGTAATTTGATCAATCAACTCTTCACCTATAATCGGATCAAGACCACACACGCAAAAGCGATGGCAATCCGCGGCGATGCTGAAAGATTAATTACATTAGCCCGCAATAGCAGCAAAGGCAGTGATATTGAAAAAGTGAATGCCCGCCGACTTGCGGCTGCCCGATTAAATAACGCCAAAATTGTAAAAAAACTCTTTGATGAAATTGGACCACGCTTTGAAACCCGTAATGGCGGCTAC
>Ga0209777_10007421_pt1 | contig 12181 bp, 6 predicted proteins | sample FrelakmetHBP12HB_FD_187147 | JGI IMG/M metagenome (GOLD analysis project Ga0209777, IMG submission 187147) | Freshwater lake sediment microbial communities from the University of Notre Dame, USA, for methane emissions studies -HBP12 HB (SPAdes)... | ecosystem: Environmental > Aquatic >... | reverse complement strand
GAAGCGGCTGCCGGCGCCGTCGAACTTTACCTCCTGCGTGACCACGGCGCGGGGATTTTCAAATGTATTTTGCGTATCGGGACTCGCACCCGTAGTCACGAAAGCGCGCCCGTCCGTCCGGTGACGGATGGAATCAACAAATACGGAGATCCTTCTTCGCAGCGCGCCTGCGGGACTGGGCAAAGGCCCGGCAGGACGGCAACTCGCAAACGACAATGGTCGGGTCCTAGCCTAAACTCGCACCCAGACCTTGTATCGGTAAGTGATCGACCGTTCCTCCCCGGCTTTCAGGGTAATTTCCCAAGTCAAGCGCGACATCGGGTTGTCCACTGAGATTTCTTCACCCAATTTCACGGCTTTCCCACCATCCGTCTGGGATTCCACATTACCGCGCAAAGTTTCTGCGATACTGAGCCGGACGTCTTGGGTCTTGTAGTTCGTAACCTTGAGCGTCCCCTCGACCGTCACCTCATCGTAGGTGTACCCGCGACGCCGGGCGACGTTCTGTTGCCGGGCAACTTCCCTTTCATCGTGGCTGGAGCGAATGTCCGTGGCGATCGTCAGCCTGAGGTTCGATACCGCACCCTTGGGGGTATAGGGAAGGGTATCCTGCGAAACCGGCTTGGTCCCGGAAATCACCAGGGCCGGCGCGCTCGTCCACGGGAATTTCGTGTTGTTCTTCATCCGCAGAGCGTGCCAGATATTGTTTCGCGGGACTTGGTCCGAGCTGGGAAGGTTCTGGTTATTCTGGACATTCCCGAACGCATCCACGCGCGGTGTTTCCTGGACTTCCCATTGGTAAATGTGCTGGAAACTCACACTACCTGAAAAGACGTTGTAGGTGGCGCGCTCGCCCTTGGCCAGTGTCACCCGGTTGCGGGTATACAAGAAGAGGTCTTCCTCCGGCGCGCCTTGCAGCTCCTCAACGGCTGTTTCGAAAGTGGGGGCGCCCGCTGACCTGACCTCATCGAAAACATTCACGGCGCGCTGACCCATGAGCGCATTCGAGGCCAAGCCACCGAGGGCGCCCATATCCCTTCGGGCCGCAGCCTGTTCGAAGTCCAACAGGGTCTGCTGTAACGCCATGGGCGATGGAATATGCGAGTAGGCAAAGTTCGGCACCCCGACCACGAAGAAGACATCCGTGTCCTTCAAGTCTTCAGCATCGTCGATGACCACCGCCTGCATGGTGATGAGCGCGGTCTTGTCGTCCTGGAGCGACACCAGATACGAGGGCGTCCATCCCATACCATTTTCGAGATACCCCATGGTCAGGTTGGCGTGGCTGCCTGTTCCCTTCACCTTGAAGCGCAAGGCTCTCCGTTCTTCTTCTGTAGGAATCTGTAATACGGGTTCCGCTGGAAGAGTGACTCGGGTGAGGTTTCCGAAGCGGAGGGCCAGCAGTTTGCCCTCCACCTTCAGCAGCAAAAATTCGGGGATAGCGCGCTGCGGCCGGACCGACGCCGGCTCGGCGCCGATGATCATAGGAGCGTTTTCCGCTGAGGGCTCCGCTTCCCGAACTCCTACAATCTCGCCCGTATATTCCTTCTGGTCACCATACGATACCGTGACCACTTTCCCTGCGTTGGCCTGAAGCAGTTCCGCGAGAGCCGTCAGGTTGCGTTGTCCCGCCACCTTGAAGCGGTAGGCCACGACTTCATCCAGAGTCGCATTTGCGTCGTTGAGAGTAATCCATAGCGAGCCCAAAGTTGCGGCGGGGATGGGCGCGATTTTCCCGGCCCCGTCTTCGAGCGGAACGTCACCCTGCCGCACGACAAACGCCAGCCCGTTCTTGAACGCCGCCACCGTCACCGGTTTTAGCTCACTCGATGGGGCCGCACCCGGATAGCCCGCCAGGACTGCGACGAGGCAAAGACCCATCGAAAAGCACAAAGCGCGTGCGAGCTTCATGATCCACCTCCAGGCGCTGCCTATATTAACCCGGTTGTGAAGGCAAAGGTTGCGGCATCAACACCGCGTCGCCACCGGTGTCTTCGATTGTAGGGTGGAGGGGACGCGGGCCAAGGCGAGAAAGCGACCGAGCGCCATCAAGCCCGGCCGCTACTCAACTGGCGTTGGTAGTCTGCGCTGTCGAAGTGGCCTTGCGACTCGGCGATCAGGCCGTCGGGGCCGATCCTCCATTCTTCAAAGCCGCTGATGCGGACGCGGCGGCCGGTGCCTCCGGGTCCGGCGTTGGAGCCGGTGAGGGTCCAGTGGTAGATCACCTGAGGACCTTGCATTCGGAGGTCATCGAGGAAAACCTGCAGATCGGGGAAATCGGTCATGAAGGACAGGGCTGCCTCCGTGATGGCAGCGCGGCCGACCGAAGGTGTGCCGCCGTTGATGGTGAGCGAGCCCTGGGGCGCGTAGTGGGCGGCTACGCTGGCGGGGTCCCGCGAGCACCAGGCTGCGGTGTAGCGGCGGGCAAAATCGATCAGTTGGACGGGTACAGAAGTCATCTTTACCAGCCTCAATCCGCGACGGAGCAGGAAACGTTGCGGCGGAGGGCCGCTAAACCGCAGACCTTGGGCCCGAGGTGTGCGCTACGTTTCCACATCGAATTCGATCCACGAAACCGAATGCCGCGGAAAACGGTAATCGAAGCGGCTGCCGGCGCCATCAAACTTTACTTCCTGCGTGGTCACGGCGTGGGGATCTTCAAATGTATTTTGCGTATCGGGGCTCGCGCCCGTAATCACGAAAGCATGCCCACCCGGCTTCGCGCGCGCACCTGCAAGCTCCAGGCTCGCGACCACGTCGCCTTCTTTGCGACGGTTGACCACCCCCAGGCTCGCCCGCCGCTTGGCTTCGTCGTAGGTGACGGAAACATCCAGGTAGGGCTGATCCGCAAAATGCCGGGTATCGAATCGCGGGCACTCCAATACGGGTTCCAGCGCGACCGTGCCGGACCGGGTCGCGTAAAGCTCCAAAGGATAGAAAATGGCGTCCCGCAGTATCCCCGTGGGGGTGGTCATGATCGGAGCGATGACGTTCACCAGTTGCGCCAAGTTGGCCAGGCGGACCGTGCGGCAGTTGCGTTGGATGGAGTTCATCCCCGAGGCCACCCAGAGCGCGTCGCGTAGGTTGTAGGGGAACTCGAGTTTATGGGTCTCGTCGCGCACCCCGCCGCTCGACCAGTCATTGATGATGTTCCACTCGTCGAGCGCGGTCCAAACGGGTGTTGACTTGCGCGCTCCCGCCGAAATCCCCTCCGCCGTGACGGCCGAAGTCCTGATCATGGCCTCCATCTGGGCGACGGAACCGAGAATTTCGTAGTAATCCTTAAGGTCATTGGCGGAGGTGTAGTGGTGCGCGGAAATGTAATCCACATGATGGACGACAGCTTCGAGGACGGGGCGGTCCCAGTCCGGGTTCCCCGTCCCGGAGGCGATCAGCTTAAGGCTGGGGTCTAGCCACTTCATTACTTTGGCGAATTCCAACGCGCTCTTGGCATAGTCCGCGGCGTTCTTGTGGCCGATTTGCCAAGGGCCGTAGACTTCATTGCCGACGCCCCAGTACTTCACGCGGTAAGGTTCGGCGTGGCCGTTCTTCTTGCGCAAGTCGGAATAGTAAGTGCCGCCTTCGCGGTTGCAGTACTCCACCCAGGCTGCGGCTTCGTCCAGGGTCCCGGTACCGACGTTGACGCAGAGGTAGGGCTCGGTGCCCAGCTTCCGGCAGGTGGCGATGAATTCGTCGGTGCCGAAGCGATTGGTCTCGCGCTGGAACCACGCGAGGTCGTAGCGCGCCGGGCGCTGGTCTTTGGGGCCGATGCCGTCCTGCCAGTGGTAACCCGAACTGAAGTTTCCCCCCGGCCAGCGCAATTGCGTGACGCGTAGGTGGCGCGCGGCCTCCAGCACGTCGCGGCGGGCGCCGTCGGCGTCGGAAAGCGGCGAGCCCTCGTCGTAAAGGCCGCCGTAAATGCATCGTCCCAAGTGCTCGATAAAATTGCCGTAGATATTCGGATCGATTGTTCCCAGACGGCGCTCCAGATCAATCTTAAGGCTGGCGCGAAGGGGCTGGTCGAGGGGCGCTTGGGTAGCGCCGCCCTTCAGGGCGGCACCTGCCGGGCTAAAGCCCGGCGCTACACGCGAGATACCCGCGGCCGCCCAACCGAGGCCCGCTGCCCCCACCGCCCGCACAAAATTTCGTCGTGACCATTCGGAGTTGTTGGGTGGCATTTTGATGTCCTCCGGAACTTCTAGTCGTGAGCTATCAGTCTTCGGCCCTCGCGGGGCGAAATGGGGAAGTTGGAACTCGGGGGCCTTCCCTATTTCCCACTTCCAACTTCCTACTCCCGCCCCTCCTGGTCAGCGGGATATTACCCCGTTGGAGGCAAAAGAAAAAGTGCCTGGGGTGTGCGGGCGTGTGTCAAAATGGCGCGAGTTGTCCGGAGGCGCAGTCGTAAGGGCGACCCGGGCGGTCGCCCCTTCGATGGGCAGGCACGAGGCCTGCCCCTACACGACCTGGAAGGGGAACCATGTTCAACATCGCTGTGAAGGTTAGGAATGGAAATCGCTTCCTTACGGCCCTAGCGTGGGCCGGCATTCTCTTGCCCATGATAGCGCGGCCGGTCGCAGCGCAGGCACCGAAGACGACCATCAACCTCCCTTCCAGCAAAGTCCTGCTCAGCCCCGCCCCGGGCCATCCGCAGCCGACCAATAGTTTCCCGACCGCGGTGGCGCTCAGTCCTGACGGGCGTTACTTGGCGCTCTTGAACAACGGCCGGGGTACGCTGGAATCCGGGTATCAACAATCCATCGCCATTCTCGATCTGGGCACGAACCAGATTTCTGACTTTCCCGATTCGCGCCTGAAGGTGGACGCGCGGCAAACCTATTTTCTGGGACTGGCCTTTGCGAGCGACGGCAGGAGCCTTTACGCCTCCATGGCGTCTTTGACGGACCCCACCGGGCGCCGCACCGGCGACACGGGCAACGGCATCGCTGTCTATTCGTTTGCCGACGGCAAGCTCGCGCCCCAGCGCTTCATCAAGATTCCTCTGCGGCCCCTCGCCCCCCACATGCGGCCCAACAGGATTTTTCATGCAGCTCCCGGAGGAACCGCCGTCTCCTACCCCGCGGGCCTGGCGGTAGTTCCACGTCCAGGCGGTGACAGCCTGTTGGTGGCCGAGAACCTCGCCGACGACGCTATTCTGCTTGATACCGGTTCCGGCCAGGTCCTCCAACGGTTCGATCTGACCACCAGCGACCACGTGCCTGCGTCATTCCCTTACGGCGTGGTGGTGACGCGCGATGGGAAGCGCGGCTATTGCAGCCTGTGGAATGCCTCGCTAGTGGCGGAACTGGATTTGCTACAGGGAAAGGTGATCCGCCGAATCCCATTGCTCGCGCCGGTCTCGCCGACGGCCGCCGGCTCGCACCCCAGCGCGTTGTTGCTCAGTCAAGATGAATCGCGGCTCTACGTGACCCTGTCGAACTCCGACGCGGTTGCCGTTCTGGATACGACAAAAGGAATCGTTGCGGGAATGCTCTCGACAAAGCTTCCCGGCCAGCGCTATGGCGGCACGTATCCGAATGCACTGGCCGAAAGCGCCGATGGCGCACGGCTGTTTGTTGCTTGCGCCTCGCTCGATGCCGTAGGCGTTTACGATTTGGCCGCGCTGCCTCAGGGGAACGGGGCGCTTGGTTTCATCGCCACAGAATGGTATCCCACCGCCCTGGCGGTGCGCGGGGACGACTTGCTGATTGCCAGCGGTAAAGGTCAGGGCACCGGACCCAATTCCGGCTCTCAGCCGCCCGTCGGGCCGGAGGCAGGCCGCAGGCATCCTTATATTGTCTCCTTGATCCGCGGCTCCGTCGCTCGTCTGAACATTCGCGATGCGGTGCGCGCCTTGGAGCAGTCCACGGAGGAGGTGCAGCAAAGCAACTTGATGCGCGGCGAGGCAGGCGCCCTTCCCTTCCGTGCGGGCGGCAACCCGATCAAACACGTCATCTACATCATCAAGGAGAATCGCACCTACGACCAGATTCTTGGCGATCTGAAGCCGGGAGACAGCGACCCATCGCTTTGCATTTACGGCGAGAAAGTTACGCCCAACGAACACGCTCTGGCGCGGCAGTTCGGCATCCTCGACAACTTTTACGACAGCGGGGAGGTTTCCGGCGACGGCCACGTTTGGTCCACGGCCGCCATCACCAGCGACTACACCGAGAAGACCTGGCAAATCGGTTATCGCGGCGAGGAGCGGACCTACGACTACGAAGGCAGCGTCGCCGACGCCGTGCCCCTCCGGCAGGGTCTGCCGGACGTCAACGAACCCGGAACGGGCTATCTGTGGGCCCATGCGGCGCGCCAGGGGATATCGCATCGCAATTACGGTGAGTTCGTCGAGACACACTGGTGCGACGAAGCCGAAGAAGAAGCCTCACCTCGTGAGGGCACGCCGCTGCCGCCCGCCATGCCCTGCGCGCAGAAGTTGGTACACCCGGGCGAGCCGCTGCCTGGCGAGGTTGGCCAGCCGCACGGCTCCCCAAGCCCCTGGCCATGGCCCGTGCCGTTGATTGGGCGCAACGTCGCCACCAAGCCGGAATTGGTGAACCATTTTGATCCCCGCTTCGCCGATTTCCGGCTGGATTACCCCGACCAGTTGCGCGCGGACGAATTCTTGAATGAGTTTGGGGAGTTCGTAAAAGCCCGGCAGGAAGGTAAAGGGAACGAGTTGCCGCAGTTCGTCATCCTGCGCTTGCCCAACGATCATACGGCGGGGACCCGGCGGGGCATGCCGAGCCCTGACGCTTCGGTGGCGGACAACGACTTGGCCGTGGGTCGCGTGGTCGAGGCAGTCTCGCACAGCCCCTATTGGCCCGACACGGCAATCTTCATCCTGGAAGACGATGCGCAGGATGGCGCCGACCACGTAGACGCCCACCGCAGCGTGGCCCTGGTCGTCAGCAAATACTCATCCGGCTCGGCCCAACAGCCGTTTGTGGACCACCACTTTTACACGACTGTGAATTTGATCCGCACTATGGAAGTTCTGCTGGGTCTCGACCCCATGAACCATAACGATGCCCAGGCGGCCATCATGGCACCGCTTTTCTCGGGCCCGGGAGACCAGCCGGGCTTCACCGCCGACTTGAGCAACCAGAAGAATGGCCTGATTTACCAGGTCAATACGCCGGATTCCCCGGGGGCCAGGGAATCCGCGCAACTCGACTTCTCTCACGCCGACGCTGCGGACGCCCAGAAGCTTAACCTCATCCTCTGGCGCGCCGCCAAGGGCGATGTCCCCATGCCTGCGCCAAAGCACGCGGTCATTCGATTGAAGATTGACGATTGACGAATGCCGATTGCCGACTGGAGAAGCGGTCAGCTATCCCGCCGCGGCGGGTCAGCAGTCAGCGAACAGAGGTCCACCCGTTCGTTGTCCGAAGCTGAAAGCCGACGGCTGACCGCTGAGCGCTTTTCTTCAATGGTCAACTACTCTTATTCCGTGGCGAGAATGCTGTGGTATTCGTCCAGGGTCACTTTTTCCGGACGGAAAGGCAAAGGGATGTTTCCGTTTGTGGTGTTGGAGCCCTTGACAGAAACAAGTCCCAGCCGCCGCGGCTGGCCATTCACGTAGATATAGATAGGGACCCTCATCAGAAACTGATCGGAGACTCCTGACTGGGTGACGGTGGCCTGCAAGAGAGTCTTACCGCCGTCTCCCGGCTTGAGCTGATAGGAAAGCTCATAGTGGGGGATTTCGGTGCCGTAAACCCACTCGTCGAAGAACCACTCCATAGACTGTCCCAGATGTTTTTCGACGATGCGGCGAAAGTCCTCGGTGGAGGCGTTCTTCGCGGCGTAAGTTGAAACGAAGTCACGCATCATGGAAATAAACGGCGCGTCAGGATTCTTCTGTCGAGGATCCTCCATGATGGCGCGCAACATCTCCAGCACGTAAGCACCTTTCTCGTAAATCAAGACCGTCGAGTTTTGCTCTTCGAGGAACTTGTTCGCCTGATAATTCAACCAGAGCGGGCCGACGTCCACTGGCCGATGCCCGCCCCGGTTGCTCGAAAGGAGATGCTTTCGCTTCAGATCCCAGTAACTTCTGAGTTTTGTGGGCTCGAACTGCTTGAGGTAGAGCGCGGCGGAGAAATCCGCGAATCCTTCGGAAAGCCACTGGTCGTGGTAGGTCTTCCAGCCCACCATGTGCCCCCACCACTGATGAGACATCTCGTGGACGGCGACGGTGTTGAAGAACTCACGGTCTTCAGCCGAATCCCCAAGCCGCAGGCTGTGGCGCGTGGTGGCGTCCAACAGCGAGAGGTAAGGGAGGAAGATCAAGGTGGGCCAACTCTGCCCGAAAAAGCCCACCGGTTGCTCCGTAACCGAGACGGTCTTGAAAGGCAATGACCCGAAGTAGAACTCATAGAGCTTGAACGCCTGATAGCTTTCCGCGGCCGCGTATTTTGCGTTGGCCGCCGTATTGAACCCGCCTTCCATGATTCCGGAAGTGGACATGTGGCTTGCCCCCGGTCCCCTGGAGAAGGTGTCCATGTCCATCGCGGTCTGGACCCCTTTAAGCTCGTCGGGAACCTCCTTGCCGGCGTAGGCCGTTACGGCGAAGTCGGCGTCTGACTGGGTTTTGGCGACGAAGTCGCCATAATTGAATCCCACAACGCTGTAAGGAATCTCGGATTGCCACTCGCTTTCGATAGAATCCCCGCTCTTTTCCGAACTCAGCCGCCGGCCGGTGGCGATGAACTGGAATTTCTTCGGGGAGGCAAAATGCAGGGTGAACTGGGTGCGATCGTCGAAGGCGCCGAAGCTGGGGTACCAGGACGTCCGCGCCGTGACGAAGTAAAGGCCCGAACCCATCTGGTGAACAATGCGCGAGTCGTGCGTCGAGTCTTCATCGTAAGCAATCTTGACCTTGTAGGCGCGACCCGCCACCGCAGGCTCCGGAAGGATCAGCCAGGGGTCGCTGTCGAGCTTCCGATCCTCCTGGATGAAACTGACCTTCTTGCCCGCGTCGTCCGTGAGAGAGGAAATGCGCAGGACACCTTCCAGGCGAAAGGGGAGGACGCGCGGCGAGCCGGCGGGCACTTCGAACTCCAATTCAGCGGTCGCGGAGAGACGATTGTCTTTTCCCACCTCCGCCTCGATGTGCTCCTGCCGGCAGTGCGCGAGAAGGGTGCGATGCTCCGGCCGCGGGCTGTGAGCATATTCTTCAGCCAAGTGGTAGCCTGCCCACCACTCGAAATATTCCCCCCGCTTGTAATGCAGCAGCATCACTTCCTCGTCGTTGCTGAAATCCGGCAGTACGAGGGCGTCCCGATTCCAACTAATGTGATAGAGGAGATTCCCGGAACGCTCGCCTTTGAAATCCGCCAGGAAAAAGCCGCGGCTCGAAGGGTCGGACAGGTCGGCCAGCATGCGCGCGGGGAGGTTCCGCATGGGGAGGCTCCCCTTGGTCTCGTTCTCCCACCACTCGTTGAAATTCCCGGAGTACTTTTCCTGGGCGGACCCCAGCGCCTTGCCAGCCGCCTGGGCATCGCCGCCCGAGCTGACTTTCACAAGCTTCTGGAGCTCTGCCCAGGAGTCATCCGTGAAGAAGAAAACCGCCTCGCGGAATTCGTCCTCGAGCTTGGGACTTTTCGTAAAGCGGGCGATTTGGCGCTGCTCGATGGGGCCGGGAGGACTTATAACGACTTTCCCCTGCCCTTCAAAGACCGCGGCAAGAACGCGTCCCGCCACCGGCTCCGCGAACGTCAGACGGCCATTGACGAAAGTGAAGGTCGCGGCATCGCGCTTCCACTCGACGTTCTCGGTCACCGCCTGCTGGCCACTCCCGCGCAGCGAACGGAGCTGGCTATAAACACGGAGTAATTCTTCCGGAGGCGCCGTCGCCAGGTCCGCCGCACGGACCGGCAGACACACGCCCAAAAAGAGGAATAAAAGGCCGATGAGAACCCGGACGAGACGCCTCGCTCGGGTTGCAGAATGAGGTGAGTGCATTGTCTTTCTCCTCGGAAGTATATAGGCTGGCTGTTAAGCTACGCTCACATGATGGGGATGTCAACAAAGGAAGGAGAGTGGCAAGATCTGCCCCGATGTGCCAAGTTCATTTGCCTGCTAGAGCCTCGTCGACGACTTTGCAGAAACCGGCCGTAGAGGGTACTCCCACAACAATTCGCCCATTGATGCAGAACGTTGGAGTTTTGTTTACGCCCAGGTTCTCGGCTTCCCTTTTGCACGCCTCAATTCGCTCCTGCGACGCCTGGGCATCCAGGCAGGCGGCCAATCCGGCATGCTTGAGCCCCGCCTGGTCCCCCAAACTCATGAGACGCTCGCGGACGTTTGCGGCGCTGATCGTGCCCTGGTTTCCAAAAATCAGCGTCCGGTAATTGAGGAACTTGGAGGGGTTCATCAAATAGGCGCATTCGTTGGCGACTGCGGCTGTGGCCGACCACTCGTGCGAAGGGAGAGGAAACTCCTTGAAGATGATCCGAACCTTGCGGCCATACTTGGGCAAGAACTCGCTTTCCAAAAACTTATGAAAGTAGGCACAACTCGGGCATTCCAAGTCGGCATACTCCACGATGGTGACTCGAGCGTGCGCCGGGCCGACGCTGGGTTGCCCCTGGGTGTTGATTAACCGCTCGACAAAATCCCGCCGGAACGGCAGCACCAGCCCTAGAATCCCTGTCCGCCCGTCGCGGGTGACAAACACCCCGCCGGTTTGCACTTTCGATCCGTCTTTGACCGTTACCGTGGCTTTCCGGAAATCCAGGAAAGGCGTTTCTTTGAAGGTACCCACCGTGACTTCGGCGGCGGGCGGAACTTTGGCCGCATCGCGTAAGGAACGAGTGATTTCTTCATTAGACGCGCCGGTGAGCGCGAAGATGTTCCCCATGACAAAACACAGCCGATCGTTCGTGATGTACACGTTACTGGTTTGCTTTTGTTTGCCATCGTCCAGGGTGACGACGGTCTGGTAGAATTGCGGATATGAGGAGCGGCGCAAGGGCTCCGCATCAAGTTTTACCTTCTCTGGAATCTCAAAACGATCGCGAACGTATTGCACAATGCTAGCCGGCGCAGGCAGCTCACTGACTCCCGCCTTCCCGGCGCCCCCGGCGTGCCGCGTGTCGCCCAACAGACAACTGCAAGTCATGGCGATGAACAACGCGCACCAGGCTGCGTCAGCTTTGCGAAGTTTTGATCGCGGCATTTTGGACTTCTCCTCGTGACCTCGGATAAGTGCCCTCACCACTTATGGCGGTCAAGCCTTCGACCGGCATTCATCAGTTTACCCTCATGAATGGAGGAATCGCAATCGCGGCAGGCGACCCTTCCTGCACGTTTCGCATCATCTCCAATGGGTACGGGTAGGCAGCAGGAACGCGAGCACCCTCGCGGTTGGAGAGGGAGCGCCGTCCGTCAGCTTTCGGATGTGGTGTGGGCATCCAGCCCGCGCGGGGAGAAAGTTGTACAATAAGCACCTATGAGGAAACTGCTTTCGCTGGCGCTGAGCCTGTTGGGACTGTTCGATTCGCTGTACCTCCTGTGGGTTTACACATCGCCCTCACACCCCATGCTGTGCCTGGGGACAGGTTGCGACACCGTGCGCGCCAGCGCCTATGCGCATCTCTGGGGAGTTGCCATGCCCGCCTACGGCGTGGCAGCTTACGTGGCCCTCGTGCTGCTGTTGCTCGGCACCACCCTGATGCCTCCTCGCCTCGTGCCGAGCCTCGAACTCGGCGTGGCGGGAATCTCCGGCGTGGGGTTCCTCTTTTCTCTTTACCTCACCTATCTGGAAGGATTTGTGATCCACGCCTGGTGCGCTTGGTGCGTGGTATCAGCCCTGGTGATCACCGGGATTTTCGCTCTTGCCGTCGCGAATCTTCTGCCGCCCAAGCGCCCACCGGAATCTGAGTCTGCTGAGACGCTCGCGCAGGCGCGGGCGGAGTTTGTCGTGCTGGTTGCGGCCATCGTGGTGGGCGTTCCGGCCTTCCTCTTGCTCCAACGACATGGGGAACTCCCTCCCCTCGCCCAACCTGCCGCACCGGCTCTCCTCGAGCGTTTGGTGCGCGCGGACAGCCACCTCGCCGGCGACCCTCAGGCCCCCGTCATGGTCGTCGAATTCGGAGACTTCAAGTGTCCGATGTGTGGGGTGGTGGAAGAAGCCGCCCGCCAAGTGCGCGCCAAGTACGGGTCGCGCATTCGT
>Ga0209777_10007420_pt1 | contig 12181 bp, 10 predicted proteins | sample FrelakmetHBP12HB_FD_187147 | JGI IMG/M metagenome (GOLD analysis project Ga0209777, IMG submission 187147) | Freshwater lake sediment microbial communities from the University of Notre Dame, USA, for methane emissions studies -HBP12 HB (SPAdes)... | ecosystem: Environmental > Aquatic >... | reverse complement strand
GGCGTCACCCAAGGCGAGCTCCCCGGTGTTCTCATCGATGCACTTCGTCCCTCCCACGTCGCGGGCGTCATCGGCCCCATGATAACAGGGTTGCTCGCGCCCCGATCGATCCAGGGCGTCGGGCGCCGGCCCTGGCGGCGTCATTGGCGAGGCGGATCTCCGGCCACCTGACCACTGGATGTGCTGCGCGGTCACTCCCTCGCACGAACCGGATCCTCGCGGCATATGCATCCGCGGCCCCGCGAGGGCAAGAGACAGGGGCGCCGGGCCGTGCGGCGAGGTGTCGTCGCGGCTCATGGAGATGGAGTCGAGGGCGTTGGGCGATTCCGTGGGGCCGCTGGCCGAGGCGCCGGACCCGGTGGACCCCACGGTTGGCGCGGACGCCGCCCGGCGCGCGCGTGCGATGGCTCTGATGTACGCCGACTGGGGTTTGGCCGAGCTGCCGGGCGCGGGACCGGCTCGAGGCGTGGCGCGTCTCGGGGGAGTGAGGCACGCACCGACGCCGGCGGAATGCGGGGCGTACTTGACCTGCACGGTCCATTGGGCTCAACTAGTCCCCGAGCCTGAGCCGTTCCCACTCGATCTCCCGATGATCTGAACTACCCGGGCTGACTGCTTTCGTGTCTCTTGGAGACAACCAAGAGGGAGGGTGCCAGGATGCCGGAGAATCGGATTAGGGTTGCGCCCAATACAGTAGCGTACGCTGACGAGGAGAAGAACAAGCTAGTAGTGGAGTTCGCCATCCCGGGAGCGCCAACGGATACCATCGATCTGAAGCTCCTGCCAGACAGCGTCCACCTGACAGCGCCAGCAAGGGACATCGAGTACGTGGCAGCACTGGCTCTGGCTTGGCCCGTGAAACCTGACAAAGCCGAAGCGATCTACGAGCACGGCCTGCTTCGCATCGAGGTGCCCTTCAAGGATCCGATGGAAGATGCCGTGAAGATCACGATCAAGACCGCCATCGAAGCAGGTGGCGCGGAAACCGAAGCTAAGCTGATCAAAGGCAGCTGACCCGTTAGTCTGCCCGGGTTCGAGGGGTGCGTAGCGTCCCACCTGCGCTTCCATCTGCCGCGGGCGCGGGCAACGCCAGAGCGAGGCAAGCCGGGCGTCAATGACCCCTCGATGCACCCGCCGGCGCCCTCGCACGGCGCGTGTACGGATGATGCCGGCGCGTCACAGCTAGAGGATGAGTCCGGGCGATAGGCAAGACAGCTCGGCCGGCCTGGTCACAGGGTTGCCGTGACGGTTGCCGTTTCTCCCGGCAGACTACCACACCCCTGTGCTTGGAGTCCGGCACCGACGCGCGGAACCTCAAGCAAGTCCGACATCTCGCCGTATTTCGGGTTTCGCGACCCCCGAATGGGGTTGGTCGCGCTCGCCGATGCCTCGCGCTCCCGTCCTCGCTGTGCTCGGACCAGGGGGTCGTGGGTTCACCTGCGGCGACCTGCGGTCGCCTCGGTGTCCTTCGGATCGGCTCCGCCCGACTCTCGCCGGTGCTCGCCGTCCATCGGTTGAGCTGCGGCCGCTGCGCGGCCTCGAGGCCGGCTGCAGCTAATCCCGCCGTCCCGGCTACATAAGCCCTGACTTGCCGATTAGCTGCTGGGTCTGGGCCTCGTCGCTTCCCACGTGCCGAGGCTGCGGGCGTTGCCGTCTCCGCCCAGACTTGTGTTCGCCCCGTCAGGAAGCCTCGCGTAGCGGACGTCGTCCCGCTCTCCACAGTACGTCGTCGCCCAGCAAGAGCGCGATGAAATGCGCCGGTGGCGAGCGATTACGGTGATGGAGCCAGTCGCATGGCATTGACATTGGCCGCATGGCTGCGGCAACCTTCGGATGAAAGTCAGCATCACCGGCCCGGCGGCCCGTGGGTTCGAGGGGCTCCCGCTCGTCGTCAAGGTCCGCGTTCTTCGATGCTTCGAGCGGCTCGAATCGTGGCCGGCCGTGAGCGGCGTCAAGCCGTTGAGCGGTCCGCTCGCCGGCCACTTCCGGCTCCGCACGGGAGACTACCGTGTCCAGTTCCGCGTCGAGAAGGAAGGTGTCATCGTCGAGAAGGTCGGCCACCGTGATGGCTTCTACGACGACCGTTGAGGCCGGCGAGCACCCGGGTCGGCTGCGGGTCGGCGGGCGGGACTACGTCGTCCTGCCGGTGACGGTCTACCGCCGTCTCTCCCGGCTGGCCCGCGAGCCGAACCGCGACGCGGTGACGTACGCCCGGGAGTCCATCGGACGCGAGATCGCGCGCCGGCGCCGCGCCGCGGGCCTCTCCCAGGCCGCGGTCGCAGACCGCGCCGGTATCCGTGTCGAGACCCTCTCCCGCCTCGAGAACGGCCACGCCAACCCTACAGCGAAGACCGTCCGCGCCATCCTGCGAGCCCTCGGCGGATAGGTCCTGCTGGGCGCCGCCGCCGCAAGGCGGCTAACGCGTAGTTCCCGTCAGCCCGCGGTTCGCCAGCAGCGGCCCGATCTCGGGGTCCCGCCCCCGGAAGGCGCGGTACATCACCGCCATGTCGCCGCTCCCCCCCCGCGAGAGGATCATGTCCCGGAAGCGCTGGCCGTTTGCCCGCGTCAGCCCGCCGTGCTCCAGGAACCAGGCGTACGCGTCGGCGTCGAGCACCTCGCTCCAGATGTACGCGTAGTAGCCGGCGGAATAGCCGCCGCTCCAAATGTGCGAGAAATAGGTCGTCCGGTAGCGCGGCGGCACCACCGCCAGGTCCACACCGTAGCGATGCAGCGCCTCTGTCTCGAACGAGTCCACATCCGTCGGGTGCTCGTCGACCGTCAGCGTGTGCCACGCCATGTCGAGCAGCGCCGCCGCCAGATACTCCGTCGTCGCAAAGCCCTGGTCGAAGGTCGTCGTGCGCCGGATCTTGTCCACGAGGGCCGCCGGCATCGAGGCCCCCGTCCGGTAGTGCCGCGCGAAGTGCGCGAACACCTCGGGGTCCAGCGCCCAGTGCTCGTTGAACTGCGAGGGCACCTCGATGAAGTCCCGCGGCATGTTGCCCGCGAGCCGCGGGTACGGCGCCGCGTTGAAGAACGCGCTCAGCGCGTGGCCGAACTCGTGGAACATCGTCGTCACGTTGTCCCACGTGAGCAGCGCCGGCTGCCCCTCGGCCGGCTTGGTGAAGTTGCAGGTGTTGGTGACGACCGGCCGCGTGCCGAGGAGTGTCGAGCGGCTCACGAAGCCGCTGGTCCAGGCGCCGCCGTTCTTGTTGTCGCGCTTGAAGTAGTCGGCGTAGAAGAGGCCCAGCGACGTGTCCGCGTCGAACACCTCGAAGACCCGCACGTCGGGTTGGTAGACGGGCAGGTCGTGCCGCTCGCGGAAGGTGAGGCCGTAGAGCCGCTGCGCCGCGTAGAAGACGCCGTCCCGCAGCACGCGGTCGAGCTCGAAGTACGGCTTGATCTGCTCCTCGTCGAGCGCGTACTGCGCCGCCCGCACCTGCTCGGCGTAGTACTGCCAGTCCCACGGCTGGAGCTGGAAGCCGCCGCGCTGCCGGTCGATGAGCGCCTGCATCGCCGCGGCCTCGCCGCGCGCCTTCGCGGTCGCCGGCGCCGCGAGCTGGGTCATCAGGCGGAGCGCGTTCTCCGGCGTGTGCGCCATCTGCTCCTCGAGGCCGTAGGCGGCGTAGGTCGGGTACCCGAGGAGCCGCGTGCGCTCCGCACGGAGCTGGGCGAGCCGCAGGACGATGGCGCGCGTGTCGTTGCTGTCGCCGTGCTCGGCGCGCGTGGTGGACGCCTCGAAGAGCCGCTGCCGCAGGGCGCGGTCCCGCAGGGACGCCTGCGCCGGCTGCTGCGTCGTGTTCTGCAGCGGCAGCAGCCACCGGCCCGTGAGGCCGCGGCCGGCGGCGGCGCGCGCGGCGGCGGCCGTCTCGCCGCTGCTCAGGCCGGCGAGCTGGGTCGAGTCGTCCACGACGACGCCGCCCGCCCGCGTGGCCGCGAGGAGCCGCCGCCCGAACTCGTTGGTGAGCGACGCCTGCTCCCGGTTCAGCGCCCGCAGCCGCCCCTTCTCGGCGTCGGACAGGAGGGCGCCGGCGCGCACGAAGTCGCGGTAGTAGCGCTCCACCGCCAGGCGCTGCAGCGAGTCGAGGCCGAGGCTGTCCCGCCGGTCGTAGAGGCTCCGGATCCGCTGGAACAGGGTGTCGTTGAGGGAGATGGCGTCGCGGTGCGCGGCCAGCCGGGGCGCGAGGGCCCGCTGGATGGCCTGGAGGCTGTCGTTTGTGTTGGCGGAGGTCAGTGTGCCGAAGACCCGCTGTACGCGCGAGAGCAGCTGGCCCGCGCGCTCGAGCGGGAGGATCGTGTTCTCGAACGTCGGCGCGGCCGGGTCGTGGATCATGGCCGCCACCTCGGCGAGCTGCTGGCGCATCCCTTCTTCGATGGCCGGCTGGAAGTCGGTGTTGCGGATCCGGCTGAAGTCCGGCGCCTGGTAGAGCAGGGGGCTCGGTGCAGCGAAGGGGTTCGTGCTGGGGAGCTGCGCCGACCCGGCGCGGCTGAGGGCGACGACGGCGAGACCGACGAGGACCGCGAGACGATGGATTCTGACCATTGGAGAGTCCCGGTGAGCGGGTTAGGACCCATGACTGCCGCAGAAAGTGTTCCACGCCGAGCCGCGGCGCAACCGGGGCAATCGGTCTCCCCCCTTGTCCCGATTCCAGCGCCCCGTTCCCGCATCTCCGCGTCCGTGTCTACTCAGCTGGCAACCCCCATCATGGAGGTGCCACGACAATTGTATCGGACATCATCGATGGATGGGTGACGTAAGCAACTGCGTTGTGCGGTGGGCGCGAAGGCGCGGGATGGCGCGCCGGCTCGCGGCGGAGTCGGGGGCGCGCTACGTTCCAAAGGAGGACCGTCCGATGCGCGGCGCCGCGCTCGTTATGGCTGGTTTCGGCCTCGTCGCTGGGGTGGCTCGAGCCCCTGCCCAGGGGGCCGTGGACCGCGAGCGGCAAGCGATGGTGGACGAGCAGGTAGCGGGCCGAGGGGTGCGGGATACGGCCACGCTCCGTGCGATGCGCATCGTTCCCCGCCATGACTTCGTGCCCGCCGACTTGAGGGGCGCAGCGTACAGCGACCGTCCCCTCCCTATCGGCTTCGGGCAGACCATCTCCCAGCCCTTCATTGTCGGCTACATGACCGAGTTGCTCAGTCTCGGGCCGCGCTCGCGCGTGCTGGAGATCGGTACGGGGTCCGGCTACCAGGCGGCGATCCTGGCCGAAATCGCGGGTGAGGTTTACTCGGTGGAGATCATCAGCCAACTGGCTGGCGGCGCGGAGGAGCGTCTGCGCCGCCTGGGCTACGGACGGGTGCACGTGCGCCGCGGCGACGGCTTCGACGGGTGGAAGGACGCCGCGCCGTTCGACGCCATCATCGTGACCGCCGCGGCCGGGTTCGTGCCCCCGCCGCTCGTGGAGCAGCTGAAGCCGGGCGGGCACCTGGTCATCCCGGTCGGGAGCGTGTACGGCGCGCAGAATCTGGTCGTGGTCGAAAAGGCGGCCGATGGTTCGGTGACGACGCGCACGTTGCTCCCGGTCCGGTTTGTGCCGTTCGTGCGGGAGCACTAGGCGGGATGGCCGTCGCCGTCTTCGCCATCTCGGTCGTGCTGCTCGCGTTCGAGATCCTCCTGCTCCGTTTCTTCTCGGTGCAGTACTTCAGCCACTTCGCCTACGCCGTCATTTCGATTGCGATGCTGGGCGGGGGCGCGAGCGGCACCTTGCTGGTTCTGCTGCGCGAGCGGGTACGTGGCCGCGAGCGGCAGGCGTTCGCGTGGACCGCAGCCGCGTTCGCCTGTCTCCTCCTCGCCTGTCCGATCGCCGCGTACCGCCTGCCGTTCGAGCCCACGGCGCTGGCCTGGAGCGGAAAGGCCTGGGGCGCGTTGCTCCTGGTCGCCCTCACGCTTGCCTTGCCGTTCTTCGCAGGCACCGCGGCGGTGATTCTCGCGATGCTCGCCCGGCCGGCGAACACGCCGATGCTCTACGCCGCCAACCTCGCGGGCTCAGGCAGCGGCGCCCTCCTCGCACTCGCCCTGCTCGGCCTCCCGCCTCCCTGGGTGCCGCGCGTGAGTCCCTTCAAAGCCCTGCCCCAGGTCGAGGCGTACCCCGAGGCACGGAGGCTAGGCGAGCGGTGGAGCCCGCTCGGCTGGGTCATTGCCGTCGGCACGCCGGCCTTCCACTACGCGCCTGGGCTGAGCCTTGCGTACGAGGCGAATCTCCCGCCGCAGGTGGCCATCTTCGTGGACGGCGAACTGGCGGGTGGCGCCACCCAGGGGCGCGGGGAGAGGGCCAACGCCGAGTTCCTCGATTGGCTCCCGGCGGCGGCGGCGTATCGCGCCGCGCAGCCGCACAGGGTGCTGGTGATCGGCTCCGGCCCCGGGCTTGAGATCTTGATCGCTCTTGCCCATGGCGCACGCCACGTGGTCGCTGTCGAGCTCAACCCCGACGTGATTGCGCTGACACGGCAGGCGCTCGATTCAGCGTCCGATGTCTATCGCGACCGGCGCGTCGAGCTGGTGGTTGGCGACGCCCGCTCCTTCGTGGCGCGCACGCGCGAGCGCTTCGATCTCGTGGTACTGGCCCCCACCGAGGCGTTCGGGACCGCCGCTGCCGGCCTGCACGCGCTCGCCGAGGACTATCTCACCACCGTCCAGGCCCTGCGCATCTATCTCCGTCACCTCGCGCCGGGTGGCGTGCTCGCCATGACGCGCTGGGTCCGTACGCCCCCGCGAGACGACGTGAAGATGATCCTCACGGCAGGCGCGGCGTTGCGCGCAGCGGGCGACACAGCCGTGGGCGAGCACCTGGTGTGCCTGCGGAGCTGGGCGGCCGCCACGGTCCTCGTCCGGCCGCAGGGCTTCAGCCCCGACGAGATCTCGCGGCTGCGCAGCTTCGCCAGTTCGCGCCTCTTGGACGTGGACTGGATGGCCGGCCGGCCTTCTGGCGATGCGCCGGTCTTCAACCGCGTGGAGCGGCCAGTGGCTCGTGAGGCCGCTCTGGCGACGGCGCGGGGTTCAGACAGTGTCGCCGCCCTGGTTGCACGCTACGCCTTTGATGTCCGGCCTCCAACGGACGACCGGCCGTACTTCGCCCATTTCATCCGGCTGGGGATGCTCCGCCGGCTCGTAGCACTGGGAGCGGCGAGCTGGCTCCCCTTTGCGGAGTGGGGCTACGTCGCGGTGCTCGCGACATTGCTCCAGGGTGCGCTGGTCGCCGCGATCCTGATGATCGTGCCGGCGGCGGTCCTCGCCGGGCGCGGGCCGCATGGTCGCACACCGCTTCAGGTGATCGGCACCTACTTCGGGGCGATCGGCCTGGGTTACCTGCTCATCGAGATGGCGTTCATCCAACAACTCCAGCTCCTGCTTGGGCACCCGGTCTACGCCGTGACCGCCGCGGTGGCGGGGTTCCTGATCTTCTCGGGCGCGGGCAGCCTCTGCTCGGCGCGGCTCACCGCCGGGTGGAAGCCGGCGGCGGCCGTCGCGGCGCTCATCGTCGTGGAACTGGTATTGGTGCCAGTGGCCGTCCGCGAGGCACAGCCGCTCGGCCTCACGGCGCGGGTTGTGATTGGCGTCCTCGCGCTTGCGCCGCTGGCAGTCGCGATGGGCGTGCCGTTCCCCAGCGGGGTGCGCGCGCTGACCGCCGACCGGCCAGGGGCGCTGGCGTGGGCTTGGGCGGTGAACGGCTTCGCATCGGTGATTGCGGCCAGCGTCGCCACGCTGATTGCGGTCGAATGGGGTTGGCGGTGGGTGCTCTTGGCCGGGGCGGCCTGCTACGCGGTCGCGGCGCTCTCAGCCCGCCGCGCAGGTCCGGGCGGGGCGTCAGACGTACCAGTGCAGTGAGGTCGCAGGGCCGCGGGCTCATTCATCGACACCATTCAATACCCCTCGCCTTGGAGTCCGGCACCGACGCCCGGAACTCCTTGAAAGTCCGGCATTTCGCCGTTTCGCGTCTTACGCGACCCCCGAACAGGGTTCTGGGGGTTCATAGGCGCCCGCCCGGCTCGCTTGACGTGCCGAAGCGCCGGCTGCACCGTAACCGCGGGCCGCTCGTCCTCGCGCCGTACCAGGGAGCACCTATGCGTCGTCCCCTCGTCGTCGTCGCCGCGCTCGCCGCCGCCCTCTCGGCGGTGGCCCCGTCAACATCCCCGGCCCAGCAGGCCGGGCCGTCGCTCGCCGGTCACTGGACGGGCAGCGTCCAGCTTCCGACCGCGGAGCTCGCGTTCGACGTGGATCTCGCCCAGACGGGCGATGCGTGGACGGGCGACATCTCGATCCCCGCGCAGAACGCGCGCGACCTGCCGCTCCAGCGCATCTCCGTCCGCGGGGATTCGATCAGCTTCGCGATCCAGGGGATTCCCGGCGACCCGACCTTCCGGGGCGTCCGGGCCGGGGACGGCGCCTCGGTCAGCGGCGCGTTCACGCAAGGCGGCCAGACCTTCCCGTTCGCGATGCAGCGCGGCGAGCGCCCCGCCGTGGCCGCGCGCCAGGCGCTCGGGGGATTCGAGGCTTGGGTGGACTCGGCCCTCAGCGCCTGGCACGTCGTGGGGGCTGGCGTCGGCATCGTCGTCGACGGCGAGATCGTCTATGCCCGTGGGCACGGGCTTCGCGACCGGGACGCGCGCCTGGGCGTTACCACGCAGACGCTCTTCGCCATCGGGTCCGCGTCCAAGGCGTTCACGGTCTTCGCGCTCGGGACGCTCGTGGATCAAGGGAGGATCGCGTGGGACGCTCCCGTCGTGACCTACCTCCCCTGGTTCCGCATGCACGATCCGGACGTAACGCGGCGCCTGTCGGTGCGCGACCTCGTCACGCACCGCTCGGGGCTGCCCCGGCACGATCTGACCTGGTACAACAACACCACCGCCACGCGCGAGGACCTCGTGCGGCGGCTCCGCTACCTGCCGCTCAACCGGGACCTACGCGAGACGTTCCAATACAACAACCTCATGTTCGTGACGGCGGGCTACCTCGTGGGCACGGTCATGAACATGTCCTGGGAGGAGGCGATTCGCTCCCTGGTGTTTCAGCCACTTGGCATGACGGGAAGCGACTTCTCGGTGGCCGACCTGCAGCGCGCGCCCGACTTCTCTCTCCCCTACGAGGTGCGCCACGACACCGTGCGCCAGATGCCGTTCCGCGACATCACCCTCGTGGCGCCCGCGGGGTCCATCAACTCGAATGTGGACGACATGCTGAAGTGGGTGCGGATGCAGCTCTCCGACGGCACGGTGGACGGCCGCCGGGTGATCCAGGCTGCCACCCTGCAGGACATGCACGCGCCTCACATGCCGATCGGCCTGCCTAACCAGCCCGAGTTCGGCGCACAGGACTACGGCATGGGCTGGTTCCTGACCAGCTATCGCGGGCACTACGAAGTCTCGCACGGGGGGAACATCGATGGCTTCTCGGCGCTCGTCACCCTGTATCCACGGGACCGTCTGGGGATCGTCGTGCTCACGAACCAGAACGGCTCCACGCTGCCGGGGCTGATCGCGCGGCACGCGGCGGACCGCATCTTCGGACCGCCGCGGCGGGACTGGAACGGCGAGGCGCTGCGGCGGCGCACGGCGGGGGAGGCGGAGGAGCGCCAGGCCGAGCAGCGCAAGGAGTCGGTGCGCGTGGCGAACACGCGCCCGTCGCACCCGCTCGCGGACTATGTGGGGGACTACGCCGACTCGGGCTATGGCACGTTGCGCGTCACGCTCGATTCGGCGCGGCTCATCGCGACCTACAACGGCATCCGGACACCGCTTGGGCACTGGCACTATGACGTCTTCAACGGCCTGCGCGTGCCGGTCGATCCGACCTTCGAGGACATGAAGTTCAGCTTCCAGGGCAACATCAAGGGTGATATCGACGCCGTCCTCGCACCATTCGAGCCGTCGGTGGACCCGATCGTCTTCCACCGCCAGCCGGATGGGCAGCTGTCGGATTCGACCTTCATCGGCCGGTTCGCCGGCCGCTACGCGCTGGCGACTGACACGTTCACGATCGCCCGGCAGGGCAGGATCCTGGTCCTGACGGCACCCGGGCAGCCGCCCTACCAGCTCGTGCCTTACCGCCGCACCGAGTTCGACTTGCGGGGGCTGCAGGGGTTCAGTCTTGTCTTCACGACGGATCAGTTGGGGGCCGTGACGGGTCTCACGGCCCGGCAGCCGAACGGCGTCTTCACCGCTAGGCGACTGCCGTAGGAGTTGCGGGGGGGCAACAGCGAGGGATCGCGATGGCCCCGGTCGAAGCGTTGCCGTAACGGTTGCCGTCTCGCCCGGCAAACGCCGGCAACCCGCAGACTTGCCGAGCGACAACTTGCACTCCGGCCTGGCGACGCGGCGGTCGCACTCGAGTCGGCACTCCGCCCGAAGCTGGCCATCGGCCCGCCGCTGACCCTACGCCCTCGCCACCGGCGGGCTACCTCGGTATCCCCTTCGTCCGGCAGTCCGTTCCCGTTGCTCGCCGCTCCCACGTCCGAATCCGGGGCGTCCGTGGTGCTCGCCAATTACCGCCAGGCGCTTGCCGCCCGCTTTGGCAGCGAAAGGTTGTTCCTACCCTTCGAGGGGAACACCGAGTATTTTAGTCGGGTATCTACGTGAGCGGGCCAGGCCGGCACCCCGTTGAAGCGCCGACACCCCGGCCTCATGCGACACGCAAACCCCTTTCGAGGAGGCAACCCGTGAGAACCATGCTGAAGGTTCTGTTTCCGGTGGAAACGTCGAACAAGGCCGTGAAGGAGGGCACGCTCGAGAAGACAATCGGGAAGATGCTCGAGCAGCTCAAACCGGAGGCTGCCTACTTCTTCCCAGATGGCGGACGCCGTTCCGCGCTCTTCGTATTCAATCTGAAGGAACCCTCGGACATCGCTCTCACGGCCGAGCCGTTCTTCTCGGAGCTGAATGCCGAGGTCTACCTTGTGCCCGTGATGAATGCCGAGGATCTGAAGGCCGGTCTCGCCAAGCTCAAGAAGTAGGTCGGCGGTTGCCTTGGGTCTATGGGAGGCGGATTCTCATTCCGCCTCCCTGACCGATTGAGAATCGTCAGCGATCACTCACCGCCGCAGCTGCGCGCACGGGTCGGGCCGAGCCGTGCGCGGCGTCACGATGACCAGGTCGTAGGGCGCCCGCTCGTCCGCCTTGGGCGCCGTGCCGTCTTCCTCGCGCTCGAGCAGCCCCACCACCAGCACCCGCTTCCCGGGCGCGACGCGGGCCAGCAGGCGCGGCACCGCGATGTCGCGCCGCACGTGGCCGTTCCCGGCGATGAGCCACGCCGGGCCGCCGGCGCCCGCCGCCAGCAGCGCCCGGGTCATCGCCGCGTCCCGCACCTCCTGCGCCGCGCGCATCCCGGGGATCATCTCGGCGGGGAGCTGGCGGCAGTGCCCCACGACCAGGTCGGTGTCGAGCGCCGCCCGGGCCGCGCTGTCGAGCGGCGCGCGCGCGATCAGCCGCCGCAGCGGCTCCGGCGCCGCGTCCACGCCGCCCACCACCACCGGCCCGAGCGCCGCCCGCGACATGTTGCTCCCCCAGATCCCTCGCGAGACCGCGAGCGCCGCCGTCACCACCGGCTCGTGCAGCGGCCAGCGCCAGCTGCGGCGGTCGAAGCCGTTGCGGTCGAGCCAGACGGTCAGGCTCTCGCCGGCCGCCGGACGGGCGATGGGCCCCTCGGTCGCGGCGAACTGCTCGAACACCACTGCCGGGTGGCGCGCCCCGAACGCGCGGAGCAGCGATCCCCGCACCGCGTGCGCCACCGGGTTGTCGTGGACCTCGCCCAGCAGGACCAGGTCGGCCGAGCCGACGCGGCGCAGCAGGTCGGCCGTCGCGACGCTCGCGCCCGTTGCGCCGTCCACGAGGGCCGTCGAATCCGGGAGTGCGAAGGCGACGGGCGACAGGGGAGCGGGCGCCGGATGGCACGCGGCCAGGAAGAGCAGGGGGAGCCACAGGAGACGTCGCATCGAGGAGCGTCCTTCGCTCGCGGTTGTGAGGTGGTCCTTCATCACCGGCCCGCCGGCCTGCCCGGCGCCGCCGGCGGGTGCAGCTCGTACCCCGCGGGCGGCTCCGTGCCCAGCAGGTTCCGGACGAAGTAGTCCCAGCGCCGGCGCACCATGTACGGCTCGCTCCCGAACCCGTGCCGGCGGTTGGGCAGCAGCAGCAGGTCGAAGTCCTTGTTCGCCCGGATCAGCGCGTCCACCAGCAGCAGGGTGTTGTA
>Ga0209777_10007419_pt1 | contig 12181 bp, 10 predicted proteins | sample FrelakmetHBP12HB_FD_187147 | JGI IMG/M metagenome (GOLD analysis project Ga0209777, IMG submission 187147) | Freshwater lake sediment microbial communities from the University of Notre Dame, USA, for methane emissions studies -HBP12 HB (SPAdes)... | ecosystem: Environmental > Aquatic >... | reverse complement strand
CGGGCAGCGCGGGCGTCTTCATCACCATGGCAAGCCATGTCGCAGCCATGGCGCCGGGAACAAACATCGGCGCAGCCCACCCCGTCGGAGGCTCCGGCGAAGACATTCAGGGCGACATGCGCAAGAAGGTTGAAAACGACGCCGTCGCCCAGGTCAAATCATGGGCGCAGCAGCGCGGCAGAAACGTTGACTGGGTCGAAAAAGCCATTCGCCAATCCGCCTCGATCACCAACCGGGAAGCCGTCGAGCAGAAGGTGGTTGACCTCGAAGCCAACGACCTGAACGACCTCCTATCCCGCCTCGATGGCCGCGCAATTGACAACACTGGCGGAAGAAGCGTTATATTACACACAAAAGGCGCCAAGACGGTCTCGTACCAGATGAACCTGAAACAGAAGATAGTATCAACGATAAGCCAGCCGAACGTCGCCTACATTCTGCTCCTGATCGGGATGCTCGGGCTGTTTCTCGAGTACGTGCATCCTGGCACCCTGCTGCCGGGGATTATCGGCGGGGTGTGCATTATTTTATTTTTTGTTATCCAGAACATGCCCATAAATTACGTCGGCGTGGCGCTCATTTTGCTCTCCGTCGCGTTATTCGTTGCGGAGATATTCGTATCGAGTTTCGGCCTGCTCACGATCGCGGGGATTGTGAGCTTTGTCATAGGCGCCATATTGCTTTTCAAGACCCCCGAGAACGTTGACAAGATCAGGGTTGACACGTCGGTTATCGCCACTGCGGTGGTCATCATGGCGGCTGCGGTTCTCGGGGCGGGGTTCCTTGTGCTGAAGACCCAGTTAGCCCAGCCGATAAGCGGCAAGGAGGGCCTGATCGGGCAGATCGGGGAGGCCCGCACCGCGATAAATCCCAAAGGAAGCGTCTTCTTCAATGGCGAATTCTGGACTGCAAAATCCAAAACTTTCATCCCCGAGGGGGCGGAGGTGAGGATCCTGAAAGTGGGGAATATGCAATTGGAGGTCGCGCCGGTGGAAGAAAAGCGGAAGGACGGTTAGCGGCATGAAGTTGACTCTGGTGACAGTGGGGGTCTTCATTGGGCTGCTTGTGATTCTGACGGTGTATTTTGCGGTTCGGGGACTCAAGGAAAAACCGATCAGCGGCAGGGAGGGCCTGGTGGGAGAAATAGGAGAGGCCCGCACCGATCTCGATCCGGAAGGCCGGGTGCTGGTCAACGGCGAATGGTGGAATGCCCGCGCCAATGAAAAGATACCGGAGGGGACCAAGGTCAAGGTCGTCAGGGCCGAGAAGATGTTGCTGAGGGTAGTCCGCGTCCCGGATGAACCTTGATCGAACTCAAGATAAAAATTGGCTCGAAAAAGAGATCCAGGTGGTGAAAAATCGCGCCGCATAGGCATCGTTCAGGATGCTGCGGAAAATGGCCTGGTGATTTACGATAAGGTGTTATCATAAAAGGTTAAATAGACCTGGAAGGAGGAATTAGCATGGGACAGTATCATCCGATTTTACTTGCGGGCGCCGGTATGGAGCAGGCAACGGTTGTCGCGGTGGTGATCGTTCTCTTCCTGCTGTTCAGCATGATAAAGATCATCAAGGAATACGAGAGGGCGGTGATTTTCCGGCTGGGGAAATACGCCGGAGTGCGCGGGCCGGGCATCATTTTTATCATCCCCATTATTGAGCGCATGGAGCAGCGCATGGACATGCGCACCATCCCGCTCGACGTGCCCCCGCAGGACGTCATCACCAAGGATAACGTCTCGATCAAGGTCAACGCGGTGGTGTTTTTCCGGGTGATGGACGCCGAGAAGGCCGTAATCAATGTCGTCAACTGGTACATGGCCACGAGCCAGCTTGCTCAAACAATGCTGCGGAGTATATTGGGCAAGGCCGAGTTGCAGGATTTACTCCAGGAGCGCGAAAAACTCAACCTCGCACTGCAGCAAGACCTCGATACCCACACCGAGCCGTGGGGCGTCAAGGTCAGCGCGGTCGAGATCAAGCACATTGACCTGCCGCAGGATATGCAGCGCTCCATGGCCGCGCAGGCCGAGGCGGACCGCGAAAGACGCGCAAAGATAATCCATGCCGACGGCGAATTCCAAGCCGCGCAAAAACTCGCCCAGGCCTCCGATATCATCTCCCAAAACCCCGTCACCATACAGCTCCGGTACCTCCAGACACTCACCGAAATAGCCGCAGAAAACAACTCAACTATCATTTTCCCCATCCCCATAGACCTGGTTAAAGCCTTTATATCGAAACAACTGCTATCGGAGGTAAAAAAAGTATAGGAGGGGTTCAATCTCGATGCGCCTTTAATGGGGCGTGGCTTTTGCCCGCCCCCCATAGCCCCAATATTTAAACTTCGACCGGGGAATATGTTTAATTTTGTCCAATTAAAATACGCGGTCTTGTCCGGGATGTTTATTTACAGCGCCATATTCGGCGCTGCCGCGACTCAGAATGAGTCCATCATTCGGGTCGCCATAACCGAGGGATTGGATGCGGTCGGGATCGCGGGGGCGGATTTGACCGCAGAAAGCCCCAATCGGGAAAGAGACGTGGGCAGCCGGGCCAGGGTTGAGGTTCGGGGCGATTTGCTCAAGGTAAATGGCAGGAAGTTCCATCCGCCGGTGCGGTTTCGCGCCGAGAAGGGTTTTATATACGTTAACGATAAGCAGTATCGGGGAGAAATCGTCCTCCATCTCGATCAGGATGGCATCCTGGTGGTTAACGAGCTGCCTCTCGAGACTTACCTTGTCGGGCTTATAAACGCCGAGGCCAACTCGAAGTGGCCGGTTGAGGCGCTGAAGGCGCAGGCGGTGGTCGCGCGGACGTTTGCGCTGAAGAAAAAGAGCGAGAAGCGCTCGAGGTTGTTCGACCTGAGGTCCGACGTGAGCGACCAGGTGTATCCGGGCAGCGCTCTCGAGGACCCTGAGAGCGTCGCCGCAGTGGAGGAAACCCGCGGGCAGGTGCTGATCTGGCGCGGAGACCTCATAAATGCCTTTTATCATTCGACCTGCGGTGGGCATACGGCTTCTTCATCGGAGGTTTGGGGCGCGGAATTCCCGTATTTACGCGGGGTGGCGTGCGAGTGGTGCGTTGACAGCCCGCGTTATTTCTGGAAGCTGGTGACCAACGGGCAGGATCTGGGGCGGTGCCTTTCGCGGAAAAATATACACCTGGGCAAAATTACGGACATCCGGCGGCTTGAAACAACACCCAGCGGACGCGCGGCAAAGCTGGAGATTACGGGTGAAAAGGGCCGCGAGACAGTGAACGCCGCCGTGCTCAGAATGGCAGTCGGCTATGCCAGAATATTTTCCACTAAATTCATGGTGTCGCAGCCCGAAGAAGGGCAGTTCGTCTTTATGGGTCAGGGTTCGGGGCACGGGGTCGGCATGTGCCAGTATGGCGCCCGGGGCATGGCAATCGCCGGGAAAAACTATCGGGAAATCCTTGCCTATTATTACCCCGGCGCAGAACTGAAGGACGAATACAACAGATAATCGGACCGCGCCGGGCCTGCGACATAATCAGGGGAAGTCGTAACGCAGCCGTCTCGGACGAGCCGTCTGGCCCGGCTGCAAAATGTTGCAGGCGAGGACGCCTGCGTTACAGGCCCCACCCCGCTTGCAATACGATCGGTGGCGCGTTATATATACATTAAGCAAACAATGGAGGAAGAGAAAATGGCGGAGACACTGAAGGAACTTAAGAAAAAGTGCGCTTCTCTCGAAAGGGAATGCCGTAAGCTGTCGGAAGCCAATCATCGCCTGAACGAGCGGGTGCTCGAGCTATACACGCTCTACAATGTTTCCAAAACGCTCAGCCTCTCCCTTCAGTTGGACGAGCTTTTCGACATCTCGATGAAGATAATCGGTGAAACGCTTAACGTCACCGATTATAACCTCATGCTGCTCGATGACACCACCCAGCACCTCTACATTCAGGCCGTTCACGGTCATGCGGACGAGCGCATCAGGAAGGCGATACTGTCGGTCGGCGAGGGTGTGCCGGGGAAGGTCTTGAAAAAAGGCGAGATCATCCAGATAAAAGACATGAAGCGCCACAAGGGTTTTCTATATTTCTCCGAAGAAAAACCGAAAAAAGGCTCTTACCTGGGGATACCGCTGAAGCGGCCGAACGGTTCCCCCATCGGAGTGCTCAACGCGCACAAGTCCGATCCAACGGGCTTTTCCGGTGAGGAGGCGCGTCTTTTTGAAGCGGTCGCCGAGCATGTCGCCATCGCCATCGAGAACGCCCGCGCTTACCAGCGCACCAAGGAGCTGAGCCACCGCGATGACCTCACCGGCCTCTACAACCGCCGCTACTTCTTCGACCGCTTCGAGAAAGAAGTAGAGCGCGCGAAACGTTACAGCCGCCTGTTTTCCTTAATACTCATGGACCTCGATCATTTCAAAATCTATAACGACACACACGGACATCTCGCCGGAGACGCCGCATTGCAGAGCATCGGCAATGTCCTCAGCCAGAATGTCCGTAAAGTTGACATCGTGGCGAGATACGGCGGAGAGGAGTTTGTTGTTATACTCCCGGAAACGGACAAGGAAAGCGCCGCAAAGGTGGCCGAAAAACTGAGGCAGGCCATCGAGGAGTTGAAGCTCGGCTCGGGTTCCACCCACGGGCCGCTTACAACGACGATCGGGATTTCAGGCTTTCCACTTGACGCCACCGATGCCCTCGAGTTGCTGGAAATAGCGGACAAAGCCCTCTACTACGGCAAGGCAAGAGGACGCAACCAGGTCTGCGCCCGCACCCTGGATTGAAAAGAGTTTAAACACGAAGACTCAAAGTTTCAAAGGAAAATATTGGGCTTGTTATTGTGGAAACGGACCAGGACGGACAAGAAAGTCCGTCCTCCTAATAAATCCGTCCTCCTGATAAATAGGAGGGCGGACATTCTTGTCCGCCAACAAAATTCATTTTTCATCAACGTGTTAAAATAAAATCTCAGCGTCCTTGTGTTAAAATCTTTTTGGCAAAGTTTCATGTTCACCCGGCTTTTCGATTATGATTTACCGCCCGAGCTGATCGCTCAGCGCCCGGCGGCCAGGCGGGACGAGTCTCGTCTCATGGTACTGAACCGGCAAACGGGGGGAATCGAGCATAAGCGCTTTTACGACCTGCCCACCCTCTTAGAACCGAAAGCCGTCATGGTTGTCAATGACGCCAGGGTTATTCCCGGCAGGCTCAAGTTGAATAAGCCGACGGGCGGAGCGGTCGAAATCACCCTCATCGAAAAAATTGCATGGTCTGCCGGAACGGAGTCACCCCGGGAGAATGTGCAGCGCTGGCGCTGTCTGGCGAAGCCCGCGAGGCGCCTGCGGGTCGGCGCGCCCTTGTCGCCCAATGGCGATCTCAGCGTCATTCCAATTGAACGGGACGGTGAGGCGTGGATCATCGAGGTGAGAGCGGAGGGCGAAATATTGCAGACCCTCGAAAGGGTAGGCAAGATGCCACTCCCGCCGTATATACGCCGAAGGGAGGGAGAGTCGGCTGGTGAAGACCGCGAGAGGTACCAGACGGTCTATGCAAAGGAATGGGGCGCGGTGGCGGCCCCGACGGCCGGGCTGCATTTTACACCCGAACTATTGGAAGGGATTCGGAGGAGGGGGATTGCCATTGCCCATGTCACCCTGGATGTGGGGTGGGGCAGTTTTGCCCCGGTGCGGGAGGAGATCGCAGAGGATCATCGCGTCGCCGCCGAGCGATTCAGGGTCGGCGAAGAGTGCGCAAAGGCCGTAAATGCGGCCCGAAGCTCTGGAGGCAAGGTGGTTGCCGTCGGCACCACCTCCGTAAGGGCGCTTGAATCGGCATGGGGCAACGACGGGCTGGAGCCAGCCGAGGGTAAAACCGTGTTGTTTATAACCCCCGGCTATCGCTTCAAAGCGGTTGATGCCCTGATTACGAATTTTCATTTGCCCCGCTCGAGCCTCATCATGCTGGCAGCCGCCTTTGCAGGACTGCCTCAGCTTCTCGCGGCGTACCGGGAGGCAGTAAGAGAACGCTATCGCTTCTACAGCTACGGCGATGCGATGCTGATAATATAGTAATAGCAACACGGCTGCCCGATCAGGGAATGGCGCTGATATCTTTGGCCAGGTATTATGATTTCGTTTAAGCTCACAAGCGGCGGCTCGAATGGCCCCCGAACCGGCGTCATCACAACGCCCCACGGGGACGTTGAGACCCCGTGTTTCATGCCGGTGGGGAGCGCGGCCACGGTGAAGGCTATGGCCCCTTGGGACTTGGAAGAGGCTGGGGCGGAGATAATCCTGGGCAATACTTACCATCTTCTTCTCCGGCCGGGGGTGGACGTGGTGAAAAAGCTTGGCGGTCTCCACTCTTTCATGGGCTGGAAAAGGCCGATACTGACCGATTCGGGCGGCTATCAGATTGTCAGCCTGACGGAGCGTGTGAAGATCACGGAGGAGGGGGTTGAATTCAGGTCGCATCTTGACGGAACTCCCATATCTCTTACGCCGGAGGATGCGGTGAGGAGTCAGCGCGATCTTGGCAGCGATATAGCAATGGTTCTCGATGAGCCGGTGAGGCTTCCGGCGGATGGGAAAAAAGTGCGAGAAGCGATGGAGCGGACGATACGGTGGGCCGGGCGCAGCCGCGACGCGCGGGACCGGGAAGCGCCCCGGACGGCGCTTTTTGGCATCATGCAGGGAGGGGCGGACAGGGGGCTGAGGGCTGAGAGCGCGGAGCGCACAGCGGCCATCGGTTTCGACGGGTACGCCATAGGTGGCCTGAGCGTGGGCGAGGGTGCGGAGGAGCTACACAATACAGCGGCTTTCGCCGCTCCGCTATTGCCCTCCGACCGGCCCCGTTACCTCATGGGCGTCGGGACGCCGTCGGATATCCTGAGGGCCATTGGCTATGGGGTGGACATGTTTGATTGCGTGTTGCCGACGCGCAATGCCCGCAACGGATGGCTATACACGCGCCGCGGCCCGATGCGAATAAAGCATGCGATTTACAGGGACGATCCGAGGCCGCCGGACGAGGCTTGCAAATGCCGCACTTGCAGCTTGTTCAGCCGCGCTTATATTAGACATCTGTACCTGGCGGGGGAGATGCTGGCAGGAATGCTGATTACACGTCATAATATATACTTTTATATTGGGATGGTCCGCCAAGCTTGCGCGGCCATCCGGGAAAACCGATATAACGAATTCGCAAAGGCGCTGCTGGATTCCATGAACGAAGGGGCGGATGGCGGCGCCGGAGAAGAGTCGCAATGACGGAGTTTATCACACTCATAGGCGCTGCGGCGCCGCCGGGACAACAGGGGCAGGGCGGCCTCGCCCAGATGCTGTTCCCGATGCTTATTATTTTCGTCATCTTCTACTTTCTGCTCATCAGGCCGCAACAGAAGAAGGCAAAGGATCACCAGGGCTTCCTGGACAGCCTCGAAAAAGGCTCCGATGTGATAACCAACGGCGGCCTCATCGGCAAGATCACCGGACTCACAACTAACATCGTAACCCTCGAAGTGGCGCCAAAGGTCCGTGTCAAGGTCACAAGGGCGTCCATTACCGGCATCGCGCCGAAGGGCAGCGTGGAAGAAGAAAAAACGGCGTAGTGATTTTGGATTTTGGATTGCAGGTTTCCGATCCGCGCAATTCCAATCGAAAATCGAAAATCTAAGATAATTGATGAGGAATAAAGATGATTAAAAGCATCTCGGTGCGGCTGGGCATACTGGCGGTGGTGGTGCTGGTGGCCCTTATCACGCTGTACCCGACCATGGTTCAGAAGGACCCGGCAACCGGCAAGGCCATAGTGCCCGACTGGTGGACCAAGCTCAGGTTTCTTCCTCAGAAGAGCATCAGCCTGGGCCTGGACCTGCGCGGCGGCATCTACCTGGTCTACACCATAAAATTAGACGAGCTTCCCAAAATGGAAGGCGAAAACCTCGTGCAGACGATAGACAGCGAGCAATACCAGGCCGAGGGCATAAAAGTCGCCAATTCCAACATCCAGAAAGAAGGCGTGGTTCGCTTAACCTTTGCCGACCAGAACAGCTTCCAGAAGGGCGGCAAGAAGGCCACGGATTTCTTTAATAAGGTATGGGATATCGAGGCCGATAAGAACGATCCTTTGACTATGATTTTCACGATCAAGCCGGTGGAGTTGGCCAAGCTGAGGGAAAACGCCGTTCAGCAGGTGCGTCGCACGGTTTCAAACCGTATTGACGCATGGGGTCTTGCGGAAACCTCCGTGCAGATGAAGCCCCCCGACCAGCTTATCATCGAGCTTCCCGGAATAACCGAGACCAAACGGGTGGACGATGTCATAAAGACGACCGCAAATCTCGAGCTGAAGATCGTGCAGGACTCCGGCGATACCAAGGAGGACTTGTCGCAAAAACAGGGCGGGCGGATTTCCCGGTTCATGGACATGTATGAATACAAGAACGCGAGAACGGGTATCGTGACGCAGTACCTTCTGATGAAGAAGGAACCGGACATCACCGGGGAATGTATTGCGAGCGCGAGGATGGGGTACGGCGGCAAGCTGACCGCCGCTCCCGTGGTTTATTTCAGCCTGAAACCCGGCAGCGAGTGCTCGGGAAGATTCTCGCGACTGACCGGTGGCAATATAGGGAAACAACTGGCGATAGTCCTGGACAACAACGTGATGAGCGCCCCCGTTATCAGGGATCGCATAGCGGACAACGGGGTTATCGAGGGGCGGTTCACCCCCGAGGAAGCGACGGACCTTTCCATCGTATTGACCACCGGGAGCCTGAAAGTGCCGCTGGCTAAAGATCGGGTGGAGGTGGTGGGGCCGTCTCTGGGGCGGGATCACATAAGGCGCGGGGAGCTTGCGCTTCTGGTGGGCAGTATATTGGTGGTGGTGTTTATGGCGGGATACTACAAGGTGGCCGGTGTGATGGCCGATGTGGCGGTGCTTTTCAATATAGTGCTCATACTGGCGTCCCTGGCCACATTCGGCGCCACTCTTACACTGCCGGGCCTTGCGGGGGTTGTGCTTACCGTTGGCATGGCGGTGGACGCTAACGTGCTTATAAACGAGCGAATCCGGGAGGAGACGCGATCCGGCAAGACGCCCCAGATGGCGGTCGGGCTGGGCTACGGAAGGGCATTCATAACCATCCTTGACTCCCACGTCACGGCATTTATAACGGGAGTCGTGCTGTATTTCAATGGCACCGGCCCCATCAAGGGTTTTGCCATTACGCTGATGTTCGGCATCTTCTTCAGTTTCTTCACCGCCATTTACGTAACGCGAATCATGTTCGACTATCGCCTCGGGAAATACCCCGGCGAGGCATTGAGCATATAACGGAGCGCCTTATATGGAACTAATAAAACCAGGAACAAAGTACGATTTCGTTGGCGCGATGAAATATGCCGCAATGATTTCCTCGACGCTAATTGCCTTATCCTTCATCCTCTGGTTCACCGTCAAGCCCAACTATGGCATAGATTTCAAGGGCGGGCTTGAGATAGATATCTCGTTTAACAAGGCGGTGGACATAGGCGCAGTTCGCGCGGCCGTCGAGGACATGAAGCTCGGTCCCGTCGAGATCAAGCGATTCGGCGGTGGGGGTGGCGCGGGCGAAAGCTACCTTATACGGGTGGAAAACAAGGAAACAACCATAAAAGGTAAAACGGGGGAACACGTTGACGTGGCGGAAGAGGTCGTGAGCACTCTCGAGGCAAAGATCGGCCCTTACCATAAAGACATGTTATCCACGAGCATAGTGGGGCCTCGGGCGGGCGAAGAGCTGCGCAGGAAGGCCTTCATGGCCATATTCGTTTCCATTGTGCTGATGCTCATTTATATTGGCGTGCGGTTCGATGTGATATCCGGCTTCGGAAATGTCCTTGCCCTTTTCCATGATGTTTCGGTGACGATCGGATTCCTTGTGTTGACACATAGGGAATTCAGCTTGACCACCATCGCGGCCTTGCTTACCATCGTGGGCTACTCGATGAACGACACCATCGTCGTATATGACCGCATAAGGGAAAACGCCAAGAAATATCGCTCGAAACCGCTTCGCGAACAGATCAACGCCTCGGTCAACGAGACCCTTTCGCGAACCATTATTTCCTCCGGCGTGACCATGCTGGCGGTGATAGTGCTGGCCTTGATAACCAAGGGTTCCGTTCAGGAGTTTGCGCTGGCGATGGTGATTGGCATTATAGTGGGCACCTATTCCAGTATTTATATTGCCAGCGCGTTTGTGGTGTTGTGGCATGAGACGATTGTGCCGGCTTTTTCTACGGGCAAGAAGAAGGGCTGATTCTGAGAGAGGACGGACAAGAATGTCCGTCCTCCTAATAAAATCAATGATTTAGGGGTGACGGACAGGAATGTCCGTCCCCCTAATAAAATCAATAATTTACAGGAGGGCGGACATTCCTGTCCGCCAAGGATGGGCAGACATTTTTGTCCGCCGTAAAAGAATCGTTTTTCAACAACCAGCCATGGATTAAGGGCTCCGTGAAGATTCGGGGGAAAACGCCATGCCCACGTTTATTTTGGTGCTTATCACAATAGTGTATTTCCTGGTTAGCTTTGGCGGACTGGGGCTGCTGGTTATCGGTTTGCCGGGGACGTGGGTAATCGTGGGAGCGAGCGCCGTTTATGCGTGGGTGACGCATGGGGAACTCTCATGGGCCGCGGTTGTCATATTTGTCATTCTGTCGCTGCTGGCCGAAGTATTTGAGGCTGCTGCGGGCGCGTGGGGGACGAAGAAGTATGGCGGAACGAGGTGGGGGATGCTGGGGGCTGTGATTGGGGGCATTATAGGGGCTGGTTTTTTATCGGGCATATTGCCGGTCGTGGGGACTATAATAGGGGCATTTGTAGGCGCATTCGCAGGCGCTTTTATTATTGAGTATCTAAGTAACCGGGACTTTCGGCAGGCGCGGCGCTCCGGCGAGGGCGCTTTCATGGGCAAGCTTGTCGCGGTGGTGGTCAAAGGGGGCCTGGCCGTGGCAATGATTATATCTGCATTCGCTCTGATTGTTTTCCGATGAACAACCCTCAAGGTGTGGATGTCGTTTGGGAGTTCCTTGAGCCGGACGAGGGGGCGATGGGTCGCCTGGTGCGTCAACTGGACATATCCGACACCCTTGCGCGCGTTCTGATTAACCGCGGGCTTATTGACCCTGTAAAGGCGCGTTCTTTCCTGAAGCCCACCCTTAAAGACCTCGAATCCCCCGATAAATTACCCGACATGGAATTCGCCATCGAGCGCCTTCACCATGCGCTTAAACAAGACGAACTTATAGCCATCTACGGCGACTACGACGTTGACGGGATCACCTCAACAGCCCTTCTCGCCAATTTTCTCCGCGGCCTCGGCGCCAACTTTATCACTTATACCCCCGACCGCTTCACCGAAGGGTATGGATTACACGCGAACGCAATAGAAGAATTGCGCGCACAAGGCGCAAGGCTGCTTGTCGCTGTAGACCTCGGCGTGGGGGACGTGGAAGCTATTAAAAGGGCCAGGGAGGTCGGCATTGACGTGGTGGTGGTGGATCATCATCAGGCGCCGGATGAGCTGCCGGAAGCGGTGGCGGTGGTTGACCCGTTCCGGCCGGGGGGAAGCGAGTTTTACAGGGGTTTATCGGCGGCGGGGCTGACATTTTATCTGATTGTGGCATTCCGCGCGAGGCTCAGGGATTCGGGGGGATTCAGCGAGAAAAAGGAGCCGAACCTGCGCTCCGACCTCGACCTGGTCGCGCTGGGCGCCATCGCCGATCTCGCCCCACTCTCAGGCCCAAACCGCATTTTCGCTCACTTCGGGCTTATGGAACTAGGCGCCGAGCGCAGGCCGGGTGTTGCCGCTCTGAAAAGGGTGGCGGGGATGGGCAGGCGCGAGGTGACCGCGGGGCAAGTGGCCTTTCAACTGGCGCCCCGCATAAACGCCGCCGGAAGGATAAGCAAAGCTGAAAAAGCCGTGCGCCTTTTCATCACCCCGGACCCAAAAGAGGCAATGACAATCGCTCAGGATCTCAACACCCTGAACCAGAAACGGCAGGAAATCGAGTCTCGCATCCTGAAGGATGCATTAGATACCATCGAAATGGAAGGACTGCACCGGGGCAGTGCGGTGGTCGTGGGGGGGCGGGATTGGCATCCCGGCGTCATTGGGATCGTGGCGAGCAAGATATCCGAAATG
>Ga0209777_10007418_pt1 | contig 12182 bp, 10 predicted proteins | sample FrelakmetHBP12HB_FD_187147 | JGI IMG/M metagenome (GOLD analysis project Ga0209777, IMG submission 187147) | Freshwater lake sediment microbial communities from the University of Notre Dame, USA, for methane emissions studies -HBP12 HB (SPAdes)... | ecosystem: Environmental > Aquatic >... | reverse complement strand
ACGCCCGACAAGGCCCAGAAGGTTCTGCTCCATCGCCTGGGTTTGACCCTCCCCCAACGGCTGCGAACCCTTGATGAGGTCCAACAAATGTAGTCACGACTTTTAACTCGAATCCCCATCGACGCCCACGCCAAGGGCGATTTGACTCGCCAACTGTCTAACTTGGGCTAATTCTTCACGACCACCGGTTCGCGGCGCACCAGCTCCGGCACCGCATCATCGGTCGCGTCCAGGCCGGTGGCAAACTGCAGATCGTTCATCGTCCGCTCCGTTTGGACCATGCTTGAGGCAACCTGGTCCACCTGCGTGGAGATGAAGTCCGGCTCCTGTCGGTTTACCGCCAGCTCGCTGAGTGCGCAGATTTTGTTCTCCAGGCGATCGATTTCGAGCTTCACCAGCTCGTAGTTACCAAGGGCTTTCTGGACATTTGCGAGCCGGTCACGGCACGTCTGCAGGTTGTCCTCGATGGCCTTGCGCACCTTCTGTCGTTGCGTGTCGTCGGGCACGCGCTCTGATTGCCGCAGCCGTGTCTCTAAATCCGCGATGTCTCGTTGAATCTGCTCCTGGCTGGTCTTCTGCTGGAAGCGGTCGAGGGAGTATTCAGTGAAAAGGAGCCGCAGGTAAATCCAGAGTAGCCGGTCCAGCCCGGCGAGTTGCAGTTCCTCCAGCGGCAGCGGTCCACCAACCCGGCTGGGATCCTTGATCTCCGCCGCCAACTGGCGGAGTTCCAGGCAACGTGTGCGCAACGCCTCGAAGCGTTGGAGCGACTTAGGTGGCAGGGACGAGAGAATTCGTCTAAGGACAAGATCGGCGTCAACGAATACTTGCTGCCGGGCGGTCTTTGCGGCCTGCGCGGCGACGAACGCTTGGAAGCGCGGGTGGGACGCCAGCCCGCCTACATACAGCAGCTCACCTGCGAGCACGAGCGGCGCCCAGATATCCGGGCGACCGCTGATAGCAGCGAACGCAAGCGCCCCAAGGAAACAAAGCAGATTCCAGCGCTGCGTGAACGCCGCCTTGAGAGACATTCCAAAATGCATTGGGCTGCCGCGCTCCACTTCCGGGACCCTCGTTACCTCTGCCGAAAGCTCATTGACCTTCTTCCAACTCGCTGATCAGGTCGCGCAGATAGCCGACGGTCTCCTGAAAGCGGGCCTCGCGGCGCATTTCTTTGGCAGGCCGATCCGCCGGCTCGATCACCATCTCGCGCAAAATCGTACCCGGCGAATTGCTCATGACATAGGCGCGGTCGCCGAGGAACACGGCCTCCTCAATCGAGTGCGTGACGAAGAATACAGTCGCCTGCACTTCCCGCCATAGCGCGATCAACAGGTCCTGCATGTGCATCCGCGTCTGCGGATCGAGGGCTCCGAATGGCTCGTCCATCAGGATGATGCGCGGCCGCAGGATCAGGGTGCGTGCAATCGCCACGCGCTGGCGCATTCCGCCGGAGAGTTGGTGAGGGTACTTACTTTCATCGGCTTCGCGAAGCCCGACTCGGCGAATCCACCAACGTCCGAGATCGTGACGCTGCCGGCGGGGCACGCCCTGACACTCCAGACCAAACGTCACATTATCAAGCACTGTGCGGTGGTCGAAGCTCGTGTAGTCCTGAAATACCATGCCCCGGTCCGCGCCGGGCGCAGCCACGGGAGCGCCTTGCACGAGTACAGCGCCGCTCGTCGGCGGATGCTGCGGGGCCAGCCCGGCGATCAGCCGCAGAATGGTACTCTTGCCGCAGCCGCTGGGTCCGAGCACGCAGACGAATTCGCCCTTGTTCGGCACGTCCTCCACTACGAATGTCACGTCCTTGATCGCCGTGTAAGGATTGGGGCCGCCTAAACCGTAAGTCTTTGTCACTTTGCGGAACTCGACGACGATGGGCAGCGCGACCTCCGCCGAGGTGCGGGGTCGTTCCAGCACCTGGCTCATGCCAACCAGCCGGGTAGCGGAGTCCGTGGTCGTCAATGCCGGTTGTCCCGCCGCAGAAGTCATGCGCTCGGCCTCGAGGCGTCGCCGGAATTGACCGCAACCGGCGCGGCTGCGCCATGCCGCCAGAAGAGCAACTTCAGACTCTCCCACGCGTGAAGCCCGGCGCAGACAAGTCTCCATAACAGCCCGGCGCCGCCATAACGATGCGGGAACAGGCTCCGCTGCAAAGTAAACAGCAGCCGGTCAAGCGCGAGCGCCACCATTGGGATTATCATCAACACCAGCAGGATGTGTTCTCGTTGGCCGCGGCGCTGTGACGTGATAATAATGTCTCCCAGTCCTCCGGCCTCTCCGCCGAACTTCACCAATTCCGCAAGCATTATGTAGCCAAATGCGAGTCCGAAAAGCACGCGCAGTGAATTAAACACGCTGGGCAAGGCCAGGGGCACGAGCACCTTCAGGATGATTTGCCGAGGCCGGGCGCCGAGAGTGAGAGCCGTGTCCAAATATTGAGTGCCAATGTCTGCAATCGCGCCGGCCGTATCAGAAATAACAAAGGCGACGCAGGCGATGAAGATAAACATGATCTTCTGGATTTCGCCTATCCCAAATAGGGAGAATGTGAGCGGAATCAGCGCGGCGACGGGGATATTGCGTCCGACAATCGTCAATGGTGCAAAGAATGCGGCCACGCGTCTGAAGCAGCCGCAAATCACGCCTATCGGCACTCCCACAACTGCGGCCAATGCGAAACCCAGCGCCACACGCTTCAGCGTAACCAGCGTGTTGCGCGTCAACGCCCTGTCAAACCAAAGGGTTGGAAAAGTCGCAAATGTTTCAGAAGGGCTTGGCAGCACGGTCGGACCGAGGAAACGGTTTTCCGGCTGGCCGGCGGTTACGATCCACCAGAAACCGAAACAGATTGCAATACAAAGTGCGCCAACCAGGACCGCCTGCCATCGCGGCACATCCCCGCGGAGGACAAAGAATCGACGGGCAAATCGGGGCGCGGTCCCTCCGATGCCCTCCGGACTGCCGGTCAAGCCTGTACGCCCCAACGTCTGATTCGGTGGTTTCTGCTCCACTTCGCTTCAATCGTGCTGCGAAAAGGGGTTCCCTCGCGGCTTGCGCAGCCCGTCGACGCGCGGGACACTGCGCACCGGCCCCGGCGACGCACGTCAGCCTCTCTCGGCCGGATACACCTTCACCTCGACGCGACGGTTTTTCGCATGGTTGGTCGGGTCTTGGGGATCAGCAGGCCGATCCCAACCCAGACCCTCGACGCCGAACTGGTTGGGGTTGAGCTTGTATTTCTTGACAAGGGCCTCTTTCACGGAATTGGCGCGGTTCAGCGATAGTTCTTTGACAAGGCTGGGCGTTATCTGTCCCTTCATCGAGCCGTCAGTATGTCCTTCTATGACAATGCGTGCGGCGCCGAACTGTCCAACGAGTTTGGCGACGTCTTCGAGCACGAGATCCACCGTCGAATCGTAAAGCTCCTCGACGTTCTTTCCGTCCTTCACGCGCGTCACGGTTTTCTGCAGGTCCCAACTATTGGGGAAGAAGTGGATGACAACCGTGTTCGTGAGAATCTCGTCCTCGGCCCGGATTTCGCTCACGGTTTTGGGAGCAAACTGTATCTGGTACTCGTCCTTCTGCGACGCGTACTTCTCCTCCCGGCCCAGCTTTTCGATCAGCGAGAAGTCCATCACGCGATCGAACGGAACCGGCTGGTGCGTCACCGTTCCGACGCGGCGGTAGAGGTAGTACGCCTGGTTCCAGACGCGCTCGAAGTTAGTCGGGTTGTTTTGGTTCATGAAGAACTGATAGTTCTCCGCCCAATTCGTGTTGTGCGCGTCGCCAAACATGTTGAACGCTTCAGCGGCGGGGATGTTGTAGCCCTGGGCCATCAACTCCGCGCAGCGTTTCTTGGCGCCCTCGTCGCCCAGCGACTGCATCGCATCAAATATCCCGCGGACCAGGCCCTCGACGATTTCCCCGTGGTCTTTCGCAAAATCCGCCCGCGCAAACCACACATCCGCGATCAGCTTGTTGGCGGTCGCGGTCGTGACAAGCATGCGGTTCCCGCGGATCTTTTCCAGATTGTAGATATCGGGCGCCCAGGACACGGCCCCGGCGATGTCCTTTTGTGCGTTGAACGCGGCAGCGGCCTGGAAAGCGTCCTCCGTGAAGATCATGTTGACCTCCGACGGCTGCACGCCGCCCGCCACGAGCATGTTCAACGCGAAGTAGTGCGACGGAGAGTTCTGGGCCAGGACCACCTTCTTACCACGCAGGTCCGCGACGGTCTTGATCGTGTCCCGCACGACAATGCCGTCGCCGCCGTTGGACCAGTCGATCTGTTGATAAATCCGGGGCATAACCCGGCTGTCGCGCGGCTTGCCGCTGGAGTCGACGAAGCCCTCCAGGAACAGCGGCACCATGTCCAGCGTCGCCCAGCCGATGTGCACGTCGCCCGAGGCGTAAGCGTCGCGCATGGCGACAGGATTGTCGATCAGGACGAGTTCGACCTTGAACGGCTGCCCGTCCGGCGCTTTCCAGACCTGACCTGCTTTGAAGCCGTTATTCGCCAGAATGATCGGCGCCCACCCCGCCCAGACATTGAGGGCGAAACGCACCGTATTGTCCGCAAGCGGCTTGTAGGCCGAAATGCCCTTGACCTCGGGCAATCGTTCGGCGGGCTTGAACTTGTATTCCTTTACGGTGGTGACGCTGGCTGCGTCCGGCGCCTCCGGCCCAGTGGCTGACGGACTTTTCGGTTCTGCCGCACCTCCCGGCTTCGCCTCGGTTGCGCCGGGCAAGGGACCGCCCGTGCCAACGTCGCGTGCCCCTTTGGGAGCGAGAATATCGCTCCGATATACCGCGAACACGATTAGACCGATTACTAAGGCGCCGAGTGCGAGATAGAACGGTGATTTGGGCTGTCCTGGCATGTTGGCTTTCTCCCTGGGTACATTCCCTTTAGTTCAAGTCCTTACGATCCGCTGGAAACAAATAAACGCGTCGCGGCAGTCGTAATTCGCCGCAGATCTTCGCACGCCCCTTCGAGGCTTCCGGCTACGGCTGCTCAGCGGCGGCCTCGGCCAGAATCCGCTTCTCATAGATCGCCGATAATTGCGCCTGCAACTGGTCGCCGTCCGCCGCTTCAACGACTGAGCCATTCGCATCCTTCAGAAAAGCGAACCGCGCGGCGGAGGTATCAAAAGCAACGAAGTGAATTTCAACCTCGCCGCCTGTCTGTTTGTGTAGCTGCCGCGCGATGAGATCGGGCGGCGGCCCCGCGGTATTCTCGCCGTCCGTGACGCAGACAAGGTACTTGCGGACGCAACCGGACCCATACAACGACCGAAATCCGGCCTTCAGTGCCTCGCCTATCGCCGTCCCGCCGCCCGGCCCTGGAATCTTCTGCACGGCCGACTTCGCCGTTTCCCCATCGAATACGCCCATTGGCAGCACCTCGTGCACGGCGCTACTGAAATGAAGGATTGCCAGTTGCAATACACGATCGGTGTGCGTCTGTCTCCAGTTTGTCGTGTAGTCCACGATGCGCTCCAGGGCCTGGCGGGCAATCAAGTACTTCGCTTGCTGCCCTCCGCCGCGGTCGCGTACGTCTTGCGACATGCTGCCGGAGGTATCGATCAGGAGCGCGACCGCGGTGCACAGCCGCTGGTCGACCTTCGGTAGGTCGATCGCCGCCGCGACTGGCGCCGGCGATGGACGATTGGCTGCCGCGCTGGGGCGCGATGGCAATGGGCTTTCTTCGCAACCTGCCAACAGCACAAAAGCACAAAAACCAGCGGCGATTACCACGCATGTCCGCGCGGGCCGTGCCGGCGCTCTTTGTAGCTGTTTATCCATCGTGGATACCTTCCTTTCAGCCGCGGAAGACCCCCTTCGGCCGCGTCGCGTGCATCGCATGTAGCAGCCGCATGATGTCATAGGCGGTCAACTCACAGAGTAGTTCCGTAACCCGTGCGTGCAGAGCTTCGCCAAGTTGCGGCTCGATCTCCTTCATCAGTTTGACAAGCCGCCGTTCCTGCGACTCCACTTCCGACTCGTCCACGACGCCGTCCGCCATCGCGTCCATGAATGAGCGCAGTTTTCGAGCATAGGCTTCGATCTGTGGAGCCTGTCCGGTCTTGTTCAGCCAGCTTCGCCGCACCTTCGATTTCGGACGAGGCGCCTTTGATTTGATTTTCTTGACACCCTTGGCAGCAGTGCGCCGGACCGGCTTCTTCTTGACTTTTTTGTTTTTCACACGTGCGCTCCCTTTGTTTGCCGTCTTGCCGCTTGATTGCGACTTCTGGATTCCATAGTCGGTACTTCCCAAGGTCTCAACTGTGTTGCGACGTTACTCCTCGATAAGTTGGCGGATCGCCACTAACCGCTCTTGCAACTGCGTCCGGCCATTAGGCTGCACGATGCGCTGTCGCCACTCCGCAGGCAGAAAATTAAGCTGCGTGCATTCAAGCACCGCCGCGAGCTCCTGCAATTCCTTCTCCAGCCCCTGCACAGAAGGAATGAAATCCGCGAGGGCGTCAGTGAGGTCCGCGCCGCTGACCTCGTCCCGTCCAGCCGCCAGGGCCCGCCGCCGGGCCGCCAGCACCACGCTCTCGATATCCGCGCCGCTCAGAAGTCGTTGTGCCATGTCTGCCGGCACTGCGTCCGCCGCAAGCGCGACCTTGTTCTTGCGAGCCATGGTCACGAACATCGCTCGGACCTCAGCGTCATCCTGCGGGTAGAAAAGCGGAATGTGTACCTCCGCGCGCCCCTGCCGCTTCAGGTCAATCGGCAGCAGATCCGGGCGGCAGGTGAGCAGCATCCATACTATCCGACCGCGATAGCGTGTATCGCCCATCTGACTGGCAATCATCGAGAAGACGCGGCTTGACGTGCCGGAGTCGCCCTCGGCGCTGCGGTTGCCCAACGCCGCGTCCGCCTCGTCGATAACGACCACGACCGGGCCGAGCGACCGCAGGACGGTCAGCACCTGCTCCAGATTGCCCTCGGTTTCGCCGACGTACTTCGACCGGAAGTTGCGCAGCTTTACGCATGGAACTCCGATCGACCCCGCGTAGCACTCCGCCAGAAACGTCTTCCCCGTGCCCACCGCACCTACGATCAGGTAGCCCATCGGCATGGCCTCGAGCCGCCCGCGCGTTAAGAGTTCGGCATCCTCGCGCAGCCGCTGTTTGGCGGCATCCTGTCCGACGACCAGGTCGAGCGTATGGGTTGGCTCAATGAACTCCAGCAGCCCTTGGCACTGTCGCTCGATCATCGACTTCTTGAGTTGCCGGAAGCGCGCGTTGTCAACCTTACGTTCCATTTGTCTGGCCTGCGAAAGCATCACGTTTAGGCTCACGAGACTGAGGCCGTTGGAGACTTCCGCCAACTCGGCGGGAGCGAGTTCGGTAAGCGCACCAGGTTTCGCGGAGCGCGTCGCCCATTGAATGAACCCCTCGCGCCCCGCCCGGTCGGGCATGGGGATTTCAATGGTAGCGATATGCGGGCTTTGGACGAGGCGCTCGTTTACTTCCGCAAGTTTGTCCGCGACCAGGCAGATCGCCGTGTTGACGCGCTTTATGTATGGGTTTTGTGCCCAGCCCAACAGCCGAACCACATTGGTGCTGACGCCGCGCGCCAGCGAGCCCAGTTCTGCCGCCGGCACCAGGTACTGGGCGTAGTCCAGCAGAATCCCAATGCTCTTGCGTCGATCCGGGTCGCTCTCCAGCAGGTTCCGCTCGATAAGCCGATCCAATAAGAGCAGTGCATTGTCCGGCTCGCGCGGCCAGACGCCGGGGTCGCCGAGCCGCGCCGCCAGATACTGCATCATCGTCTGGAGCCGCTGGGCATCGCTCCCCGGCTGAGGCCGCAGGCCGCCGGACAGATCATACTGGACGACGATTTCCCATGACCCGAACACCTGGCTTGCCAGGAACTCGGTCAGGCTGCAATACGGCGTGGTTTCACCGTCCTGGCGCCGTATCAGGTCGTGTACGTTGCCGTGCAGGATGAACACGCAGGTTGTGCCGGAAAAGTAGGCTTCCGCAAGGGCGCTGGCCCACGCAGGGAACGTCTCCGGTAGTGACATCTGCCGGTTCATGTGTGCCTGCTCGTGTTGCTCAGCGGCCCGGCGACCGTTCACGTTTGGCCCTGGGTTAGCGACGTCGTCGCGGCCGGGCCGAGCTCCTTGGCCGTCTCGGCAACCTTCGCGGTCTCGGGCGTTACCAGTCCTTGTTGAATCTCGAAGTCGCGCAATGCCTGGTCGGCAAGCGCCTTCTCCATGGATTGTTCACGCTCGACATCCACGAGTCCGTCGCTGGAAAGGTCGGCGGCTACTCGTACCTTGGCTCGGTTCAGGCTGATCTTGTCCTGGATAACCTGCTCGATCTGGCCGAAATCCGTCGAGACGTCAAAGTTGAAATCCTTGGCGAGCTTGGCCATTTCGGCCTCGGCCCGACTCATCTTCAGTTCGGCGTCATACGTCTGGATTTTTTCGCGCACCTGTACGAGCTTTCCGCCTGCGTGTTTGATCTTTGTGAGATTGTTGTTGTATGCCTGCTCATGCAGTTTGAGTTGCTCTTGATTCTCGGCGAGTTGCTGCTTGGCCTTCTGTAACTCCAGGGCGAACTTCGCCGCGGTTTCGCGATCCCCAGCCTGCAAGTAAGCTTTGACCTTGGCATCCAGGTTGGCGACATGCTGCTGGTCGTTGCTAACCTGTCGCGTCACGCGCTCAACAAGGCCGCGGTATTGCTCCAACCCCTCGCGTCCCTCCTTGAGCTGAGCGACCGCCGAATCATACTCGTACTGCATCTGCGCGATCGGATCGGCCGTCCAGAACACGTTTGCCAGCTTGTTGAGCTGTGCCTTCAGCGATCGCCAGAGTTTCCCGAGGATCATTGTCGCACCAACCTTTCCGAGATGCGCGACTCCAACCGCCTGCCTAGCTAGCCTTTGGTTTGGCCTTCAAAGCGGTTTCAGCAGCGCTTAGACAACACACCCTAATATTCGCCTGGTTCAGCGTTGTCAATTATGCAGCCGTGAGGATTTTGGAACGGCCCGGATTCCGTGGCACGTTTTGCTTTTCGCGGCGTATTACGCCGAGAGCCTATAGCAGGCCACATGGGTTAGGAGTCCAGATACCTCTGGCCATCTGCCCTTTGAAGGCGGTTCCTGGGAATGGCAACTCTTTGTCAAGCCGAAAGTTATCCGGATTCTGGTCGGCGTGAGCGCGCATATTGAGGATTGTCGATTGTCGATTCCTGGCCTCGGCGATGTGGTAAGGTGGCGATTCGAAGGCGCGATGCTGCCGGGAGGATTGACCTTGGCTTATGCCGCGCCGACAATGAGCTTGTCATTTACCGATCCTAAACTGTTGAGGAGGCAACATGGCGCGGGATTCGTCGAGACCGCCAAAGACAGAGCCGCTGTGCATCAAGCCGTCGAATAGCTTCAGGCACGCGGGGGAGCTTTCCGCCCTGTTCGATAAGTTTGATCCTAGGGCTCCGTCTTTCGACTCACCGCGGGTGGACATTGATCTGCGCGAGTGCGAGTTCGTGCGACCGCCCGCTGCGCTGTGGTGTGCGGTGTATCTGGCGCTGGCGTCGAAGAGGGGTTCCCGCTGCCGGCTGCTCGTCCCGACGCACAACACAGGGGTGTGCGTGTTTTTGAAGTCGCTGGGGCTCTTCGACATTCTGAAGGGCCGCGGCGTCGAGGTTGATGACCGCGACATCGGCGCGCGCAGTGATCCGAAAACAGTTCTGCCCATCACACATTTTGAGACCACTGCGGGTGCGTCGGACATCACCAACAGGGCCTTCGCCAGATTGCAGTCCGCGAACCTCGGGGCCGCGAATCTGACCTCCGTGGTCACGGAGCTGTTCAGCGAACTGGCCTTGAATGCCGCTCAACACAGCGAGTCCCAAGTTGGCGCGTTCGGTTGCGTCCAGTTTTACGAGTTTGAGAGCGGCTCACGGTTCACCTGTACCGTGGCTGACGGCGGGATTGGCGTTTTCGAGAGTCTCCGCAGGAACGAAGCACTCCGGTCGCGAGTGAGCTACGACTGGGATGCTCTCGAACTTGCCGTCCGCGAACGAGTCAGCGGCACAGGCGACCCCCACCGCGGAATTGGATTGTACGGGGTCAGCGAGGACGTTCGCCGGCCTGGACGTTCGCTGTTGCTCCACTCGGGGCTGGGATCGTTGGAGATCACGGAAGACCTGGAGAGTTCGGCAAGGCGAACCCGATTGTTTCCGGGAACTCTGGCGTTTCTTTCAATTCCCACCTAACCATGCGCACTCTTCGAGTCAATGATGTTCTAGAGGACAGGATTCTGGTCAGCCGGGAATCCGCGCGCTTACTTGAAGACCCGCTCAGTGCCATAATGTTGAGCGCCAAAACACCCGGAAATGTTTCTGGCGCATCACCAGTGGTCGTTGACTTCCAAGGCGTCGAAGGTATTGCGCCGTCGTTTCTCGACGAGTTGCTGTTGATTTTCGAGTCCCTACTTGGAGCAGAAATCACTGGCGGCGAGCGGTGTTTGATTGTCGCCAATCCCCCAACCCGACTCTCGCTGAAATTCCAGGCCATCGCACGCGGACATGGTATGTCGGTTCAGGCGCTTGCGGACGGTTCCTGGTCTCTGACAGATGCCGGAAACTCCGGCACGTGATTTCAGATATTCCTCGCTCTGGGAAAATTCACCATCTTCTTCGCGTTAGCCGCAGCGCGGCAGGGTGTGCGGCTCATGCGTATCCGTGACAGTTCCCACGGACCTGTCGCCACCTGGCGACGCCGTCCGAGCCGCAGCCCCGGTCAGTACCCCTCTCCCGGCTCCGATACAATTCTCCCTAACGCCCGCGGTTCTGATATAGTAAGCCCGCGATGAGCAACGAAAACAAAAGAATGGATCGGCCCGACGAATACAAGAAACCCGGTCGGTATGACTTCGCGGCCATTGAAGCGAAATGGCAGCGCTATTGGGAGGAGCGGGGGACGTTTCGGACGCCGAATCCCGGCGAGGCGGGGTTCGATGCGTCGCGGCCCAAGTTCTACGTGCTGGACATGTTCCCGTATCCCAGCGGGGCGGGGCTGCACGTGGGGCATCCGCTTGGGTATTGCGCGACGGATATTATTACGCGATATAAGCGGATGCGTGGGTTTAACGTCCTTCACCCCATGGGGTTCGACGCGTTCGGGCTTCCCGCGGAACAGTACGCCATCGAAACCAACGTCCACCCGGCCGTCACGACCAGGAAAAACATAGAGGGGTATCGGCGGCAGCTCCGCATGTTCGGCTTTTCTTACGATTGGAGCCGCGAGGTCGCGACGTGCGATGCGTCCTACTACAGGTGGACACAATGGATGTTCGCGCGGATGTTCGAGAGCTGGTATGACGATGAGTGCCAGTGTGTGTCACCTGACGGGAAGCCGGTGGGCGGGCGGGCGAGGCCGATCTGCGAGCTGGTAGCGGAGTTGGAGGCGGGGCGATGGGGCGTCGATGCCCGCGGCGGCATCGTGCGAACGATGACGGCGGGTCGCCGGGAGTGGACTCATCTGTCAGCGGCGGATCGGCGGAGCGTCCTCGACCGGCAACGCTTGGCGTACCTCGACGAGATTCCGGTGAATTGGTGTCCGGCGCTGGGGACGGTGTTGGCCAACGAAGAGGTGGACAACGACGGGCGCAGCGAGCGTGGCGGGCATCCGGTGTTTCGCCGCCCGCTCAGGCAGTGGATGCTGCGCATTACCAAGTATGCGGAACGCCTGCTGACCGATCTGGACGAGGTGGACTGGCCGGAACCCATCAAGCTGATGCAGCGGAATTGGGTGGGGAGGAGTACGGGGGCGGAAGTGGTGTTTCCGATGGCCAAATACTGGCGGATCGGAAAGACGCGCTGGGTGCACCGTGAGGGTCCCGATGCACCTGTGGCCGGGATCAACTTCGATGAGCTCGCGGATTCGATCCGCGTGTACACGACCCGGCCGGATACGCTGTTCGGGGCGACGTATATGGTGCTTGCACCGGAGCATCTGCTGGTTGAGTCGATGACGACGCCTGATCAGCAGGTGGCTGTTGAGCGTTACGTGGAGGCCGCGAAGCGCAAAAGTGATCTGGCGCGGACGGCGGAGAGCAAGGAGAAAACCGGCGTATTTACGGGGTCGTATGCGATCAACCCAGTTAACGGCGCGCGAATTCCGATCTGGATCGCGGACTACGTGCTGCTGGGGTA
>Ga0209777_10007417_pt1 | contig 12184 bp, 12 predicted proteins | sample FrelakmetHBP12HB_FD_187147 | JGI IMG/M metagenome (GOLD analysis project Ga0209777, IMG submission 187147) | Freshwater lake sediment microbial communities from the University of Notre Dame, USA, for methane emissions studies -HBP12 HB (SPAdes)... | ecosystem: Environmental > Aquatic >... | reverse complement strand
CGATTTTCTTGGCATAGGTTACATCCAGGGCGTGTTCGGCATCAATAAATGCTGCAATTCCGTTTTGCTTTTGCGCTTCCGCGACAATATGCAGCGCCAGTGTGGTCTTGCCGCCGGATTCCGGCCCATAGATTTCAATAACTCTGCCGCGTGGAACGCCAAAAGTCCCCAGCGCTATATCGAGACTGAGTGATCCGGTAGAAATGGCCGGAACATCGGCCACCCGCTCCGAGCCACCCAGTTTCATAATCGATCCCTTGCCAAACTGCCTTTCTATCTGAGTGATCGCCAAATCAACAGCCTTTGATCTATCTACATCTGCGCACATAATATGTTGACCTCCCTTAATTTTATTATTTGTAAAATTTTATTAATGTTCCCTGCTCTTGTTAATCCTCAGCCGGAAAAATAAAACTTTTCCAGCTTTGTGTAAACAGCCCCCTGCTTTGTCAGTTTACTTTGAAATAAAATTATTTCCGAGCAGTTAAATTTACCAACGACAAAATCGCTATACTTATGTAGAGCATCGCTGATTCCCATTATCTCCTGCGGGATTTTAATCCGGCCTAAAGTCAAATGCGCGTGGAATGGCCGGTTTTCACGCGGAAAACCAATTCCCTCAAAATCTCTTTCTGCCTGTGTTTGCAGCGCGGCTAATTTCTCTATATCACCTGTCGTTCCCAGCCAGAGAACACGCGGCCTTCGGGCATCGGGGAAAACCCCTATCTTCTCTATATTTAAAGATAGAGTCGGCACTAAAGCTACTTGTTTTTTCATTATAGCACAAATATTTTTTACAGCGTCTTGATCAATGTTGCCGAAAAATTTTAATGTAATGTGATTGCCTTGAGATCTCGTCCAGCTAATTTTCCCCTTTATCTCTTTTTTCAATTTTTCCTGCAGGCGGGATACTGACTGCAAAATATCTTCCGATGGTTCAACGGCTAAAAATGCCCGTATGTTCTTTTGTGTGTCCACTTGCTATTGACCTTTTCCCTGCAAAAAATCCTTGATCATCATCAATGCCGCCTCGGAAAAAACATGTTTGTTTCTTTTGCGATCCCATCTAAAAACATGGTGAGCGCATATCGTTCGAGCAGAATCACTTAAAGCCAGATAAATAGTGCCCACGGGCTTATCCGGACTTCCGCCGGTTGGACCGGCAATGCCTGTAGAGGAAAGACCTAAATCAGTGCCGGCAATTTTACGGACTCCCTCCGCCATCAAACGCGCCGTTTCTTCACTTACCGCTCCATATTTTTCAATCATTTTTACGGGAATACCAAGCAAATTCACCTTCGCGATATTGCTGTAAGCGATCACTGAGCGCTCTAAAAAGGCCGAGCTACCGGCAACATCGGTCAAGCGATTAGATATTAGGCCGCCGGTGCACGATTCCGCCACGGCCAAGGTCATCTTCTTCTCTATCAGCAGAGCGGCGACAATCTCTTCGAGAGTTTCCTCGCCGTAATGAAAAATGTATTTTTTAAGCCGTTTAGTTATCTCATCTTGCGCCGTCTTTAATTTATCCTGGGCTTCTTTTAAAGTTTCCCGGCGCGATATCAACACAAGATGATTTTCCGGGAAAACAGGATAAAAACCAATGCTCACACCCAAAGAATTAAAATCGATATCTTTCAGAGCGTCGTCAACAGCCGCTTCGGAAAGCCCGAAAGTTTTGATGGTTTGTTTGGCGGAATATTGTTCATTTTGCGGGAAATACCTGCGCAAAACGGGAATAACTCCCTCCGGCAACATCCTTTTCGTTTCGGCGGGAACTCCGGGAATGACAAAAATAATTTTTTCTTGCCGCCGCAGAGCAAAACCGGCGGCTGTTCCCATGGGATTGGCAATAATTTCTGCACCCAGTGGAAACATAGCCTGCTTGGCGTTATTTTCTACCCAACGCAAATTGTATTTGGCAAACCTGTCTTTGATGCCCTTCAAAACAGTTTCATCAGTATATAAAGGTAGGCCGAAACCCCGAGCGATAGCCTCAGTTGTTATATCATCGGCAGTCGGTCCCAAACCTCCCGTGCAAATTACGGCATCCGTCAACTCCAACAAATAATTCAAACGGCTCTTAATGGATTCAAAATCATCACCCACCGACATTATAGCTTCCACATGCCAGCCCTGCTGATTTACTTCCCGCGCAATAAACGAAGAATTGGTATCGACAGTGCGGCCGTTCATCAATTCATTGCCTATGGTTAAGATGCTTATTTTCATATCACTCCAAAAAATACCAGCAACAACATCAATACGCCCGCATAAATTCCGGCGGCAACATCATCCAGCACAATGCCCAAACCGCCGGATATTTTCTGCAGATCACGAAGGGGAAAAGGCTTTAAAATATCAAAAATCCGAAACAGAACAAAACCAACCAAGAGGTGCAAGCCGGTTATTGCTACTGGCAGCATGGCCACTTGAAAACCGGCAATTTCATCAATCACAATGCGTTGGTCATCTTTTTTCCGGTAAATTTGTTCTGCGCGTTCGGCGATATAAATAGCCAAAACCAATAAAAAGATAACAATTAAAAAGCGCAGTAACCAGTGCAGAGGAGAAAAAATAAGGCAAATCAACACGCCGACTAATGTGCCGGCAGTCCCGGGAGCAACGGGTGCCAATCCGGCGCCAAAACCTGTTGCCAATAATTTTATCAGTTTTTCGTTCATAACCGCCCCATTGACTTCTATGAACTAAAATACCTCTTATTTTCAACTAGTTAAGTTTGCGCAGGCTATATTCTTTTTAGATTTGTGTCAATTATTTTTACGACCTTCCGCCCCAAATCCCTTTTTACATTACCCTTCACTAAAATTCTTCCCGCGAAACTTATTTTATTCTTTTGCCGCTAAAAAATCTTGACAATAGAACAATCGTTCTATATCATACCTTCCATGAAAGTCAAGCGAACTTTACCGGATGTGGAGAAAAAATTTTCCGCCTTTTTCCGCGAAAACCGACGCATGCCGACATACTCGGAAGCGGCTGAAATTATTGGCGTGCATTCCAAAAGTGTCGTCCACTTCTGGGTAAAAAAAATGATGGCTTCCGGGCTTTTGCAAAAAGATGCCAAAGGCTTTTTATCGCCGGCGCGTTTATCGCTGGGCTTGCCTCTGGCTGGAGAAGTTTGCGCCGGTTTTCCCTCTCCGGCGGAAGAAGAATTGCGTGACGTCATTTCCTTTGACGAATATCTGGTGGCGCATCCGGAAAAATCATTCCTGCTTTCCGTCAGTGGTGATTCCATGATCGGCGAAGGAATAATGGAAAAAGATTTAGTCATTGTAGAAAGAGGCCGGGAGCCGAAGAACGGGGATATAATTCTGGCCGAAGTGGACGGCAATTGGACGATGAAGTATTTCCGCAAGAAAGGCAAAACGGTATCGCTAGAAGCGGCTAATCCCAAATACCCCCCGATTATCCCGCAGGCGGAGTTGCGTATCGCCGGCGTCATTACGGCTGTGGTTCGGAAGTACCACAAATAATTAGTCCGGCGGCGCGTATCTGTAAAACATATTGACACAAGGCGGCGACAGTGCTTTCATCGCTTCAATTCTTCTATTGTTTTCAGATCCGGTTTTACATGCATAAAAATGTTTGGGGAACTTGGAGATGATGCACAATTCGGAAAACCAGCCATCTTTGACCCACCATTCATTTGCCAAAAACGTCTTATACAGAAAGAAATGGTCTGCGTTTGTGGTCTTATACAGATTGTATAATCATTGTTATGTGTAAATGAGGGTAACGTACTAATGAGTGAAAAAATCAATAAGCCAGTAGCAGTTTGCACCGTTTGTCATGCTTATAACAGAAATGTCACAGCCATAAACGAGCGATGCGGAAATCGATACAACGGTAAAAGATGCAAAGGCGTATGGGGTAGCGCATTGTCTGAGACAGACTGGGAAGAATGTCCATCATGCAATGCCACAGGCAGAGAACTTCAAGGTCGATGCAATCAGTGTGATGGATTTGGGTGGATATATTGCCGAAAGTAAATCACATAACAAGCCAATCCGGTCGATCGTTTACTCCGGCTGATTTTTTCGTTATGGCAGTAAACGGAGGAAATCATCGTGGGCAAGCCTGGCAGGAATGATCCTTGCGTATGTGGCAGTGGTAAAAAGTACAAGCGATGTTGCATGGACAAAAAGCCACGTGAGCAATCCGTAATGATTGGGTCTTCTGAGCCCCTTCGCGGCGTCCACTATGACAAAGAAAAAATGGAGTTTACCGGAATAACCCATGACAATCGTTTGCTCAAACCTGACGTGACTTATTCGCAAACGCATTACGAAAGTGAGTCTGGAAAAGAAAGGATCATCACGCGCATTCATGACAAGGTCGTTGTCGGCGAACCTGATATCCTCAGGCACCTGTTTTCCACTTTTGATCTTATAGTAGCTATGGATACAAACACAAAGGAAATAAGGGGAGAGAAAATATCGGCTTGTGGCATCGTTCACTGCATTTTGCAGCGGTTTACTGACGCAGAGGGTGAAGGCTATTATGCGAGCTTTCCTTGGCAGAACACTCTCTTGTTTAGAAATCCCTTAAGCAATTTGCCCCCTGAAAAATTTGCCTGGATTACTGAAATACGAAGAATCAAGAATACGACACCTCACATGGAATCAAGCAGATTTGCTTTAGTGACCGATCACGACATGGACAACCATAATCTGCTAAATGCCAAGAAGTCGCCCATCTTCGCGGATATCTACTTACCAGATAATTTCACCTTGCTGTATGGCAGAGGTGACGGTTCTAGCGAAAGCATTCTGAATAAGCTTGTGAAGCATTGTGATAAGGAGGCGTCAATCGTTCTGGACGCGATTTCAGATTCGGGGTACTACAAAAACGGCGAATCTAGGTACTCCATAGACCAAATCCCTGTAGCCGTTCTGTAGAGAGTAAGATTTTGATATGTCAATAAAGACGGCCATAACCCGTCGCTCCACCCGATCGCGCACCCGTGGCGCGCTCCGGGTGACCTTTTCGTTAGGCGAAAGGGGATATATAAAGAGGTATTTGCATGAATAAGTTGAAAATTAGTAAAGCTTTTACATTGATAGAGTCGGGGCCTGTCGTCCTTATCACAACAAATGATGGAAAGAAAAATAACATCATGACGATCTCGTGGACAATGGTTTTGGATTTCACGCCAGTATTTGCCATAACCACCGGAGAGTGGAATTATTCCTTTGCTGCCCTTCGGAAAACAAAGGAGTGTGTTATTTCAATTCCCACAGTTGACATGCTTGATAAAGTAGTTGGAATAGGAACTTGCTCCGGTATCGAAACGGACAAATTTTCCAAATTCAAGCTGACACCTGTGGAAGGTAAAAAAGTCAAAGCGCCATTGATAAAAGAATGCCTAGCTAATATCGAGTGTAAGGTCATCGACATAGTCAAAAAACACAATATTGTCGTCCTGGAGGCCGTTGCAGCATACTTTGACTCCTTACGCAAAGAGAAACGAACTATTCACGCAGTTGGTGATGGCACATTTATCATAGATGGGCGCAAGCTAAACCGAAAAAAAATAATGGTATCCAAAATTCCAAATGTTCTCTAACCATAAACTACATGGAACGGCTTACGGTGTCGCTGAATCTTATTCGTCAGGATTGCGCTGCCTGCACAGTACGCCTAACAAGTCACTCAGGCGGACCGCGCTACGCGCGGCCGCTTAACTCCGATGTTAGGAGAGATAGGCATAGACGTCAAATAAACAAGGAGGAAAAAATGAAAAAGTTAACTTGGAGCATAGGTATGATGGCAGTTCTTGTTTTCGGTTTGATAATCCCCTCAACGTTTGCAGGAAGCTCGAAGAATGAAGGCTATTCGCCGGAAATGAAGGCGAAGATTGAAGAGACGAAAAAGGAACTGAAAAAATTTACCGATGAGAAAGCGATGACCGACAAGAATCTGAAGACCTTTGATGAACTGGATTTCGTGGTCTTCAGTAATCAGGAATGGACCCGGCTGCATGAAAGCCATTCAAAAGACGTCAAGGTTAACTGGCCCGACGGGCATCATACGAACGGCATCAACAAGCACATTGAGGATCTCAAGGCGATGTTCGTGTATTCGCCCGATACGAACATAAAAGTTCACCCGGTAAAAATCGGATCAGGGGAATGGACCTCCGTAATAGGAGTGATGACCGGGACATTCACCAAGCCCATGCCGATCGGTGATGGTAAATTCATTCAACCAACCGGCAAGAAGTTTTCCATTAATATGTGCACTGTGGGACATTGGAAAAACGGCGTTATGATCGAAGAATGGCTGTTCTGGGATAATTTGACATACATGAAGCAACTTGGGATAGCAAAATAGTAGGGGGGGCAACAGCGCCAGCCTTTGACAGCGTACAGAGTTATCAACATAGACTATTGCCCAACAAGCCCACGCACGCGACGGTGTACTCGCCGCGCGTGATGGGCTCTGTTAGCGGCTCTGGGTGAAAAAACACCCCGCCATCAAGAAGAGATTGAGTAAAATTCATAGGAGGCGACATATGGGATCGTTCCCAACAAGATTGACCAGTTTAATTATAGCGCTGGTGCTCGGATACTTTATATTGGGTTGGGTTCAGTCGGCATGGATGAACTACTGGCTGCTGGCCGACAGCTACCGCGGTTTTGCCACTGTCATAAAGGAAAATTGGAGCGGGCACCACAGGGTAGTTTACCGATACGTGGTGAACCAGAAAGAGTATACCGGCCTCAGTTATAGAAACAGAGAAGATCCACGATACAGCAATGTCCAACCGGGTGATGAGTCGATTGTGTATTTCTCGGTTTCTCATCCGTGGCTATCACAGTTAAACAAGCCCTATGCCGTTCTGGAGGGATGGCCTATTTTACTCATTGTGTTGCCTTTGGAATTTTTTGCTGTAATGACATTCATAAAGCCCCGCAGTAAGTGGGCATTTAATTTCAGTGGTAGAAAAGGAAACCGCACCGCCTAACAAGCTGCTCCGGCGGACGCCCACAGAACGGCCGCCGCTGAGCTCAATTTGTTGGGGCTGATGCCGTCAAAGACCATCTGTAATTGAAATTTACCTTAGTTTTTTAACTATTTGCTTTACATTTTTAAAATGTTTTATGATTCAACAACTCTTCACTCTTCATTCCTGGCCGCGCGCTATCGTCCACGTCGACGGCGACGCTTTTTTTACTTCCTGCGAAGAGGTGATTCATCCGGAACTCAAAGGCAAACCGCTTATCACCGGCGGCGAACGGGGTATTGTGGCCTGCGCCAGTTATGCAGCCAAAAAAATGGGTATTAAGCGCGCCGTGCCGCTCAATGAAGCACGCAAAATTTGCCCGGGGCTGATCATCCTGCCTTCCGATTATGAGACTTACAGTCTGTTTTCACGGCGGATGTTCAACATCATGCGCCGCTTCACGCCTGATGTGGAAGAATGCTCGGTTGACGAGGCTTTCGCCGATATCACCGGCATGCGCCGCGCTCTGCACTCCTCTTATGAAGAAATCGCACTCCTGATGAAGAAGGAAATTGAAAGAGACCTCGGCATCACCGTTTCTGTGGGCGTAAGCATTACCAAGGTGCTCGCCAAGGTTGCCTCCAAACATCAGAAGCCGTCGGGACTGACTATCATCAGGGGCAGAGAGATTCCCGCCTATCTCCATGATCTGCCGGTGGAAAAAATCTGGGGGATCGGCCCCGCTACCACCAACTATCTGGCCAAGATGGGTATCCGTACGGCGCTCGCTTTCGCCCAAATCCCCGAAAGCACTGTCCGGAAAAGATTCACTAAACCGGGAGTGGAAATCTGGCAGGAACTGCGCGGCGAATCTGTTTATGCGGTGACTACCGAAGAAAAAAGTTCCTACGCGTCCATCAGCAAAACCAAAACATTTGCTCCGGCAACGTCGGATGCCGAATACCTTTTCGCGCAACTGATGCGCAACATGGAATCGGCCTGTATCAAAGCACGGCGCTATGCTTTGGCGCCGCAAAAAATTGTGGTGTTTCTGAAGAAGAATGACTTCGATACAACCGACAGCGAAGCAGTTCTTTCCCATCCCTGCGCCTGTCCGCTGGAGTTTGCCGGCGTGATCCGCGAGCTTTTTTCGGACTGCTATAACCCGCAGGAACTTTACCGCGCTACCGGCGCTATCCTGCTTGATCTCGCGCCGGACAACAACACCCAATATACTCTTTTTGATAACCCCGTGCAGGCCGAAAAGATCAAGGATGTTTACGCCGTTGCCGACGAGTTGGGAAAAAAGTTCGGCAAACACACCCTGCATCTGGGAAGCTCTCATCTGATTGAAAAACTCGGTAAAGGCCGTCGGGGCTCACCCACCGCAAGGGAACAAACGCAGTTTACAGGCGAGACGAAGCGCCGCCATTTAGGTTTGCCGCTTATCCATGTAAAAATTAAGTGAAAATAACCAGGTGACCAATCTAAGTAAACATTTGATTAAACTCACTGGCTATTCGGTAATATTTTATATTGCGCTTTTTCATTGACATAGAAGAACATTCTTTTTATACTTCTTAGGAATAAAAATAAATTCATATTAAAAAAAACGAGGTGAAAGAAATGATTAATTTCTCTTTAACCGCAGAAAACGGAACTAAATCCTACCGTAAGGCAATTAGCGCTTTTTCTCTTTTAGTTTTGCTTCCTCTTCTATTAAGCCTTATCAATATAACTTTTGCCGAAAACTGGAAAATACATTTCTTTCCGGCGGCGATTATTTTAGCGGCAATTGTTTTCGGCGCTACCGGCGGTATTATCGCCGGAATCTCCGGTTCTCTTTATTCCGCCCTGTTTTTGGGCAATCCTTACATTCTTGTGGGCAACGCGCTTTTTGGTCTGCTCCTTGCCGTGTTTTATAAAAAGAGCAATAAAATTGTCCCCTCTGTTTTGCTTGCTTATCTGTGTGAACTGCCGTGGCTGATTCTGACTGACTATTATCGCGTTCGCTTGCCCCTAATTTTCATTGCCCAGCTGGTAGTGGTATTATTTTTGGCCAATGTTCTCTGGGCGGTGCTCATCAATATGGGTCTGAAACAAATACGAAAGCTATTTTAAAATTTGGTATGGTTTAATCACATTATATGTCTCCGGAGAGGCTGATATGACAGAAGTGCAAAAAACCGATCGCCGGGAATTTTTAAAGAAGGGATTATCGCTCGGGCTTGTTGCGGGCGGCGCAGTCATCCTCGGTAAAACAGATTTTCTCTCAGCCAAAGAAACGGTTACAGCCATGCCTGATCTTGTCGCCGTTAAAAATGGCGAACCGGATGCGCTGTTCAAAAAAGCCATCGAATTGATGGGCGGCATGAGGCAATTTGTTAAAAAAGGACAAACTGTTGTCGTTAAACCAAATATCGGTTTTCCCCGTAAGCCCGAAATCGGCGCCACTACCAATCCTCTGCTGGTAAAAACAATAATCGAGCATTGTTATAAGGCCGGCGCAAAGAAAGTCTATGTCTTCGACAATGTCGTCTCGCCGACTTCGAGCAATGCCCGAAACTGCTACAAAATCAGTGGCATCGAAGATGCCGCTAACGCCGCCGGAGGAATAGTCGCTCCCGCCGATGATTTCGGCTACAAAGAAGTAAAAATCCCCGCTGCCAGGATATTAACGAAAACGGATATTCACGAATTGATTCTCAATTCGGACGTATTTATAAACGTGCCGGTATTAAAACATCACCGTTCCGCGCACCTTTCCATAGCCATGAAGAATTTGATGGGTATTGTGAACAATCGTAAGGAATATCATCTGAGGGGTTTGGATCAGTGTATCGCCGATTTTTGCTTATACCGCAAGCCGGATCTCAATATTGTAGATGCTTATAGAGTTTTAATGAGTCACGGTCCTTCCGGTCCGAGCGACGAATCTTCGCTTCAAGTAGAATTGAAAAAAACCCTGCTTTTGTCCAGAGATATCGTAGCGGTCGATGCGGCGGCAACAAAAATTTTCGGCAAGGATCCGGAAGACATAGAATATATAAAGTTTGGACACGAGCAAAAAATCGGTAATATGAACTTAAAAGAGCTAAAAATTGTCACTTATGCAATGTAGGGTGCTCATTCATTGAATCTGGTTAAAATCCGCATTGCAATTTCTCTTCTTGTATTTACCTTGTTTTTGCTCCTGTTTCTGGGAGGAGGAAAAATATCCGTTTTCCTCTCACCGATCTTGCTTCCCCTGCAATTCGTTCCCGCGCTAATGAGAATTTTGACCCAGCCCGAAATCTTATTTATTATTAGTCTCACTACCATTCTAATTATAAGCCTGATTTTCGGTCGGGTTTATTGCTCTTTTCTTTGTCCGCTGGGAATGCTTCAGGATATTATCAGCGCTTTATCTCGCAAAAGCGGCCTCCTTCGCCCATATACTTTTCGGAAGCCTCATAACTTACTGCGTTATTCCATTCTTGGTTTGACGATTGCCACCCTCGGAATCGGTTTCCTGTCGCTCGTTAATCTTCTTGATCCCTACAGTATAACGGGAAGAATTATTACTGAACTGGGTCAGCCCCTGCTGACCTGGATATACAACGCCAGCGCAAACCTGCTTAAATATCTAAATGTTTATCTCTTCCCTAAAGAGACGCCCTATTTACCGCTTTGGGCATTGTCAGTGGCATTCTGTTTTCTTATCTTGATTCTAATAATGTCTCACCGAACCGGCCGCCTTTATTGCAACACTCTTTGTCCTGTGGGGAGTTTTTTGGGGTTGCTCTCGCGGATCTCGATTTTCCAGTTGTCAATTGACCAAAACAAATGCCGTGAATGTGTTCGGTGCGAAATAGTCTGCAAGGCCGGATGTATAGACCCGCAAAAGAAAAACATTGATCAGAGCAGATGCGTTAACTGTTTCAACTGTCTCGAGGCTTGTCCGCAGTCGCTAATCATCTACAGCCCTTCTTTCAACAAGATCAAGAATGACGAATGGTCGCCAGCGCGTAGGGGATTTCTCATTGCAGCCTTTGCGGCATCCGGTTCATTTTTTTTAGCGTTTAACTCCGGCACTGCCGGACTTCGTAAAATCGCGCACGCTAACGATCGGCTTCCTATCACTCCGCCGGGTTCTGTTAGTTTCGCTCATTTTACTTGCGCCTGCATTGCTTGTAATCTTTGCGTTAGCGCCTGTCCAACCAATGTTATAACACCGTCATTTTTAGAATACGGAATCACTGGATTGATGCAACCATTGATGAACTATCAGAAAAGTTTTTGCGACTATGAATGCAATATTTGCGGCAAGGTTTGTCCAACAGGAGCTATACTTCCCCTTCCCCTCGAAGAAAAAAAATTGACCCAAATCGGAGAGGTTAAACTGATAAAAGAAAAATGCATTGTTTATGTAGATAAACAGAATTGCGGCGCCTGTGGAGAAGTTTGCCCGACGCATACCATCAATTTTACCAATAAAAGCAATGTTCTCTATCCGGAGACAGATACCCGATATTGTATCGGCTGCGGCGCCTGCGAAAAAGCATGTCCGACTTCGCCTAAATCAATTGTTGTCCGGTCCAACTCGATACACAAGAAAGCTGTCCAATACATCGCCGCGGCAAAACTGCCTCAACCGAAGAAAGAAACTAGCAATGATTTCCCTTTTTAAATAATTGTCAAAATATGATTTTTTATGCTCTTTACGAAAATAGGAATGAAAATATTTTATTATTAATCAAGTAATTATAATCTTTTTCTTATTGACACTATCCCTACTATTTCTATATAGAGTTCAATCGCTTTTTTGCACAGTCCTAATTATGGATATAATTATTAATTTTATAGATTTTTTTATTCATCTGGACAAGTATCTACCTATTATCATTGATAGCTTTGGCATCTGGGCTTATATTATCATATTTCTTGTTATTTTTTGCGAAACAGGCCTTGTAGTTACGCCCATTTTACCCGGTGATTCTCTTCTTTTCGCCTTAGGAACTTTTGCCGCGCTCGGATCTTTGAATATTGAAGTATTGTTGATTTCCCTTTGCGTCGCTGCCATTGCCGGAGACACGGTCAACTATTCTGTTGGCCATTTTATCGGGCCGAAAGTTTTTCATTACGAAGACAGCCGTTTTTTCAAAAAAGAATATCTTCAGAAAACGCATGAATTTTATGAGAAGCATGGCGGAAAAACAATCATCATCGCCCAAT
>Ga0209777_10007416_pt1 | contig 12184 bp, 15 predicted proteins | sample FrelakmetHBP12HB_FD_187147 | JGI IMG/M metagenome (GOLD analysis project Ga0209777, IMG submission 187147) | Freshwater lake sediment microbial communities from the University of Notre Dame, USA, for methane emissions studies -HBP12 HB (SPAdes)... | ecosystem: Environmental > Aquatic >... | reverse complement strand
TGGTTCGCAATCGGACGTTAAACAAAAACATGTTGAGGCGTCTTCGGGTGAAGAGTCTGTGAAACATGAAGCTCCCGCCTTTAGGCGGGAGTAGATTCACTTTTAGATATTAATTCAAAAATCTCTTCATTAAGATCTTTTAATAAAATAAAACATTGTCTAGAACAAAAATGAAAATTTTGCTCAATATAACTTAAAGCACAAGTTTCAAAAATTTTTTCATTTCCACAACTATCACATTTAATAGTAACTTTATTCCTAAATTTTTTTATAGGTTTTCCATTTTTTATTGCTGGAATTTTCTCGTGTCTAATTAATGTCATAATTTTTATCAATAAAAAAATAACCTAAATATTAGGTTTTAAATCTAGATATTTAGGTTATTTTACTTAATCTACTACTTTTTCAAAGTTGAATTACTTTTCTTCATATGAAGGAAAATCTTCATCATCATCATCATCTTCGGCTAAACTTACCGTAGCAACTGATTGATTTTTAACTTGTTTTTTAACAACTTGATTAGTAGCTTTAGAAGCAGTTGAAAATGAAGTCGCAGGAGCTGGAGTTAATGCAGTTTCATCCCCATTAATCCTATCAATTCTTTTCTGAACCATATCAGGAGTTGGTGGGTTAGTTCTACGTTTTAAATCTTCCAAATCCACATTATCCCTGATCAATTGGTCAGATGCTGAAAGAGGCTCTTTCGGAAGAGGTTGTACGGAATAGTAGCCCACTGCGCCGCCGAAAGGGTCTACCGACAAATTTATGTCGTATTTTAGTGGATCTCCCCAACGTTGAACATTCTTAGCTAACTTTCTAATTTGTTGAAATACAGCAAAAGAAATATCTAATATCTTGAAAGAGTTTGTCTTTCTACTAATTACGCCTAAAAGCCATCGCGGCTTTGCTTTATCACCCATTTCGCATAAGGGACACGAGCCATTAGCCATGCTGCAATAAACTTTTTGACCATAGTTATTAGAGTTAGTATCCCCTTCCTTCTTATATCTATGGCACAGATACTGATATGGCTGTGTAACTAGACGGAGTTCATTATCACCTTTATCTAATCGTAACCACAGATCTTTATTATTTTTCTTTTCTGATCCCCCAAACACATCTTCATCCCAAGAAATTTCACCAAATGTACTCATTTTTTTTCTCCTATATATTTTTTTAATTGTACAATATGTACATCATTTTATATTTTTTTTTAAATTATTTTGACAGGTGAATTTTAAAATTAACAAGCTGTTAACTTAACGAAACGGGTTCTAGTTCTATCAGAAGTTCTGCCAAACTTCACAGAAATTCTACGACATCGCAATCTATTAACAATTTTATTCATAACTACTCGTAAAGCACTTGGAGACCCAGGAAGATACCTTGCATTTATCTTACTTACATTAGTAAGCAATCTCTTACGCAAGGCTGTCATTGTTCCAATCCAATTTGGATGCTTATCAAGAAAATCTAAAACTGCCACTAAAACCAAATCTTCTTTTGTTACCATTTTGTCTTTCATCATTTTTTCCCTTTTTTTAAAATATTTTGTTTACTTCGTTATTTTGCTTTAAAAATTAAGCTTCTTATATAATTAATTTTATGCAACGGGAACATTACTTCAATTATAATATCTTTTTTTATAGAAGTCAATATGACTTGATAATTATTTATTATTTCCTCCTCTGACATTTCCGAAAAAAATCCTTTTACTTGTACAAATCCATTTGGCAAAACAGGGCGATCAACCGCAATAAATCTTTTAAGAGATTTTTTTCCATCTAAATTTTCTAATAATATTAAATAAGTAGGTTTAATAGAAATAGGAGTTCCAGATATAAAACCTGATGCTGTATTAATTACAATATCACTTGACATTTGGTTTTCTTCCCCTCTTAACTACATCTTCAGTAACTTCTATAGTTTCTGATTGTTCAGAATTTTCTATATTTTCTTGTTCAAGATTATCTACAGACAAAACAGGCAAAATACTCAATTTATTTTGTTGTTCTTTTCTTTTATTTTCTAGCTTTAATTCTCTAGCCACTAATATTTCGGCTAAAATTTGATCAGTTAAAACTTTATTTTCTTTTAAAGCTTCGCAATATTTATTAAAACCAATCCATTTATTTTCTTTGTATTCATGTGCTACAGTAGATGTTTTTTTAACAACATTATAAGTTAAAGCAAGCTCAGCTACTTCTTCATGCTTATCTACTACACCAATTCCAAAATTAACTTTAAATTCACACTTTCTGGGCCAAGGACCAAATTTTGACTTTTCTATAGTAGCCCTAATAGGGTGCCCTATTTTATTTTCTTTTTCATCAAGAATAACAGAATCTTTTCTTTGAACAGCTTCAAAATATACATTGGCACTTAGAAAGTGAGAATAAGTATTCCCGCCAGAAAAAGTATGGTCTGCTCCATATGGATCCATATTATCTTTTTTATGGTTTATTATAATAAATGGGACTTTAGCTTTCTTAAGATCAAGAGTTAATTTTCTAAATGTGTTTGTCAAAAATCTTGATAACAATGAAATATTAGCTTTACCAACAGCAGAAGTATCTTCACCAGGAGGGATAATAGCTCCTAATGAATCTAGAATAATAAGATTAATATTTATTTCTTTATTAATAATATTATCTATAAGACCTAACTTTGATTTACCTTTTAAGATATGAGTTTTACCATCTTCTTTTGGAACGCCTAAGATCATTTCAAAACATTTTCTACCATTAACAGCCATATCGCCGTCTATAAGAATAATTTTTGAAGTATCAGCGCCTAATATTTCAGCCCAAGATGGATCAAATGTTCCTTCTGCATCTATAAATACTTGTAAAGCGGTAGGATCTTCTTTTTGAGCTTCAGATATAGCGATAATAGACATTAAAGTTTTACCAGATCCACTAACACCATAATATTGTATAAGCCTACCTTTTGGTAAACCTCCGGCTGATAAAGCTTCATCTAAAATATAAGAACCTGTTGAAATAGCAGGAGTTTTTTCTCCTAACGTTTCATGTGCCATCCTATAATCAAGTTGTTCTTCTGAATCTGCATAACTTTTAAAAAAAGCTTGTACTTTATTCATTTTTAGCCTAAAATTAGTATATATTGGATCAAGAAAATACTATTTTAAATAGTAACAGTTTGTTTTTAATAACTTGTTGGAATTGTTTTGCGCATACCTACTGCAATTTCTTTCCAATGATGATGACTTTTAATTAAAATATCATATTTTTTTTCTAAAACCATTTTAGAAGCTTTAGCTTTTGCTAATTTTATTTGTATTTCTTCAACTTCTGGAGCAGATTCACCATACCATTTTTTCATTTCAATAGTTGTTCTTGAACCATCTGGATCTTTATAATTTAATGCTGCTCTATTTTTTTTAGAATTTACTTGAGCTTCTAGATATCCGATAGTCTTAACAATTCTTCCTAGGTATTCAGAAATTATATCAGCGCCTCTAAGAGCCTGTTGTTGAAGAGATTCGGCATGAGACAGGTCTATTGCTTCAGTTTGTCGGAGACCTTCTAGAACTTCCTGAATTTCAGTTAAATCAAATTCAGAGAAATTTTCTTCTAAATCATTTCCTATGATATTACCTAAACTTACCATTTTTTTCTCTTATATCTGCTTTATTTTTTCTTTAAATTGATTACAAATATCATCAACTTGTGCATGAATTAAACGCATATGTTGTTGCTGAAACAACGTAATTACGAAAAGAAAAACTTCAAGTGAAGTTCGTTGATTTGATGGCGGTTTTATAGAAATAATTATGCCATTTTCATTTGTTTCAAATAGATCAATAAATAGATCTTCACCTCTATTTGGAGGATTTGTATAAGATTTAACAATTTTATTATATAATTCCCATTCTTCAGGAGATATATCTATTTTTTTGTTATCTATAATACCGATCATATTTTACCTAATTATAATATAGAATATATATTATATTTTTTTTATAATTATAATATAGAATATATATTACATTTTTTTTTATCTGCGCCAATAATATTTTGACCAAACAGTTTAGCATAATAAGGACTTTTGCATGCTACTTTTTGACAATATTCTATATTTGCATTTTTTATATCTTTAGCAAACCAATAAGCATAACAACTCTCTTTACAAGCCGCTTTTTGACATTTTTCTATATCTGCGCCTTTTATACTTATGGCAAATTCATAAGCGGAATAAGAATCTTTACAAGCTGCTTCTTGACAATATTCTACATCTGCTGCTTTTATATTTTTAGCAAATTTAAAAGCATATATAGGTTCCTTACATGCTGCCTCTTGGCATTTTTTTATATCTGCTCCTTTTATATCTTGAGCAAATTTAAAAGCGCACATAGAGTCTTTACAAGCTGCTTTTTGACATTTCTCTATATTTGCTGTATCTATATCTCTAGCAAAATAATATGCATAAAGAGGGCTTTTACAAACAATATTTTGATACCATTTAATATCAATTTCTGGATTATCTAAAACAACCCAATATGCTTGTTGTGGTGTCATTTTTAAGAAGATCTAGAAAAACTACCTTTTGATAAGTTGAAATTATTTTGAGATATTTTAACTTTATCATACATATTTTGTAATTTAATTAAATCTGAAGCATTAGATGTGCTATTTTTATTTTTAGCATTATTAGCCATAGCTAAAACTGCTGCAGGAATATCATCTTCATTATCTGAAGTATCTAATGATGAACATATTGCTTGACCATTATTTAACATATCCTTCAGATCCTGAACAGCTTCAGGATCTTCAACATTCATCATTTCATTATCAATAGGTGAGTACGTAGAAGATCCACCTATATTTTTAATATGTTGAGCGAGCTTTTTAAGATGTTCAGTTTTTTCTTTAACACTTGAAAACCCATCACTTGATTTAACTGCTTCAGCTCTCTTAAAAAATTCATTTGCCTTTTCTTCATTTTTGGTAATATCTTCTTCATCAGATTCTTTATCTTTTACTATTTTATCTTTCTTTATAAATTTTAAAGAATCTTTTGGCACATAATTTATTAGATTAGGAGAATCAGTTTTAATATAATTAAAGTTAGATAACATCCAATCATTAAGTTGATCTTGATATTCTTGTAAGATTTCTAAATTATCACGTAAAGAACATAAATAATTCTTTAAATTTTCATCCATAATTGTTTTGCCACAAAATGGACAAATGTTAGTTTCAATCGCATGCTTCCATTGAGAATTTACTTCTGAATCACAAGACATACATTTCATGCGCGACCTCTTTAAATTAATTCAAATTATACTATATCAGTGAATCTTCGGAGTTTTCATCTAATAAGCCTTCATTATAAAGATTATTTTCAATTTCTTCAATCAAAGATGTTTCTTCAGAAGAAGAACATTTTAAATTAACTTTTTTAGCTTTTAAATCAATAGGTACTGAAGGGGTTATACAAATATTGTATAAATTATCTAATATTACACAATTTTCTTCCTCATAATAATTTGTACTACCAGAAAAAGCAATAGCTAATCCTTCATCAATTACTGCTTTACTATTTATCTTTTTAACTCTATCTTTAAACTGCAACCATCTATCAGGGAATATAGTACAGGAGCATTGTTCTCCTCTAACATCTTCTATAGTTATTTTTGCCATAGGTTGACCAAAATATTTACTACCTTCCTTTTTTACTTTAAATTCAAAAACACTTTTTATAATAGCCTTCATAGAAGTAATTTTAGTTTTATCTTTACATTTTTTAATATCTGCCACTGTAGTATGTTGTTCTAAGAAAAAATCACCATATGCTTTAAAAGGTTTGCAAATAAAAGCTTCATTAAGGTATTTATGTTCTAAAGCATAAAGTTCAGAAACGCTCCATTCTAATTCATTTGTCCAAGGATAATCAAACTTATCTTTTTGAGGATCATGTTTTTTAAGCCATTGCTTTAATTTTTTTCTATAATCAGAACAATATAAATACATAAGCTTTCTTGGAATGTTAAATAAATCTAAACAGCCGCAAGCCACAAGTGCTTGAATAGAATTAGCACGAACTTTTTTAGAATCAATTCTTAACATAAAATCAAAAAAATCTTTAAATGGGCGTTTTTCAATAATATCTGTTATAGCATCATCTCCAACAAATTTTAATGCATTTAATCCTGTTATAAGCTTTTTATCTTTAATTATATATGATAGTTCAGATTTATTTATATCTGGCGCAACAATTTTAATTTTATTAGATATAATTTCTTTCTTTATTTTCTGAATATTACCTTTGGCATCTGGTGTATTTGAATTAACTTCTGCCATAAGATTTGCTAATAAAAACTCTATTGGAAAATGAGCTTTAAGATAAGCCATATGAAAAGATATCATGCTATATGTAATAGCGTGAGATTTATTGAAAGAATATCTGCCAAAAGGCTCTACAATATCCTCCCATATACGAACAGCTATTATTTCATTAATATTATTTTTAACAGCGCCTTCTATAAACTCTTGTCTCCATTTCTTAGCTTTTTCAGGATTCTTTCCTTTCTCTTTTGTAAGTTTTCTTAACTTATCTGCTTCTGCTAAATTCCAATTTGCAATATCCGATGCTAGTTGCAAAAGGCTTTCATCATATAATGGGTACCCTAACGTTTTATGCAAAGAATTATTTAATAAAGGATGTAATAAAACTGCAGATTCATTTTTATCTCTACTTTTAACATAATTATCTACCATTTCCTTAGAAGCCATTGGGCGGGCGATTGTAGTAATTACTGCAAGATCTTCTAAATTTTTAGGTTTAATTCTTTTACATATATTTATTGTATTGTTAGAAGTTCCAAACTGGAAAACGCAAAATGTATTTCCAGATCCTATTAAATTATAGGTTTTTTCATCATATTCATTATAATCTATATTTGGAATAGTTTTACCAGATTTAATTATAAGATTATTTATATCATTAATAATGTCTAAAGATGTTAATCCTAAAATATCCATCTTAACCAAACCAACCTCTTCACTAACATCCTTATCATATTCTACTGATACCGTATTATGTTTATCTACACGTGTTGGAACTATATCAGTCAACACTTTGTTAGAAATAATAATTCCTGATGCGTGAATACCAAAACTACGAACTTTATTACAAATATTTTTATATTTTATAAATTCAGGATATTTTTTACAATATTCTAAAAATAATCCAGATTTTTCTAAAGCTAAATCAATAGATTTAATATCTGCTGAAACAGTAGCAGCTACCTCATTTCCTATTTTTAAAGCTTCTTCTTTTGAACCGCCCAACTCCAAACTTCTAGCTAAATCCTTAATATAAAGTTTAGGAGAAATTTTTATAAAATTAGAAATTTGACATACTCGATCTTCTCCATATTTTCTTTGAATATATTCTATTACTTTAGAACGATCTATATTAGAAAAGTCACAATCATAATCAGCTAAGTTAGTTCTTAATTTATTGTAAAATCGTTCGAACAGAAGGTCATACAGAAGTGGATTAGCCCCATGAATTTTTAATAAATATCCAACAAGAGATCCAGCTCCAGAACCTCTACCCACTCCAACAGATATATTATTTTCCTTACACCAATTTATGTAGTCTGCCACAATTAACATATAAGAACTTGTTTTACAAAAGAAAAGTGTATCAAGTTCTTTTTCCACTCGATCTAAGTATTCCTGTTTATTTTCTAACCCCTTTTCTTTTAGACCTTTTTCACATTTATATCTTAAATATAAATCATCTTCATTTAATTTTTGTCTATCTTCTGATTGAATCGATTTCCATTCTAAAAATAAATTATAATCTTTTTCATCTTTTACTGGAAAGCTGGGCAATTCTTTACCAGATGGATTAGAAAACTTTGGATCTATCCATTCTGGTTTCTCACATAAATTAGAAAAATATAATGTGTTACCACATAATTCTTTACTATATTCTTCCCCATAATTCCTAGCAAAGAAAGAAAAAACTTCTTCAGCTGATTTTAAGTAAAAATCTTGACATGTATACTTTAATCTAAAATTAGAATGTACTGGTTGATGTGATCCAATAGATAACAAGACATCATGAATTTCATGGTCACTTTTATTTAAATAATGAGAATTGCATGTTGGAGTTACTCTTATATTATACTTATTACCCATATTAATAAGTATTTTATTTAAAAAAGTTTGATCAATTTCGTCATTATGTGAATTATTTCCATATCTTTTCATATTATTTGGATGAATCTCTAATGAGAGATTATCTTCTCCAAATAATTCTTTTAATCTTAATAATGTTTTATCAGCTTCATCAAACTTTCTATTCATTAATAATTTATTTATTACACCATTACCACAACCAGTTAAAAATATAATTCCATCATGATGCTCTTCCAACAAATCCCAATTTAATATAGAATAAATACGTTTACTATCTTTTGGGCTATTATTAAATCCTTTTTTATTTAATTTTAGAAGGTTCTTATATCCCACTTCATTTTTAGCAAGTAAAATTATATGTGAAAATTTATCTTTTGGATTTTCTTGAAAATAAGATTCACAGCCAATTATAAGTTTTATACCTGTAGATCTTGATAATTTGAGAGCAGGATAAGCGTTTGCTAAACTAATATGATCGGTAATTGCAATGGCTGATTGATTTAATTCTTTTACTTTTGCAAATAAATCTTTTATAGTTATAAGTGAATCAAGTATTGATACTTCTGTATGATTATGGAGATTAACAAAATCTATCATGACATCTTTCTATTTATACCAGTTCGCTTTCAAGATAAGACTAATTAATTCTTAAACAACTTAAGATAAGTTAGATCTGAAAACAATTAATCTCAACTTGAAAGAGAATTAGAATAAAAAAGTCTACAATTTTAGTTGTTGGAGCACGTCAATACCTGCTAAAAATTGTTCAAATTTCAAATTATAGTTCTCAAATATTTTTCATCAATTATACAATAATTATCATGAATAAACTTAATAAGTCTAAATTGTTCTTTCCAAAAATATTTATTTTTACTATTTTTAGTAAGTATTTTTTCTAAATCTTTAAATATTAATTTCTTTTTTTGAAACAATTTTTGCGCTATTAAAGATACGTCTTCCCAAGATTTATGCAAATTTTTTGTTGTTAAATTAATTAATTTATTTTTATAAAGTAACCTTTCTTTACCCGCTGGTACAATATTATTATTAATAATTAATTTTGATATGGATACTCTGTCAAGACATGAGCCTTTTATTAAAAATAATGGTAATTTATCAGATCCAGATATTTTTTCAAAATAAATTTTTTCACAAATTAACCCTGCATAACTAACACAAATTTGAGACTTTAATAGTTTTAAAATAACATTTCGTTGCCTAAATATATGTGGATTAATATAATTATACTCTGTTTCACCATCAATGCAATTAGAATATTTATTTTCAAAAATATAAACTTTATTAACTCTCATAAAATATAATAATGCACAAATAACATGACCTGCTTCATGATAAGCTGTAAACTCTGAATCTTGCATTTTAGCTAATTTATTTACAATGTCAACGTCAGATCTAGTTAAAAAATTATTTTGCATATTATTTGCAATATTATTCAAATTCTTGAATTAACAGTTCAAATTCTTTTAATTTTTGATCACAATCAGCTATTTTACATTTTATTTGTAGCCTATCAGATCCAATAGGTCCAGTTATTATTATTTCTAGATTATCAACATAAAGAATACCAGCAGTTGTAAAGTGCTGATATTCCTTAAATCCTTTATTAAGAAAAAAAGAAAGAAGTCGTTTATCTATAGGGCGATCTGTTTTTAAGATTAATGATTTCTTGCCACAACATGCCTGTATTAAAAATCGTTCAACTTTCATGATATCTTCGCAAGTAAATCTACAACTTTAATTGTATATTATCGACTATTCAGTTTCTTGGTTATCTAATTGTACGCCTCTGTTCTCTAATAGAAAACAAGCATATTTAATCTTTGCTGTTTGGACTTTAATAGCATCTCTATATGGAGCAGTATATTCCTTAACCAATTCTTTAGCGGCATTTAATTTAATATCTTGTATTTTTTCTTTTTCGATGGTATAAACATTTCCTTCACATGTTAATATAATCTTATTTAATTCTTCCGTAGAAGAAGCATCTGCTACATCTTTAAATTCAGGAATTTCTTTTAATACTTTTTCCCATTTTGTAGGGAAAACTGCAGAACTAGATTCTTCGTTCATGATCTTCTATCGCAAGGAAACCCACGAATTTAATCGTGGGAGGAATTGCGCCCCTGTGTGTTAAGTAAAGTCAAAAAAATATTCCACATCTCCAACATTGGAGAATGTGGAACATTTTTTGGTAAACAAAAATGCATTAAGCCCGCTGTTTACTGCGGTATATACACCACTTCGACGCTAACTAACAGAGGGAAGCTGGACTAGTGGAATACCCGCATATCTTCTGTACTGCCACGTACAGTTAGTTCAGCTGATAACTTTTTACAGTTATCTCGTCTAGTCAATATTTTAGTCTCTCTGTTCAAAGTTAGCGACTCTTTTATCTTCAAGTCCGCGATTTTAATTGTGGGTTATTGATAATTTTACCAGTCTTGCTGAGGTGGTGGAGGATCTGGAGGCGGTGGATGATCATCTCCATAATAATAATAGCCATCACTATTACAATAAACTTTCTCATTATTAATGATAAAACAATAACAATAATTACAATTACAATCAACTAAACGCTTATTCATTTTTTTTAACTCCTATTATACTTATTCAATAACTTTTACAGTTTTAGTTAAGAAATCAATGGTATTTTCATCTTTAATTCTTGCAAATAATATTTGCAATTGTCCAGATTTATTCATTTCTTGTATTACTTCATCAATTTTATCAACAGGATTATTTTTAGCAATATATTGCTTTACAACATCAAAAACTTCTTGATCTGATAATTGAGCTTCTGGCTCTACCTCTCTAATTCTATCTAAAATAAGAGAAAGTTTAACATTTCTTTCGGCAACACTAATAAAAGCTTCTTTATCAAGATTAACTAAAGTATCCCAATCTAATTTAGAATTAGTAGCTAGATATCTTGCTTCTGATAATGATAACCAAGAAGGAACATTCATGTTTATATCTTCAACTAATCTTGATACAACAGCATTATTTAATGCAGATTTTTCATTTTTGACTACTTGAGACATTGCAATAGTATTTACTGTTGCATTTAATGCGTTAAAATCCTCTTCTCCAACTTTCTTAGCCAAATCATCATTTAATGCACATGGTGTATTTTTAGATCCCATAATAAATTCTAATGTAAAATGTCCAAGCTTACCAGCCATAGATGGTAAACTATCTTCTGGCATAGCAATATCAAATTCTTTTGATTCACCTGGTTTCATTCCAAGAATATTCTCATCAAAAGCTTTAAGATCTGAAGCGCCAACAGTCATAGCCTTAGACTTATCACAAAGTGCTTCAACTCTTATACCATCAATAAGACATTCATAATTTATGATAACATTATCACCATTCTGAACAAAATCTCCATCATTAAATGGTTCTGTTGTTCCATATCTAACACGTAAATCTTGTAACATTTTTTGAGCAAGTTCAAGACTTGTTATTTGAATATGTGGTTTAGGAATTTCCATATTCTTATAATCTGAAAGTTCAAAACTTGGTTTAATAGACATATCGAATTCACAAATAAACTTATTATTATCTAATAGTAGTGAATTTACATTTGGAGTTCCATAAGCTCTTAACTGCTTCTCAAAAATAGTATTATGATATGCATCTTCAGCTAACGCCCTTTTTAATGCATCATGAATTTGATTACTATAATGCAATCTAATAGAAGACATAGGAGCTTTACCAGGTCTACATCCAGGAACTGGAGCTTTCTTAAAATGCTCTAATACTTCTTCTTTCTTTTTTGTGATATCCTCTAACCCAGCTTCATATTTAACTCTTAATTTACAATTTTCTAATTCTTGAATTTCAATTTGCACTTCCGACTCCGATCATTTTTCGCTATTAAATACTACCAAACTAGTATTTAATGCCGATGTATTCTGCAAATTTCTTTGTAGAATAGGTTGATCTCCCAAAGCTCGCAGAAATATTCCACGAGCACCATTATA
>Ga0209777_10007415_pt1 | contig 12184 bp, 13 predicted proteins | sample FrelakmetHBP12HB_FD_187147 | JGI IMG/M metagenome (GOLD analysis project Ga0209777, IMG submission 187147) | Freshwater lake sediment microbial communities from the University of Notre Dame, USA, for methane emissions studies -HBP12 HB (SPAdes)... | ecosystem: Environmental > Aquatic >... | reverse complement strand
ACGAGCTATGCGAGTCGAAGTTCAAATCGGCTCAAAGAAAGCAGCAGCTCTTATTTCTAGCATTTCTTGCCATAATGGGACTGGTTTTGTTCCTGCCGTCGATCCTTAAGATGTATGGGTGAAGGATGCGCCGCCTAGCTGCAATTTTTGCCTTTTTTACTCTCTTTGCTTTATCTGCCGGTTCAGCCGTTGGCATCGATTACCTAGACATAAAGGAAGTGACCATGCGTCTCGAGGGCGAAAATGCCACTTTTGAGCTGAACTACACCCTGGATACTTTTACTCGCTTCTATGTATCGGCTCTGGGATGCAGATATCTGGAGCCGGAATTGAGATCTTTCCTGGGAGGATACAGCGATGTTATGCTCATAAAGGCGGATATTGAAGGCGCGACCCTGCTGGTAGTGGGTGCGGGCAAATATAATAGCGGCTATTATCTCTTCGATTCCATGCCTTTCGGCAGCAAGGACAAGCCCCTGAAAGAAAGCATTGCCCGATTCTCGGTTGTGTATCCAGGGGGGCGGGTCAGGACTTTTTATAATGTAACAGCCACGCAAAACGTCTTTTCCCAGGCGGCGAAGCCATTATAATTTTGACGCGCAAGTATTTATGGAATGCTTGACCTAAACTATTACCAAGGTGATTTAAAAATGGTAAAGATGCCCGCGGAAGTTCGCGAGACCCTGGAGAAGCAAAAGCCTATACCCATTGCCACAGCCAGCAAGGCAGGTATGCCCAATGTGGTATTTGTGGGACTGATGAAGATCATAGACGATGAGACGATTATGCTCGCGGACAACTTCTTCTACAAGACCGCCCAGAACCTGGCCGAGAATCCCAAGATCTCCATTCTCTGCTACAATGGAGACACCAAGAAGTCCTTCCAGATCAAGGGCAATGTCACTGTGACCAAGGAGGGGCCGGACTATGAGGCCATGCGGGCCTGGGTGCATGGCATCAACAACAAGCTTCCGGCCAAGGGCTGCGCCGTGGTCAAGATCACGGAGATCTACAATGCCATGTGGGGACCGGCGGCGGGGAAACAGGTGGCTTGAGCGCGTTTGATTGCCCAAATGCTTCTGATGGGATGGCAGTATCCCATCAAATTTATTAGTATTAATTGATATAAATTGTTTCATCTTTGATTTTTCTTGGCTTCAAATAATAGTGGGGATAGATACATATAAAACTCAATAGTTCAGTTCCATCATTATGGGATGGAAATGAATTCATCACAGGTATTCGATATCCTTCAAAAAGAGTATCCTATTTTCCAGTATCCCTCTCAGATCGTACTTGGTTTAATAATAATAGCTTTTTTGCTTATAATAATAACAGAGATTGGGCGAACATGGGCCAAAGACATCGCTGGATATTTAAAAGATAATATTTTCAAGAAAATTTTCAAAAGATCTGGAAAAGAAACTGCCCGTCCTGCAGACTCGCCGGTCCCGACTCCTCTCCTAAAGACCACCGCCCCATGCATTCTCTCTGCTTCTCTGCCGTCTCGAAATTCCAACTTCACAGGCAGAGAGAAAATCCTCCAGTCGCTGAGAGCTGCATTGACTTCCGAATCGGCGGGCAAGAGAAAGCGAGTTCTCAGTGGACTTGGCGGCAAGGGCAAAAGCCAGATTGCTCTGGAATACGCCCATCGCTATCGAAATGATTATCAATTCATTTGGTGGCTGCCTTCTGAAGAGCCTGCAGCTTTAAAGGCTAATTACGCTGGACTGGCTAAGGAATTGGATCTGCCAGAGAAGCAATCCTCGGACCCTTCTGCTGCCGTGATAGCCGTTAAAAAATGGCTTGAGATAAATTCTGGCTGGCTGATCGTCTTTGATAATGCACTGGAACCCGATGATATCGATCCGTATATTCCCAGCTCAGGAAAAGGCCACGTGATAATCACATCTCGCAATCCTAACTGGGGCAGCCCCTCTAAAGTCATTCCGGTTGATGTGTTCATCAGGGATGAAGCGGTTCAATTCCTGTTGAAGAGAACTGGACGTCTCGATGCTGATACGGCGGCAAAACTCGCAAAGGAATTAGGCGACCTTCCTCTTGCCCTGGAGCAGGCAGGAGCTTACATTGAGCAGACAGCGATCTCCTTTGCAGACTATATCCAATTATACCTGAAAGAAAGAACTAAGCTTTTAGAGAAGGGAAAGCCGACAGCCTATTCTGAGACAGTCGCCACCACATGGGAAGTATCCATAAAGGCTGCGAGAGAGATGGTACCTGAGGCCATGGACCTGCTCAATTTGCTGGCATTCATGGCGCCTGAAAATGTGCCACGGTCACAGCTTTTTCAAAGTGCAGATAGGATGCCCGAACCGCTGCGCTCAGCCCTAAAAGACCCCATGAAATCGAATGATACCGTCGCTGCCCTGAGGCGCTTTTCAATGATCAACGCCAGCGATGATGCCATCTATGTGCACAGATTGGTGCAAGAGGTAACCCTGGCTAGCTTAAACCAGGACTTGAAAAAGCATTGGTCGGAAGCTGCAGTAAAGGTGATGGTGGGCCTCTTCCCAAACTATAGCCAGGATATGGCGAGCTGGGCTATTTGTGATCTCTGGCTACCCCACGTGCTGGCGACATTAACGCATGCAGATGATCTGGATCTGGCATCAGAAGCGATGGCTGACCTCCTAAATAAGACCGGCCAGCATCTTGGAAGGCTTGCCCAATTTGAGATGGCAAAGACCTATTTGCAGAAGGCTCTGGCCATTGGTGAGAAAGTATACGGTCCCGATCATCCCACTGTCGCCATTTATACTAACAACCTCGGCTTCGTGCTGAAATCACTGGGCGATCTGCTGGGAGCAAAAGAACATTACGAGCGGGCTCTGGCCATTGGTGAGAAAGTATACGGCCCAGATCATCCCCAAGTAGCCATTCGAGTTAACAACCTCGGCGGCGTGCTGGGATCGCTGGGCGATCTGCAGGGAGCAAAAAAACTTTACGAGCGGGCTCTGGCCATTGGTGAGAAGGTCTACGGTCCCGATCATCCCGATGTCGCAATTGACGTTAACAACCTCGGCAGCGTACTGGAATCGCTGGGCGATCTGCAGGGAGCAAAAAAACTTTACGATCGGGCTCTGGCCATCGGTGAGAAAGTATACGGCCCCGATCATCCCCAAGTGGCCATTTATGCTAACAACCTCGGCTTAGTGCTGAAATCGCTGGGCGATCTGCAGGGAGCAAAAGAACATTTCGAGCGGGCTCTGGTCATCGATGAGAAGGTCTACGGTCCCGATCATTCTGATGTAGCTATTGACGTTAACAACCTCGGCGGCGTGCTGGAATCGCTGGGCGATCTGCAGGGCGCAAAAAAACATTACGAGCGGGCGCTTAAGATTTTCCAGAAAAGCTTGGGTGATAGTCATCCTAGTACGAAGACGGTACAAAATAACCTAAATTCGCTTGAAAAATAGGAATAAAAACAGAATCAATGCCCTAAATCACCACGCTCATCATGTCCCAGCCCACAATGGTGGGCGCTCCGGACCGCTCAATCACCTGTTCGGCCATCTCGTCCTCGCATCCCTGTGCCTGTGGGTAGAGGTGGGTGAGTACCACGCGCTTAACGCCCAGGTTCTTGATCATGCTGCCCAGTTTTTTGGGCGTGGTGTGGTTGGTGACATCAAAGGGCTCAGGAAATGAGCACTCGTGAATGAGCAGGTCGGCCTCCTTCGCCAGAGCAGCCACGCGCGGGCAGGGCTCTGTGTCTCCAGAGTAGACCACTACCTTTTCCTCTGCCTCCAGGCGGTAGGCGAGAGCCGTCACGCTGTGGCGCGCCTCCTCGGCAAAGATGTCAAAGCCCTTCAGGGTGAAAGAATCCATGGGTTTAAGCTCCTGCACCGCCACACTCATCTTCATAAGGTTGGGGTAGACGCTCCTGGCGATCCTAAAATAGACCTCAGTGCCCTGCGGCCCGAAGATTTGCAGGCCGGGCATATCTGCTAGATAACGGGCATTGGCCAGGGCCAGCAGATCGGAGACGTGGTCCAAATGAAGGTGCGTGAGCACCACCGTGTCCAGCGCCTCCAGATCGACTCCCACCTCGTCCAGGCGCAGGAGAGTGCCCGCCCCGCAGTCCAGGAGCAGAGTCTGATCGTTCTCCACCAATACCGCCGCCTGGGAGCGACCGGGCTGGGGGACTCCCACGCCCGTCCCTAGCATTGTGACCTTCAGGCTCATGTAGCTCTTATTGGCAGCCAATAGTAAATAATCATATTCATATCAGCAATGAAAAATTTAGATCCGTTGGCCTTTCCTCAATTGTGGGGCTAAAGCTATATTATTTTAAAAACTAAAGGCTTGGCTTGTATCCTCGTGGCTCATCCACGATCTCGATCGTGGCAATGGCGTGCTTGAAGACCAATATCTCGCCCTTCGCGGTCAAGAGGAGAATCTCATAAGAGTTGAACGAGTCAATTGTTCCTGTGACCGGCTGGCCTCCAGAGAGCAGACGAATCACGACTTTCTTGCCTTTGAATTTGGGAATAAATTGCGGCAATGATTGTCTTGTAGTGGACTTTTCTTCTTCAGACATTTCCATCCATTAATCTTAAGCAGCCACTACTTATTAACCTGCCCCTTCTCTCAGAAAATAAACCATCTGTTCTTAGAGAGACGAAAGAAAGGCCGGATGGCTTGTTCCATCCATGTCTATGCACCTAACTCTGGCAGGTTCCGCTAATAGTAAGGCCATTATTTCTCTCATTGGTCTCCGGGATTTGATTATCCGGATCTGCCGTCACAGTGATCTCGTTTGTGCGGCTGCCAACGATCTCGGAAGTTGTGCTGGAAAAGCCGATAGTCTCATGCAGCGAGCCGCCCGTGACCGGCATGAGAAGAATCAGTTCAGCAACCGCAGTGGGCGTGCCCTGGCGGTTTTCCAGTACTCTCACCTTTACCGGCTGATATCCGGTGGAGCCGCTGGGGGATGCAGTCAATGTCAGCAGGAATGAGACTTGATTGCAGTTGGTATTGTTCTGATCTGCGGATATCAACAAGTCGGAGACGGCTTGATTATTGAAGGGCTCAGAGAGCATGATCGGGGACGCGGACAGTCGGCCTTGGCCCATCATGTTCTGATCATCGGTCCTGGGAAGCTTGCTTCCCAATAAGGGACTGTCCCGGTTCATCTGAGAGTTTGCAACGAAGGTCAGCAATAAGAAGATGCCGAGAAGCGCCACTAATTTTGAGATCTTATTCATGATCAAAAAGAAGGGAAATATAGATATAACCATTTTGGGCCGGACCCAAATGATCCTGGCCCGCGACGATAATCTCAGGTTTAAGGTTTTTTCAGCCACCCGGAAAGCCGAGTTCGCCAATCGAAGCTTCGATATTTGGCTATCGCCTCTCGCCCCAGGATGATGACCGCCAGCCAGAAAGACCCCTCTCCCAAAATGACCAGCAAGGTAGACAGTGCTATCTTTCTTTCCGCGGAGAAAGAGGCGAGCGGCACGAGCAGGAGGCATCCGTAAAAGGCAAAGGAGGCAACGACCAGGGCTATACCCAGCCATCTCTTCAGGCTTTGAATATCTCTTTTCATCTCTCGCCTCCTAATCAATTTCCATTTTCCAAACACTGATGTACGATTTTCTCAATAAAATTCTTCGCATGGCCAGCGAGGCATTTTTGGCCTGGCAGGGCAAAGGGAATGCAAATGAATCCCAGCCTCGCCGTCTATCTGGGTATGAAGCGCGCCAGCATCAACTTCGCGACCTCTGTGCCCTGCGTCAATCTGGATGAGGGTCTCATATGGGTAGTTGAAGTGAAACGACGGCGGCGCACCCGCCCAGCAAGCTGCATCTACCGACCGTTGGATGGGATCTGTCAGGCTCCCAGATATCCAAGCGTAAATCTATTTTCGGATTAGGGATAAATAGTATCATGTTATTCAATAATTAAAAAAAGTCTCTGGAGATGAAAACGTGAAGAATTGCTTAATATCTTGTTTGATGATCATTGCTCTTTCGTTTGTGGCAGTATCACCTTCATCAGCGCAATGTGCAACGCTCTCGCAATCAGAATTGGCGAGTCTTGTAGAGAATTTTTTCCCAAGTGGGACGACAAACAGTGGGGAGAATATTCAAGTAGTGGCTTATGCGGTTGCATGTGCCGAGAGCAGTAAACAGCCATGTGTAGCGGGAGATAATGGTGACTCCATTGGACTTTGGCAAATTAATGTGCCATCGCATCCCGAGTGTGATCCGAATCAACTTACTGATCCAAGTTACAATGCGCAATCTGCTGCCCAGATTTCAAGCGGAGGCAAAAACTGGCAACCTTGGAGCGCTTGGAAGAATGGGGCATATAAACAATACATTCCAGAAGCGGAGAGTGCGCTAGGAGTGGCTTCACAGGTATCAAAATTCATTATCGGGGATGAAGTTAGAGTAACAACAGGTCTAAACGTTAGAACCGAACCAGGAACATCTGGCTCAAAGATTACCACAATGGCAGCAGGAAGCACCGGAACCGTTCTGGAAGGTCCGGTCCCCGCAGAAGGCTATACCTGGTGGAAAATAAGCTACGATGATGGCACCACTGGCTGGTCTGCTGATAATTGGCTTGAATCAACATAGTCTAATTGATCTGGATAAGTCGATAAGTCAAATTATGTAATTGAGCGGGGATTATCCTCGCGGTTTTTTTATTAAATTATCATATGAAAGGTTTTTTGGCCTGGCAGGATAAAAGTAATACAAATGAATCCCAGCCTCGCCGTCTATCAGGGCATGAAGCGCGCCGGCATCAACTTCGTGACCTCTGTGCCCTGCGTCAACCTGCAAGAGCTGCTCGCTCTGGTCGGCGGCGACCCGGAGATCATCCACGTGCCTGTCACCCGCGAGGAGGAGGGGGTGGGCCTGTGTGCCGGGGCCTGGATGGCAGGCCGCAGGCCTGCATTGCTAATGCAAAACTCGGGCCTGGGAAACAGCATCAACTCACTGGCGTCGCTGAATATCCTCTACGGCATTCCTCTGCTCATGATCATCAGCCACCGGGGTGGCGTGGGCGAGAGCATGGTCGGCCAGGTGCCCATGGGCCGGCTCACCGTGCCCCTGCTCGACGCCATGACCATTCCTCATTTCGAGCCCCAGCAGGGGGAGGCGGAGGAGACGGTGGCACAGGCCTGGAGCCAGGCGGCTGCGGCCTGCCGCCCCGTGGCTGTGCTCCTCGATTTGGAGTTTTGGAGGGGAAGATGAAGCGCATCGAAGCCATCGCTCTGGCAGCAGAGGCGGCTGCGGCACAAAATGCTCTGTTAGTCGGCAACATCGGCTTTCCCAGCCGGGAGCTTTTCTCGGTTAGAGATCGTCCGGAAAACTTCTACATGCTTGGCTCCATGGGTCTCGCCTCCTCCATTGGCCTGGGCCTGGCACTGTCTTGTGCGGAGAGAAAGGTAATGGTCCTGGACGGAGACGGCTCGGTGCTCATGAATATGGGGACGCTGGCCACCATCGCTCATCATGCGCCCGAGAATTATCTGCTGGTGATCTTAGACAACTGTTGCTACGGCTCCACCGGATCGCAGCCCACCTGCACCTTTTTAGGCACTGACCTTTTCGCCCTGGCGAAAGCGGCCGGCGTCAAGAAGGTGCGCCTGGTCGAGCGGGCCGAGGACTTGGCTCCGGCCTTGCTCGGTCATGAAGTAGTAGTAATAGTAAAGGTCGGGGAGGGCAACGCCCCTGTTCCCATCATCGGCCTCTCGCCAGAAGAGATCATCGAGAGGTTCATCCGACGTGCTCGACCGGCTCTGCCATCCGGAAAGAGCCGTTTATGATCCTGCTCTTCAGATCCTCTGCCAGTCTTTCTGCCCGCAGCCGATCCGATTGGCGCAGCACCACCGGGATGCACCGAATGGCTGCCCCGTCCCTCTTCAGCCGGATGGCCCCCAGGCGGCATGAGAAGACCGCCGAGGGGCACACAGTGACACACAGTCCGCAGTGAAAGCACAAAGCCTCATCCCTGTAGATTTTGCCCCCTTCGCTCTTTACCGCCCTCATTGGGCATGCCTCCTCCACTTTGCAGGGCGAGCAGCCCGAGCAGTTCTCTGGATCAAACTTTACTTCCAGATCCACATCCGTCCAGACGTCGCCGTAGTCGGCCTGGCCGATGACCGTCCTGCTGTTGACATCGTTTACGGGCAATGCAATGTCTCTGTCCGGCCGGGCAATCTCCTCCAGAATCGTCTTGCTGATAACGGGTATGGCGACAGCCCAGGAGCAGATGCACTCCGGACCGGCAGAGGTGACAAAGCCGCCCATCAACTCCGGTACCATTTGGTGCATATCGGCAAAGCCGGACAGATTGGGTCGCTCTTTGCTGCTCCTGGTGCCTGTGCCAAGGACAAACCCTTCAGCGCCGTTCATGAGAATGCGGGTTCCCATGCCTATGCTCTCCAAAAAAGGATCATTTTTTAGAGGGTTTATCTGGCCGCAGCCGGAGAATGTCGCTTCCCGGCAATGCGGGGCAAAGTCGCGGGAGTGAAAGATGGTGCCAACCGGCTCCGCTCCCGCATTGACAAAGGCCGAGTAATTCTTGAAGGCATGACGTGATGCAAAGAGCCGGGCATAGGGCATCTCATCCAGTCCGACATCCGCCTGCAGGCGGCGTCCATCATCAGTCTCCACATCGACGTGAACTTTCTTTCTCTCCACCAGATCGCGAAAGAGGTGGCCTCCTCCGTAATTTTGCCGATCCTGGCTGTGGGCCGTTCCCAGGACGATCAAATCCAATACGCCCAGGTTCTCGTTGGGACAGGGCCCGACCTGTGCGGCTATGCCGTTGATCCAGACTCTCCTGGCCCGGAGAAACGATGCCGGCTTGGCCACGGGAAAGGAGAGGACGGCGTAGGTGCCGCTCATCACGGCTCGGGTGGCAGTAGTGACAACATCGACCTCGGAGAGCCGGGACGATTCGCCGGATTCAACCAGCTCGGCTACTTCCTCCGCCGTGATAACGACAGCCTCGCCCTGCATAACCTTTTTCAATATATCTGAATAAGATCCGACCATAGGAAATTCCTGGCTCCTTGGATTGGCACTAATCTATTTCTAGAAACGCTTTTCGCCCGACGTCCGCCCCTATTAATACTATTGTGGGATTATTTCTTCTTATTATCCATTCTGTGAAAATAATGCCTTGTGGCTGGAAACTGCTTTATACCGATCTTTCTCTGCTGTGGGCAAAGTCGATAACTCAGGTGATCGCATTTGAAGAAATTCATAATTATGGCCATTCTGGCGGCTGTGGTAGTGATGTCGCTGGGCTGCATCTCTGCTCCGGAGAAGAAGGAGAATGTCTCCCTCCAAGAGAATATGTCCGGCAAGATTTCTACCCTGCGCATAGGGTACCAGCCCAGTACCCATCAGATCGCAGAGATGGTCGCAACCGAGAAGGGCTGGTGGGCTGAAGATCTAAAGCCCTTCGGCATAACCAATATCAAGGAGTTTGAGTTCCCCACAGGAGTTCCGGAGATGCAAGCCATGGTCGCCGGAGAACTGGACATGGCTTATGTGGGAACCGCGCCGCCCATTTCAGCCATAGCAGCGGGACTGCCCGCCAAGATCGTGGCTGCCGTCAACATCAACGGCTCGGATTTGGTCCTGAGATCGGATCTGGTCTACAACGGACCCGCTTCGCTAGCGGGCTTAACCATAGGCACATTCCCGCCCGGATCTATTCAGGACACAGTCATGAAGAAATGGCTTATGGAAAAGGGGGTGGATGTCTCACAGGTCGATATCAAAGCCATGGACCCGGGACCTGCGATCAGTGCACTGTCCGCAGGCAAGATCGATGGTGTCTTCCTGCCGCATCCTGCGCCTTCCATAATTGTGCTGAAAGGCAAGGGCAAACATGCAGTAGCCTCGGGCGAGATGTGGCCGAACCACGCCTGTTGCAGCCTGGTGGTCACGGACAAGCTCATCAAAGAGCAGCCGGAATTGGTAGAGCAGATCATAAAGACTCATATCAAGGCGACCGACTACATCAATGCCAATCCCGAGGAGGCCGCACAGATATACGCCAAGAAGACCAAAGCAAACATCACGGAAATACAGTATTCCGTAAAGAACTGGGATGGCAAGTGGGTCAGCGATCCGCGCGTTCAGGTGCCCTCGACTGTCGAGTACGCAAAAGTCGATTACGATATGAAGTATACTAAGAGGTTGCTGACCGAGAAGGATCTATTTGATACCAGTCTCTACGAGAAGGTGTTAGGTGCAGAGAAAAGTCAGTAGGACCTTGAATGTCCTGAGAAATCAGGGCATTTCCGTCCTTTCTATTTTTGGATTGATAGCAATCTGGCAGACTGCTGCCTTTCTGGTCAATGACCAATTGACATTGCCCAGTTTCTTCCAGGTAATAGCCGCTTTTATGGATAACTGGTGGTCGATTTTTACCGAGGACCTGCCGGTGAGCTCTCTTCATTTTGCCATCGGCATGGCGGGCGGTCTAATAATTGCTCTACCAGTAGGAATGATCATGGGATGGTTCAAGCTTTTTGACAATATTTTGGATCCCATTGTCGAGATCTTGCGTCCCATACCACCATTGGCTTGGATTCCATTTGCTATAATCTGGTTTGGCATAACCAACATGGCAGCAGGTTTCATTATCTTTATAGGGGCTGTCTTTCCCATCTTGATCAACACCTATTTGGGTTTTAAGAGCCTGCCCCGGGTATATGTCGAATCCGCAAAAGTTTTGGGTGCAACTAAGGATCTCGATCTGATAAGATATATCGCTCTGCCTTACGCTTTGCCCTCCATCGCTGCCGGCATAAGGATTGCCATGGGAATTGCCTGGATGTGTCTTGTGGCTGCCGAGATGTTCGGGGTGAGCAAGAATGGTCTCGGATTCAAGATATGGGACTCTTACGGCCATTACCGCATGGATGAGGTATTCATGTACATGATTGTGCTGGGTCTGCTGGGCCTGGCCATCGATCGCACCTTCCGCTATGTAGTGGAGGATCGGATGCTGAAGTGGCGCGTGGGACTCACGCAATAAGTGCAAAGCCTTAATAAGATATTGGAAATCATTAAGGCTTCAGAGATTCGTAATACTATCATTCAGAGGATTGGTCATGAAGAGAAATATCAAGGTTGAACGCCTCAATCAAAGACCGTTGGAGCAGCAAGAAATCGAGCTGGTAGAACGCAAGGGCATTGGACACCCGGACAGCGTGGCGGACGGCCTGGCTGAGTCCATCAGCCGGGCCCTTTGCCAGGAATACCTTGATAGATTTGGGGCGGTTCTGCATCACAACACCGACAAGACGCAGATTGTAGCCGGCCGGTCCAAGCCCGCTTTTGGAGGCGGCGAGGTCATCTGCCCTCTTTACATTCTTCTTACGGGCCGTGCCACCCGGGTCTTCAAGGAAGTGGAGATTCCGGTGGACACCATCGCCATCAAGGCCGGGAGAAAGCTCTTGAGCGAATCGCTCTCCAACCTGGACGTCAACAATCACGTCATCCTTGATGCCAAGATCGGCATGGGCTCCTCCGATCTGAGGGACGTATTCGGCCGCAAGGTCCCTTCCGCCAACGACACATCTTTTGGCGTGGGATATGCGCCTCTCTCCGAGACGGAGAACATAGTCTTCAATACCGAGCGTGAATTGATGCGGCTCAAGAAGAGCGTTCCGGCCATTGGCGAGGATATCAAGGTCATGGGCATGCGCCAGGGGGATGTCATCAATCTGACTATCGCCTGTGCCATGGTCGATAAGCATGTAGCCAACCTCAAGGAGTATGCGGACACGAAGAACGCCATCGTGGAGCACATTGTTGAGTACTCTAAGCAGTTCACGCCGCGAAAAGTAAACGCGCAGATGAATGTGGCCGACAACATCGAGCAGGGCTCGGTCTACATCACTGTCACCGGCACATCTGCCGAGATGGGAGACGACGGGGCGGTAGGCCGGGGCAACAGGGCCAATGGCATGATCACACCCAACCGGCCCATGAGCCTGGAAGCCACCTGCGGCAAGAATCCCATCAACCACGTGGGCAAGATCTACAACCTTCTCTCCACGGAGGCGGCCCGGCAGATAGCCGCCGAGGTGCAGGGCATTGAAGAGGTCTACATCAAAATGCTCTCGCAGATCGGCAAGCCCATCGACGAGCCGCATATCGCCAGCGTGCAGATCGTGCCCAAAAGA
>Ga0209777_10007414_pt1 | contig 12185 bp, 11 predicted proteins | sample FrelakmetHBP12HB_FD_187147 | JGI IMG/M metagenome (GOLD analysis project Ga0209777, IMG submission 187147) | Freshwater lake sediment microbial communities from the University of Notre Dame, USA, for methane emissions studies -HBP12 HB (SPAdes)... | ecosystem: Environmental > Aquatic >... | reverse complement strand
GCCCCAAGGCAGTGGAAACCGGGTATTTATTGGCGCATTGCATCCAGCATCGCGCCCAGGAATTCGCCGGAGCGGTAACCTGCGACGGCGTTAATTTATATCGTGATGCCGGTGAAGGCATTATTCAGGATGTTTTCGATCAGAAGCGATTAAACCGCCTGCATGGCAAAAATGCCATCTTGCATCTGCGCTATTCGACGGTGGAAGACGATCCGGAATTGGATAATGCTCAGCCGATCATCTATGAAGAAACGGCCTTGGCCCATAACGGCAACCTGATCAATGCGGCGGAGCTCAAAGCCAAATACAATCTGAAATGCAAAACCGCGATCGACAGCGAAGTGCCGCTGAAGATTTTTTGCCAGAGTCGGGCGGATACCTTGGTAGAAAGGGTTTTTCTGGCGGTCAAAGATCTGCGCGGCAGCTATTCATTGCTGCTGATGTTCCGGGAGAATTTAATAGCCGTCCGCGATCCCTGGGGCAATCGTCCCCTGGTGCTGGGACGCCGCGATAACAGCTATTTCCTTTCGTCCGAACCGGTGGGCATGAAAAAAATGGGCATTGAAGTGGTGCGTGAGATCGAACCGGGCGAGATTTTGCTGATTACCAAGGCCGGGATTCACTCGTACTATTTCAATGAGCTGGAGCATTCAGTGTCGCCCCTCGAGCATGCGCGGGCTTACTGCATTTTCGAATTGCTGTATTTCGCGCATCCGACCAGCACGATTTTCGGCCAGCATGTTCGGACTTTCCGCCGGCGCGCCGGCTGCCGGCTGTATGGCGATTGCCCGGCAGCAGCCGATCTGGTCGTTCCCATACCTGATTCTTCCAAGGATCATGCCTGGGGCTTTGCCAAAGAATCGGGCATTGAAATGGATGAAGCCCTGCTGCGCAGCCATTACATCGGCCGGACTTTCATCGAGCCGTTTCAGAATCTGCGCAATATGAAAGTGCTGCGCAAATTTGATCCGGACGAAGAGCTAATCCGCGGCCGCCGCATTGTGCTTGTTGACGACTCCATCGTCCGCCTGACTACCTTGCCGATCTTGGTGGAATATATGAGGATCTGCGGCGCCACGGAAGTGCACGCCCGCATCGGCACGCCGCCGATCATTGATGTCTGCCGCTATGGCATTGACATTCCCACGCGGCAGGAACTCGCCGCCGCCAGCAAATCGGTGGAGGAGATCAGGGATACCTGCAAGCTGGACAGCTTGGGGTTCCTTTCTTTGGAGGGTCTGCGGTCGCTGGTGCCCAATCCGGATGATTACTGTTATGGCTGCATGACCGGCAATTATCCGATTGCCGCCTAATGAACATTGCAACGCGTGAAAGCAACTTCACGCGTTTTTTAATGATTGACAAATATGATTGACAAATAATAGATCTTAGGTTAAGATGATTTTGGTACCTTTCAAGAAAGGAGGACAAAATGTCCGAAAACAAAAAGAAATTCGGAGAAGTCGCTATTGAATTAGGGCTGGTCACTGCCTTTGAAGTCCAAGAAGCGCTGCAAAGGCAGTTATTATTGGTGGATTATCAAAAAATCGGCGAGCTCTTATGTTCAATGGGTTTGCTGATGCCAAAAGATGTTGCTTTGATAATTGCGCGGCAAATGGGCATTGAATTGGTGGATTTAGCGGAAATTGAGATTTCTCAAAATGCCGTCCATTTCGTTGATGGCGGTTTGGCTCTTTTATACCGAATTGTGCCCATTGCGCTTAAAGACAGAAATCTGACTGTCGCCGGCAGCCCATTCAGACTTTACAATCAGGAGCAGATTGATGGCAACATAGGCAATCTTAGTAGATTGTTCGATTGCGAAGTTAAACTTGTTTATGCCATGCCCGAACAAATTGATCTGAAGATCAGAGAATTGTATGGTTCAGGCGATGATAAAACAAAAGGTCTCTCAATCGATGAGCGGGTGGCTTTGCTGGAACAGCAAGTGGCGAATTTGCAACAGCTGATTCGTAAACTAGTGGCAGTTCTGCGGCAACAAGCCGAGTAACTGAACGATTTTAAGATCCCCATTGGGATCTTTTTTATTTGGTTGATTTCTTGTTTTTCTGTCTGATTTATGCGATAATAAAGGGTATAATTTAGTATTTTATGGATTTATCAATCATCATTGTTTCTTGGAAAGTCAGGGATCTGCTCGGCAAATGCCTCCAATCAATCTATGCCAATCGGGATAATATTGATCTGGAAGTTTTTGTGGTGGATAATAATTCGCAGGACGGCACCATGGAAATGGTTAGCCGGGATTTTCCGCAGGTAACGCTGATCGCCAGCAATGTCAATTTAGGATTCGCTAAGGCCAATAATCTGGCACTGGAGCAGGCGCGAGGCCGGTATCTTCTCTTACTGAATCCGGATACTGAAGTATTACCCAAGACGCTAACAAATTCATTGTCATTCATGCAGGCGCATCCCGATTGCGGCCTGATGGGGCCGCGGATGACATTTGCCGACGGATCGCCGCAGCCGTCGGTGCGGCGATTTCCCTCGCCCTGGCCGATTCTGCTTATGCTTTTGAAAATCCCCAAAATATTTCCTCATTTAAAAGCGATTGATCGCTATCTGGCTAAGGATTTTGATTATGCCAAAATACAGAGCGCGGAGCAGATCATGGGAGCTTATATGCTGATCCGCCGCCAGGCGCTGGAAAAAATCGGATTGCTGGATGAAAGATTTTTTGTCTGGTTTGAGGAAGTGGATTTCTGCCGGCGCGCCTGGCAGGCGGGATTCAAGGTTTATTACAATCCGGCTGCCGCTATCATCCATCATGGCGGCAAGAGTTTCAGCCAGCAGCAGCTTATCGCCAATCAATGGCGTTTTTTCACGAGCGCCTGGAAATATTTTATTAAGCATGGCCTAAGCAGACCAAATGTTCAAGATTCTCGATAGATTTTTCTTTTATATTCTCATACTGATAATGGCAGTCGAAGCACTGTCTTTTTTTGCTTTCTTCAGTGCCGGCTGGGAAAAGCCGGTTTTCAGCCTGCTGGTACTGATAATTATCATCTTAACGGCATATAAATTGGAATACGGGATTTACGTGCTGCTTGCTGAATTATTCATCGGCGGCCTGGGCTATCTGTTTTTTTGGCCCGGAGCAAATCATAAAGTCTCCATCCGCCTGATTATTTTTCTAATTATTTTTCTGCTGTGGCTGGTCAAAATTATCAGAGAAAAGAATTTCTACTGGCTGAAAGATAAGTTCGTGGTCCTGACTGCGATTTTTTTGTTGCTGATGGCCGGAGCGATTTGGCGAGCGAACTCATTAGGCCGGCCGGTTGGCGATATTTTCAGCGATGCCAACGCTTATTTGTATTGGGGGCTGATTGGCGTCTTTGTCACGGCGAAACTCGATCTCAAAAAATGCCTGCAGATTTTATTGGCGGCATCAACCGCCTTATCGGTCAAGACAATTCTGATATTATATTTGTTTTCTCATCAGTTAGCCAAAGTCAACGATCTGTTTTTCTATCGCTGGATCAGGGATACCCGGGTAGGGGAGATCAGTTTGATTTCGGATCCGTTGTTTCGGATCTATTTCCAATCACATTTTTATAATCTGATCGCCCTGGCGGTAATCATTGGCATCGTCTTTTTGATTGGCAGGAAAGATTTGTCGGCTAAGGCTTTTTGGGGATTAAAAATTATTTTTTGGCTTGATTTTTTGACGCTATTCATTTCCCAGACGCGCAGCTTTTGGCTGGTCGGCCTTTGCGCCATCGGCTTGTTTTTTCTTTATCTGATTTATCTCCGCGTTGGCTGGAAAAAAATCATCATGTATTTACTGATCTGGCCGATCATGATCATCAGCTGTCACTTGGCTGTCAATCTGCTGATCGGCGATTGGCAGAAGAATATTTTCTATGAACGTCTGGGCAAAGCCGACAGCCAAGCCGGCATTACCAGCCGCAGCGCCCAGCTAGCGCCGCTGATTGCAGAAATAAAAAAAACCCCGCTGTGGGGCCAGGGTTTCGGGAAAAATCTTACCTATCAGAGCAGCGATCCGCGCATTAGGACGGCGGCCAATCCGCAGGGCTGGTATACGACCTATTCGTTCGAGCTCGGCTATTTGGACATTATCCTTAAAATCGGCCTGATTGGTTTGCTCGTTTACGCCAGCCTGATTTTTTTGATAGGGGAGAGGCTGTGGCAGCAGCTGGCCAATGATCCGACCAAAACCGGTTTATTTTTTGGATTAATAACGCTGGTAGTCATTCATATCTTTATGCCATACTTGAATCATCCTCTGGGAATCGGCTATCTGCTGCTACTGATTGGTTTGCTTCATTCCAGCTCCTATTGTCTTCTGCCAAAACACAATGATTGAATTCAATTGTAGAGACGCAAGATTTTGCGTCTCCACGAATAAATTAATTTAAAACAGCCCCATTAATTTCCCGATTGCCTCTGATAAAATCCTCTGCCAGCATTTCTTTTTTGCCTTCCAGCTGCAGCCGCTTGATTATCAGTGAATCTTCACCGCAGAGGATGAGTAAGCTGTTATCCTGAATGCTGGCGGCGCCAACTCTTGAACTATTGTTTTCTTGATTTGTTAATTTTTTGATTTCCACCGGCGGGAAAATTTTTAGCCGCTTGCCGTTATAGCTGGTCCAGGTCGCGGGCCAGGGATAAAAAGCGTAAATCTTCCTCCTGATGATTTTGGCCGGTTGCGACCAGTCGATTTTAGCGTCTTCCTTGGAAATGGATTTACAGAAAGTCGCCTGATTGTGATCCTGTTCAATTGGCGTTAGCTGGCCGCCAAGGAAATCGGTAATCGTCTGCAGCAGCAGCGGCACGCCGATCTTTGCCAATTCCTGATGCAATGACTCATTGGTCTCTTCGCCGGTCAGGGGATATTTTATCTGGTTCAAGATCGGGCCATGATCCATTTTTTCATCCATTAGCATAATCGTTACTCCGGTTTCCTGCTCGCCGTTCAATATTGCGCTTTGGATGGGCGAAGCGCCGCGATAGAGCGGCAGCAGCGAAGGATGCACATTGATATTGCCATATTTGGAAATATCCAGGATTGCTTGCGGAATAATCTGCCCGTAAGCAACGACGATTAGCAGGTCGGGAGTCAAAGCCGCCATTTCATCAATCAGCTGCCGATTATTTTTTAAGCTTTCCGGCTGAAAAATTCTGATATTGTTTTGTAGACCAAGTGTTTTAATCGGCGATGGAGTGAGTTCTTGCTTTCTGCCCGAAGGCTTGTCCGGCTGTGTCAGAATGCCGATGATATTAAAGTGGCTGTCGGCTAAGAGCGCCTGCAGATAAGGTACGGCAAATTCCGGAGTGCCGGCAAAAATGGTTTTTATCTTATTATGCATAAAAAATAGCAATGTAACCTGCCTACCGGCAGGCAGGCAATTTAACAATGTAACATTTAAATGTTCAGCAAAAAATTGTCACATTGTCATATTGCCACATTGTTAAATAATTTTACTCAATATTATGTATATTCCTTGCTTTATCAATAAACAATATTCCATCCAGATGATCCACTTCATGCTGGATGACGCGGGCCAGCAGCCCTTGCCCGGTCAATTGGCGCAGCTTGCCGTTTTCATCAAGGAATTTTATTGTGATTTTTTTGCAACGCTTGACATCGCCGACTATTCCCGGCACGGACAGGCAGCCTTCCTCATCCCATTCCTTAAGCCAGGATTTTTTGCAAATTTTGGGATTAATTAGCACTAGATCTCCGTCCAGGTAGCGCACCACGATCAATCTGATGTTCCGGCCGATCTGCGGAGCGGCCAATCCCACGCCGTCATGCCCCAGCATGATTTGGATCATCTGGGGAATCAATTTTTTTATTTCAGGCGCAAAAACATGAGCCACCGGCAGTGACTTTTTGCGTAAAATAGGATTCGGATGGATAATTATATTTAACATATCTATAGTATAAAATGAATTTCATCGTTTGTCAAATGTTTTGAAATTATATTTCATATTTCTCTATTTCCTATTTCCTGCATTTTATGGACGAATATGGTCTATTTATTTTTAATAACTTTATGCTAAAATACTGTATATGTCATTAAATTCCGGTCCCGCAAATATTTCCGATATCCTAAAAAACAAGCGGACTATTAATCTGCCGGCTTATCAGTGGCAGGATTTGGCGCTCCGAGTCATCAGGGAATTGGGCATTCCGAAATTCAAGCGGAATGCTGTCTTCCGCGTCTGCAAAAAATATCCCAAAAATATCATTGAAAAAGCCGTCAATGATACCAAAGAACTGTGCCGGACGGGGGAAAGATGGAAATATTTTTTCAAGATTACTGATTCAACTGCTAATCCTAAAATAGATGATTAAAAAAATCGAGACTGAAAAGCCTCGGTTTTTTATATTTAAAAGCTAAAAAGCTAATAGCTAGAAAGCTAATAAGCTAATTATCATTGCAATTTGAAATTCGCCACTAAGTAGCCCACGCCGAATGGCGCTTCATAACTCAATATTTCCGTCCGGCAGTTGATATCATACAAAGCGCCCAAAAGAATAAGAATCGATCTTAGACCGCATTCAGCCGCGTTTTCCGTCAGTTGCGGATCAAGATTCACTATGGCTTGGGCATCGCCCTGCTCCAAAAGAGCAATCAGCTTTTCATCAAATTCTTTGCCGGCCGGATTAAAGGGCACGGGCGCGGCTTCCGTCAGGCAGTGCGACAGATCGCCGGAAGCGACGATGGCGATGCGTTTGTCCGTATTCATGATGATTTCCTTGAGGCCTTTGCCGAATTCCAGATGGGATTGGTTGTCAAGCAGAGAAAAATAAATGGGAATCAGCCGGACTTGCGGCAAATGCTGCGCCAAGTAATAAAGCGGCACGCCGCTGCCATGATCCAATTCGGTCTGCGAGGTGATGTCAATGGGCAGCTTGGCCGCCAATTTTTCTTTTCCTACGGACATTAAAATGGTATCGCCTTTGAATTTCAATTTAGTGGAAAAATCGCCGAAGGCTTCAAAGTCGACGGTATATTCATTGTTAAGATTAATGGTAAAGGCGTCGGGACGGATATCGCCGTGCGGCGAAATGATAATGATGATATCAGGCTTGGCCGCGTATAGATCCTGTTCCAGCTGCGACAGAGCATCCTTGGTTTTTTCTATTTTGCTTAAGTTGTCTTTGCCGATTGTAGGAATTAATATCGGCGGATGCGGTGTAATCGCCGCGAATACTAACGACATAAATTTAATGTTAATTATCTAAATCAGAAAATATATATTATTGACTAAGCAACCGCGAACTAACCAACTATCAACTAACCATTACCAGTCTCCGGTAATAATCTGGCCCAGCGGCTGGACATTTAGAGTATCATCAGAAACTATCTTGATGTTTTTTTTGTCATATTTCATCTTGGCAAAAACCGCCGAGCTGTAAATAGGCAGGCGTTTGCCGTCGGCAATGACATAGATGGTATTGACTTTTTTGGTCTTGACCAGCCAGCCGTCCGGCAGCGTTACGGGATTGCCCGGCATGAACCGGTCCAGCTCGATCGCCGTCATTTTCTTGATCGGCAGGCCGGTAAAATTGGCCTTGAGGATTTCCGGCGTCAGGATGGGCCGCTTCTCTCCGCTTAACAGATAAAAAAGATTTTTGGTTCCCGTTTGCTGCGCCAGGATACCCGCCGGATAGAGCGAATACTGGGTAATATCCGCACCGTCGGCATAAAGAGCTAATTCCGAATCAGGAACTTTGGTGATATCGTCTTCATTAAATCCCATTTTTACGAGCAGGGCCGGATCGGAAAATTTCCTTTTGCCGTCATCGACGATCATAAAAATATCGCCGGCGCTGTTCTGGAGCAGGGAAAAGTTCAGGTATTTTATGGGCACGCCCTCGGTATAGGAATCCAGATCGCTTTCATCCACCGTTACGATTTTATTCGGATCGAAGCGGGAGATAAAAATCGCTTTGGAAGCTATTTCACGGCGCTTGCCGTCCTGGATCAGATAGATCTTATCCTGCCCGTCCACCTGCATCAGCGTGCCATCCGGCCATTTCATGCCGAAATATTGGTTCCAGAGATTCCAGAAATTAAGGTTGCCATGAAGATGCGGCGTGTAATTATAAAGTCCGGCGGTGGAAGTGTTTCTGATGGTCACTTGCTTGTCGTCAATAGTATAGGTATTGCCCGGCTGGAAGCTGAATTCATTGATATGATCCATGTAATAGCGGGTCTGCGCCGCCGCCGAATTAACCTGGCGGTAAAACCCTTTCCAGCGGTCATCGCAGCCGCCCGAATCCGGACAGCCGTAGCCAGTGGCCCAATCATATTGCCCTTGCGAAGGATTGGGATCATCAAGCAGGCTTTCTTCTTTCTGCACCAGGACCAGCAGATATTTCGGATTGATCATCCATTGGCGCGAAGTTTCAAAAAAAGTCTGGACCGCTGTTTTGAAATTGCCCTCCTTGTCCACCGTCAGGTAATTCTTCAGCGTGCCGGCACGATGATTGAGGAAGCTTTGAATATCGTTCTGATCCAGGGAATTATAATCAGTCAATTCCGTATCGGAAATAAGGTATGACGGATCGAAATCGGCCGCTTTGGCAACCCGCGTGATTATCAGAAAAAAAGAAAAAAATATTAAAAAAATAGCCAGGACCTTTTGAGGCATAAAAGTATTATTATTTGCCTATTTATTATAGCAGATTTTTAAAGATAAATAAAACCATCTGAATTTAGATAAATTAATAATGTTAGATAATAATCAGTCTAATAGTTGTTCTTTATTTCTCCTACAAATTACAAATCAAATACCGAATATACAAATGAAATTTAATTTGTATATTTGTAATCAAATTTGTAATTTGTAGGTGTCAGATAATTTTACGAAAAAATAAATTTCAGTCCCGCCCGTTCACCGATCTTGGCGGCTTCCAGCACTTTCTCCGTCGGCGTGATCGGCAGATGAATCAGCTTGTTGGCCGGATAAAAGGCGCTGACATGCCAGGGCGTATCCGCTCCCAGCTTGTCAAATATGAAATCGGCAATCTGTTTTAATTCATCGGCAGAATCATTAATCGTCGGAATTATCAGCGTCGTAACTTCCAAATGGATTTTATTCTGCTTCAGCCAGATCAGATTATCCAAGACCGGCCGGAGCTTGGCGCCGCAGACTTTACGGTAGGTCTCATCCTTGAAAGCTTTAAGATCGATATTGGCCGCGTCCAGATATGGGGCAACCAGTTCCAGGCATTTTTCCGACATATAGCCGTTGGAGACCCAGATGTTTTTTAATTTTTTCTTTTTGGCCAGCTTCATGCAATCCAGCGCAAATTCGGCAAAGACGGTCGGCTCGGTGTAGGTATAGGAAATGGACGGGCACTCATGCCTGATCGCTTCTTTGATGATTTCCTCCGGCGAAATTTCCGGCAGGGAATCGTTGATGACCAGTAAATTTCGATTATCAGCCTGGGAAATATCCCAATTCTGGCAGTGCAAACAGCGGAAATTGCAGCCGATGGAAGAAATGGAATAAGTAAAGCTATGCGGCAGGAAGCGGCGCAGCGGTTTTTTTTCTATGGGATCGATATGCTGGGCGATCACTTTGCCGTAATTGAGGCTGAACAGCTCGCCATTGATGTTCTGGCGCACCCGGCAAATGCCCGTCTGGCCGGGCCGGATTTGGCAAAAATGGTTGCATAATTCGCATTGAACGCCTTGCTTGTCTTTTTTTTGGTATAAGATTGCCGGTTTCATAGCCATGATTATTATTTCTTTATGAATTATATAATAATTTAATCATTTATGCACGCCATAAATGGAAAAACCGTTAAAAGCTTAATTTTGATAAAGCTGATGAATTTTTTTGCAAAATATCAATAAATTTGTTAGAATTCATATATAATTTGAAAAAATGAGAGTCGATCTGCAATCAAATCTGCTAAGCAATTCACAAACCGATCCCCGGCAGCGGCAAGATCAAGCCAGGGGCAAAAAAAGCCATTCCTGCTTGAAAATGTTCGGCTGCCTGCTGGTTTTTATCGCCATGTTTGGGATTATCGCGGCTATTGGCTGGTCCCTGATAAATTTCGCGACCGGACCGTTGATCCAGACTGTTGATAATCTACCGGCTGATTTTCCCAAAGAATTGGCTGTCAGAGAGATCAATCAGGCTAAAATCCAGCTGGGAACGCCGCCAGCCAAAGAAAAAGTCCTGAAATTCCTGAATTCCTTGCCCAATTGGCTGCTCACGCCGCTACTCAATTATTTGTCGGAAAGCGTCCGCACACAGCTGGCCAACAGCTTTGGAGAACAATTAGGTTCGTCAACCAGCCTGACAGTCGCGGATCTCAAAAATATACTGAAATCCGCCTCTTCAACTCAAGCCCAGACAGTTTCCGTTTCCTGGCAGGACTTACAGCAGGCCAAAGACGCGCTGGCCGCGCAATACGAGCGGCTGCTGCAAGCGGAAAATTTCCAGACTAAAAAGAATATTTTCGATTATGATATAAATCTGGGCTTTTGGAAACAGGGGATTTTCGGCAATATAGATTTTAAAGATTTAAATGGCAAGACATCCGGCACCAAAGCCGAAATGAAAGTCAATTATCTGGAAACTGCCGGCACACAATAATTATTTAAATTATGAAGGTAAATATTTTGGGAATTGAAGTTGATAAAATCAATTTGCCGCAAACGATCAGCCGGATAGGGGAGTGGCTTAGCTCGGAAAACCAGCACTTGATTGTGACTGTCAATCCGGAATTCGTGGTCGCGGCGCAACATGACCAACAATTTAAAAATATCTTGAATCAGGCGTCTTTAGCCACCTGCGATGGCACCGGTTTGGCCTGGGCCGCTAGGTTTCTGCACCGGCAAAAATTAATCAGGGTTACCGGAGTTGATTTAGCCGAGGCCCTGCTTAATTCGTCCGATAACTGCTATGGCGCTTATCTACAGGACGCAGCCATTTATCTGCTGGGCGGAGATAAAGGAGTTGCTCAAAAACTCAAGGCTAAATATCCCAAAGCCAATGTCGTGGGCGCGGAATCAGGAGGAAAATTAATTGCCGGCAATGATTCTGATTGGACTTTAGAAAACAACGCTGATGTGATAAAAAGAATTAATGACAGCGGAGCCAACATCCTGCTTGTTGCTTTTCCGCAGGTCAGGCAAGAAATCTGGCTTAGCAAATATTTGCCGGAAATGCCGGAAATTAAGATTGCCGTCGGTGTAGGCGGCACCTTTGATTATTTGTCAGGCCGGATTAAGCGTCCGCCGTTAGGCATCAGGAAGCTGGGGCTGGAATGGCTTTATCGGCTGATCATCATGCCGCAAAGGGCGGGAAGAATATATAATGCGACTGTGAAATTTGGTTGGTTGGTGATAATGGAAAAAATGAAACGAAAAAATATTAAATATTGAAATATTGGATTATTAATAATTGGTTATTAAGATATTTGTTATTGAAATTCAATTACTAATATCCAATTACCAATAATAAAATTTTATTTTATGTCACTATTTGGAAAAAAAATCCGTACGCGGTTTGCGCCCAGCCCCACCGGCTATCTGCATCTGGGAAATTTGCGCAGCGCTTTATATGAATATTTATTCGCCAGGCAGAATAAGGGTACTTTTGTCATCCGCATTGAGGATACGGATCAGACGCGGGAAGTTGCCGGTTCCGTGGAAAATATGCTAAAAATCCTTAAATGGACCGGTCTGGAGCCGGATGAGGGCGTAATTCTCGATAAGGATGGCAAAGTCGCTGAAAAAGGCCATTTTGGGCCTTACACGCAGTCTAAAAGGCTGGAAATTTATCGAAAATACGCCTTTAAACTGGTAGAAAAGGGTTTTGCCTACTATTGCTTCTGTTCCGAAGAGCGGCTGGAGAATTTACGTAAAGAGCAGGAAGCGGCCAAGCTGCCCACCAGGTATGATTGGCATTGCCGCTATCTGCTGACGGCTGAAGTGCAGTCCAGATTGGATCGCGGCGATCAGTATGTCATCAGGATGAAAGTTCCGGAAGGGCGGGAAATTGAATTTGAGGATTTAATCCGCGGCCGGATCAAAGTCAACAGCCGCGAAATCGACGATCAGATAATACTCAAGGCCGACGGTTTCCCCACTTATCATCTGGCCCACGTGGTGGATGATCATCTGATGGAAATCAGCCATGTGATCCGGGCCGAGGAATGGCTGCCG
>Ga0209777_10007413_pt1 | contig 12185 bp, 9 predicted proteins | sample FrelakmetHBP12HB_FD_187147 | JGI IMG/M metagenome (GOLD analysis project Ga0209777, IMG submission 187147) | Freshwater lake sediment microbial communities from the University of Notre Dame, USA, for methane emissions studies -HBP12 HB (SPAdes)... | ecosystem: Environmental > Aquatic >... | reverse complement strand
TGATGCTTAAATCGTCGTGCATATGCCATGGTGTACCCTAACAAACACCATAGCGCCAGACAATTCTGAAACAATTTTCATTTTCTGGCCGCGTGCTATTTGAGTAGAATTCCGTGAACGGTTACAAATACAGAGGAGCGCAAGACCCGGTAAGAGGCATTTAGCCGGCGGACTTGTCCGGCGCGCGCCGTGGGGCCGGCGGAAACCGTCGGTGTGCGCGTACGTGTTTAGCGTGAAAGCTGAAACAGGGTGGCACGGCAGCGGCACCTTTGCCGCGGCCGTGCTAACTGTGCCCATCCAAGAAGCACGGTCACGCAATCCCGGCGCGCCGGGATGGCCGTGCCACCCGGCGCGACACGCTAAACAGGTACGTGTTCGCAGCACGAGAACGCTACGTGTTGTTGCCGTAGCCTTTCGCGCCCGGGTCGGCTTGGGGCGGGCTGAACTTTTTCATCGGCGGTCCGCCGTCGTTGCCTTTCGAGCCCGTATCGGCCGGCGGCACACCGAGCTTCTTCACCGCCGGTCCGCCGCCGCCCTGCGGCCGCGAGGCCCACCATTTCTCGACCTGCTGGCGCTGCTGGCTCGTCAGAATGCTCATGATGCGGTCGAGGGCCTTCCTGACCATGTCCTTGTGCTGCTCGCGGAGACCCTGCAACTTCTCGCTCTTGAGGTCTTCAGGGGCCGGCTGCTTATCCGGCCCGATGGCCTCCTTATGCACTTGCCTGGCTTCCGCCTCCAGGTCCTTGACGATGCTCTTGATCTTCTCGGCCTGGTCGGAGGAAAACTGGAACTGCTCGCGGGCCTGCGGCGTTGTGAGAAACTGCAGGCCGCCCGTCGCCATCTCGGCGACCATGCGTTGGCGGCCCATGTCCTTCAACTGGACCCGCTGCTCCTGCGTGAGGACGGCCGCGGCCTCCCTGGTGATGGCCTGGAAATCGGTCTTGGCATCGCGCATCGCCAGTTCCAGTTCGTCAACGGCCTCGTGGCGGAGGGCCTGCCGGTCCTCGGGGGCCAGACTCGGATCGGCGCCGACCAGGTCAAATCGGACGGTAAGATCTTCGCGGATATTAGCCAGAAGCCCCTTGGCCCGCTCCTGGATTTCGGCGATCTTCTTTTGCTGATCGGGCGTCAGGTTCACTTTCTGCGTCACCTCGGGGTCGGAGAACGTGGCGAAGAAGCCGCCCATTTGCCCGAACTCCAGCAGCTTCAGACGCTCCTGGATCTCATCGCGGGGCGGCCCGCCCTTCCGGACTTTCGGCGATGGAGGTTCATCGCCGAGGTCCTGGGCCAGGATGAATTGTGCGGGCGTCACATCGACCGCATACATGGCCGGCGGCTGGAAACTCGGGCCTTGCGACCCGGCCGGCGGCACCCCCGGCGAACTGCCGGGCTTCGCGCCTTCCGGCGCACCGCCCGGCACCCCCGCGCCCGGCGGCGGACCGCCCGGCCCGCCGGCGCCAGGCCCGCGGCCGAGCCCGCGGCCCATGCCGCGCTGGCCGCGGCCCATCCGCGTGTCGGCCCACTTCTGGACCTTTTCGCGCTGCTCGCTCGTCAACATGGTCAGGATGCGGTCGAGGGCCTTCTTGACCATTTCCTTATTCTGTGCAACGACCGGCGCGAATTTCTCGCTCCGGAGGTCCTCGGGCGTCGGCTGTTTGTCCGGCCCGAAGGCCTGGTCGCGCACCTTCTTCGCTTCCGTTTCCAGGTCCCGCACGATCATCTTGATCTTCTCGGACTGGTCGTACGTGAACGCGAACTCCTCGCGGGCCTTCGTCGACGCCAGGTACGCCAGGCCGCCGGTCAGTTGATCGCTCTGGGTGTGCTGCGGGCCGATGACCTTCAGCAGGTTCCGCTGCTCTTCGGTCAGCATGCCGTTGGCCTCGCCGACCATGCCTTCGACTTCGTTCAGGGCGCCGCGGACCGTGTCGGCAATGACCATCCGGACGTCCTGGATCGCGGCCAGCCGCTGCTCGTCCGTCATGTCGGGCGTCGGCATGCGCTCCTTGATCTTGGCCTGAACGTCTGTGCCGATCGCCTGGAAGAGGGACTGGGCACGGTCCTTGAGGTCCTGGAACTTCTTCTCCTGCTCCGGCGTGACCTTCATCTCAACGCGAACGTCGGGGTCGTCGAGAAACTGCAACTGCTGCCCCCGCTGGATGATCTGCTGTATCCGGTCACGTTCCTCGGGGCTGAAGAGGTTTTCCATGCCGCCCCAGCCGCCCATGCCGCCCCCGCCCATGCCTTGCGGCGGGCCACCCGCGTTCTGGATCAGGAAGAACTGCGCCGGCGCCTCGCCCGCCGCCGAGGTCGAGGGAGCCGGTGATGCCGGCCCGTCGCTGCCCATGGGGCCTCGCGGGCCTCGCGGCTCGCGCGGCGTCTCTTGCGTGACAGGGTGGTCGCGGAGCCACTTCTCGGCCCGTTCCCGCTGCTCAGGTGAGAGCATCTCGAACACTTCCCGGCGAACGCGTTCCGCGCGCTTCGCACGCTCCGGGGCGCTCTTCTGCCACCAGTCGCGAGCCGCTTCCGGCCGCTTCTCGGGCGGCACGTTCTTCACGGCCTCCTCCATCCGCTTCGCCGTCTCGGCCATCTCCTGGGTCGCCCCGGCGAGAACCTTCTGTATGCGGGCGGCCTGCTCTTCGTTGATGCCCAGTTCCTGCCGGGCCGGCCCCGAAAGGAGCGACCGCAGGTGCGGGATGACCATCTGGCCCATCGGCGTACCTTCCGGCAACATGCTGCGAATCTGCGGACCGGGGCCGGGACTTACGCCGGCGCCGGGGCCGGGCATGCCGGGCTGGGGGCCCATCGGTGCGTCAGCCTTCGGACGCTGGTGCATGACCTGCGGCCCGGCCTGAGGTGGCATCGGCGCGCCGGGGCGCACCGGCTGCCGGACACCCGGGCCACCCATGCCGGGGCCTTCCGGCCTCATGCCTTGCGGCGGCCCCATCGGTGCGCCGGGCTGCATGTGCTGGCGCATTTCCGGCGACGGCCCCATCGGGCCGCCCATGCCCGGCCCGCGCATCCCTGGCCCGCGCATCCCGAAGCCGCGCATCCCGAAGCCACCCATGCCACCGGGGCCGCCCATGCCCTGGCCGCGCATGCCCTGGCCACCCTGCCCATCCTGCATCGGCGGCAGGCCGAGCTTGTGGCGGGCCTCCTCGAACTTAAGGTGGGCCTCCATCTGCTGACGCTCCTGCTGCATCATGGCCTCGCGAAACTCGTTGGGCTGGTCGAGGCCCTTCGCAATGTTGCCGAGGAACTCACCCAGTTCGGGGGGGGCGATGACAACGACCGAGTTGGCCGACTCGTTCAGCGCGATCGGCGTCTGCTTGAGCATCTCGCCGATACCTGGGTTGCTGCCCAACTGCATGAGCGTCTCCATGAAGGACTTGGCGGGAATGAACTTAAAGTGCAGCACGAGCGGCTTCGGCACCGGACCCGTGGGTTTCTCGGCCGCCTGGGGACCCCCCGAAAAAGTGCATGCCACGAGGCCCGCCAGGACAAGCGTGGCCGCCCACACCAGAATCTTCCGAACTCGGATTCTCATGCTCCACCTCCTTAGAAATGCCGGACTCACCCTGGACTCTAGTGCGCAGACAGAACGCCTGCTTAGCCAAACTTCCTTAAGCCCGCGGCTATTGCCTGCAAACTCGCCGCAGCATGCTCTCACTAATTTATCATAGTGACATGGCGCCGGCCGGCGGTCACCAAAAAAATGCCGGCAGGCGCACTGCGCCGGAAGTCACTGGGGGGAACCTAGCGCCGCGACAGCACCTTGGGCCTCTCGAACTGGAGCTTTCCTTCGCTGCCGGTGACCAGTTGCACGCGGTCGTCGAGGATGAATTCCGTCATGTTGTCCCACGCGAACTTATGCTGGTGGTGCCGCTGGTCTTCGCCGATGATGCTGCGGAGGACCTCGAAGCGGATGCCGTTCTCGCTGAGGATCCGCTCCCACGCGGGGTTGCGCGGGTCGTCGGTCGTCCGCATGATCTCGTCGGCCTTGAACTGGTGGAAAAAAGAACGCGGGTAGAGCTTGAACTTCGGCTTGATCCGCGGGGGCAGGTGCTCCTCGATGTACTGGAAGACCTCGTCTGCCGTCAGGCTCCCGACGAGCACAAGATCGAACCGGGCGGCCAACTGGAGGACGGCCTCCATGTTGAACCGTTGCTCGCTACGGCCGCCGAACGATGAGGTTTTGCGAAGAGGGCCCGTCGAAACCAGAAGGCCAATCTGCTGCGGACGCATCGCTTTCATCTTGCACCTTGCTCCTCGGTGATTCGGTGCAAAACTATAGCAATGCGGGCGCCAAAGTCAACTCAAACTGCCCCGTGTGTACCCCAGTTCCTTGACGATCGCCAGGACCTCGCTCCAGGTCGGGAACGGCCGGTTGAACTTTCGCTTGTAGCGGTCGACGGCGCGGACGAACTCGACCTCCTCGAGCGTCAGTTCGCCCTCCTCGACGCGTTTCTGGAAGGCCTGCTGGTCCTCGCCGCGGCGCAGGGCGTGGCGGCGTTCCATGCCAGCGCGGCGTTCGCGGGAGTTGCGGCGTTCCATGCCGCTACGCCGGTTGTCGGCGTCGCGACGCTCGGAGCCGGTGTAGTTGGACGGACGGCCGCTGCGCCGCTCGGTGCTGGCGCGCCGTTCGCCGCTGGCCCGGGCCTCCGAAATGGTTTCCTGAAGGGTTTCGATCAGTTCGTCATTGGCCACAGACTGTGCCCTCCCACAAGGGGGGCGCAGCATGGGGACCGCCACCCTTATTATCGTCCTCCCCCCCGCCGGCACATTAGGCTTTCGCCCCAGGATGAACGGCGGGAACAGGGAACGGGGAACCGGGAACCGGACGGCAAAGAAGCAGCGGGAACTCGGCCCCGCCGTTACCTCCTTGCCGGTTCCCTGTTCCCGGTTCCCGGTTCCCGCCTTTGGCCGTTCGCCGTTGCCGGTTCCCCGTTCCCCGTTTCCTGTTCCCCCCTTTTTGGGGATGTTGTTTTTTCGCAACACTGTTCCCTGTTCCCCGTTCCCTGTTCCCCGTTTTTGCCGTTGACGTAAGTCGCGCTTGCCTAAATTACCAAATGGGATTATTAGAACGGCGCGCCGCGTTTTTGCCCCTTTTGGAGGGTCAAAACGGCCTTGGCGCTAGCGCCAGAGGGGTTGGAGGGGCAAAATGTTAAGATGGGTAAGGCAAAAAGTGTACGAAACTTTGCCTTTTTGAGCCCTGTTTTGCTGAAACTTGATGGTGTTTTACGCTTTTTTCGCCTTTTTGGCGCTCTGGTCATATATATACCTTGTTGTGTTCCAAAGACACTTACAGCGTTACTTTTTTCACAGCGATGCCGCGCGCCCTCGGATGTTGCGAAAAAACAACATTTTCCGGCGGGGGGAACCGGGGGGGATGTTGCCAAAAAGCAACACGGATGTTGCCAAAAAGCAACACGGATGTTGCCAAAACGCAACACGGATGTTGCCAAAAAGCAACACATTGCCGACGGCGGGAGTCGGGAACCGAAGTCAAGAGTGCGGAGTGTGGAGTGTGGAGTGCCGTCAGGCCACGGCACGCCTGCCGTGCCAGGGCGGAATGCGGAGTGAAAAACGGAGCCACGGCAACGGCTTTGACCGCCGAGAACGCCGAGAACGCGGAGGAAAGACTGGGCGAGAAACGGCAACGGCGGGGCGCTTCGAGCCCCGACCGTAAGGTCGGGGTCACGCCTCCAAGGGTCTGAACCCGCCCTTAGGCCTGGCGGGCAGGCTTTGAACCTTGAACTTTGAACTGCCGTTCTCAGCCCCGCGAAGGGGCGAAAGACGGTAGCCCAGCGGCGTAAGCCCTGGGAAACGGTCGCAAACGCCCCCCTCCCAAAAAATCCTTTTTTCCTCGTAGCCCCGTCAGGGGCGGCAGAGCATGCGCGTCCCGCCAAAGACTTTCTTTCGCCCCGCCGGGGCTCAAAGACAAAGGAGAGAAAGGAGGGGCCGGGGGCATCCGTACCCAGGACTCACGTCCTGGGCTACCATCTTGCGCCCCCAGTCGGGGCTGAAACAACCTACGCCGCACGGGTCTGGAACTCCCGCATGCAAGATCGCCTGACTCGCCTGCAAGCCCCCCGCAGGCCACGTCAGAGACCGAGAGCGGGCAGTTAGGTGTATGTCACCGGAACTGGGGAACTGATTCGCCTTGTGCAGAAGCCCTTCATCAGAATCCGCCCAGGTTGATGCTCGCCGCATGCGGCCGCTGGCCGGCATGGCGGGCGACCTCGCGCTTCCAGTACCGATACTTCGCCTCGACGTCGGTGTACCGCACCGACTGGCCGTCCACGGAAACGGTGTCGAGGCCAGCGCTCATCTGGAGGAGTGTCCCGTATATTGACAACATCGTTTCCGCGAACGTCGCCATCGCCGCTCCGTTACTCGCGGGCGTGGCCGGGCCAAAAGAAGAAGGCTGTACAGAAGGTGCAGGCTCCTGCACAGCCATTCATTGCCTTCGACCCGGCCCGACCGGCGGATGATCAGTCCGCCCGGCGTGCCCGTCGCGTATTCAGTTGTCCGCCACATGATCTATACGTCTCAGCAGGTGTGGACGCAAAGGTGGAAACGGAATGTATTGGCAAAGGCCGAATTCGTCGGGTACACTTCCGGGCGCCCCATATGACTGGACGTCGGACTGTCACATACAGAGGAGCCGCTAAGCTCCCCGGCAAGGTTATAATTCCTCTTTCCTTTGTCTTGGATGCTGAGACAGGAATTTGGCTGGAAGACGACTTTCGAAAGTGCCAACAGATCAATTACGGGCCGGTCGACGAGTCGTTGTTCAAGAGACTTTAGTGAAGGAGATCAGTGAGTCGATTTGGCTTCTTCCTGCCGAACCGACGAATCCAGTCGACTGGGGCGGCCGGTCGGACGTCAGTCGGAATGGCAAGTCGGTCGCTGGCCTCCCCGGCGGCTGATCCTTGACGTTCGGCGAGAAGAGAGAAAGGAGAAAACCTATGAATTGGTGGGGCAAACTGTTCGGTGGAGAGCGGAAACCCAAGACGGTGGTGGACCCCACGCTGTCGAAACCGGCACCTGTATCAACCGCAGGCGCCGCAGGGGATGCGCCTGCGGAGGCAGTCGGCCAGCAATCACTCCCGCCTGAGATCGCGCCGCTTCCCGAGGGCTTCTTTGAGTGCGACGTTCCACCCGGGGACGGGCGATGCTCAGACAAGGCATGTCCTTGCCCGGAAGTCCTAATACCGAGAGGCACCGGGTACCTTTACATTGATCAGGAAATAATTGATTTCCGAAAACAGCACCCCCGCCTTGACGACGCTAACACCGCCATGAAGGAAATCATCGACCAGAGGTTTGAGAGAACGGGGACAACGAATTACATTGCGCGTTTCCGGATCGTGCCGATTCTGGTCTGTGAACAGGGTGCGAAACTTCGTAACCTTGACCTAGAGACTGCCGCGCAGGACGCTCGCCATTGGTGGAATACAGGCCTAGTTCCCCTGCGCGCAACCCCTCTTGCTTCGAAACCTTCTCCGGGCACAGACTCAACCACCAAACGGAGTCCCAATGCCAGCAAACAGAACCTGGAGTCGGCCAGAGAGGCTCTGAAGGGCGCCGAAGAGGCCTTGAAGAATGCTGACAAACTGATCAACAACCTTTATAATCCCGTGTTCGCGTCGGTGCCACGCCAAATGTCTTGCGAAATGGTGATGGTTCAGCTTCAAGTCGCGTGCGCTCGGGCCGGAAGGGCCATGTTGCTTACGAGAGGCGTAGATATAAGCTTCGCGCTGTCGTGGCATATATGGCCCGAGGTGAAGAAGGAGTTCGCTGACAACGAATTGGTGCAGCTAATGCTTGTGGCTGTGGAATTGATGCTCAGTACCCGGGGCATTCAACCCACCGAGGAACTCCTTCATCAATTGGAGACAGCGGAGGGCTCGTTGAGACTGGCCAGGCAGATCGTTGAAGACGCTTCGAATCAGCCACCACCGGCAGAGCCGGTGCTTTAGTCATGAAATTAGCCTTAACCTCCGCGTGGCGGGTCTCCCGACCCGCCGCGCGAATCGGGCGGCCACGATCCGCGGCCACACCCCCTTTTCCTTGCCCCGCTCTAAACGTTGGCGAACGCCTCCGCACGCCGCTATAATCTGGCGACGGTATCAGGAGGGTTTTTAAGTGAAGCGAACGACTATCCTTGCGGCTATTGGGGCCGGCCTGGTGACGGTCCTCGCGCTGGCCTGGGCCGGCGCCGGGGGGGCGGCCGCAGAGCAGACCGTCACACGCTACGACCGCGAGTCGAAATACTACCGCATCCGCGTCGTCGATTACCCGGACGAGGGGCGGCGGTGCCTGCACTTCTCGAAGTCGCGCGGCATACAGTCGAGCATGATCCTGGACGCGGCCGACAAGCTGGACCTGCGATACTCCCAGAGCATGGCGGCGGCCCTGGCGTTTCATCCAGCGCCGCAAGACGTCCTCCTGGTGGGCCTGGGCGGGGCGAGCGTACCGAAGTTCATCCAGAAGAACTTTCCGGACGTGCGGCTGGATATCGTCGAGATCGATCCGGACGTCGTCAAAGTATGCCAGGAGTGGTTTGAGTTTAAGGGCACCCCCAACACCCGCGTCATCGTCATGGACGGGCGGATGTACCTTAAGCGCTCGCCCAAGCAGTACGACATCATCCTGCTGGACGCATACGCGGCCGACCGGGTGCCCTTCCACCTGACGACCCAGGAATTCATCCAGCTCGCGAAGTCGCGCCTCAAGGCCGGCGGCCTCGTGGCGTCGAACCTGTGGGAGCACGCCGTTAATCGATTCTACTACGCGGAATTGAAGACGTTCCAGGCGACCTTCCCCCAAACGTACCTGTGCCGGTCGGGCGACTCGGGCAACATCATCGTCTTCGGGTCGCTTGCGGCGGAACCGCTCGCGAAGGAAGACTGGGCCAAGCGGGCCGCGGCAGTCGGCGCCGGCAAGGACTTAGGCTTTGACCTGGCGGACCTCGTGAGAAAAGAATACGAGCCGCTGACGACGCAGAAGATCGACGAGAAAGCCCTGACGGACGACCTGGCCCCCGTCGACACGCTGCGGCGCGAGGACCCGAAACACTTCGAGGAGGCCCAACCGAAATGATGCGGGCGGGGCTCCTGGTAACGGTCTTCCTGGCGGGCGCGGCCCTGATGAGCCTCGAGATGGCCAGCTTCCGCCTCGTCGAGCCGGAGTTGGGCAGCGACATCGTCGTCTGGGGGAGCCTCATCAGCGTCTTCCTGGGCGGCCTGGCGATCGGGGCGGTCATCGGCGGACACTGGGCCGACACGCGGCCGAGCCTCGCCAAGCTCGGCCTCATCCTGGCCGCGGCAGGCGTGGTCGCCCTAGCAGTCCCGCTTTACGCCGACGCGGTGCTAACGTGGACCTATCCCGGCGCGGGCGCGCCCCTGCCCTCGGAATGGGGCACGGGCGGCGGAGGAGGCACGGAACTGAACGTTTATCACCCGCCGGACATGCGGTGGGCGGCCCTCTTGGCGGGGGCGCTCCTCTTCGGCCTGCCGGCGGTCCTGTTGGGCATGGTTTCGCCATACGCCGCGCGGCTGTTCGTCCGCCAGATGCCGCACCTGGGCACGAGCCTGGGGCAACTGTACGGCACATCGACGGTGGGCTCGATCCTGGGAACGCTCGGAACGGCGTTCTACCTGATAGCGCTGATGGGAACGCGGTGGCTGCTGTCGATGAACGGGCTGGTGCTCGTGGGCCTGGGGGCCGCGCTCGTGATCGCGGGCAGCCTGCGGCGGCGGGCGGATGAGGCGGGGGCGTAGGACGACTGGTAGGCTGGCACGATTGAATCTGTGGGTGCCACGGCTGCGCCTTGTGCAGCCGTGGTCGTAGGCAGGGACACACGGCTGCAAACTGCGCAGCCGTGGCACCCGGCGCTAAACAAGGCCCCCGTCGCACGTGCCCCCGACCTTACGTTCGGGGTTCGGAGGTGCGAAAATGCTCAAGGATTGGCCTTCAGCAAACGCCGACGAGGTCCGCGAGCGGTACGCGGCTGCGAGCAAGGCATACGCCGCGCTGGGCGTCGACACCGAGGCCGCCATCGCTACCGCCGCCGAGGTGCCCGTGTCGCTCCACTGCTGGCAGGCCGACGACGTCACCGGCCTGGAGCCGCGCCGGGGCGCCACCGACGGCGGCGGCCTGCTGGCGACCGGCAACTATCCCGGCCGCGCGCGAAACGGCGATGAAATCCGCCAGGACCTCCAGCAGGTGCTCGCGCTCGCGCCGGGAACCCATCGCATCAACATCCATGCCTTCTACGCCGAGACGGGCGGCCAGGCGGTCGACCGCGACGACCTTTTGCCCGAGCATTTCAGCCGCTGGATCGCGTGGGCGAAGGAAAGGCGTATCGGCCTGGACTTTAACCCCACGTTCTTCGCGCACCCGAAGGCGGCCGGCGGGCGGACGCTCTCGCATCCCGACGCGGAAATCCGCAACTTCTGGATCCGCCACGGCATCGCCTGCCGCCGCATAGCCGAGGCGATCGCCCGCCAACTCTCGACGCCGTGCGTGAACAATTTCTGGCTGCCCGACGGGCTGAAAGATTCGCCCGCCGACCGCTGGGGCCCGCGCGAGCGGCTGAAGGCGTCGCTCGACCTCATCTTCGCCGCAAGCATGGAGATCAACCGCCGCCTGTGCATCGACGCGGTCGAGGGCAAGCTCTTCGGCCTGGGGAGCGAGGACTACGTCGTGGGCTCGCACGACTTCTACGCGGCGTACGCCCTTTCGCAGCACCTGGCGCTGTGCCTGGACATGGGGCACTTCCACCCCACCGAGGCGGTCCACGACAAGCTCTCGGCCCTGCTCCAGTTCAACGAGCGGCTGCTGCTGCACGTCAGCCGCGGCATCCGCTGGGACTCCGACCACGTGGCGATCTTCGGCGACGAGATGCGGGCGGTCTTTTTGGAACTGGCGCGCGGCGGGGCGCTGGGGCGGGTTTTCGTGGCGCTCGATTATTTCGATGCGAGCATAAATCGCGTGGCCGCCTACATCATCGGCGCGCGGGCGACGCGCAAGGCCGTCCTTTTCGGCCTCCTGGACCCGAGTGCGCTTCTGCGCGAGCTTGAGGCCGCCGGCCGCGGCGCACAGAAACTCGCCCTCATGGAAGAAATGAAAACGATGCCTTTCGGCGCCGTTTGGGATAAACTATGCCTCGACGCGGGCTCGCCGGTCGGTCCGGCGTGGCTGACCGAGGTCGAGACGTACGAGCGCGACGTGCTGGCGAAACGCGGTTAGCATCACGTTTAGCCGCCCACCTCGGTGGGCGCGTGTTGTTTCTGCCGTTATTCGGGCACGCCATAAGTGCCTGTAGGCAAACTAGTTACGAAAGGATTCGCAGACAATGTCGGTTATAGATGACTTACGGGACATGGGCAAACTTATGGTGGACCGCGGCCTTGTGGCCGGACCCGGCGGCAACACGAGCGGCCGCGACGGCAGCCGCATGGTCTGTTCGCCGAGCGGTTACGACGTCGACCGCATCGCCGACAACGAGTGGTCGGTCGTCGACATGGCCACCGGCAAGCACCTCTCCGGGCCGCGGCCGACGTCGGAGTGGGAGATGCACCTGAGGATCCTTCAGGCCCGGCCGAACGCCAACTTCATTTGCCACGCGCATCCGCCCATCACCACGGGCCTCATCTCGGGCGGCATGGAGATACTCCCCTGGACGCCCGACTTCGTCGCCTACGTCGACCTGGTCTACTACCTGCCGTTCGTCAAACCCTCCAGCACGGAACTGGCCATGCGCGTCGAGGAAGGCGTCCGGGCCGGCAACAACGCCGTCGCGTTGCGCAATCACGGCATCGTGACGTGGGGCACGAGTTGGCGCCAGGCGTTCTCCAAGATGATCATCATCGAGGACACCGCAAAGACGCAGATGGCCGCCCTCATCGCCGGCAAACCTCAGCCGCTCAACGAGGCCGAGGTGAATCACGTGCGCGGCATGGAGGTGGAGGCGTACCGGCGGAAGATCATCGAGGGGCGGTAAGCCGCGTGCCACGGCGCGCCCGGGGCGATTCCCGCGCGGTGGGTCGGGAGACCCACCGCGCAAAAGCTTACGGCCACTCACCCGCGCCGCCCTATTTCCCAGCGGCTGCGATGAGGACGAGGACAACCGGCAACGAGCCCGGGGCGGGCGGGCCGGACACGGCAGGAGCGGACGG
>Ga0209777_10007412_pt1 | contig 12186 bp, 10 predicted proteins | sample FrelakmetHBP12HB_FD_187147 | JGI IMG/M metagenome (GOLD analysis project Ga0209777, IMG submission 187147) | Freshwater lake sediment microbial communities from the University of Notre Dame, USA, for methane emissions studies -HBP12 HB (SPAdes)... | ecosystem: Environmental > Aquatic >... | reverse complement strand
CTCGCGCATCTTGCGCACCGCAGCCGGAACCAGCCTTTGAACCCCGGCCTGCTCGATGCGGTCAAATGCCATCTGCACATCCAGCGTGGAGTCCTTGTTCACTGCGCCCCGGGTTGCCTGCTTCCATGCCCGATACATTGCCCGCACACCCTCCAGATAGGGGCCCAGGAAGCGACGGGTCGGGTCCGACGGCAGCAAGGGCTGGATTGCGGGCATGACCTCTCTCCACAGCCCGGCGATGATGTCCGCATCCTGAGCCTCGCGTTCGCGTTGCTGCTCATGCCGCAGCTTCGCCTTTGAACGCCTGGCCTCGTCGGCCCTGCCCCTGTCCTCAGCGATGGTCAAGCCCTGTTCCGCCTCGCCGAATGCACCGGACTGAGCCAGCTCCAGCATGAATCTGCCGACCGGAGCTTTGCAGGCCTGAAGATAGCGGATGATGGTCTCGATTCCCACATTACCCATCTTGCCGGTCTCCAGGCAACTCACATAGCCATGTCCGCCCGGAGGTTTGAGTCCCAAAGCCAGCCCGACTGCGACCTGGGTCAAGCCCGCCTTCTTCCGCTCAGCCTTCAATCCGGCGCCCAGTCTTCTCAAGAAATCAGTACTCATGAATGTTAAGTATACTTAACATTTCCAGTATATATGCCTCCACGCTCAGAATCAAGCATTTTCCACCGAGTGTGCGGCGAATCAACAACTTAGCAGTCGAGTCATTTCCAAGGGCAGTCCCTGGGTGAGTGCTTCCCCCAGTGCTTCCCCCAGTGCATGGGTGGGTGCATCACCCAGCGCTTCACCCAGTCCCTGGGGGAGCTAGTCCCCCAGTGCTTCCCTGAGTGCCTGGGGGAGCCCTACTCCCAGTGCTTCCCCCAGTGCTTCACCCAGCTCATGGGTGAGCTACTGGGTGAGCTCATCACCCAGTTCATGGGTGAGTTCATGGGTGAGCTCATCCCCCAGTGCCTGGGTGGGTGCATGGGTGAGCTCTCGACGGTTCGTCCCGGCTTCGAGCTTCGGAGTTGGAATTCGGCAGTTTCCCGTTTTGGGCGTGGGCTCTCCTCCGCTCTGGGGACTTGGGCGGAGCCGCTGAATGTTCCTCTTGACTTCTCCTCCGGTCTGAGCTATTAGTCTTCCATGGTCAGGAGCAGCCGGGCGTCCCGAATTCCGTGGGCGGCTCCGGTTCTGGTGCTCTGCATCGTTGCGCAGCTTCCCGCCCTCAAGATGGTGCAGATCGCCCAGTTTCCTCATTCCCTCAAGTGCACCTACCCGTGCGGCGACGCCAACCGAAATGCCTTGAGCGAGTGCTATGGCAGATTCAACGATACGCTCATGGCGTTCGAGTATCAGCCTGACGGGACCTTCCAGCGCTTCGCGCTCAGATGGGTGTGGGGCATGTGTGACATTTACGACTTCGGGGATGGCGACCGTGACGGTCGGAAGGAGCTAATCGTCTGGAACGGTGGCGGCGACAGTATCTATGAGGCTCCGGATTCATTTTCCTTCCCTTCGGTAAGCGTATGCGGGTTCTCCCATCCCGGCAGGCACTCAATCGCCGCCGGATTCACTGACCTCGATCGGGACGGCCGCCAGGAAGTGGCCCTGAACATCTCGGATGGCCGCGGCATCTGCCTGTTCGAGAACACGGGCGATAATCAGTATGATTCCGTATGGACGTTCTATCAGTTGCCTCGACCCAGTGGCGACTACGGGCACTTTGCAGTTGACGATTTCGACCGCGACAGCCTGACCGAGCTGGTCACCTGCGGCGCCGGCAACCTCATCGACATATTCGAGGGTACAGGCGAGGACAACCAGTATGTCCGTTCTGCGCAATGCACTACGTGCATGGCGGACAACTGGGATATCGCCGGTGCGCATGATATGGACCACAATGGCTGGTCGGAATTTATCGTCATCGGGACTGACACGCTATCACCCCACTTCATGCGCATGATGATATTCGAATCCACGGGACATCCCCACTACCAAGTCGTGTGGCAGCAATCGCTTACCGATTTCAGCCAGGGCTTCTTCGGCAACCCGATCTCGGTCGGTGATGTCGATGGCGACGGCACGATGGACTTTGCCGTTAACTCGGGCTGGGGCGTCGTGCTGTTCAAGTGCACCGGGCCGCATGACTACGCGCGAGTCTGGTCCCGCGAAACCAGTGACGCCTGGCTCAGGCTGTACGATATCAACGGCGACGGACGGGCCGAGATTATCTTCGATGGGCCTCGCGGCACTGAAATCTGGGAAGATAGCGAGGGCATGGGGGTAGCCGAGTTCTCGAAGTTCTCTTTGGAATCGCCAGTCAAGGTCGCGCCGTCGGTCGCACGCTTGGGCGCATCATTGCGGTTCTCCGGCATCCCAGCCGACGCCGAGGTTGAGGTTCTAGCTCTTGACGGCAGGCTGGTCTGCCGAGCCTCGGGGGTGCGACAGTCAACCTGGACCTGGAACCTGCGCAACCAGTCCGGGAGCCTCGTTCCGGCCGGGACCTACTTCGCCGTCATCCGCAGTAAAGGGAAATCAACTTCTCTGAAGCTGTGTCTGGTTGAGTAACTGGAAAACAACCGACGAGCAAGATTAAGGAAGTCCCCGTAATCCCTGAAATGCGTGCCGCGGGCCAAAAGCGCCCGCGGCACACGCCTTCTGCCTCTCTCTCAATTCAACTTCAGCATCTTCCGCGTGAGTTTCACGTCCTGCGTCTGGAGCCGGTAGAAGTACAGCCCGGCCCCGGCGTCCCGGCCCAGGCCGTCCCGGCCGTCCCAAATGACGTGGTAGCAACCTGCCGCGTAGCTGCCCGATGCCAGGGTACGCACCAGCTTGCCGCCCGCGCTGTAGACCTGCAGTTCCAGGCCGACCGACCTGGGCAATGCGAAGTCGATCCGCGTCGCAGCCGTGAACGGGTTCGGCACGTTCGCCTTGAGCGCAAACGCCTTGGGCAGAACCGGCGTCGGTCCCTCGCCCTTGATGCTCACGAACGGTATGACGTGCACCGAATCCAGCGCCAGGTCGTCGCCGGTGTTCTGGTCCCCGGGCAGGAGCGTGGTGCAGCGCACCATCAGCCAGCCGAGCGGCGAGGCAACCCAGGTGTCGAACCAGGCCGTATCGGTCGCGCCCGGGGCCAGGGTCAGGGCCGAGTCGTCGCTGTAATCGGCTCCGATGCTCAGCCGGGCGTCAAAGGTCTCGGTCTCGGTGCCGAGGTTGGCGACCAGCGCCCGCGGGGTCACGACCGCGGAACTCTCCATCGTGCCCGTCGGGGCAATGACCTGCACTGCCGCGGCGTCGCGCACCCGGACATAGACCCAGCCGGTGATGAGGTCGTTCGCGGGAATCAGGTCCCCGCTGAGCATCGTGCTGCACCGGACTGCGAGCAGGCCGCGCTCTTCAGCGGTCCAAGACGGGAAGGTGAGCGGCTGAGTCGCGCCCGGCGCCAGGTCGGTGCTTTCCGCGGCCGAATACCGGGTCCCGATGCTGATGCCGGTCCAGAATCCCTCCGGGTCGGTGCCGGTATTGGTCAGCACGACCTGCGGCGGTATCACCTGGCCGGAGTCAACCGTGTCCACCGGCGCGGTAATGCCCGTGACCCCGACGTCAATCACCGCCACCTGGACCGAGCCTTCCTGTTTGTCGTTCGAAGGGTACAGGTCATGGCTGAGCCGGGTCGAGCACTTGGTCGCATACGACCCGCGGGCCCCGGGGGTCCAGCCCTGGAAGTCGACGGTTTCCACCTGCGCCGGCGGCAGGGCGAGCACGACCGCGGTGTCATAATAGCCGCCTTCAATGGTGAACGCGACCGGGATGTTCTCGAATACGTCGCTGTTGTTCCAGACCAGGGCCCGCGGTATAACGACTGCGCCCGAGTCAACCGTGCCCAGGGGCGCAATGAGCTCGGTGCAGGCCACGTCGCGCCGCACGACCGTCAGGGATTCATTCACGGTATCATTGCCGGTGAACATGTCGCCGGACAATTCGGTGATGCACTGCTCGGGCAGGTAGCCGCGCTCGAGCCCGGCCCAGACCGGGAACGTCACAGTGTCTTCGCGGCCTGCGGCCACGGTTTTGCTCACCACGCGGTCGTAGAGCGTGCCGATTTTGAACTCGACCGGGAAGGTCTGGCTCGTCGTGCCGAAGTTACGCACCAGCGCCCGGGGTATGACCGCCTCGCCCGAATCCTCGCCGGTGCGCGGCACCTGAATGGTCATCACCCCGACGTCGGCCGTGTACGGCGTATGCCAGCCCTGCATCTTGTAGATGTTGTTGTCCGGGTTCTGCATGATGCCGATCCAGTAACCGCCGTCGCGCGGGTCCCAGGCGACGCCCCGGACGTTGTTGACATAGCCCGCGAGGTTCGACAGGCGGCACCGGTGCAGCACCGCCATGTTGGACTTGTCCAGTTCGAACAGCACCGTGCTGTCCAGCGTGCCGGAATTGGAGAAGAAAGTGTAGGTCAGCAGCAGCGACGGCCAGTTCGGGTTCGAGCTGGTGTAGTCCAGGTCCAGGCACCGCGCCCCGGAATAGCTGTAACCGAGGTTAAGGGCGAAGCGTTGCTCGACGTTACCCAGCGTGTCGCTGACGTACAGGCTGCACGGGTAAGTCCCTTCCAGCATCCGGTCCACGAGATACATTTTTTTGGCCCGCTCGTCGAACGCGATGCCGGTCGCATAGCGCGTGGCCGGGGTCGCGAACGACCGGATAATCTGTCCGGTCAGGGCGTCGATTTTGAACACCTTGTGCTGTTTGCTCGAGTGTACCCAGTATGAGTTGTCGTACCAGCAGTAGTCCAGGTCCTGGAACGAATCGCTCACCGGGCCCGGGGTCCGGAACGCCTTGATGGTGTCCGGTTTCGCAGGATTGGTGGAATCGACCGACCGATAGCGCGTCACGCTGTCCGACCAGTAATAGACGCCGCACAGACGGTCGGTCATGCCGTGGTAGCACATGCCGTAGAAACCCCATTGCAGCCCGCGCAGGTCCGGCACCGCGAACGGACCCCAGCTTACGGTCGGCGGCGGGTCCTGATACGGCACTCGTTTGGGAATCGCATATTCGCCGCCTGGCGGAACCGCGACCGCCAGCGCGCTGCCTGCGAGCGCGAGCAGAACCAGGACGACCAGCATCAGCGCGGGCGTCCGGTTCCCGGTTTTCGAGCCTCGTTCCATAGTCTTCCTCCTTGTTACCAGAGTCTCAGCCATGCCGGATGCGGCCTGCAAATCGCGAAGGTTCCTTCTCCGCTATTCCGCATTCCTGGTTACGAGAAGCTGCCCATCTCAATCAAGAGCCTGCTTGCAGCTCCGGTCCCTTTACATAGCAGTTAGGGTCATGATAATACGCACTCGGGTTTTTGTCAAGGGGGGTTGATGGATCCGAGACCCGAATCAGCAATACCAGGTACATCCGGCACACCGGGTAGTGCAGGGGATTTCAAACTACCGCGGTCAGAATGGAAAAGCAGACTGAACCTGAGCTTCTTGACTTCGGCAATGGCAATCTGCTGTCTGCAATCCCCGGCTTGTTTGCCTGGTAGTCCCGGACAAGGATTCCTGTCTCGGGGTTCGGGATTAAAGGATGGTCCGCCGACCGGCAAAGGGCGCCGCGCGGCGCCCTTTACTCGAAGCTGTCCGCGATCTACCGTCTAGAACTGACGGGCCGTGCCTCCGGACCCGCGGACGCCGCCACGGGCGCCAAGGCGTCGCTGCCCCATCCCCCGGGCTCCGGGCATTGAGAACATCCGGCGCTGTTCGGCCGGCAGGACTTTCAGCATTGCAATCCGGTTGCGCAGGCGCAATTCCTCCAGCTGCTCCCTGACCTTGTCAGTTTCCTTGGCCTTGGCGATGATTTTGTCTTCATTCAGTTCGTCGTCGAGCCACAGGACCGCGAGCTCCGCGGCCTTGACCTTGAGGTCGCTTTCGAGCGGACCCGCCTGCTTCAGGAACTTGACGCGCAAATCGGCCAGCTTGCGCTGGTCCTCGATTTTGAGCATCGGGCGATACCCGACCGGGCCGATTCCTTCCGCGCCTTCCTCCGGCCCGCCAGTGGTGATTCGCTTCTCAATCTGGATTCGCTGCGGCCCGCCTTCCGGTCCGGGCTGCGGCAGCTCGGCCAGTTCAGGAGGCTGAGCGTCCGGTTCGGGTGCGAGCTGCGGCGGCTGGGGCAGGAACGCATCTTCCGGCGTGCCGCCGGAAAGGAAGTCGGTCAGCGGGTCAAGCGGTTGCGCACCCACCCGGCCCGGGCCCGCGACCAGCAGGGCCGCCAGCCCGAGCAGGACGGCCAGGCTCAGCCCGGCTCTCAGGTTCGGTATTCTTGTCATTGGTTTCCTCCCGTCATTTGGGGAGTTAGACATGACCGGGTCAGGTCGGGTTTATGAGCGCCGCGTCCCGAATCGGTAGTGAACCGCGTTCATCAGTGGTTCACAAATCGAAACCGGCGCGCAGAAATGTATCTGCGCGCCGGCCATCTACCGACGTTTATGGTCTGCCGGACTGGGGTTCGAGCGACCCGGAGTTAGCGGATCGACAGTTGGTCCGTTGCCCGGCGACGGTGGAGCCAACGTTCCCGATGGCGGAGCGAGGTCCGTTCGTGCTCGGTCAGTTCGGAGAGCGCCTGGTCGCGCATTCTGGCTTCTGCCCCCGAAAACACCGGCAGGTCAAGCCACGCCGCTCTATCCCGAACTCGGGAATCACTGGTCACTTCAAGATGCTCAACACTTGCCATTTTCATCTCCTAATTCTTCTATTCGCTCATGTACAGGGGCTGAACCCCTGCCCATCTTCCTTAGTGCTTCCTGATCTCGTGCAATCCATGTGCCAAGTTCAAGCGGGCCGCTCGTCACAACGTTAGCTTTCTAACTCCGGCGAGTTATGGCCAATTTCGCACTTGGACGTGAACTCGCAACTTCCGTAGTTTCGCTGAATTCCCTGTTTTGCCCTGCCGAAATTCACGCCACTGGTCCACTGGTCGCTGAATTCAGCCTGTCACCCTTCGCCAATGTATTAGACCTTGGGATATCGGCTAAAGGGTTCGCGGGAAAGGGGGTAGTAAGTCGGGGCAGGCTGCAGCCGTCGCTGCTGTCGGGCACCGTCTGCCGCTTACCGCAGCTCGGCTGCCTGCCGGGTCAGGAAAGCGGCCAGGTCGCTCACCGGCGGTGCCTTGAGGAGCCGAGTAAGTTCCGGGTCAGCCTGTTTCCGGATGCATTCGTCCAGAAACACCCGGGCCAGCGCCGGCTCGGCGCAGATGGTCTCGGCCAGGCGCTGGGCCTGGGTCAATCCTTCGGATAGTCCATGGCTCACAAAGAGCCGGAGATAGGCGATCATCAGGTTGCTGTAGATGGCGGTGAATTCCTCAGGTTGCAGCCCGAGTTGCGGTACGAGCCGCAGGGCCTCATGCAGCAGGCCGACCGCCTTGTGCAGCGCGGGCTCGGAGTAGTCTTCCTGCTGGACCTCGGTTCCGGCCAGGTTCACCCGGGCTGAGATTAGTGCGGTCTTGTCCGATTCCCGGGTCGAGCGGGCCGTGCCCTTATACTCACGGACATCAACCGCGAGCACCCGGGCGAGTTGTTCGCGCGCCGCGGCGAAATGGCGCCGCGCCCGGTCTCGGTGTCCGGCCGCGCGCTCGTTCAGCGCCTGGTAGTTCTCGGTGATGCCCAGGTTGACCAGCAGGCTCAGCCGCGCCTCGCTCTCCGGCACCATCTGCAGCGCGGCGGCGAAAAAGTAGCGCACCAGTTCATAGGGCTCGAGCCGGGCCAGGCCGGACCCGGCGTCGGCTTGCCCGATCATTTCCCGCACCGACTCGGCTTCCCGGGCCGTGTCCGGGCTGAAGCCCTGATAGCGCTCGATGAATTTCAGCGCCCGGGCTTTGACCCTTGGCACCGAATCCGGTTCCAGGCAGAAGCTGATTTTCACGTCCTGGTCATTGGACCAGACCGCGAGCAGCGATGAGCCGAGATAGCCCAGCACGTCGCTCAGCTTCAACCGCAGGGCGCGGGAATAGCGGTCAGCCGGACGGAAGGCGATGCCGGTGGACCAGCTTAGGCAGCTCAGGCAGCCTTTGAGGTGCTCGCCGACCTCGAGATACGGAAACGGCCCGGTTCTCTCCCGGGCCCATTCCCGGATGAGCCGTTTCGTCAGTTGACAATCGCGCGTTTCAGTCGGGCTTGCCATTACTCAGGTTCGATTGGGGGATCGGCCGGAAGAATTACGCGGAAGAAGCGGCCGGTTCAAATTCCTCTGCTTCCAGGCCCAGTTCCGCCCCGTGCTGCTCGAGCAGCCGGCGAACTCCCTCCTGCCGAATCAGTTCCGGGCTGACGCCGCAGAGCCAGGCCCCGAACCGCCGGCCGGTTTCACCCAGCGCCTGGAGCCGGGCGAACTTGCGCCGGACCGCTTCCAGGCGTTTGTACACGACCCAGTGGGATTTCGCCACTTTCTCGCCAATCTGCTGGGCGGTAAGGCCTTTCAGCCAGAGCCAGAAGATGTCGCCGTTCTCGTTAAGCCGCACCAGGCTCGAAACCAGCGGGTAGAGCCGGCCCTGTTCGAATCCCCGGCGGGCAATGTCGAGGATTGCCCGGTTCACCCGGGCCGGGCTGAGGCCATAGAGCCGGGCCAGTTCCCGGCGCGAGAGGTTGCCCACGAACCAGCCGTGAAATATCTCGCCGTCCGGCTTGTTCTGGCGGACATAGTCATAGGCCTTGAGCCAGGCCGGCGGCTCTTCCTGCGCCAGGTCCCGCTCCTCGCTCACCGTCCCGTCTTCGGCCGGCTGGTCGCAGAACGAGTCGACCGCCACGCTCGCTCGAAGGTGCGCCTGCTCGAGTGAGTACTCCTTGGCCAGCGTGCGCAGCGCCGCGCGCAGGTACTGCTGGGGGGTATACTCGTCCAGGTGATTCAGGAAGTTGCGGGCCAGGAAATCCATGGTCCGGTCCAGCGCGGCTTCATACCGGTCATTGAACTCCAGCCGCTCCTCGCAGATGCTCCCGGTCCCGGCGCCCGAGATGCGAATCGTCATGCCCCGGGGATAGACCAGGAAAACCAGGGTTACGAGGTCGAAGAAACGTTTCAGTTCGGCTTCGCTCGGTCCGGGCAGTACCCGGATTGCGCCGAACGCGTCCTGCAACGCGGTAAACGCCTCGCGCCGGCTGAGTTTGCCGACTTCGGCGATTACCCGGTCGAGCCGTTCGATGAAAGACATCGCGTTCCTCCGCTCCGGCTGATGTCCGCTGCGCTAGAAAACGATTCCGAACAACCAGGAAACCATCAGCCAGGCCAGTGATGCCGGTCGGTCGACCGGCGCCGGCGCCAGGCCCGGCGAAACCGGGTAGCCGTTGCCGGGTCTCGGACTCGGCGACACAAACCGCCAGTAGACGTTCGACTGATAGTTGTTCGGGGCGACCGTTTCTGCGGCAACCGGCATCATCGCACCCAGCAGACCGACAATCAGCAGGGCAAGTAGAATCCGGTTCAATGTCCGCATGCTTCCTCCTGAATCATTAGCGTAATGATGCGTTCCAGCCATCCTGGTTCTCAATTACATATACTCCCGGGTTGGACAGGTAGTCCGCCAATTCCACTACCTGCAATTAATTGTAGTCCGGCTTGTTGCAGGGGTCAAGGGGGCACGCAATGTGAAGAGCGCAGATTAGCCGGTTAGCGGCCAGCGACAAGTTAATGCCGCCGCGGAATCCGGCTTGGAATCGCCGGTGGCTGATCACCGAAATAACGGGATTCGGTAGTTCGATGTTCACGTGCTTCGGTATTTTGCGGTTGCCTCTCGGCCCTTGCCACTTGCCGGCAACCCGGGTAGAATCGAGGTGAATCAGCGGCAGGCACTCGCGGAACCCGCTGTATTGCGTCTAAACTGCGAGGGAGTGTCCCTCACCCGCGTTAGAGCGTGAGCCCGCCTGACGCGGCAACCCGAAAACAAGGAGGTCTCATGTATGGTCTGCTTCTGGCGGCGCTGATGGCGCTGAACGTCGAGTCAACGATTGACTCGGTCGTGGTCTACCCGGACCAGGCGATGGTCGTGCGTACGGCCCGGCCCCAGGTGAGCGGTTCCGACCAGCTCGTGTTCCCGGACCTGCCCGGGATTCTCGACGACAATTCGGTGCGCATTCGCGCCCCGGGCCTGAAAATCGGTGAAGTCCAGGTCAAACCCGGCTACACCGCCGAACCTACCCCGCGGGTGAAACAGCTTGAAGACTCGGTGAAGAAGCTTGGCCGGCTCACGCGGCAATACGCCGACGAAGAAAGCGTGCTGGAAGCCAAACGCGTGTTCCTGAATTCGGTCAAGGTCGGCGGACCGGAACTGATGTCGAAGGAACTCACCGGCGCCCGGGTTGATGCCGGAAGCTGGACTTCGGCGCTCAATTTCCTGGGCGACCAGCTCACCGCGGTGGACAAACGTCAGGCCGAACTCGAAGAGCTGAAAGCGGATCTTGAGACGGTCAGCTATGCGGTTGAGCGCGAGTTGGAGGATGTCCGGGCCAGAGTCGAGAACCGGAAGACGGTCGTCGCGGACGTGGTGGCCGAGAACAGCGACAAGTATGACGTCACCCTGACCTACCAGGTCCCGGGCAGCGTCTCATGGGAGCCGTACTACGAACTGCGGGCGTCCCCCACCGATGAGACCGTGGACCTCGCCTACTACGTGCGGATGGAACAGAGCACCAACGAGGATTGGAACGGGGTGAACATGGCGCTCTCGACGGCCCAGCCCTCGTCCGGCGGCGTGGCGCCCGAACCCAGACCGTGGTATCTGGACCTGGCTGAGGCACAGGGCTATGTGCTACAGGAGAAGGCGAATCGCAGCCTTAACAATGCGGAATTCAGCCGAGTCTCGGCGAATCAGCTCTCGAACATCGTTGGTCTGCAGGCCGGAGTTGTGCAACCACAGGTCACGCCCATCGAAGCCGGCATTTCCATCCAGTATGCCATGCCCGGCAAAATCACCCTGAAGAGCGGGGAAGACGCCAAGAAGTTCTTCCTGCATGAAGAGAAGATGCCGGCCGACTTCAGCTACTACGCCTATCCGCGAATCCAGACCGCATCCTACCTGCGGGCGAAAATCCAGAACAGCTCGGACTTCGTGTTCCTGGCCGGCAGCGCCAACACCTATGTCGGCGACGAGTTCACCGGCAAGACGTCATTGCGCAATATCGCGCCCGGCGAGTCGGCGAATCCCAGCTTCGGAATTGACGACCGGATGAAGGTCCACCACCAGCGCACCCGGCTCTTCACTTCGCGCAGCGGTCTGTTCGGCAACCGCACCCGGGTTGACTTCGAGTTCAAGACCACGGTTGAGAACTACCACAATAAGCCGGTGACCATGACCCTGGTCGAGCAGATTCCGACCTCGGCGCACAACGACATCAAGGTCGGCCTGACCAAACTCGACGTTAAGGGCGCGGTTGAGGACAAGGCCAACGGAACCTACACCTACACGCTGGAAATGAAGCCCCAGGAGAAGGTGATCGTGAACATCGGCTACTATGTGGAATATCCGACTCAGACCAAAATCGCCGGTCTGTTCGACGCCCTGCCTGCCGCCCGGGCCAATGAATTGCAGCAGAAATACGAACAGATGAAGAAGTAGCTTCCGCTGATATCGAAAGCAGCAGGCTGGTTGACCCTTGACCGGGACACCCAGCCTGCTGAATTGCTATCTTGTGACGAGCAGTCTTCTCGTGGCCGACTCGGCGCCGGCGCTGAGTCGAACAATGTAAGCGCCGGCTGGCCGGCAGGAACAGTCCCAGACGATGCGGGTGACACCGGGATTCAGGCGGAACCGGCTCGTTTCGCGCCCGGCCGCGTCAAAGACCGCGAGCTCGGCGCGCGCCGGTGTCGAGCACCGGAACTGCGCGGCATCGCGCACCAGCCCCGGGCCCGTGATTTGCAGTTCCGGGTTCGGATGTTGAGTGAACTGCTGATCCACGCCGGTGACGGTGGCCTTGTTGAGTATCCATTTGCCCGGGTCGAAGGAGATGCTGTCCGGCCGGAAGCTCAGGGAGAAAGTGTCAATCTGCGGGCTGGTATCGACCGACAGGGCAACCAGCGTATCCAGCCCGGTCTTGCGGAACTTGATTTGCACCGGCATGTGAAAGACCAGCGGTGCATTGTTGCCGTTGTTCTGGGACAGATTGACGATGACCCGAAACTGCGGAAAACCCGCTGGTGACGTCCGAGCGATGCTTGCGGCTTGTGGCTT
>Ga0209777_10007410_pt1 | contig 12188 bp, 4 predicted proteins | sample FrelakmetHBP12HB_FD_187147 | JGI IMG/M metagenome (GOLD analysis project Ga0209777, IMG submission 187147) | Freshwater lake sediment microbial communities from the University of Notre Dame, USA, for methane emissions studies -HBP12 HB (SPAdes)... | ecosystem: Environmental > Aquatic >... | reverse complement strand
AGAGCTGGTCATCCGGCCTTATATCGTCTATACCAAATCCTCGATCCATCCGCTGCTGGTTCTGCTTGCTTTTCTGGGTGGTGGTATTGTGGCAGGGATCTCCGGCTTCTTCCTGGCTCCGGCCATGGTTGGGGTAGTAACAGGCGTCTTTCAGGTGATGCGTGAAGTACAGGAGGAAAGAAAGAGCAGTTGCGGGCCAGGGGCTGCGGATTCGGGACGCCTCGATCCAGGATAGTCTCTTTATCATTTGGCTTTAATCTTTGGAATTCGCAAACATCCATCTTGCGGGTTCACTTCGTCGAAAGACGAATACCGAAACCTTTATATTCGTTTATTGCCTAGTACGTCTTGGCAAAAGTCAAGTCCTATTTTCCCTCCTACATCACGACTTTTGCCTCCCTCCTATTACATGATATTCGTCAATTGCGTCTTCCGGGGGAGGAGCAAATTTTGGCGGCCGCAGTGAACGTGCCTTTCGAGTGGATGCACCCAAATATCTCGGCGGTGAAGTCGGACCTACATTAGGTAAGCTGGCTGCCTACTCCTGCTCCTCCGAGTGCCCGGGATATCCTCATGCTCTTTTCCGGGCGCACCAGGGCATTAAGATTACCGAGCAAGAGGGTGCAGCCGTGAGCTTGCGGCTTTTCGCCCGGCTGGCAGAGATAGGAATGAGCTGTTTTCAACCTAGAGGTCAAATTTGAACTGGCTGATAAGTATTATGGCGCAATATTTATTACATTATCTCGTCAATTGATGCTCGATGGATAATAAGGTTCAATTCTGCTCCCTTCCTGGAACTGGTCTATCGGATTTGATTGACAGATTTGCAGAAGAATCCAGCAATTATCCATTTGAAACTTTTTGTGTCGTTCCTACCTCGCGCCTGAAGGCAGAAGTCGTTAGAGGAATTCAAGAAAAAGGTAACCCGATTTTGAAAGATAGGATATGCACCCTTAGGGAGCTTGCAGAATTCATCCTTTCTGTGCATCTGCCTAACCACAGTCGCATAAGCGATGAAGAGTCGAAGATCATCATTTCGTATATCATATCTGCAAATCCGCAGAGTCTCTCTCTCTTCATAGATGACAGACGCATTTCAATCAAATTTGTGCAAGAATTGAAGCGATTCATTTCAACATTGATTCAGAGAAAAATAGATTATCCCGGATGCCTGACAGATCAGCAGGGCGAAAATATTCGACAATTGTCTTTTATCTACTTTAAATATTTAAAATTTTTGTCGGAGAATCACCTTGTCGACGATGATATTCTCCTGAATAAAGTTGCAGAAAGCTTAAATAAAAATGAGGGGGAAAGAATAAAAAGGGTATTCATGTATGGATTCTTTGAGCCGAATCCGCTTGAAAAGGAGTTCATAGTAGCATTGGGAAATTTTTCAACTACGTTTCACTATGTGATGCCGTTTGCAGGCAATTCTAAGATCTTTGCCGATCGAGGAGACTGGCTGCCAACCGCTGAAAGAGTTCTAGTTGAATCAAATGCAGACGATGCAAAACTGTCCAGGTTATTTACTGAGACACAAGGATTTGATTTTTCAAAAAAAATATTTTTTTCCAAATTTAATGATAGAATTTCAGAGATCAGAGCCATCGCTCAGGAAATACGCAGTCTTATCGCAAATGGGGTTGATCCAGCCAATATTGCTGTGGTTCTTCCCGATCGAGACCGTGCAGCAAGGCTCATATCAGATATATTTCCAGATTTTAAAATTCCATATGATATACGCGGAATCAGTATATTATCACACTCCGCAATCGCTCAGGCAATAATTGACATTATAGAAATTCCAGCTTATAATTACAAGAGGGACACCGTCGTTAGATTGCTCAAATCACCATATATTTGTGTCCCATTGGAAAGCGAAGAAAAGAAGAAGTTGCTGGGCTATGAAGTGGATTTTGAATCGCGAGCTGCAAATATCATCAAAGGAAAAGAGGATTGGAAAAAATTCCAGCCAGTATTGGTCAATTTAAATGAAGAACTCAGGTCGAGTGAACTTCATAAGAACGGGAATTTAAAAATCCTCAAAGAGAGGTTCTGTCGCATAAAAAACATCGATACTGGAATCAATAGTCTCTTCAATTTTCTGCAAAAATTAGAAGGGGCGAAGCCTGTCAGGGAGCACGTCAAGGTCCTTCGTCAGATTCTCTATGATCTGGATTTTGGACAATATGCAAATTATCCCAACCAAGAGCTGCGCCAGAGGGAGACGAGAGCGCTTAAATCATTTTTTGAGGTTTTAGACAGGATTGAAAAGGCATATTTGACCATTCCAGATGAGAAAATAGATTTGAAAGAATTTTTATCAATAATGTCGACAGGCTTATTCGAGAAGAGATACGATGCAGGGGATGCGAACACAAACGCAGTTCAGTTAACTGGATTGAGAGAAATTGCTCATTTATCATATGATTTTGTATTTATTCCTGACCTTGTCGATGGAGAAATACCCAGGACCAATCTCTCTCAGCCATTTTTTACAGGATTTAAGGAAAGAACGGACCTGCTGACAAAGAGAGATCTCTTGAGGCAGGAAAGATATTATTTCCTGGCTGCAATATTAGCATCTAAGCGGAAGCTATTTCTGAGCTGTCCATCATCGGAGCAAGGTCTGCCACTCATTCCTTCTACCTTCATAAGGGACATTTCGGAATGCTATAGTATGGGGTCCTGGGGAGATGGCGAAATAAATTATTCGACCGTAAAGCAGCAGTTCGACGATGGAAGAAGAATATCCATTGGAGATTACAGGAACATCGGATCAATCAGAGTCCCTCCATTGGATGCAAGTCTGATTGCCAAAAAAATAAATATGGAGAATTATTATCGAAAAAGTAATTATAGATCAGAATATGATGGTATCCTTCAAAACGATCCAGCTATAGCATCGGATCTATTAAAAAGATTCAACGAATCAAAGATCTACTCCCCAACGATGTTTGAATCATATGGTCTATGCCCCTTTCAATTTTATTTAAAATATGTCCTTTATTTAGATGTGATGCCAGATATAGAGATTAAAATCTCGTCAAGAGAATTGGGTGGTCTGTTCCATCGCATTGCATTCAGATTTTATGAAAATAGGAGGAAAGATGGCAGCCCAAAGGTCACCACCGGAAACCTGGCAAATGCTATAGAGGATATAAAAAAGATCGCCCAAGAAGAGTTCCAGAAGTATACCTTCGATGACGATCCCGTCTGGTCCTCATTAAAGCAGCGTTTTATAGGGATTTCCGAAGGCAGAAAAGGCATATTGGAGACATTTGTGAGATATGAGGCAAACGGCCTGCCTTCGTGCTTTTCACCGACGAATTTCGAGCTATCAATTGGCAGAACCACATCGATGGCTCTTTCGGATGCATGCTCTAGAGAGGATCCTGTTTCACTAGATCTGGGCCCAGGAGCCCCCTCTCGTGTGCTAATGCAAGGACGAATTGATAGGCTGGATGCCACAGACGACGGTAAATTCATGGTCATCGATTATAAGACAGGTACCTTAAATCCGAGCCATAAGGATATCGTATCAGGAATCTCATTTCAGCTCCCCCTTTATATTCGCTGCGTTGAGACATGCTTTCCAGGGATTCAGGGAATAGCAGGGGCATACTATGTAATAAAAGGCGATGGAGATATATCAAAGAAGATAGTTCTTGGTGATAAAAAATATATGGATCTTTTTGAATCCCTTGGCAGAAGCCATGGAATCAAAGATGACTATCAAGCGATCATCTCTTCGTCGCTAAGTACTGTCAAGAAATATATTAAAAATATGCAAGCTGGCATTTTTCATCCAACGGTTTTGATTGGAAAATGCCCCATGTATTGTAACTATAAAACAGTCTGCCGGTTCAATGATCTCCGGCTATTGGAGTCTGAGGCGGTGAGCTGAATGGGACTTCGAGGACGCCAGAAAGAAGCAATTGATCCATCAAGAAGCGTCTGCGTTGTCGCTGGCGCGGGAACTGGCAAAACCCATATTCTCATCTCAAAGTACATCGATCTGCTTGAAAGAGGATATAATTCAAGCGACATCCTCGCCCTCACCTTCACAAGAAAGGCCGCCTCGGAAATGAAGGAACGAGTAGAGGCCGCCTTGGACTTGCAAGTATCTGAATCTCCATCGAGATGGAGGCATATCAGAGATGAATTCATTTGGGCTGACATTTCGACATTTCACTCATTTTGTTCGAAAGTATTGCATGAATTTCCTATTGAAGCAAATATTGCTCCGGAATTTATTATTATTGACGAATTGCAGGCCAAACGTCTGCAGGAGGAAGCTCTCGAAGCATGCCTTCATTCGCCGAACGGCATATCAAGAGTGAGCATATGCAGGCTATTGGGTGACACAGACGAATGGCATGTAAAGGCATACCTGCGAGAGCTCTATAAGAATAGAATCTTTGTAGAGGAATTCTTCAAGGAACTGGACGGAGATGATGAAGCCATCATTGAAAGATGGAAATCACAGTTTCGCGATTTGCAAAAAGAGATTCTGTCCGTTTTTCAATCGAATAAAGAATTATGGGGTACTATAGCGAAATTGCATAGACTTGCATCAGCCTGCAGGAAGGACAAGGACGGCGCAATGAAGTATCTGAGAAGTATCGAGCCGCATCTCGTTGATCTGATGGAGCAAAGATCTCCAGAGATCGCCCTTTCTGCTATGACTCAGCTTTCCGGGATAAAGGGGAGAACGAATATGGGATCTTCTGCCAACTGGAAGCCAGAAGATCTTAAATCGTTGCGGGATTCATATGGGAGACTGCAGTCATTTTTTGCTGCAAATGGGCCGCTGCTAGAAATCCGGGAAGGCGACGAGAACTTCTCAAAGTACGCCTTGAGTTTTCTGCGAGATCTGAAAAACGTATTCAAGGAATATCTGAAGAATGTTGATGAGTTGAAGAGACAAAGTGGTGGCATCGATTTTAATGATATGATCTTTGCTGCATATCGCCTGTTCAGAGATCATAAGGATTTGGTTCGAGCCCATTTTCTTAATAGATATCGCTATATACTGATAGATGAATTCCAGGATACAGATCCGATCCAATGCAAAATCATCTGGACGATTTTGGGCAATCTCAAGGAAAAATCAGATAGGCTATTCGTCGTTGGAGATCCCAAGCAATCCATTTACCTGTTCCGAGATGCCGATGTTACCCTATTTAAGGAGATGCAAGAGATCATTCAAGATGGTCTCAAAGGCAAGATCGTGCCTCTCAATATCAACTTCAGAAGCACTCCGCAGATAGTATATTTTGTAAATTATCTATTCTCAAAAATTCTCTCATCTTCTTCAAAGCCCTGGGAGTTCGGATATGAGCCTCTCGATGTATCCCATGAAAGGATAAATGATTCGGGATCTGTAGAGCTTCTGCTAGCACCGTCAACGATGGATGGCCAGGAAAGATCTAATAGTGAAGCAGAAATGATAGCAAGAAGAATTCAGAATCTGATAGAAACCGAGAATAAAAAAATATATTGGGATGAATGCAAACGTAAATTATCATTCCCAAGGCCTGCTCAATATAGCGATGTTGCGATTCTGCTACAGAGGAGGACAAATCTGCGCTACCTTGAGCGAGCACTTCAAAAATACGGCATACCCTACCATGTCAGCTCTGGACTGGGTTTTTATGAACGACAGGAAATCGTCGATCTGTTTAATTTACTAAAATTCCTAGATAATATACTTGACGACGTCGCCTTATACGGAATCTTGAGATCTCCGTACTTTGGAATTTCAGACGTCCAGCTTCATAAAATTGCAAAATCGGGGAGCGGATCCTTATGGTCGAGAGTTCAGCAGTGCTCCCAGCAACATGAGAGCTCTGCAGTGAGCAATGCCGTTCGATTACTTGAGGATTGGTCGTCACGCGCCCATGTTGAGTCGATCGCAGACCTCTTGCGCGTCATCATAGAAAGCTCTGGGATTTATGCGGTTTATGGCGGACTGGTGGATGGTAGCCGAATCATTGCCAACCTGGAAAAGTTCCTCCAAATTGCGCGCGATGCCCAAATGCATGGGATAACGTTAATTTCAGATTTTGCTGCTGAATTAGAGCTTCTTATTGACGAAGAACCGATGGAAGGCGAAGGCCAAATAGATAGTGAAAATGCAAATGTCGTCAAGATAATGACCGTTCATGCCTCCAAGGGGCTGGAATTTCCCATTGTGGTCATCCCTGATATGGCAGGCAAGGGTGAGAAAGACCGCCCTCCGCTCATGGTGGACGAAATCCTTGGAATTGGATTGCGTGTGCCTGATCCATCCAATGAATACAAATTGCGAGATACATTCCAGCTTCAGCTTCTAAAGATGCGCCGAGATGAAAAATCAGAGGCTGAAAGAAAGAGGCTATTTTATGTAGCTGTCACAAGGGCAAAGGATCATCTCATCTTATGCGGTTCTATTATCGAGGAGATTGTATCCCTGGAAGAAGGAGCAACATGGCTGGACTGGACATATGCATGCCTGGGCATAAATGGGGAGAATATCAATGATGGCGCAGTCACCTTCGAATGGCCAAAAGGCTCGGCAAATATCATAGTAGTTCCAATAATCGATGATCCAGAAGATATACCAGCAGAGACAAGAGAAAGAATACCGGAACTTATCGAAGTTGACAAACTGGACCTCTGCAAAGTAGAGGTGCCGGAGATTCTTCGCCCGGTTCGGGTGCCTGAACAGGAACACATTTTTTCTGCAAGCGAAATCGAAGATTATAAGTTATGTCCAAAAAAGTATAGCGACAAGTATATAACAGGATTCCCTAACAGGCTCCAATTGATCTCGGATACAGAAGAAAATGGCAGCATCCAAGGTATTATCATTCATGAAATATTCCAGGGAAAAGATGCCTCCTGGGTCCTAAAGAGATATGGAATATCTGATGCGAATAGAGAGAAAAGTTATATGAAAATATATGAGCGATTCTTGTTATCTGATATAATGAAGAATGTCACTGAAGAATATAAAGAGCTGCCATTCCTGGCAAGAATTAATGGCACGCTCTTCTCTGGAATGATCGATAGATTGATTAAAAAGGATGATGGATCCTGGAATATCATCGATTATAAAACCTCAAAAATATATAATGATCAAATTATGAAGGAGTTAGGCAAATATGCCTGTCAACTTGCCATTTATCGAAAAGCTATGCAGAAGATCATAGGCAAGGACATTTGCGCTTTCGTATATTTTACCTCAGCCGAAAAAACTTGTTCGGCCAACGCAGATGAAGCGAAAGTCCTATCAAATATTAATAGAATAGTCGAAAAAATCAGACAAAAAGAGTTCTCTTTTGAATGCTGCGAACGATGTGAACGCCAGAATAATGATAAATTGGAAGGATTATGTCCCTCATTAGAGAATGAGATCGATGTGGCTTTCTGATTTGTCAGACGTTAGGTTTTAATTCGAATCCACTGTGCTATTGCCAGATTCATTTTCAGTTACATAAATAGTATTGTCGAACTGCCCTTGAACATCGCTGATATGGCTTATGACTATGATCTGTGGAAAACGCATGTCGAGCCTTCTGAGCATATTTATCATATTCTCTCTATGTATCGTGTCCTGGCTGCCAAAGACCTCATCTAGGATGAGAAATGAATATCCTCCGAGACCACCGATCTTTTGACTCATGAGATACTGGCTTATGGCCACTCGGACGGACACTGCAATCATATCTATTTCCCCACCTGAAAAATAGCGAGTTATCGGATAGAATTCGCCACAATCTTCAACGCAAATGTTAAACTCGTCATCGATCTCAATCTTATTATACTTTCCACTTATCTCGTATAATATTTCTCCAGCAAATTCCTCTATCTCTTTCCTTATTCTTATAAGTAGCTGATCCAGAAATCCATCCAGCAAATCCCTGATGATGTTTAGCATATCGAGGTTTTGAAGCGCTTCTGCTTGATTCCGCTCATAGTCCTTTTTCTTCTTTTCATTGGCCTTCAGTCGCTGGAGCTCTCCATTGAGGACCCCAAGATGGATCCTCTGGGATGAACATTCTTCTTTTGCTTTTTCCAGTATCTTTTTAATTTCGCTTAAGGATGCTTTGGCCTTTTGATGGGAATTCTCATCATATCCTATGCGAATGGATTCGTCCTTTGCTATCGAAATTTCCTTTTCAATATCGCATATGGATTTTGCAGTGTCATCCCTTCTGCTCTTGATCTCTGCCTCCGGAGCCAGTCTAATCCTGATTTGTTGAGCCTCATCCTGCAATCCGGATAGATTCTTCTTCTCCTTGAGAAGCGCTTCGTATTCTGATGGTGCAAATCCAAGACTTTTGACGGATATATCAATCTGCGAAAGGGATTTGATGGAATCATCAAGCTCTCTTTGCTGTGATAATATTTCTGTTTTTAAATTTGGAATCTCTCTTGCTTTCTGACGTGATGTTATATATTTTTCATGGTCCGGTTCTAACTCTATTTTTCTCTTTTTTATTTGAGTATATTTTGATTCATTATAATTCAAACCAGTCGTTTTTTCGTTCAGATCCTGCAAGGTCTTAACGCAAATCATTCGCTCCTCTCTGAGGCCTTTCAATTCGTTCTCCTTTTCAGAAAGCTCCTCGAGCCTTATGACAAGACTGTCATAATCTGATATTTGAGGCTGTATATCCTCGATCTTTGGAGTGATTTCATCAAAGCGTACCGGATCGTATTCTACAGGCCCAAGATCCTCGATGCTTCTGTGGACGCCTTCCATTTCCGCTTCAATTGGCTTCTTTTGCTCCAGCTTGTCCGTTAGTTGCGCATCAAGCACGGCACGACGGGATTTATCACGATTGATGTCCTCCCGGGACCTCTTGATGTCAGCGCAGTCAAGTGAATTCTTCTGGATCTTATCTTCAATCATACGGATTTCCGTATCAAGCTCTGTATTTCGTGCATCAGCCTCTGATAGCTCCCGCATATATTTGCTCAGCAAAACCTCGTGCTGCTCTCCAAGAGGCCGCTCGCAGGTCGGGCAGTCTCCTTTCGCCCCAAGGGTTCTTACACGCTCCAAGCTCCTTTCTGCCTCTTCTTTTTTTGATTGATAAACACTGCCCCTTGATTTCAGATCAATCAAACTGCGATTCAGCTCATCTCCAATGACATGAATGCTCTTATCTTGCTCGATCAGCATTGCCTCTCTTCCATCGAGATCGGATAAAGCAAATAATTCATGATTGATGGCATTTGCATCCTCAGAGAGTTTGCTTATATGTCCGAAAAGGTGGTCTGCTCTTGCATTTAAATTATCTATTTGGTCCTTTTTGTTCTTCTGGATTTCTATAATCGAACGCTCCTTTTGGAGTGCATCATGATAGTGCTTTAGCGGCTCGATGCTCATGAGCCTTGCTTGAAGTTTCATTAATTCTTCGATGGTTTTTTCTGCCTTTGAGATCGCTGATTCTAGCGAAAAAATTTTTGTCTTTTCGTTTTCCAATGCAGATTTTACCACATTATGGTTATCTCGAATAAGCTCTAGTTCGGGAATTTCCTTCTGTAATTTGCAGTATTCTTCCTCATTTCCTCTAAGTCTTTCAAGGATTGCCTCACTTTCCTGCAGGGCTGATAGTCTTCCAAGGCTCTCCCTTAGACGTCTCTCTAGCCCTTCAATGCCTTTGTTTTCGATTTCTTTTGCCTTGAGAAGATCATCAAAAATCCTTTTAACCGGCTCAAGTGCCTCAAGTCTCTCATTCACCTGGCGAAATCTATCCAGCATGGGTTGAAGTTCCCAAAGATGCTTTTTGAGACCATCGATCTCGGCAAGTTTGGAATCTTCAGATTTGAACTGCTCTCGTCTCTTAGATGCGGAAAGCTCAAGTCTGGCGATCTCATTTGCCATATGTTTATGCAATTGTTCCTTTTTTGAATGTGTTTCACAGTCCATTTCGCTCTGCTGGACGATCCCGGTCAAATTCTTTTCGTTCTTCTCAAGCTCATCCAGCTCGGCCCCGGCTATTGAAATTTTCGATGATGTCTCAGCAAGCCCGGAATCGACATCCCCAATCTCGGTTAGCCTTCCTGCCAAATGATCCTTTTTGGTTTCATTATCTCTTATGTCAGCTCTTATTTGGTCGATCGACTTTGTCTTAATATAATCAAAATTGAGAAGCTTCAAAAGGTATTCCTTTTTGCCAGTGCCACCCTCTTTCAGCAAATTATCGAGGTCCTTTTGTCTTGCATAAAAAGTCTTCTCAAAGTCCTGGGCGCTTGTGTGGAGCTTATTCATGAGATATTCATCCACATCCCTTACGCCGGATGCTATAGTCTCCCCATTTATTTTAACGAATGCCTCCTGCAGGCCGTTGGATTTCAGTCCGCGATATATGCTCCACTCTTGATTCCCCGTTTCCAAGACAAGCGTCACGTTTAATGGATCGTTATTTGCTGCAACAGTATTCTTTAAAAAATCCTTTTTTATACTGAGAGTTTTACTTCCATAAAGAGACCAGGAGATGGCTTCGACGATGGTGCTCTTTCCAGAGCCATTATTTCCAATTATGCCAGTCAGTCCATCTCGAAATTCTATTTCTGCACTGCGAAACTTTTTAAAATTGGTCATTTTAAGTCTAATCAGCTTCATCTATTGACCTCTCTCTGTATTCCTGGCTTTTTCAACATTATTCATTAGATCGGACCCATAATTCATTATTTTATCTTTCATGTCTTTATTATACGATATTTTTTCCAATTCGGCCCTTATGAATTTTGCAAATTCACCTGAAAGATCAGATGTATTTATTCGCAGATCGTCCATCTTTTCCTTTTTGAATCCAGGTGTGATCTTTAGATAAATGCATAAACTTCTGAGTTCACTAAAATTGGATGGATTTATCTTCTTGTATTGATCTCGATCGACATTTTCCAGATTGCATCTTATTATTTTTCCTTTGATCTCTTTAGAATTGCATTGTTTAAATACTTCAGATACGATATCCCATGCAGACAAACCTGAGCAATCAATAGACGGATAGTCGATGCGATATTTGGATACATGAATCTCTATCGATTTGGTCATGCCGGTGCTCAGGTCCACCAGAAGGATGCCCTTTTCCTGCCGGGCCTCATCGAAGCTGAAGTATTCCACAGATCCGCAATACCATGCATTATCGCGGACTTTTTTGCGCCCATGACTATGTCCCAGAGCAATGTAGTCGAAATCACTCTTCAAGAAGCTATCGTCAAGCTCATATTCGCCTACATCGTTTCTCCGCTCGCTCCACATTGATCCGACCATGCCGTGCATGACGAGCACATCTTTTCCTGAATACTTAATTTTTGAGAACTCGTTTTTTTGTTCCGTTGCATCCATGAAATACGGAATACAATGGAATCTATGATCACATATATCAAAATACTTGTATTTTTTTTGATGAGCTATACTCAGATTGTCCATCCCTTCATAAATGCAGAATGGACTTGTCCTTGCCAGGCTCTTTGGGGCATCATGATTTCCATTTATTATGACAACAGGTATTTCCTCATTGGCCAGCAGTTCCAAGCCCTTCTTGAAGATATACAAAGGCCTGATACCTGGCCGCTCTCTGTGAAAAACGTCACCGGCATGGACAACTGCATCCGGCTTAAGTTTTATTATTTTATCTATTGTATCTAAAAATCCAGAATAGACCATTTCTTCGATAATATTTCGCCCATTCTCGTCTACCTTGTCTAGATCCTGAAATCCAAGATGAGAATCTGACATATGAACTATTTTCGTTTTTATCCCTCCGAATCAAGATATATATCTGCCAGTCCTCTGATAAGCCAATACGGCTTTCATCTCCAAGATCCACAACTGCAGGCTCATTGAAACAAGAAGAGATCCCATTTATATTCAAGCTTTCGTTTCAAAGATCAGATTAGCCGAATAGCTTATAACTGAGCCAAATGCTACATTCAGGATTGTGGGACCCTGTTGAGCCGTACTTGAGGAACGAATCCGGCCGGAAATTCAGCTCTCTGATGATAATGAATATAGCAAATCTCGCCGGGCAAGTCTAAAAATATCTCCCACCTGGCTCCACCAGCCGCATGCTGGTGGTATGGAGGTGACTCGCAGCCTCCTCAAGATCGACGACGACTTCAATATCCTGGTCGAGGACGGAGGCGAATGGTATCCGATTTCCCGCTACTCTGGCGGGGAGATC
>Ga0209777_10007409_pt1 | contig 12188 bp, 5 predicted proteins | sample FrelakmetHBP12HB_FD_187147 | JGI IMG/M metagenome (GOLD analysis project Ga0209777, IMG submission 187147) | Freshwater lake sediment microbial communities from the University of Notre Dame, USA, for methane emissions studies -HBP12 HB (SPAdes)... | ecosystem: Environmental > Aquatic >... | reverse complement strand
GGACGAACTGCCGGCGGTAGGCGCCGGCGAGCAGCCCCTGCGTCGCGAACGCACCGGTGTGCGCGTCAATCACCATTGCGGCCCGTCGCTCGCGGCAGTGACGGGCGACCGATGACACGGCGTGAATCGGCGGATGCTGAACAAAGACCACATCCGGGTCCGACTGCGTGAGTATCGTCCGCGTGGCTCGGGCCAGGTCCAGGTACTGGACCAGCCGAGCGAAGCCCCGCTCCCGCTCGCAGCGAATCAGATGGAACTCCGCGTCCAGTCGAAGCGCGAGGGTCTCGGCGACCCGCGATGACTCAGCCCAGGCGATAGATGCTATGCGCATCGATGAAACGACCAGTCATGAATGACGAGTGGCGAATCGCCATTCTGCCAAAGCCATCTGTCTCAGAGCTTCTCGAGAAATACCTTCACCAGGTTGCTGTGAATCTGAACCGTGTCGTTCGCATCCAGGGCGTAGCCGCCGCCGAGTACCGCCACAATCGGGATGCTGCGCCGGCGCGCGTGGTCATAGAGCAGCTTGTCGCGTTTGACCAGGCCTTCCATGGTCAGTCGCAGCGCGCCGAGCCGGTCGAGCCTGTAAGGGTCGGACCCGGCCTGGTACACGACCAGTTCGGGTTTGAACGAGTCCAGAATCTGCGGCACTGCGTCGCCAAGCCTGGCCAGGTATTCGTTGTCGCCGACCTCGTTTTCGAGCCCGATATCGAGACTGCTCTGCTCCTTCACCGGGTAGAGCGCTTCCTGGTGAATCGAGAACGTATACACGTTAGGATTGTTCTGGAAGATCCGCGCCGTGCCGTTGCCCTGGTGCAGGTCGCAGTCTAAGACCGCCGCCCGCCTGACCTTGCCTTCCTGGAGCATCTTGGCCACGCCGACCGCGATGTCGTTCACGTAGCAGAAGCCCTCGGCATGGTCGGCCGACGCATGGTGAAAACCGCCGCCCAGATGCACGCACTTGCCGTCCTGGAGCGCCAGCCGGCAGCCCAGAATCGTGCCCGAGGCGTGGAGAAAACAGCCCTGGATTACTTCCTCGGTCAGCGGCAACTCGGAGCGCACCGTACGCGGGGTCCAGCGCAATTTGAGCATCTCGTCCACGTATTCCATCGTGTGCACCAGCCGGATGTCGTCCGGGTCCGTCGTGGGCGGCTCAACGAAGTCGGTCTCAACAACCAGTTGCTCCTTGAGCAGGTACTCCCGAATCAGGCGATACTTGTTGGTCGGGAACACGTGGTCACCAATGTCGAATTCGTATTTGGGTGAGTAGACCAGTTTCAATTCGTCTCCTGTCCGTTTGTCAGATGCCGCGCAGCATCTCCTCGCGCACAATGGCGACCGGAATCGTGCCAAAGCTCAGCAGGCGGTCGTGGAATTCCCGCAGGTTGAAGCCGGCGCCTTTCCGCAGCTCGTACTCTCGCCGCAGGTTCATCATCTGGTGCTTGCCGATGACATAGCTCATCGGCTGGGTCGGCGAACCGCAATACCGGTTGACCTCAATCTCCGCATTGACCCGTTCCAGCCGGGCGCGGTTCACGAGCAAGTCTACCGCCTGCGCATAGGTCATCCCCTGCGTGTGCAGGCCGACGTCAATCAACACCCGGCAGGCCCGCCAGACCTGGTCCTTGAGCTGCATCAGGCGCACCCTGGGGTCTGAGTAGAACCCCTGGTCAAACATCATCTCCTCGCAGTAGAGAGCCCAGCCCTCGGCGAACACGGTCGTGCCGACGACCTTGCGCACGTCGGAACCGACCCGATTCGAATGGACCAGCTGCAGGTGATGACCCGGGTATGCCTCGTGCAACGCGGTCACCGGTATCTTGTACCGGCAATGACCCTGAAGTTGCTCTTCCTGCTTGTCCGGCGACAACTGCTCGTTGAGCGGCGTCACATAGAAGAAGCCCTTCTGCTGTTTCTCAAACGGCGCCGGAGACATGTATGCAGCATAGGGTATCGTTGAACGTTCGAACGGCGGGGTCCAGATGAGTTCCAGTTCTTCGCCCTCGGGTATGGTTGCCAGACCGTGCTCGCGCGTGAAATCCCGGGCCCGCTTCATCTCGTCCCGGTAAGCCGCCATCAACTCGGGCCCGGTCGGGTGCTCCCGCTTCAACTCGGCGACTATCTCCCACCACTTTCGGCCCGGGGCAATCTGCTCGGCCAGGCTCACCAAATCCTTCTCGGTCTGAACCAGGACTTCGTTGCCGATTGCCAGCAGGTCTGCAGCATCGTAGGGCAGTCCGTTGCCGACCTTGAGCATGAAATCGAACAGCTCACGACCGGTCGCGAAGCTACCCTTCGAACGCATCAGATGGTCCTGCTTCAGAAACTTCAGGTACGCCTCGCAGGTCCTGACCGCCTGGCGACAGGCCTCGAGTATCTCTGCCTTCAGGGCCGGAACCTGGTCGGCGAAGGCCGGCACGAATCCCTGGAAGAACGAAATCCCGCCCTGCGTGACTTCAATGGCAACCCGGGTGAAGACCTCGGCCGAGTCGCGCAGATTTGCTCTCCCCTGTTCAATCGCCCTCGGCACCTGCTTCAGACGGCTGAGCATCGCCTCGGCGCGCTGGGCCGGCGGCGCAAACTCACGAATCGCCAGGGCAAAGACCCCATAAAGCCCGACTTGAACCGGTCCGGCCGGGTCCTTTTCCCACATGCGTCGCTCCTCCAGATTCCGGATTCCGGCTCTGAGGTTGTCCTTGAGCAGGACATGGTCGATTCGCTCGGCCGGACTCAGCACGACCGGATTCAGCTTTTCCAGCTCTGTCAGACACGTCTTGTGGTCCTGGATGCTCTGTCGAATGAACTCTGCGCTGAGGTCATCGAGTTCAGAGTCATGGTCGTGCACTCCCACAAAAGTCGCGCTGACCGGCGATGAACGCCACCACAGGTCAAGGACTTCCTTGCTCAGCTTCTGAAACTCATCCATACTCCTCCCAACTCACTACTGACTACTCACTACTCACTGGTTTCAGCGCGTCGCGGTACTTGCCCAGCACATACCTGTCAGACTCGCCATTCATGCCTTGTTCGATGATCTCGTGTACCCCAGGAGCCGGTAGCTTGCCAAGCGCCTCGACCGCCACGCCGCGCACCGCCGGGTCGGGATTGTGAAGTAGCCCGCCGCTCAGCCGGTCCCGAATGCCAATCAGCCATTCCCGCCGACTGACCGTGTCCAGCTTCGCTCCGACCGTGCCCAGGGCCCGCGCCACGTGCAGCGACTGCCGGGCAGTCATCCCGGCCCGCGCGTTCCCCAGCAGGAAGCCTGCGCTCGTGTCGCCGATGTCAACGATCGCCTGCTCGGCCGCCGAACGGACCGTGAACAGCGGGTCGTCGAGCGTCGCCACCAGCCCGGGCAGGGCCCGCGGGTCCTTCAGTTTCCCGAACGTCGCGCAGGTAGTCAGCCGCGTCAATTCGACCGGGTTCGAGAGATACGGAATAATCAGCGGAACCACCTTCCGGTCGCCGATTTCCCCGAACGCGCCGATTGCCCAGCGCGGCCTGAACCCCGGCAGCTTCAAAGCCGCGAGCAGCGTGTCAACCCCATCCTTGATCTTCGCCTGGCCGATGAGATATGCGCAGTTGCTCCTGGCGTAGCGATTCGACTCATGCAGGCCCTTGAACAGGAACCCGGCAATCGTGTCCGGCAGGTTCCTGGCAAACTCGGTCATCGCCTCCAGCTCCAGGCCGTCCTTCGTGTTCAGCTTCTCACTGGCCATGTAACGGGCCGCCTCACCGCCCCGGGTAATCAACTCCTTCCGCGCACGCCGGGTCTTGTTGCGCGCCTCGCCGACCTGCCACACCGAGGCGTCTTTGAATACATCTTTGACTGGCCGCTTGACGTGCGAAGTATCCGGCGTGTAGGTCGTGTCCTCAGCCGGTATTTCCGGCTTCGGTTTGGCCTCAAGCGAAATGCCGGTGCCGTAGGTGCCCTGGGTCCAGACCGAGTTGTCCGCGCCCGGGCTGCCTTTCACGTAGCGGTCATTGTCTCCGTCTTCGTCAATGAACACACCCATGCCGCCGAACCCGCGAGCCCAGGTTCCGGTCCCCTGCCCGATGGCCTCGGTCGTCATGTAGTTGTCGTGTCCCTGCTCGTCAATCAACATGGCAAACGAGTTGGTCAGGCCGATTCCCTGACCACCCGAACAGGCATAAGAGTCATTGCCCTTGCAGTCAATCAGGATACCCACCGAAAGGTCATGCCCCTCGCCCTGGGTCGGCCCAAGCCGCGAGAAATACTGGTCGTCGCCGTCCCGGTCAATCAGGATACCCACCGACAGGTGAATCCCTGCGCCCTGCGAATACTCGTTTGCGTTGTAGTGGTCATTGCCGGCGCCGTCATAAATCATTCCCAGCGAATACCAGTAACTCGTGGCCTGGGCAAAGACCTCGGCATTGTAAAAGTCATTGCCGGAGTCATCGAACAGGAACCCGATGCCGCCAGAACAATCCGGCCGGAACCCGGTGGCAAAGCCCTGAGCAAACGACCGATAGTCATGAGGCAGCAGCGGATGATGAATGTACTTGCCGCCGGCATAGTAGACGTCGTTCCCTTCGTGCTCGGCCAGCAGGCCGTAACCCCAAACCGACGCAAACCCCTGCCCATAATCCTGAATCCGGTAGTCATCGTTCCCGCTCAGGTCAGTCAGCAGGCCGGTACCGACCATCCCGCACGCCTGGCAGTTCCAGCCGCCGTCATAGACATCATTCCCGGCTAGGTCAAGCAGAACCCCGGTCCCGTACATTCCCACCCCTTCGGTGTTGTGATATCCCCGATACACGTCGTCACCGGCGCAGTCCACGAGTATGCCGGCGCCGAACAATCCAGCCCCGAAGTTGAACAGCGTCTTAGGCGCGTCATACAGGTCGTTGCCGGCTAGGTCGATGCAGACCCCGAACGGATGCGACAACACTCCAATCCCCGCCCCCACGCGCCCGGTGTACACGTCGTCACCACCCAGGTCAATCACCAGAGCGAAATCGCCGTCATAGACGTTGCGGTCCCGGCCTCCCACCACCACCCGGCCCCATTTCGTCTCCGCGTAGTAGCGGCACTCACCCTGGACTCCGTCGGCCTTCACCGGCGGCGTCTCCAGCGGGTATGTCGGTGGCGTTGCGAGCAGCAGTGTCTTGGCCCGGTTCACGGCCAGGCCCACTGCCAGCCCGGACAAGGCCAGCGCCCGGCGGTCAATCCGCCGCAGGATGGGGAGTACCGTGTCCGTATCGAACTTCGGCCCTGTATCCACCTTGACTCCAAACTCACGGTGCAGTGCGCCCTTCAGATAGTGCTCGGACGAGTCGTCTTCATCGCCCCAAAGCACCGGCGCATTGACAAGCAGACGGTCGAGTTCATCCGGCTTCAGGTCCTTGATGGCCTGCTTCAGATACCGGTCCGCCACGTCATAGCTGCCCAGAATCAGGCGCAGCGACTGGACCAGGTTCTGGCTCAGGCCGACCGCCGGCTGCCCTCCCGCTCCAGTGCCGTTGTTGAAAACGGGAATCGGACCCATGGCAACGTTGAGCGCTGCCGCGTCAATCTCCCGGTTCAACGACAGCGTATCCGCCGCGTTTGCCGGGACATCGGTCGCCTGGTCCTCGAACAGCAGCAACGCCGGAATATTACCGCCCGCGTCACGCACTGTCATCGCCGACGAATCACAGACGTCGGGTCCGTGCAGAGGATGGTCGAGCAGGTCATCGACGACCTTGAGCCGGAAGAAACTGTCGGTGGCCCACTTCTTGTCAAATCCCAGTTCCGGCTCGAGAATGCCCTGCAGAGCCAGTGCTTTCTTCACCTGTTCCTGTTCCGCTTTGCCATAGGACCGCAACGAGTCCGGCAGCCGCTGGCCAGACAGAGTTGCCGCGCAAGCGGCAAGCCACAAGCCGCAAGCCACAAGCCGGGAGCAGTAAGTGGTAAGCAGTGAGTAGTGAGTAGCGGACTTCCGACCTTCGAGTTCTGACTTCTGACTTCTGACTTTTGACTTGCTTCTCACGGTTGTATCTCCCCGAATTGCTTTCTTATCTCGGTCAACCGACTCTCAATCACGGCCTTGAGCGCATCCTGCATTTCTCGGGTCGGTGCCGTGCCCAGCGTGCCGATCATGCCCTTCACCCCGTTCAGGTCGGACTCAATCTTGTTCAATACGTCCAGTGACTTCTGGGTCATGCGCTTGGAGTCGTTAAGCTTCTGGCGCGTCCGGTTCACCTTGTCGAGCAGCGCACCCACTTTGTCTTGGTAGTCACGGACCAGCGCCTCGCCCGGCGCGAGCTTCGGTTCCGACCGGCCCGGGCGCGCGGCAGTCGACTCGGTTTGACCCGCCTTCTCCGGGGACTTCGGCTTCAGCGAGTCCCGGCTGAGCGTATCCCGTGCGACGGCCACGGCCTTCACGGCCTTTGGCCGGTGTGCCAACTCGAAGGCCAGCACCGCGACCGCCGCGGCGACCACCACGACCGCCGCGCCGATGAAAATCGCCATGCTCCAGCCCCGGGGCGCGGCCCGATGGCGGTCGGTAAGTTCATAGCCGCAGGCCTTGCAGATAGTCGTTCCCGCGAGCATCGGTTCTTTACAAGACGGACATCTCACAAGTCTAATCTCCTTCCCAGCATCTGAACAATGTCATTTCGTCAATCAAGATACCAGAACCGGGCGCAGAGTCAAGGGCAGAAGCCAACCAGGACCGAGAACCGAACCGGCGGTAGGCCGACATGTAACCCGGTAGTCCAGCACCACAGGAAGTAACCGGATGACTGGTGCCCTCTTCCCGGACCACTAGACCGCTGAACCACTCGGCCACTTGATCATCTGTCCGATTCCCTTCGCATCCAGATTGCTCATTGACTTCGCTGGCGACCGTGCTATCATGAAAACAGTCCGGGCCGGATTCAGCCGAGATGAGCCCGGCGCTTATCGGGCGCGGCACGCAAGAGTTGAGACAATTGTGTTTAGCAACACAGGCGAAGTGGGAAGGGATGAGTGACATGCGAAAGTCCATTGCGTTTCTTGACGGCGCACTGCTGGCGCTGCTGGCATTGCCCGGTCTGAGCGAAGCCAACTGGAATTGGATCAATCCGGTACCCCAGGGCAACGACCTGCGGGGCGTCTGTTTCAGCGACCCCGACAACGTTATCGCAGTCGGGGACAACGGGACCGTCCTGCGCACCGGTGATGGAGGCGTCAACTGGAGTGCGCAATACCTGGGCGGCGCCCAGCTCAATGCCGTCCAGTTCCCCGGCCGGGCAACCGGCTTTGCCTGCGGCGACAGCGCGGTTGTGCTGAGGACGACTGACGGCGGTTTGAGCTGGACCCGGCTCAACGTGCCCGGGGCGCTGATGCTCAATGCCGTGCAGTTTCCGGTTGACGACCATACCGGCTACTGCTGTGGCGACTCCGGGATTGTCGCCAATACTACTGATGGCGGCACAACCTGGGCCGTCCAGTCCCTGGGCAGCGACGTGCGTCTGTTCGGTGCCTGGTTCCTGTCCGTTTCCACCGGCTACGTCACCGGGGACCGAGGTCGGCTGTTCAAGACAACCGACGCCGGCAGTACCTGGCAGCCTGAATCGGTCGGCAGTAACGTGAACCTCTACGGGGCCGCCTTCCCGACCAGCGCCGATGTCGGCTTCGTCTGCGCAGACATGAGCCTGGTCTTTAACACCGTGGATGGCGGCGCGACCTGGAATCAATCAGTAGTGCCCAGTCCGGACCCGGTCTCACTCCGCGCGATATGTTTTCCAACCGACAACATGACTGGCTGCGTTTGCGGCGACCTGTGCTCGGTCTTCCGCACGACTGACGGCGGAGCGAGCTGGCAGTCGGCGGTCAGCCGCCCGGAACTGGGCAGTCTGAACGCCCTGCGGTTTGAGCCCGCCGGCCTGACCGCGTTCGCAGTCGGCAACAGCGGTGAGATGATGCGCGGCAACGACCAGGGCATGAACTGGACTACGCTCTCGGGCGGGTTTGGCGGCCCGATCCTGGACATGGCCTTCCCGTCGGACACGCTCACCGGCTATGCCTTGACGCCGGCGGCACTCATGAAGACCTCTGACGGCGGAAACACCTGGTCGCAACTGCCGCTCCCGGCACCGGTTTCCGTGCTGGCTTTTCCGCTGAACGACACGGTGGGCTACGGAGCTGGAGCAGCGGGCATGATTTTCAAGACCATGGACGGTGGAGAAAACTGGGTGCAGCAGTCGTGCCCGGACGTCACCGACGACTACATCGCGGTAAGCTTCCCGCGTGACGAGTTGACCGGCTATGCGTGTTCCATGAGCGGCGCGATTGTCACGACGAGCGATGGCGGCGTGACCTGGTCGCTTCTTGCGACGCCGGACTCCCTGAACCTTCCTTACGCCCTTTGCTTCGCGTCCACCTCAGTTGGATTCCTCGGCGGTTCCGGCTCGGCGATCTGTCGCACCTCGGACGGCGGCAATACCTGGCAGTCCGTGGACGTCCCGGGACAGGGGTTTCGCTCATTCTCCTTCCCGCGTCATGGCAACACGGGCTACACCTGCGGATTCAATGGTGTGCTACTCAAGACCACGGATGCCGGCTTGACCTGGACGCCGCAGGCTTCGGGCACGTCCGCCAACTTGTCCCGCGTAGTCTTTCCGGTTGACGACCAAACGGGCTATGCCGCAGGCGACATGGGAAGCGTTATCAAGACCACCGACGGTGGCCAGACCTGGACTCCGCAATCGGCCCCGGTCGCGCTGGTGAATTTCGTGGCCGTGGCCTTCCCGAACGGCAGCCTGACCGGTTATCTGGCCGGCGACGCGGGCGCGATTCTGGAGACTCACGACGGCGGCACCAATTCCGTGAGCGAGCCGGCGGCGGCCGCGCGACCGGGCCCTTCCGGGTTATGGGCCTATCCGAACCCGGCACGGCGCTACGCGTTCATCCGCTGCGCACTGCCTGGGTCCGGTCTCGCGCAACTCCGGGTCTTCGACCAATCCGGACGCGCCGTACGATTGACGCTCGAGCCGAGCGCCGGGCCTCAAGGGCGCGACTATCGCCTCGACGTCTCGCGCATTCCGGCGGGCGTCTACTTTGTCCGGGCCGGCAACCGCGACTGCTCGCGGGTAACCCGCCTAGTCGTTGCTCGATAGTCGGGGACAGGAGAATGAGCATGTACAGTCAATCCTGCGATCACAACTCCTTGTTGAGCTTTCGGCGTTCCCGCGTGCTGGTCCTGGCTGCGTTCGTCGCACTGCTCGCTACCGGCCTTAGCCTGGCCCAGACTCCGGGCGCTAAGATGCCCGTGAACCCGAACGATAATGACTTTGGCGCCCCGGAAATCACCTTGCCGGCCAACACGACACAGCAGAAGGGGCCGACTGAGGTCGATGCCCTAACCTGGCAACTCAGGGCCAACACGCCGGAAGCCATCTCCCGGACCGCCGGCGTCTTCGACTCGCTCGGCGACTTTCATCTGGTGTGCGGTAACTGCAACGGCCACGTCTCCCATCCCTACGACGAAATCTGGCAGCCGGGCAGCAATTCCTGGACGCGCGGGCTGACCCATCCCTCGGGCCGACTCGGCGTCCACAATCACGACGTCGCGATTATCGGCAGCACGATCTACGTCGGCGGCGGCAGCCAGGGTTCGAACGGTTACTATAACCGGCTCACCACAATCGACCTGGCGGCGAATAACTGGACCGTGCGGACTTCCATGCCCCTGACGTCGCTGCTTTACTACAGCTTTGCCGCGGCCGGCGGCAATCTCTATTGCCTCGGCGGCTACAACCAGGTTTCGGTGCTGAGCACCAACTACCGGTATGACCCGGTCAACAACACGTGGACCCCGCGTGCCCGCATGCCCGAGCCCCGGCGCTGCGCAATGGTCGTCACCATCGACGACACGATTCATGTCTTCGGTGGCTTCAAGCTCAACGACCAGGTCAGCGGCACGACGACTCACTGGAAGTACAACTGGGTGACCAATGCCTGGACCGAGGGTACGCCGATACCGACCGACCTGGCCTGGGGTCGAGCCGTCGTTGTCTTCACGCCGGACTCCGGGCCAATGGTCTACCTCCTGGGCGGCGTAAACGGCGGCAACTCGACTTCGCTCGTGTATCGCTATTCCCAGCGCTTTGACAACTGGACTCAGGACGGGAGCCTACTTTCGGCAACCCGGTCCCATGCGGCTGGGTCCAGCGCGGACCGGATCTTGGTGGTTGGCGGCTATGACCGCGGCCTGCTCTCCGCGACTCAGGATGCGGAACTCGGCGCGGGCATGGTCGACGCGCAGGCGGTGAGCATCGACGCTCCCACCGGCACCCAGCCGAACGGCGCGGTCATCGCGCCCCGGGCAACCGTGCGCAACAACAGCACCTCGGCTCAGACCTTTCCGGTCCGGTTCACAATCAGCGACGGCTACAGCGACACCCGCGATGTGACCCTGGGCCCGGACTCAGAGCAGGTAGTCACGTTCAACGACTGGACCGCCAGCAACAACGGCACCTGGGTCACCATGTGCACGACCATGCTCAGCGCCGACGCCAACCCGGCCAACGACATGATCCAGGACTCGGTCATCGTTCAGGGCTCGGTCCCGGACATTGAGGTTCTGAGCATCGACGCCCCGATCGGGACTATCAACCAGGGCATTTCGACTGCGCCGCTCGCAACCTTGAGAAACAACGGCGCAACCTCATTGGATCTCGAAGTCCGATTTGAAATTGCCCCGGGCTACACTGACCAGCAGCACTTGACCCTGCCGGCCGGCAGCCAGCAGCAAGTGACTTTCGCCAACTGGGTTGCCGGACCCCAGGGCTGGCTCGCAACCAAATGCACGGCACTGGTCGCGGACCCGAATCCGGGCAACAACCAGGTCGCGGATTCGGTGTTTGTCCGGCTCATCGACGTCGGCACCGACGCGATCATCCAGCCCGACTGGCTGACAGTTGACTCCGGTGTCACCGTGATTCCCCAGGCGGTTGTCCACAACTGGGGCAACGAGGTCGCCACTTTCGACGCGGCGTTCAGCATCGGCTTCTGGTACTCAGACCAGCAGACCGTCAGCGCCCTGGCGCCGGGCACGACCCGGCTCGTTTCGTTCGCCGACTGGACCGCTACCGAGCGCGGCCGGCTGACCACCAAGTGCACGACCATGCTCACCGGCGACATGAACCCGGACAACGATTGCGTGCTCGACTCGGTTGATGTGCGCGTTCGGGACGCCGCGACGAGCGCGATACTTTCGCCGATGGATACTATCGACTCCGGCACGGTCATGGTCCCGCGCGCAACCATCCAGAACTACGGCAGCCACGCAGAGACGTTCGACGTCCGGTTCACTATCGGCACGGCCTACACCAGCACCAAGACCGTGACGGACCTGACCCCGGGGACGAGCCAGGACATAGACTTCGACAACTGGACCGCAACCGAACTCGGCACGCTCGCGACCCAGTGCACCACCATGCTTCTCGGCGACCAGTGGCCAGGCAACGACGCGGTGAACGGTTCAGTAGTGGTCCGCCACCCTCCGGCCCCTGGTGACGTGGGTGTACTGGCGATTTTCCGACCGCTGGGTGCCTACGACTCGCTGCAGTCCGACACGCCCCAGGCCGCGGTCCACAACTACGGCTCCTCGACCGAGACCTTCGTGGTCAGGATGACCGTTGCCCCGTCGTATACCAGCACCAAGACCGTCACGAGTCTGGCCCCGGGTGATGACCGCATCGTCGACTTCGATGTCTGGCCGGCTCTGGCGCGCGGCACCTGGAGCGTCCGGTGCAGCACCATGCTCGGCAGAGACGTCGACCCGTCCAACGATGCGGTCCGGGATTCGGTTCTGGTCAACGTCCACGACATCGCCGCGGTCTCAATCGTCGCGCCCACGAACAACATCCCGATTGAGAGTGTCGTCCCCCAGGCCCGGATTCACAACCGCGGCACTGTGCGCGACTCATTGACCGTGACGTTCGAAGTCCTCGAAGACAGTTTCGTCAGTTCCCGGAACCTGCCCGGCGGCATCCCGGTCGGCCGGGACACGGTAATCGACTTCGACGCCTACTATGCCGGCATCCCGGGCAGCTACACCGCACAGTGTTCGTCCTGGTCCAGTCAGGACCAGGTGTCGCTCAACAACGTGGTCCTGAACCGCTTCTCAGTGGCGATGAACGACGTCGGAGTCGAGCAGATTCTGGCCCCGCTCGGCTCATTCGATACCAGCGCGGTCCTG
>Ga0209777_10007408_pt1 | contig 12189 bp, 14 predicted proteins | sample FrelakmetHBP12HB_FD_187147 | JGI IMG/M metagenome (GOLD analysis project Ga0209777, IMG submission 187147) | Freshwater lake sediment microbial communities from the University of Notre Dame, USA, for methane emissions studies -HBP12 HB (SPAdes)... | ecosystem: Environmental > Aquatic >... | reverse complement strand
ACCGGAAAAACCCCGGTGTTCTGTGAGGGTATGACCGTGGGGATGAACGCTCATCTCAATACCCGGTAGCATAATAATATCCACCTTCTTCCTTAACATGAACCGGAGCGTTAAACAATCTGCCAATTTTTTCATCGGTCAGCATCGCGGATTTGAGACCATCGTCACAAAACCGGCCATCCTTCATCAGCACCACCCGTGATATCTCCGGAATAATGTCGTGAAGATTGTGCGTTACCAGAATGATACCGGTTCCTGCCCGGGCAATCTTCCGGAGTAACTGGCGGAATGCATGGAGTGCATGCAGGTCGAGGTTGCCCGTCGGTTCATCGAGGATCAGCATGGAAGGATTATGAACAAGGGCCCTGCCAATCAGGAACCGCCTTGACTCTCCTGAGGACATCTCTGTCATCAGACGGTCCTGAAGATGAGCAATTTCCAGAAAGGCAAGGATCTCGTCCCCCTTCTTGTCCATTGCCGGCGAAATTTCATGGTTGAAGAGACCGATGCTTGAAAAAAAACCGGACAATATCACGTCTTTTCCCCGGATATCACGGGTGAAGGTATGCTGCAGATCGTTCGATACAACACCAATCATATTCCGGAGATCGAAGACATCCCAGACATCCTGCCCGCGGATCCGGAAAACAGATCCGGGATTTTTTTGCAGGGGGTACAATTCACGGGTAATGGTTTTGATAAACGAGGATTTTCCGGCCCCGTTGGGCCCGAGAATAACGACATTCTCTCCTTCCCGGATAATAATCGATACCCCGTCAAGAACCTGTTTTTCACCGTTCCAGACGGTTACATCCCTGTATTCGAGCAGGGGGGGTGATTCGTTTCGGTTACGTGAAGATGTTACGGGCATAGTCCGGGATCCGCTGTTGACAACCATTGGCAGTGGCAAATTATCCAATAGATAAACTACTGATACCTGCATGAACCTTGCGAATCAAAGACAACACCATTCATCTGACGCCGACCTGCATTCCGGAATACTGGATGACCGTGAGAATACCCCGTATCAGGATTTTTTTTAATAACCGGGTGCCTTCATCAGTAACTTAAATATCCTCCGGTATCTTTTGGAATGGTCGTGGATTAAAAAAAAGTCAATAAACCGTTCCTGGAACAGATGCTGATGATTAATTATAAGAACGGGCTGATGCCGGAACTCATTTGCGCGTTTGCTTTTAGAAAATACTATCATGAATTTATCAGAAGGGAACCTATGAGGGGATAAAAACCATGAGGGGTTTTCCGGCGTTATCGTACATCTTCAGGAAAGATTCATCAACCCTGAACGAGGCAGCTTTCGAAAGATCCTCAAGAAATGCCGATTCCTGATCCATGATACCGGGTTCCGTGCAGAACATCAGGGTTGACACAGTATTCGTGATATTAATCGAGTAATCCTTTGTTGAATAGCTTGCAGCATACTGGTTGCAGCCGGCAGAACCGGTCATGCTGCCATCCCGGGCAAACCGGGCAGTAACCCCTCTGCCGCTGAGTGCCGGGATGAGGATTCCCGTCTTATCGGTATAAGTCTGCAGGGTCCAGTTGGTCTGGGTCATGAGAGTACCTGCTGACGCTTTCGCAGCCGGGTAATTCAGGAAGACCACCATTAGCACCAGGATCCCGACAAGTGCGAGAGCGGCATAAAATGCAAGTCCCGTCTTTTCCGGCGGCACGGCAGGTGCGTCCTGTGGTTCCCGGTCGGGATCATCAGTCATATCTTGTACTCATCCGATACTGCAATAACCGTTTTGGTGATATGAACTGCCCCGGAATCTAAAAGAGCATTTGATCTTTAATAGTGCTGCCATCACAGTACTGGTATGGATATGGCAGCTGTAAAGAAATGGGTAATCTTTTTTGCCGGCATTCTCTGTGCTATTCTGATCGGGGATATACTTTCAAATCTTTTTGTCAATCTTGCAGGGATAACCGGTCCGGCGGGGTTCATCGTGAATTTCGTGCTGTACGCGGTTATTTTCTTTGGTGTCCTCTATGCCCTTGAAAAACTCTTCCATATCGAATTTTTTGGATTCAACCGCGATTAAAGAAAGGAGGGGCAGCGGTTTCACCCGCTGTTTTATTTAATCCGGCCGTAGGAAAACAGTACGGGGTCGGCTGCCGGGATATCCGGAGAAGTGCACGGGTAAAATAGTATACATTTTATCGTTATAAACCCAATACTCATCTGATAAACCGGGATAGTCACGTGGAGTTGTGAGAAAATGCTGGACTCAAAAACATCATGCCTTCTGAGGGGTTTTGCAGGAGTTATATTCGGGGCTTTTGCCCTGACAATTCCTGATCAGGTGACCCTCGGTTTTTATGCACTCTTCTGGGTATTGATCGGTCTTGCCATGGCCCTTTTCCTGATTCTCGCCATTACTGCACGGGGAGATGAATCGATGCTGTGGTTCGGCCTTTCTGCAGCCCTGCTGGTAACGGGTGTGATCTCGTTTCTCGTGGCGGGTTTCGTTGCGATCATTTTTATCCTTACGGTGGCCGCCATTGCCATTTATAACGGCTTCCATGATATCCTGCTCGCTCTCGAACGCCCGCGGACAAAATACCTCCTTATCCCAGGTATGATTATTTCAGGGATCGTTGTTCTCGGCGGGCTTTTCTATTTCTTCCCGGGGTTGTTTCAGCAGGCCCGCGTCTTTCTCTCAGTGGTAGGAACATTTGCGCTGGTGTTTGGCCTCTTTTCAATCATTCTCGGGTTCAACAGATCTGAAGAGTCGTTATACGGAGCCTGAACCCCGGGGAAAAAGAAGTGCCAGGATTCTCCATGAAGGAATCAGCATTGAAATCCTCTTTTTTCCCCTTTTTAATAAGGACTTCAAAACCAGCCCGGTGTTTTTATGAAGTATGATGTGATTGTTATCGGCGCTGGTCCTGCCGGGAGTGCGGCGGCATGTGAGTGCGCCCGGCAGGGACTTTCCACCCTCTGTATAGAGGAGCATGGGACGATAGGTTATCCGGTGCAGTGTGCCGGGCTCCTCTCCACTGCGGCCTTTGCTGAATGCCGGGTTTCTGAACGGTCTGTGCTCAACAAGGTCTCCGGTGCACGCGTCGTCTCCGGGGCAGGAAGCGGGCTCTTGATCGATTCAAAGACTATCAAGGCGGTGGTAGTAGACAGAGGAGCGCTTGATCGCGAGATGGCAGAAGCTGCTGCACACGCCGGATCAGAGTTTCGCTTGAGAACCTCCGTGTATGATGTAAAGGGAAATTTTGTTCTGACCCGGGGCGTGAACGGCCATAAGAGTCTTGAATTTAAGGTTTTGATCGCGGCCGATGGTCCCCGGAGTACTGTTGCGCGCCTTTATGGCATGGAGCGGGCAAAAACATTCCTTGCCGGCATCCAGGCTGACATGCCCCACGACTGTGATCCCCGCTATGTTGAGCTCTATCCCGATGCATCACCGGAGTTTTTCGGCTGGTCAATCCCGACCGGGCCAGGACGAATCCGCGTAGGTTTGTGTGGCAGAACCCGGATTCCGGAACGCTTCGCCGCATTCGTGAAAACATTCGGGGAAACATCCACTCATCTGGTGACCGGGACTCTCCCGCTCGGGCCCATGAAGAAGACGTACATGCGGCGTACTCTTTTTATCGGCGATGCTGCCGGTTTTCCCAAACCAACCTCGGGAGGAGGGATTTATACGGGGGTCCGATCAGCCCGGCACGCGGCGGCGGTGGCCGGTATGGCATGCGGGCTCGGGAGCTTTGATGATACGGTTCTCGCCGGGTTTGAACAACGGTGGCAGGCAGATTTTGGAAGGGAACTGGATTTGGGATACCGTCTCTTTGAGATGCGACAGAAGATCACGGCCGGCAATATGGATACCCTTATCCGTGCCCTTAATACTCCTGATATCATCCGGACGATTGAAGAATACGGGGATATGGACCGGCCGGGAATCCTCGTAAAAAAACTCCTGCTCAGGCCGTCAATGCTCCGCCTGCTCCGGCCCTTGCTGCAGACGGGGTTGCACTCACTCTTCTGATCCGGATAGCATCAGGTACGGTTGGCTGCTTTTTTCGAATCACTCGTCATGATATGACAACGGTCCCGGCGTGCATTTTTGGAAAACCGATACATATCCTTTGGTACATACATCTCGAATCGTGCCCCCTGCTGGTATTCGCCGGTTTCGCTGATCGTAATGTTTGTTATAGAGAGGATTTCCTGAGCTAAAAAGAGACCAAGACCGGTATTCCTTCCAAACCCCTTGGTAAAAATTTTTGTTTTGTCGGGAACCGGGATGCCTACCCCATCATCTTCGAGAAGCAGCATAAGCCCGGCAGGGGTCTCGTTTGCGGAGATCCTGACCGTGGATACCCGGTTCCCATGCAAAATCGCATTATCGACAAGATTGAAAAAAACACGTTCCAGCAGGGGGTCTGCAAAGATTTCAACCCCTTCGGTATCAGACTGGATACGTAATTTTTTAATATCGACATGGGTACACGCACTGAAAAATACATTGTGCACATTCTGCCATGCCGGAGCTACAATTCCGAGGTTCTGGTAGAGGCGGGTGAATTCGATATTCTCCCCGATCGTGGTTACCGTCTCCTTCATCTTCCTGAAATACATGGAGAACTGGGGTTCTTCAGGACGTTCCCTGATCAGGTCGAGATACCCACCCATTACCGTGAGCTTGTTCCGGATGTCATGACGGGTGATATCCGCGAGCAGATTGAGTTTTTTATTTGCCAGCTGAAGGGCATCCTGGGCCATCTTGATATCTGATATGTCATGGAAAATTCCCATCAGACAAGGCCGGCCGCCAATATCCATAACGGTTGCACTGACAAGCACGGGTTTCTGGCGCCCTTCGCGGTCGACGACAATCTCGGTCAGAAGACCCGTCCCCTCACGGGCATGCTGTAAAAAATACTCCCTAAATGATGCAGAATTTTCCGTGGGGTGAAGATCGCTCTGATACATGCTTCGGATCTCTTCAAGCGTCCTTCCCACCATATCCTGGGCTTTTTTGTTTGCATCGATGATCTTCCCTGTCTCTGCATCAGAGATGAAAATCGCGTCATTCGCATGATCCATCAGACCACGATTCTTCTCATTCTCCGTGCGGAGTGCAGCAGCTGCAAACCGGCTTTCCACGGCTTTTTTTATCTTATGCTTCAGCTCGGCAAACTGGGCTTTGGGATCTCCTCCTTTCTGGAGGTAAAAGTCCACACCGTTGTTAATGGCTTCAATTACCACTTCCTCCCGGCCGCGGCCGGTAAAAAGGATGAAGGGAATGTCCTCATCCTGTGACCGTACCTGCTTGAGAAATTCCAGGCCATCCATATCGGGCATCTGATAATCCGATATGATCGCATCATAAGGATGCTGAGACAGGGTTTGCAGACCCTCGTCGGCAGAAGTAATCGTGGTGACAGAAAATTCTCCAGCCTGTTCAAGAAAAACCTTGCAGAGTCCGAGAAGCTCCGGCTCGTCATCCACATACAGGACAGAGATCATTCATTCCAATATCTATTTACTGGAGAAATAGTTTTTGTTATCAATAATTTATAAAATTCCTGGTATCGGGAAAAATCTTTTCGAACTAAAACCCGGTACAAGGGATATCTTATGACCAAGTACCGGTTTTTCCTGTCGTTGAAAATTAAGCAACGTACTTAAGATTTCAGATACTATAATGTTGGTAATCTCGGGGGACAGGGATAATGATTACCATCGATCTGGGTAAATCAGAAGAAGAGCGGGAACGACTCATCCAGCTCTGCATGCTCTGTCTGGGAGTTGGTATCCTCGCAGCTGATGTCTTCCTCCCCCTCGGATTTGTGATATGGATTCTGTACCTGATGCCACTTCTGATGACGGTCTGGCTTTCCCATCGCTATGCCCCGTTCGTCACTGCCTGGCTTATCACCTTTGCCATTCTTGCCGGGAGCATAATCTCCGGAAATGTCAGGTCAGATTCCGGGGATCTGCCGAACCGGGCAATATTTATTCTAATGATGGCCGTCGTTGCGCTGCTGGTCTGGGAGATCCGGACCAATTACGGTAATCTGGAATCTGAAGTTGCCGAGCGCAGGACAGCCCAGAAAAACCTGGAGGATCTGACCCATTCGCTGGAAAACCGGGTCCAGGATCGTACCTGTGAATTGTCGCTTGTCAACCTCGCATTGACGGAGGACATAGAGAAGCGGCGGAAGATCGAAGCAGCTCTTGCAACTGCCAATCAGAAACTGAACCTGCTCTCGGAGATCACCCGGCATGACCTCTCAAACCGGGTATTTGCCCTCCTCATGGACCTTGACCTGGCAAAGGAATATGCAGAAGAGGTTGCACTCAAGGAAACACTTGGAAGACTTGAGCTGACGGCAATGTCTATCCAGGACCAGATCGCGTTTACCCGGGATTACCAGGAGATCGGGGCTCAGGTACCCTCCTGGCATCCTGTAGCACCCCTGGTGAAAAGCAGTGCGGACCAGCTGGATCTTGGGGATATTCTGCTTGATATCCGCATGGGAGATGTCGAGGTCTTTGCGGATACCATGATCAGGAAGGTCTTCTATAACCTCATGGACAATTCCCTTCGTCATGGAGACCACGTAACCCGTATCCTTTTCTGGTACCAGCAGTCAGGACCGGATCTGCTCATTTTTTGCGAGGATAATGGTGCCGGGATACCGGACCAGGACAAGCAGGCCATCTTCACGAAAGGGTTTGGCAGGAATTCGGGTCTCGGTCTCTTTCTGATACGGGAGATCCTGGCAATTACCGGTATATCTATTCAGGAGACCGGGAAATTCGGCGAAGGTGCCCGGTTTGAGTTGATGATTCCCCACGGGTTTTACCGGACGGGGAATTCTCAGGATTAAAGAACTACAGATGGGACGTTTATCACGGTCAGTTTTTTCCGGTCTCCGGAAGATGTCCATTCCAGAAAAAACAATACAACAACCCTTTTTAAAAATCACATGGAACCCGATGCCGCGTTTTTCCTCCCGGTAAAAAAGTGGTCTTTTCTTAAGGACATTGTCCATCAGGGGCTCTCTGGATCTCGCCCCGGGCATCCGCGGAGACATCCAGATGAGCAATGGTTCGCAACAGGACCTGTTTTGCCATCTGCTGCCCTTCCGGTGTTGCGAGGGAGTTGTCAAGAGTTTTCTGGCCTTCGGGTGAAGCGAGATACCTGCGTATTGCTTCTTTGTCCCCTGGGAGACGACACGTATCCTGCGATCATTCCCTGCATGCAGTCGAGATTTACCCTGATATACTCCGGATTCCTCAGGGTTGGTGGAGTGGAATTGCTGATAAATGCAACCGGATCTTTCCCGTTTTAATTCCCGTTTTCCCGATACGGCAATATTTTAATCCAGCCAGGTTGTTACATCTTCAACCGGCGGTCTGATGGAAGGGGAAAGTTCATCGGTCGGGTAACCGACGGCACATCCCATAAGTTCCCATTCGCCCGCAGGGATGCCCAGGATCTGACAGAAGCCCGGATGGGAAGACATCTGTGATGTAACAGAAACGAGCTGGAACCCGAGTCCGAGGGCCGTTGCCTTCAGCCACATATTCTCAAGACAGTGGGCTAGCGATTGTAATTCGACCGGGGGGAACCCTTTGCGCTCGGCAACAACAATGTAGTAAGGGGCTGTACCAATACCGGGAACCATTCCCGCTTTCTCTATCATCGCAAGTCTCTCGACAAACATGATTGCCTTTGGCCGAAGGGCCGGATTCTTTTCCATCTCTTTTTCGAGACCCTTTGACATGCTTTTTACCTGTTCCATCACCAGTGGTGCCGCGGTTTTTATGCTCTCCGATCCCTTTTTGAGGACGAAGAACCTGCGGAAATAATCGCGGGAATTTCCTACTGCTGCAGCAGCAAACGGGGCAAGCAGGCCGGCATGGAGAATACGCCGGATATCATCTTCAGCGGGAAACACCGGGGTGAACTTACGGTACGACCTGCGTTCCGCAAGGATCTGATCGAGACAGACATTTTTTTGTTCCTGAATTTCAGTGCACATCCCTAAGGCCTCTGAATAGTGTTTGAAGAGGTGGCAGATGAAGGTTGGCACGAGTACAACGCCGGCCGTGGAGGTGACGTATCGAGGTACAAGAGGAGTTTTCGGAAAAAAGCTATTATATACTGGGGAAAAATGGGTATGTACCCAATGTCACTCAGGAATTATGAAAAATATTCAGGTATGGGAGCTCCCCGCATCAGGGCCTCTTTCGCAAGCACGGCGGGGCAAGTTCATTTTATTCTGCCTGAATTTTTTTCAACCGTCCTGATCCGCCGCGGGGGCGTCCCTTCGGGGGCGGCGGTGTTCATCGTTACAGGTTTAAAAATAATTCCCGGTTTTATTTGAATTGTGACCGCAAACTCTCAATAGAATATGCTCCAGGAGGTCATCCCAATAATTTTTTCTAAACGATTTCAATGGGTATGTTATTTCAGCTCGGCATGGAGTATGCCCATAACGCCGAGTACATCATGGCACGGTTTCCGATCGATCTCAAAATCATACTGCCGGCTGATCGCATCCAGAAGTGCCGGGTTGGGGGGTCCACCGATTGGGGGATGATGCAGTTCCACCTCAATTCTCCGTATACCGGTGAGTTCAGCGGGATCGATGAGCCATTCGGCACCCTCGCAGTCACATTTTAAAAAGTCGCAGCCACCGGCAATCTGCCTGATCTTCTGCAGGGTGTATGTCGGGGAGATCACCCTGCGATCATCCCAGCAGATATCAGCAGGTTTCCCATTGCCCAGTGCCCCTTCGAGTACCTGGACGGAAACATGGTTCAGACGGATGTTTTCCCGCAGCTGTGTGCACGTCACCGGCTCTACAGCCGTTACCTGACGGGCTGTCCGGGCGGCTCGTATGCAGAACGCCCCGATATTGGCACCAATATCCACGACGATATCTTCCGGGCGGATGTCGCCGAACCGGTATTCCGGAACATCGGTGATCTGGCGGTACGGAAGATCCTCCAGATAGAAGAATACCCTGTTTTCATCGGAATGGAATGAAGGGAGATCCATCCGGCAGCACGCCTTACGCTTCCGCTTTGATAAAGGTCCCGTCCTGGTATTCCTGAAAAGCCAGTCGCAGTTCCTCGCGGGTGTTCATGACAATGGGACCCCGCCATGCTACCGGCTCCCCGATCGGTTTGCCGGAAATGAAGAGGAAGCGCAGACCCGCATCTGAGGATCTGCCCTCAATGAAAGATCCGTCACCAAAGAGGATCACATCGCGGTTACGCATGCGATGTCCTTCGCTGGTATCGAAAGTCCCTTCCCCACTGATGATATATGCTACTGCCGTGTGTCCCCGGATGACCGGGCAGGAAAATACGGTGTCGGGGCCAAGGGTCACATCGAGGAACTGGGGATCCGCAATTATATTCCGGACCGGCCCGGTGACCCCGTTGAATGTACCGCAGATAACCCGGACGGAAACATTGGCATCCGTTTTTGTCACCGGTATCTGGTGGCTTTTGATCTCCTGGTAGCGCGGGGTCATCATCTTATGTGCGTGGGGAAGGTTAACCCAGAGCTGGAATCCGCCCATGCGAGCGTTCACCGGTTTTGGCATCTCCTGGTGAATGATTCCCGAACCCGCGGTCATCCACTGCACATCCCCGCCATTGATGACACCGGCATTTCCCAAACTATCACCATGTTCCACTGCCCCTTCCAGCATATAGGTTACGGTCTCAATACCCCGGTGGGGATGCCAGGGGAACCCGGCAAGGTAATTTTCCGGACGGTTGATCCTGAAATCGTCCAGCAGGAGAAACGGGTCGAACTGCGGGACCTCGTAATTGCCGAATGCCCGGACCAGTCTGACGCCGGCTCCTTCAGTCGTTGAGTACGCGGTCAGGACACGCTCAACCGCCCGCACCTGTGCCATGATGAAAAGAACATGAGATGATGACTCATTAATATTGCGTTCTTGTCAATGCCGGTCTGCAGGGTAGGAAAGGGAGATTTTCGGACATGACACAGACCTTTTGTTTATGTGGATTTGATCCAATACTTCTGTACCTATGGGTTTGAAAGACCAGCTCGCAGGAGTTATACCGGCCCCGGCTCTGTCAAGACTTTCGGACCGGTTCACGGTTATCGGGGATATTGCGATCCTTTCACTGCCGGATGAACTCGCTGTTTACAAGCAGACTATTGCAGCTGCAGTCATGACCAGGCAGCATATTATCAGGACGGTCCTGAACAAGATATCCCCGCTTGCAGGAGATGATCGTACTGCCCGTTACGAGAATCTTACCGGTGGCAGCACGGTCACCGTGTGCCGTGAATATGGCTTCCTGTATGAGCTGGATGTACGGCGTGCCTTTTTCAATGCACGGTTGTCCACGGAACGGGACCGGGTCACCCGCCAGGTCCGTCTGGGGGAACAGGTCATCGTTCCTTTCTGTGGCGTAGGTCCTTTCGCCATCCCTGCCGCTGCCCGCGGCGCCCGGGTCGTTGCGATTGACCAGAACCCGGATGCCTGCAGCTGGCTGAGCCGGAACATCCGGCTGAACCACGTTGAAGAGAATGTGACAATCGTAAACGGAAATGCATTTGACTGCGGACAGTTTTCCCTGCAGGAATTTGATCGTGCGATCATTCCCACCCCGTATGGCATGGATGCAATCCTCGGGATTGTCACACCCCTGGTAAAACCGGGGGGGATGATCCATTTTTACACGTTCAGGAAAAAACACCAGATCCCGGAAATGATCGAAGAATTCCGCAGTAAAGGATTTGATCTGAAGTTTTTCCGGGCATGCGGCAATGTTGCCCCGGGTGTGAGCCGATGGGTATTCGACCTTGAGAGATCAGGCGATTAATTCCCGGAAAGTTCCTGCCCTGTTTTAAATTTCCCATCGGTATTAAAAGGGCATTGAGCCGGGAATTTTACAAACCTGCCAGTGACTATTTTCCCGTTGTGCAGCGGGTAAGGTTCCGGAAGAAAATTGTGAATGGATCAGACCGGGAGGACCCGGGTTCCATAGCATTCATTGATGACCTGACCGATTCCCATGTAAAGTGCCAGACCTCCGGCAATGAGTCCGGTAATCCCGCCAATGGTCAGGACAAGGGGGCTGCCGGTGAGCTCAGCTGCAACAAGGAAGATGACAAGGAGGACAACGGCTGCGAGAGTGATCTGGAGGAGGTGGTGCATTTTAAGGCTGCAGATGAAGAGGCCCAGGATCAGGATCCCCCAGACACTGAGAAACGCTGCGAGATCGACCGGCTGCGGCCCTTTGGCGAGCCCGAGTGCCGGGAGGATCAGGAGGGTCGCGAACGAGATCCAGAAAAGGCCAAAACTCCCGAACGTGAGCATGCCGAACGTGTTATTCTTTTTCCATTCCATAACCCCGACAATTAACTGTGCCAGTCCCCCGTAAAAAATTGCCATGGCAAGAATGGGGCTGGTGAGCGACGTCACTCCGGCATTATGGAAGCTCAACAGAATCGTTGTCATACCGAATGCACACAATCCGAGTGGTGCAGGATTTGCCGTATTATCCATCAGAAAAAGATTGTTCCGGTTTTTTTCGTTATTATTTTCCATGATATCCTCACAATTTTATCAGTACCGGTGAAAGGTGCACCAGTAGACTGGCAGATTTTTTAAAACGCACCAGTATCTCTAGCATTATGGTGCAACATATTTAAAAAATTTGGATTTATCGCGGTAGTTCTGTTTGGGTTTGCACCACTATAACCAGAAAATTTATAGTTTATGCACCATGAAGGTACGCCAACTCCTCCGGGAAGGATTTCGGGTAATTTTCCTGATCTTTTCATGATATAATACTCGTTTCTTTTCTCTACAGGACAGCATGAGGTTTTCAGATTTTATACCTAAACAAAAATAGGAGATGAGGGAACTGACGGGTCTTTAAGAAAATAATTCCCGTGCAGGTACTTCATCTTCAGGATTCAAGATAAGGATGGATAGCATGATATCCGAATAACAATAATTCGTACTGAACGAGGATCATGGTGCCCGAAAAGATACTTATCGGCCTTATCCAGATGACCATCGATAACGATCCTTCGGTGATGATCAAAAAAGCCCGGGATAAGGTTGAACAGGCAGCAAAATCCGGTGCAAACATTATCTGCCTTCCGGAACTATACCGGACCCGTTATTTTCCCCAGC
>Ga0209777_10007407_pt1 | contig 12190 bp, 27 predicted proteins | sample FrelakmetHBP12HB_FD_187147 | JGI IMG/M metagenome (GOLD analysis project Ga0209777, IMG submission 187147) | Freshwater lake sediment microbial communities from the University of Notre Dame, USA, for methane emissions studies -HBP12 HB (SPAdes)... | ecosystem: Environmental > Aquatic >... | reverse complement strand
TTCCGATCTCATCAACGCCGCCATGGACCGCGATGGAGTGGCTATGCGCGATGGGGCAGAAAACGGTGTCCCCCTCGGCAATCAACTCGGCCGCCGCGCGACAAGCCGCGCGGAATCGCATCTCGCGCACGGCCGCGTCGGGACTGCTGTACGGGCTGCAAAGGTACGTTATCATTCGTCGCTTTCCTCCAGGTCTTCGCCTTCCGGCACGTCCAGCACTTCCGTCCACGACTCGTCGAGGTCAACCATGGCAGCCTCGCTTTGCCATTACAACTTGGGACGGTTCCAAGTCGCCTGTTGGAACCGTCCCATCTCGTCGAACCACGACATGCGCAGTGAGTCTGGCATCGCTATCCGAGTGTGGATCTTCCCCGCCTTCGCCTCTTCGGCCTCCTTGCGGGCGGCGTCGCGCTCGGCAATCGCGGCATTGCGCTGCGCGTCTGCCATATTGCGTTCCGCATAGGCGCCATCGCGCTCCTGAATCGCCACGTCGCGCTCCCGTTCTACCCGTATGCGAACGGCACACGCTGTATCGCGTAGGTAGCGCGCCTTCGTACAGTGCGCGGAACTGGTCCCGTTCTTGCTCGACTTCCTCCACCTGTTCTCTCAGCGTTGCCATGTTCGTCTCCTCTCCTTTCAAAGTGTGGCGCGGGCCGGAGCCATTTATCCGCGTAATCAAGCCGCGTAGCTTTGCCACGCCGCCGCGCCATGCTCTCGCATTGAAATCCATCCCGCCGCGGTCCATGTCTGCCAGATGCGCGTTGTCGTATTTCGTCTGCCACTGCCTGCCCCGGCGCAATCGGCGGTTCGCTCATGGCTTCACCTCCGGCTCCAGTAGCCTCCCGCCGCCAGCTCTTGCCTCGACACGCGCCGCCTGAATCTGCGGCCAGTTCGCGGCCAGGATGGCGTTCAGCGTGCGGAGTTCCCACAACACAGCCTGTCTCCACTCCTGTTCGCTGAGTGGCTGTGCGCCATAAGCCAGCGATACCTCGTAGATTCCCGGCGCAATCGTCGTACTGTCAGCCATTGCTCACCTCCACGCGGCGTTGATACGCGGCGAAGTTGTCTTTTGCCTTGGCAAAGGCATCGGCCGCAGCGGATTACCCGTAGGTCGTCAACCTGAGCATCGTCCTCGTACACGCCAGCGTGTTGCAGCGCGTCCAGGAGCGCCTTGAGAACGTTGTCCAGGTCGCGCTTCATGCGGCACCGTCCTTACCGGCGCCGGCGCTCTGCTTGCCAAGCGTCACGGCCAACCGCTCTACTTCACCAGCGTACCACAGGAACGCCCCGTGCCGCGTGTTGCGTGTGAACGTGACGCCGGCAGCCTGAAGTAACAACAGCGCGGCGGCGTTCTTGCAGCACAGACGTTGCGCCGCTTCAGCGGTTGTCAGGCGTGGCTTGCTCGTGTCGCACATCGTTTCGTTACCTCCGCACGTAATCTTACCCGTGCCACCACCTACACGCGCTTGAACGTGTACGCCCAAACAAAGCAATTGTCTTCCCAGCGCTCGCCGGGCTTGTCGTGCAGCGAATCCCAAAGAATTTCGTAGTCCACAACTGGCGACAGGCCCCAACAGCCTTCCTGCCGAGCGTCGTCCTCGCCGATTTCCTGCACGCGCTCCACCCGAATGTCGCCAATCTCGATGAACGTCCGGGCGTACTTGCGCGGCATGAAGATGCTGGGCAGCCGCTTGACCCTCCAGGGCCACTCCGCTGGTAACAGGACTCCATCGGCCTCGTAGCTAACTCCCAGCGACGGTGCGCTCCCAGCGAGATGGGGCACGAGCGCCTCTTTGACGTACAGCCGCTCATTGGGTTGGTATGGGCAGCGCCAACCGCTGTCCTCGTTCGCGAAACCGAAGACTTGCGGCCCAGGATTGTCTTCTCCACGCACAACAACGCTTGGGTTGTACCAATGGCACATAATGGCCATGCCGTCCCATTCAGGCCCGGGCTGCGGACGGATGATGCGCCTCGTTTGCGTCTTGCGGCCTTCCATGATCGCCCGCACCATCGGTCCGCTGAACGGAATGCCTTTCATGCTCCGCCCCCCATCGTCCGCACTACTACCTCCACATGCCCGCCCTTGTCATCCTGGCATCGGGCGCAGCGGATTACCCGTAGGTCGTCAACCTGAGCATCGTCCTCGTACACGCCAGCGTGTTGCAGCGCGTCCAGGAGCGCCTTGAGAACGTTGTCCAGGTCGCGCCGGCGCGCGTCGGGCGGATAGGCGTAGACGCACAGCGACAGGCGGCCCGACATCGTTTGTCCCGCGACGCCCCGCGCCGTCTGCACCTGTAACCGGAAGATGCGCCCGGCCCCTGAAATGTAGAACCGCCCGCGTGCCATGCGCCAGTAATGGTTCACGCTCGGCGGCCACGGAATACGCAACACAACTTGGTTCATTTCGCCCCCGCTTTCGTCTGTGCCCCGTTGAGGATTTGTACGACAGCGTCCACGCAAGCCTCATTGCGGCGCGTTCCTGCGTCCAGATGCAGGATAGACCACCGCCCGCGCGCAAGGGCATAGGCGTAACCAGCCTGATTGCGCAGCACACGCCACGGCGGCCCATGTGTTCTCGTGACGCGCTCCCGCACCATCCTGTCAGATTCCAGCGCACGTGTCTTCATTTCGCCCCCGCTTTCGTCGTCTTGAACAGGCTCGACTGTTTCTGAGCCGCCTTCACCTGACGCTCAAGCGCCTTCGTCCGTTGCTCCTCGTGCAGCGCAATCTGGCGACAGTACGGGCATTGTGCACGCCACTCCCCGCCGCGGTGCACACTCGAAGAAGCACAATCGTATTTGATCCGGCCGCAATCAGCGCACTGATACCAGAAGCCGTTGCGGGCTGCCGTCCCGGCGTCAACCTCTGCCTGGCATTCCTCGTAAGTTCGCGCCGTGGACGTAGGCGAGGTTAGGAAGGAAACGCCACTGAATTCACGGCCCGGCGATGGACAGTTGATTACGCGCGTCAGCGTTTCAAGTGGAACGCGCAGCTTGGCATACGGCTTCCAGGGCGGGGAGTTCCGATCAATCACGATGGCACCCTCTCAGATTCCAGTTGAGCGACGGCCGCCATGACGATCTCGAGCGGGATTGCCTTCCGAACCGCCCTGGCAGTATCGTTCTGCATCGTCATTCTGGCGGCGGCGTAGGCGGTCGCGAGGGCGGCGTTGGCGGCGTAGGCGTCGTCTGCGTCGGAGGCTGCGTCTACTGCGGCGGCGGTGGCGGCGTAGGCGGTCGCGAGGGCGGCGTAGGCGGCGTAGGCGGTCGCGAGGGCGGCGTTGGCGGCGTAGGCGGTCGCGAGGGCGGCGTAGCCGGTCGCGAGGGCGGCGTTGGCGGCGCAGGCGGTCGCGAGGGCGGCGTAGGAGTCGGCGTCGGCCAGCGCTGTCCGCATCTCGTCTATTGTCGCCCTGCCATCGCACCACCGCTCCGTTACCTCTAGGCAGCGCAACGGTCGCAGTTCTCCCGCTGGTAGGTACTGCAACGCCAGTCTGGCGCACGCACACGCGGCACGCACCACGAGCGTGCGGTCCACGCCAACGGTCACAGCCGCCCATAGTAGCCAGTCCCCACGTGGGCACTCTCGCCACGCCTGCGCGGGCGCAAGGTCAAGGTCACCAAGCCACACACGCGCATCGACGCATGCCTGATGATCTGCTAGGAATTGCTGTAACTTCGCGTTTGTCACGTTCGCACGTCCCTCTCAGATTCCGCGCCCGCCGGCTCAGGCTGCACCATGCCATCGGGCGCCCGCAGCCCAATCCATCCACTCGTGATCGTGTGTTGAATTACCTTGATCGCACCCTGAACGCCGTAGTGATCCAGCATCTTGAGTTGCTTTTCTGCCTGCGTTGCCGTCAGACGATGTTTCCCTGGTGGCGAGCCAACTTCCGATCGGTGCTTGCCCCAATCCTGCCATGCCTCCCGGAACTCCGCTGGCGCATCCTCGGAAAGAATGCTCATGTAGTCAAAGGGAATGGCGCGCGGACGTTTCGCGCGCTGTCCAGACTTGTCTGGACTTGTGTTCGGGGCAAGGGGCAAGGGGCAAGGGGCAAGGGGCAAGGGGCAAGGGGCAGGCAAAACTTGTCCAGATTTGTCCAGACTTGTCTGGATTCCCTTATAAACCGAAAGACTGTTGCGACTTAGATACTTCTGCACCCCACCGTCAGCGTGGTCGCTCCAGTCGTGCACTACCAGCCGTACTTGTTCAGACTTGTCCAGCCAACGGCAGGCGACGAGCGATTCAACAAGGGAAGTTGCGTCCCCATTCCATCCGGCGCCTGCGGAGATTGCGCCATCGCTGAATCTCCCAACGTCGCCACGCGGGGCGTACTTCGCCGTCCAGTGCCAAAGGCATTCGAGGATGCCAACGGCCGTACATTTGGGTATGGATAACACGCGCATGAGGTCAAGCATCTTTGGGTGATCCGGTGTACCGCGCTTCATGTTTCCAGCCTAAAAATGAAAACGCCACGCACGGCCCGGCGAAGGTCCGTTGGAGGGTGGATCGCTCTTGCGAGCGAACCGTGCGCGGCTATCGTTTGTGTGTCGGTCATGTCTGGCTCCAACGTCACTTCGCCGTTCACTATCCTACCGCATCCGCCGCTTACGTCAAGACCTTTCCTGGCGAATCCGGTATACGCTCACGCCCATTGCCGCCATCACGAACTCACGCGAAAACCTTGAACGTCACCGACTCGCCTGGCTTCAGCACCACGGCGCGCTCCTGCATGAGCCGCTGGCACGTCAGGCGCGCAATGGCAAGGTCCAGGACCGCCACGGCCTCGTGCTCCCGCGCCTGTTCGCGTTCTCTCAGGAACGCATCTCGCTCCATAATCACCCGCCCACAGGCTGCGGAATACGCATTACGCGCTACCTGGCACGCCAGCAGGTCCGCTCGCAGTAGCTCGCACTCACGCCACAATTCGTCGCGCTGCGCCCATAGCGCATCGCGGCTATGGGTCATGTCGGCCAGCCGCCTGGCCAGCGCGTCCCGTTCCGCAGCAATCGTCGAAGCTCGCTTCATCGTTCCTCCATCATTTCGTTGCCGTCACCGTTATGATCGTGGCGCGGGCCGGATTTGAACCGGCTTGGGGTACGGCGGTGTCATCGCCTCCGCGTCAGCCCGTGGGTGCCCGCAGCGATCTTCCCCCATCGGCGTCCGCCGTTGCGTGTTCTCACCACGCCGCCGCGCCACGATCACCGAATCCCCCTCTCCATCGCAGCCTCGATAGGTCCGCGCATGTCCTTGTTGCAGTACGTCGTGTGCTCAACCGGATACGGCGTCGGCTGTCCGGGCTGCGCTGGCGGGTAGTAAACGATCCGGCAGTTCGCCCACAGCCATTCGATGCGTTTCTGAATCCTCTCGATGGCCGCCGCCGTGCTGCCACACTCCGCCTCGTCGGCCCGGAATCTCTCTACGCTGGTCATGGTTCGCTCCGATGGCAAGTGCACCGCAAATTCAAAGGTAGCCTTCACAGTTCGTCTTCCCCCAGCTCGCTATTCCTTCGTCAGTTCCACGGCGTTCTTGTACTGCTTGCCCAGCCACTCCCGCACCGTGTATACCAGCCGCACAGACTGGCCCAACAATGCGTTGGCCGCGTCAGCGGTGCGCTGGTCAAGCGTGCCGGCATACACGTCACCCGATTCCCCTGCCATGATGATCGTGTGTTGTTTCTTGCCGGGCTTCGGTGGCTGCACGGCCTTGACCGTCCCGAACAGTTCAAATTCGCCTGCCTTGAGCGGACATTCTGTCGGCGGAGTCAGGTCATCACATGCAGCGTCCATCGGTGCAGGAGTAGCGGGATTGTCCTCGATTGGCGCCTGCGTTACTGGCATGTTTGCAGCAGGGGCCGCCTTCTGGCCCTTTGCGCGTATCCTTACACAATCGGTATCAAGCCCCTTCATCTTGCATACGGTCGGGTAGAGTGTGACCGTCTTCCCCGTCCAGTCCTTCGCCCGTTTTCCGTACAGCGCAATGATGCTACGGGCGTTCGTCGCGTTCAGCAGTAGCGGCTTTGGGCGTCCCGCAAAGTAGACGTGGATGCGTTCCGGGTGGCGCCCCTCTTGCAGCGTCGCCTCTTTCGACTCCACGCGCTCAATCACGAGCGGCGCGTCCTTCCCGTCCAGGTCGTCAGCCACGAGGAAATCATCACTGACGTGGCGCGCGTGTCCCGTTCTCTGATCAATCACGAATGGCATGGCTAATCCCCCATATCCACGTCCGGCATTTCCGCTTGCGCCCAGGGTTCAGGCTCCATCACGAGTTCATCCTGCGAGTACGCGGACGGCCATACATTTGTTTTCTGGCACTCGCGGATTGTTTCCAGCGTCCGCTCAACCGCCATGTGCCCAAGGTCCAGGAACATCGGGCCGCAACGATGGATGGCGAGCGCGTATGGCGCGGCGTTCTCCACAGCAAGCCAGCGCACGATGACGTCCGCCTTCACGAGTCCGCAGCGACAGGCCCCGTCGAGATACCACGCGGCCTTGAGATGATAGCCGTAGGTCATAATCGCGTTGTGGAATGCGTGCTTCTTAGCGCAACGGCACGTCTTGATATCCCAGATAACTCCGTCCTGTAAACAATCAATCCGCGCCTTGCAGGCCGTGCCGTCGTCCAGTTCCCAGAACAGGCTCAGTTCGGTTTTGCGCGGTGCGTCCCGGATCGTTCTGGCCAGCGGATGCGCTGCGATGGCATCGGCCATGCCCACTATCAGCCGGTGCTCTTCGCGAGTCAGGATGGGTTTCGTCTGCGTTAGTGCCCACTCGTTAAACGCCTTGGTTTCGCTTCCGAATGGCTGGCCCGTCTTCGGGTTGACCGGGCCGCCTATCGTGTAGTCGCTGGCGAATTTGTCGGGTTCAAGAATCATCGTGTGCAGCGCGCTGCCCCAACGCATCGCTGGCGTGTCCACCTCGTGCGCCTGCTGGTATTCGGCCACGCCCGGGGACGCACTATCAATCGCGGCAAGGTAGCTCGCCCGCAGGCCGGGGCGCGCTGCGTAGTCGGCGTAACTCATGCCCTCGACAACTTCGGTGCTCATCTTGCGTCCTCCAGTTGCGTCCCGCATGTCGCGTCGGGGTCTAGGTTCCACCCCTCTCCGTTGATGATGTTGCGCATCTGGTCCTGGTCTATGCCGAGGATGTCTCTGGCGCAGCAAAAACTGATACGCCCGCCCTCTAACAGTACGCGAACGGCAGCCTTTTCCTTCCAGCCCGTCTTTCTGGTTTCCCATGATTCGTTAGTCATTGGCGAGTTTCCCCCACAGGACGATCAGGCCCCACGCAGCTAGCCCAAGGAGAGTCGCCAGCGATGTTACGACCGCGCGATAACTGCATTGCAGTAATCTCATTTCCAGTCCTCCATGCCATCGGCGTCCCGTGCGGCGGCGGCTCTGTTACGTTATGCCCGTCTGGGCTCCCGTGGCCGCGCGGCCTCGCATCGGGCGGGGCGAAACGAAACTCCCCGCATTAGCTGCACCGCTCACGCCGCACAGGACACCTATCTCGTTTTCCCGCACACGGTGCAGCGCCACAGGTACTTCCCCACGGCAATCTGCTTGCCGCGGTTGTGGACGCGCCGGCCCGTGCCGTAGCGCGCATCCTGATACTGGTGCGTGCAGTCACACGGCAGAATCCTTGTTTGCATCATTCGCTCGCTTTCTGGTAGTGCGCCGCCGTCTTCGCGTCCGCGTCGTTCAGCGGACTTCCCTTTGCGCCGCTCCCGCCGATGTCGCGAAGGTCAGCGCAGCACCCGCAGCAGAACATGCTCAGGAGTGGGGCCAGCGCTCCGCACACGAAGCACACCATCACGATGCCCCACGCGCTGTCATGCACCTGCTCCGCGCTCCTGCCCTGCCCGCCCCGGATGATCGTCATATTTCGTATGCCTCCGCCTCCTCGCGCGTCAGAAAGAAATGAATCCCGCCACCACACTCAATCCAGCGATTTTCTTCCCAGCGGTCGCAGTGCACTAATTCGCCCTTGCGGTACTTCACGGCATCCGTATACTCGCTCACTCCCTCATCGGCCCCGATGACTTCCAACACCAGGGCGACTTCGGCCCTACATTTCCGCCCCGTCGCATTACTGCGTTGTGCGTGCATGGGTATCAAGAGTTTGACGATGACACTATGCCTGCATTTCTTCCACGCGATAAGATCGCCCTGCGGGGCGATGATCGTTTGTGCGCATACCAACTCGGCATGTTTGGCCCCTGACAGGTTGGCCCCTGACAGGTTGGCCAGGGACAGGTCGGCCCCGGACAGGTCGGCCCGGGACAGGTTGGCCCCGGCCAGGTTGGCCCCGGCCAGGTTGGCCAGGGACAGGTTGGCCCCTGACAGGTTGGCCAGGGACAGGTCGGCCCCGGACAGGTCGGCCCGGGACAGGTCGGCCCCGGACAGGTCGGCCCAGGACAGGTCGGCCCCGCGCAGGTCGGCCAGGGACAGGTCGGCCAGGGACAGGTCGGCCCAGGACAGGTTGGCCCCGGACAGGTCGGCCCCGGACAGGTCGGCCCGGGACAGGTCGGCCCCTTCTCCACCGGCATTGCGAACCCATTGCGCGTGCCTGTCGAGGATTTCCTTAAGTTTCAGCGCATCCATCGTCAGTCCCTCCTGTTCGTGTTAAGTGCCCAGCCGGGCTGGTCGTGCGGATCGTTGTCCTCTCTCAACCTTTGTGATGTTGTGTTCGGCGTTTCGCGGCTTGGCAATGCTGAACCCGAGCCGCTACTTTGCCTTTCGTGCGATGCGCCGGCTGGGCGCCCCATGTGCAGACACCGCCGCGCACCCTGCAACGCCCGGATGGAGGGGTTCCCGCAAGGGGAAAGTGCGCGGCGGTGATTGTGAGTGGCGATCATTGCTACAGCTCCATCCAAACGTTGCAGGTCAAAAGTCTATGCGGTTTCCCGCGATGTCAACAGCTTTCTTCAAAAGTCCGTCACCATCCCGGCGGCCTGCTGAGGTATCTCTGTCGGCGGAATGCCGCAGACTGCGCGCGCCATAGCCTGTATGTCGCCGCACGGCCCGACTTCTTTTGCGACCGGCGCCACCTGTATTCCCCGGGCGGTAGTAGACCCATGCCACCCGCGTGAATATACAGGTCGAGCCTCAACGTGTGCCTATCGTCTGGGCGTTCTCCATCAATCCCCAGTGTAACAGTTTGCAGCGAGAATGCGCAGCACCCACCGCTTGCCTCGAAATGCCTTGGTGCTTCTATGGTAGCCTTTCGCACCCAGTGTAGGCTGATGTCCTGGCTCATGTCGTCCTCCGTTTCTATTGCGTCCCGTGCGGCGTGTCCGGGAGCGGCGGATGCTTGTCCAGCTCGGCCTGCGCCGCGTCAACGGCCCTCTTGAGCGCCGCCATGTAGTCGAGGCGGATGTCGTGAATCTCGTCTGCGGCCCTGAGCACCGCGTCCTGAGCCGTGCGCAGCCGCGCGGCGGTGCGGGCCAACAGCAGGTAATCCTGCCACTCGTCATGCGTCACCGGCCGCCGCCCCTCTCCGCGCGCGCGATGGCTGCGGTGCATTCGCCGCACAACGTCTGCGCCCATTTTGCCGCGCCAGCCTTGTTGAGGTAGTCCACGTGGCCCGGCGGTGCCTGGACGGATAACTTGTGCGCCATGCAATCTAGCCCCCGTGCGATGCCATGCAGCGCGGCCAGCAGATCGTCTCGCTGGCGCAGCACCTTGCGCATCTCGGCCTCGTGCGCGCTCCTGTCTACTCGGCGCTGGTCGTCCACCAGCGTTTGCCGAAACACCTCACTGCAATCCTCAAATGGCATGTTGCTCTCCTGGCCCCGAGGGGCGGTTAGCGCCCGCCGCAATAGGTGGGGTGATTTATGATTTCTGGCCGACCTGGCTCTCCATGGCCTCTCGCGCCGCCACCCATTCCGCCGCGTCCGCGCGTGATGCGAACCACTGTTCGCGCCACAATCCATCATCCCCCAACCAGCACACGCGCCATGGTCGCCCGGACGCATTGCCGACTTCCTCGATTTCATATTTCTCTTTCATCGTCGTGCCCTCCAGTTGGTGTCCGCGTTGCATGATCTAACTATTGCAAGCGGCGTGCCAGGATTTATGCACAACGTGCAATCCCATAAGTCTATACGTAGCGGTCGCGCTATCCTAATGCTAACCTACTCACAATGTGCAATTTCGGCAGTCTTCCAGTGTAATTCCAGCGGCACTACTGGAAAACTGGAATCGCGGCTCCGGTATCGCGTGGACGGTAGCGCATTCGTTGCCGTCGTGCCTGTGCGTGGCGATCTCGGCCCGACAGTCCTCTTATGGGGTTCGGCGCGGCGGGTCGCGTGGCGGCCCCTGGCGCAGACTTCACGGCTTGTCTAGGAAAGCCTTGACAGCACTCGCGGGAATGCACGTCGCGTATGTCGCGCGCGGTCCTGGCTCGATTGCGCGGATGATGGCCACCAGCTCCCCGGTCTCCAGCGCGACAGCCCCGCCCGACTGCCCGTTGTGGAACGCGCCGGTAATCGTCAGTTCGCGGATCGCGGCGGCAGATTCGGCCACGGGCGCACTTTCAGCCGATGCTGAAACCGTGAGCTTCGGCAGGGCCAGAAACGCGAACGGTTCCACGTCGGCCTGAACTTTCAGCAGCGCAAGGTCCACGTCGGCGTCCGTGCGCTCAACCGTCGCGGCCCGCCACGCCCCCGCAATCTCCACCTCGACGCGGCCCGGTCCACTGACCACATGATTGCACGTGACCAGTAGACGCTGGCCTACCGCGGTCCCGCTGCCCCACTCCGTAACCGTCGAGCCGTCGCGTTCCGGCCGCACAAGCCGCACCCGGCACACGTCACCGGCGCAAGCGGCACAGGTCAGGGCGGCGGTTATGGCTGCAATGGGTAGAGTCATTGTCTCACCTCCACGGCAGCAAGGTTGACGTACTCTCTGGCGCGGCGCTCAACCGTCGTCCGAATGCGGCCGGCGTGCGGGTCGCGCGGGAACTGCACGGCCAGGCGGTAACGTTCCATGGCCGAGTCGAGGCGGCGCCTGGCGTCCTTCACAGTGCACCCGCGGCCGCGCGCGAATGCCCTGTAGGCGTCCGGCCCTATCTTGGCGTGCCCGTCCATCCACTCCACGAGCCAGCGTATCACGGCCCGGCCGTGGCTGCCTGGGTGCACCGTGGGATCGCGTGGCTCTGGAGCCGGGTAGTTGTCGGCGTTCTCCATCTCTCGCGGCCGGCGAATCGCTGCAACGGACGCCCGGACGCACTTCACGATCCGGTTGTACGCTACGCGAGTCAGGAACCCCTTGATTTCAGGCTCGCTCCGACGCAGATTCACGTTGGGAAGGCACTTGAGCACGTCCACGCAGGCGTCTTGCACGCCGTCACGCCGAGAAAACAGGGGACACTTGATCTTGCGTGCCATGCCGCGGATGATGGGCAACAGGCGGCGCATCAGCGTGTCGCTGGCCGTCGCATCTCCGCGCCGCGCCTTGGAAACCAACCTTCGATAGCCTGCCGAGCCGAATACTTTGCCCACGGCCGCGCAACGTTACGCCTTTGAATCGAAGGCGTCAAGAGAAATCGCCTCAGAATGTTAGTACGTGAGCGTTGCAACTGGCACCGACGACGTAGCATACCAATGCGCGATTGATGCTTTCCCCAAAACTGGCTCAAGCGGATCACCGGCCGCTTCAACGTTCGTGGCAAAGACAACGGCGAAGTCTTCGCCAGGATGCGCATTCAAGATTGCGATATCAAGTGGAATGACAGCGCCCCCGACGCATTCAGCTTGCGTGATGGAACCCAAAAAGGGTAAACCCTCCACGTCATAGGTTGCCTTGGCAGTGGGTCCACCACCGTCGGGCGCCAGATACACATTCAAGGTTGCAAAGTTTTCGAGCGCCACGGCGACAGCCAGTGACGACGGCATTGTCACGGACGCGGCAACGATTGTGTCTGCGGGGATATGCGTATGAGCGCCATACTGAGAGCACCACGTGCGCTCACGATACCACGTTACATCATAGTGGCTTTTCCCGGCAATGGCGTATTGGTCCAAGGCATTAGTGTAACTGTACGAATCCACTGTCGGCCAGTTTCCGGCGGTCCCGCTGCCCTTCCTCCTCCAGACACGATTTAAGAGATAGGAGTGCGGAGTTGGGGCAGGCTTCCCGCCCCACGCCACATGCGCGCGCTGCCAGCCGACGTGCGCCCGGTCTCAGATC
>Ga0209777_10007406_pt1 | contig 12191 bp, 8 predicted proteins | sample FrelakmetHBP12HB_FD_187147 | JGI IMG/M metagenome (GOLD analysis project Ga0209777, IMG submission 187147) | Freshwater lake sediment microbial communities from the University of Notre Dame, USA, for methane emissions studies -HBP12 HB (SPAdes)... | ecosystem: Environmental > Aquatic >... | reverse complement strand
TAACCACTGACCACTTTCTTCGTCCCTTTGGAGGTTCCGCAATGACGCCTGAAGTACTTTCTTATGCGGCCTTGGCCTGCTTCGTCCTGGGGGCTGTAGCAGCCATCGCCGGCTTCCGCGTGGAGGCGTTCCGCAGCAACGCGTTGCAGTTTGTATTGGCCGGCGCCGGACTGGCCCTGAAGACGGTGTCAATCGGCATCTTCTGTGCGACCAGCAGCACGCATTTTTTCAACAGCCCAGCGGACATCTGCGGCCTGCTGGCCTGGGCCTTGAGCTTCAGCTACCTGGTGGCCCTGGCGGTGTGCGCGGTGCGCTCGCTGGGCGCCCTGGTGCTGCCGCTGGTCTCGGTGACGCTGTTCCTGTCCCACGTCTTCAGCAAGGAAGGCGTATACCCCGGCGTAGCCGCGGGGCCTTTGCTGGCGCTGCACATTCTCGCCGCGTTCCTCGGCTACGGGCTGTTCCTGACAGCGTGCGGGGCGAGCGTGCTGTACCTGGAGCAGACCAAGCTGCTGAAACGCAAGGTCTTCGGAGTCCTCTTCCGGGACCTGCCCAGTCTGGAGCGTCTGGAGAGGCTGGAGTTAGTGTGCGCCTGGATGGGACTGGGGATTTTTGCCCTGGCTCTGGCCGCGGGCGGGGTCATGGCCCATCACCTGAACCCCCCGCGCCCCTTTTGGAGCGATCCCAAGACTTTGGCCGCCGTTGTGACTTTCATGGTCTTTGGCGCGCTGGCTCTAGGCCGCACTGCGCGCTGGCTGCACGGCCGCGCCGCGGCCCTGGTGGTCCTGGGCGGCGCGGCGCTGGTGCTGCTGACGTTTGTGTTGAGCCATCCGTTGGGCAGGCCGGCAGCGAGGAGTGAGAAACAAGAAGTGAGGAGTGAGGCCCCGCCGTCCCGGCTCTCTGCTCGCTCCTCTATCCTCTCTCCGCGAGGGGGCGCAAACGTATGAGCACCATGCCGGAGGCCGTGGATGCTTTGTGCCTGACGGGCCTCTCACACTACACCGCCCCTGTGGCTTTGCGAGAGCGCTTGGCGTTCCGTGCGGAGGCGCTGCCCCGGGCGCTCGGCGCAATCCGCGCGCGCGGATTTCTGGAGGCTGTAATCCTGTCCACGTGCAATCGGGTGGAGGTGATCGCGGTGGCACGCCAGAGCGACCCTGACGCGCCCGCCCGCATCCGCGCTTTCCTCAGCGAGTTCCACAGCCTGCCTGAAAAGGAGTTCGGAGCGTCGCTGTATGAACCACGTGGCGTGGCGGCAGCGCAGCATGTGTTTGAGGTGACCGCTTCGCTGGACTCACAGGTTCTGGGCGAGACCGAGATCCTGGCTCAGGCGAAGGAAGCCTATCGCGTGGCCGCGGAGACGGGGACCTGCGGGCGCGTCCTGCGCCGGCTCTTCGAGCGCTCTTTTTTCCTGTCGAAGGAACTGCGCGCCGAGGGCGGCATTGGCCGCGCGCAGGCCTCGGTCAGTTCGGCGGCGGTGGCGCTGGCCAGCAAGCTCTTTGACATCCAGGGACGGACGGTGCTGGTGCTGGGAACGGGCGAGATGGCCTCGGGAATCGTGCGCGCGTTGCGCGTTGGCGGAGTGGCGGAAGTATACGTGGCCAGCCGCACGGAAGCGCGGGCGGCGGAGTTTGCCCAGCGCGAGGGCGGCAGGCCCTGCCCAATCTCAAAGCTCGCCGAGTACCTGGCGTTGGCCGACATCGCGCTGGTCTCGGCGGCAGCGCCCAATTATGTCGTCGGGCCAACGCAGGCCAAGGCTGCCGCCACCCAGCGGCGGGGGCGGGCGTTGTGTATCATAGACATCTCCGTGCCGCGCAACGTGGACCCTGCCGTGGGCGAGGTCGAGGACGTGTTCCTGTACGATATTGACGATCTGGAGAATGTGGCAAAAGAGGGGAGAAGGGAGCGCGAGCAGGTCGCGGCGCGCTGGCGGCCGCGCCTGGCGGAGGAGGCGCGGGAGTGTTTGCGTGAGCTGGAAGACTGTGGTGTCCAATACACGGCCCAGAAGCTGCTGGAGCATTTTGGGGCGATAAGGCAGGATGTACTGCAGCAGGCACGCGCCGGCGGCATGGACCAGGAAGCCTTCGACAGCCTGGCGCGCGCCCTGGAGCGGCTGCAGGGACGCATCCTGCACCATCCCCTGCAGACGCTGAAACAGGCCGGACGGGAAGGCGATGGCGCGGAAGCGGCGGCGTGGATTTCGCGCCTCTTCAGGCTGGAGTTGCAGGCGCAGCAGGGTAGCACAGATGAACACGGATGAACCAGATAAGGGCATTGGGCATTCGGCATTCGGCATTAGGCTTTTGGGTTGGGGATGCGGGGCTGTTCCTAAAGCCTAAAGTCCAAAGGCCCAATGCCAAGAGGAAGCCGGGATTGCACCTTGCAAGGAGCGGGGCAAAAGCTATTTTCGTTAACCAGCTTTTGTGCGGAAGGGGCAGCGGAAAACTCATGCCATGCGGCGACGGCTGCTGATCATTACCAAGGAACCAGAGTTCGACTCGCGCGGCGACGTCGTGCTTGGACAGTGCGAGCCTTTCACGTCGGGTTGGAAGCTTGTCATGATCCTGCCGGACAAGGTGCGCGAGATTCTTCTCATCGGCACATACACGGATCTGCGCAAGGTTCAGGAATCCTGCATGAAACTGGATGAGCCGGACAAGGTGCGCACTCGCGTGCGGGAGATGCGAGCTCTGTTGGTGGCATCCATCACTGAGACGGTGGTGGCGCAATTCGAAGGTCGTGCTCATGATCCGCGCGAAACACGCGAACTCCCTGTAGCCTTACCCAAGCACACTCCGGGCGGCCTCTTTGACTTGTTGTCCGATGGCGGCTTGTTGGTGGCAACCGTGGTCCAGCCTGACCGCGCTGACGACGAGGCCTACTTGAAAAACGAACTGCTGACGCTGCTCGACTGGCGTCCCAAAGCGGTGCTCATGGACCTCGGCCGCGTGTCCAATCTCTCCACGGGCTGCTTCAGGGAACTTGCCGGAGTGCGCGACAAGCTGCTCGAAACCGGCGCCAAGTTCGCGCTCTGCAACCTGACGCACGCCTTGCAGCAAAAGGTCCAGACGATGAAGGCCAAGGACGCTCTGGCGGTGTTCGACGACCTGACCAGCGCGGTTGATGGACTGAGACGGTGAAAGGCCAAGCTTGCACACCGGAAAACACTAGACGCATGGCTATCCACTTCCTCTGCCGCCAGTGTGGCAAGGCCTTGTTTGCACAGGAACAGTATGCCGGACGGACAGTTAAGTGTCCCGGGTGCCAAGGCGAGGACATCATTCCGGCCCCGCGCGAAGGCCTTTCCCGCCCGCCGGCAAACGCCGAGGGGGAAGGTGCGCCCCAACTTATAGATATGGAGAAGGCATCCGAACCGGCAGATGAGAGGGGGCAAGTGGCAGGCGACAAGGTGCCAGCGGCCGGCAGGCCGGGTTCAGCGCTCAGCGATCAGAGCCGCGCCGCGGAAGGCGCGCGCGGCCCTGAGCCGCAGCCAGCGGGGGACGGTGCAGGCGACCGCTCGCTCCCGCGCGCGGCCCCGAACGGAGAATCACGAACGGGGGCGCGCGTGCCAGCGGAGGCGACGAAGCTTTGTCCGATGTGCGCTGAAACCATAAAGGCGGCGGCCAAGAAGTGCCGATACTGTGGAACGGTCCTGGACGAGGAACTCAAAGCAGAGCAGGCACTCGAGCTTGGGAGGCAGGTCCTATCCGGCTTCGTGGGCGCCGCGGAGCGGTCCGCGCATACCTGGCGCGTGCTCGCCATGGTCGTAACCACTATCACCGCCGGCTGGCTGGTTATGCTGACAATGATGACTTGGCATAAGGCCCCGCCCACCTTCGCCGTTTTCAACCTACTGCTGGCGACAGGACTGCTCTGGAACACGACGCAGATGAGGCAGGGGCCGGCAGGCGTATTTCTGGCCGCGGCGGCGGCAGTGCTGTTCTGCATGCCGATTGACACCATTCTGGGTCTAGCCCTGGTGGACGCGGAGATACTCAAGCAGATTCAGAGCCAGAATCCGCAGCAGTATGCGGAGCTCACGGTTGAGAACGTGAACGCGGTTTTCGGGCTATTGTTCACTTTTGTGGGAGTGGTCCTCTCCGTGCCGATATGGATCGCAACCCTCAAGGTCGCCGCGTCCCAGCGCCTGCGCGCTACAAGAGAGAAAGACCGCTGAGCGGGCTCTTAGCCTGGAGTGTTCACCGCAGAGGCGCATAGCGGCGATGCCACAACCGAAGAACCGAGGCGGACATTTTTGCGGGAGGAGAATGTCATGGGTCATTTGCTCGGATTGATCGCGTTGGTGATTGTCGCATTCCAGGTTAGCCGGTTGAAAGGGTTAAAGGAGAAGGTTGATTTGCTCGCCATGAAGGTTGAGGACTTAGAAAGGAGGGTAACGGTTGCCCCAACGGTTGCCGCAAGGGATTTTATAGACCGCCTCGGCCGCCATGAAGGTTGAGGACTTAGAAAGAAGGGTAAGCGTAAAATGAACGGACAAGCTTGCTAGGTTGCAGTAGTCAACAGCAAGAGCGGCGTCGGCAAGAGTAGGCTGGCGGTCGAGGAAAGTCCGCGGACAGTGCCACCCGCCAGCGCCAACCCGCAATCGTCATTTCTGCCTTTGTGGTCAATTCGCTCGCGTTAGAATACTCTCATGCGCGCACTGGCTTTCGCTGTCCTGCTCTGTGGCTGTACCGTCCTCGCGGGCGAACCAACTTGCGCGCAACCGTGGCCGCCGTGGGACGGCCAGGAATCGGTTGAGCAGTACGCCAAGCGTGCCAACCTGCCGCCAACAAGGACACTCGATCTCGGCAACGGCGTTAATCTTGAGCTGGTGCTGATTCCGGCGGGCAAGTTCAACATGGGCACGCCGGAGCTGGAGTCACCATGGGTCGGCGGCGCCATCCTGATTATCAGCGGGCTAATCGCACTGGTCCTTATCTCAATTCCTTTCAAACGGGCTCAACGCCAGGACCACCTCCAGTTTTCTTTGCGCGGTCTTATCCTGCTGGTCATGATCATCGGCGTGGCGCAGTATGGCGGGTTTCGTGGGTGGCGGGCGCTTAACGAGCAGCGAACCTCCAAATGGGATCATCCCTCGTATTATGGTGAAACTGAACACGAGGTGACGCTGACGTGCCCATTCTACCTGGGCAAGTACGAGGTGACGCAGGCGCAGTACCAGGCCACCACCCGAGACAATCCGAGTTCCTTCACGGGAGACGTGCATCTGCCGGTCGAACGAGTGTCATGGGACGACGCCCAGACGTTCTGCGAGCAACTGAGCACAAGAACAGGGGCGAGAGTGCGCCTGCCGACTGAGGCGGAGTGGGAATACGCTTGCCGGGCGGGGACAACGGCGCGGTTCAATTTAGGCAATCCGGACAGCGCTCTCTACAGCGCGGGTTGGTGCGTTCACGCATTTAGCATGGGTGCCGGAACGGCACCAACGACTCATCCTGTGGGCCAGAAGACACCCAACGCGTGGGGTCTGTTCGACATGCACGGCAATGTGTCGGAATGGTGCCAGGATTGGCGAGGGGGCTACTTGGCGGGATCGGTGACGGACCCGCAGGGAGTGTCTTGGGGCAAAGGCCGTGTGTTGCGCGGCGGCGGTTCGAACGCCCCAGAGTGGTCCTGTCGCTCGGCAAGTCGTGATGCCAAGGCGCCTGAATTCGGGCACAGATTCGACGGGTTTCGTGTTGCGATCTCGGCAGGACACCAGTAACGATTCGCGGTCCGGCAGTGATGCCACCCAAGCTCAACCTACAGCGTTCATGTAACTGCGTGAGGCCGTTGTGCCATAGCCGATAAAGCGGCCGAAGGCCAGTTGGTTAGGCCGGCTCGCCCTGATGGGTTTGGCGCGCGCCTCCGCCAAGGTGTGCTGGATCAGCTTTGGCAAGCTGGTGATGACGACGGGTTTTTGCAGGATCCAGGTGTAGCCTTCCGTGCCCAGGCCCAGGCGCAGCTTAGGGCTTATCTCCCGATCAGTCATCAGCACCGCGGGAACTTGCGCCAGCCTCGAAGCGCGCATGCGCAGGAATGTCAGCATCGAGCGGCCGTCAATGCCATCCCTGTCCCAGCCCACAAGGATCAAGTCCGGGACCCGTTTCTTGGTAATGTCCATGGCTTCAGACGCAGCAGCGGCAGAATGGACTTCAATGCCTTCGGCCTCAAGGACCATCCGGATCAGTGCACCGTGCACTAGATCGTCTTCCAGGACCAGGATCACTGTGTTAGCCATGCGCCGTTCAGGTGTGCTGGCCACCATGTTTGCCGCCTTTCCCGGACGACCGTCCGTTTCCCCGCACAGATCTCTTGTTCTTCCCGCGCTTTCTGTCCGAAGGTCTGGACATTCCGGCGCACGGAAGCAGTGCAGCGCAAGGCCGGGGCCAGGCAGAAAGAACTGAGAAAGGTGACCTGACCAGGCTGCTCGCAGGTTGTATTCTGTGGTGTAGTGGGAATGATGGAGTGAGGCCGTTCGCCGCTGCAAAGCAAGAGGACATGAGACAAACCAGCCGGACACGCACACAAGCAGGTTATTTTCGCGCAGCCCCTGCGTTCCTGGCATTGCTGTTGGCCTTGGCCGGACCGAACAAAGCAGGGGAGAACGAAAAGCCGCCCACTCACGCTCTGAAGCCGGATGTCCTAAGCAAGACCTTCTGCACGCCCCCAGCTCAGCCCTGGGTGATCAGCCGCGAAATGGCCGTGGCCAGCAAGACGTTGCGCGCGCCGGACCGCGAGACTTTTGACCTGCAAGGCGCCCGTTCACTCCGCATATTTGCCAGCCGCGAAAAGTCCGGGGGTGAAGTCGTGCGCCTCCACTGGTTCATTCACAGCCGTGTGGGGGGGCTCTATGCGGCCTTGGCGCCGGTCAACATTCCCCCATCCGGTTCTCATGCCGTGGCGCTGGATGTGAGCGCAGAATCGCCGGAATTGGCGCCCCTGGGGCACCAACGTCCGTGGGATGCCCTCGCGGCCTCGGAAGTCCTGGCGCTTGAGCTGCGCGCGGAGTGTTCTTTCCTCCCGCCAAGCGAAAGCCAAGAGCCGGTCAGGCTGGCGCTCTTCCAGGCTAGTCTGGACAGGGACAGGCCTGCGGCCAAGCCTGCGGTCGTGGTGGACTTGTCCCTGCGCGCTGCGCCGGCAGATTTGCGCGCCAAGGCTGTGCTCACCTTCAGGATTGAGCCGCCGCCGCAGGACCCTTTCGCGGCGGAAGGCGAAGGCGACGTGCGGGTGGGTTTGCCGGGCGGCCAGGAAGTGCCGGCCTTCTTCGACCAGGAGTATCTGCAGGTTGACGATGGCGGCGCCAAGCGGGATGTCGCGGCAGGAAGGCCGTATTGGTGTGCTTATCTGCCTGAACTGCCCGCCGGAAGCGTGCTCGTGATCCTCAGCGGCGCCAGAAGATGGCGTGTCCCACTGGACGCCGCCGCTCCTGCCCAGGCCCCTGCGCCGCGAAGCGACATGGAATCAGCGGCCGACGCAGGGCCAGAAGCCGGACGGTGGCAGGTTCCCCTGGAAGTGCCGTTTCCAGAACAGCGGCTAAGTCCCAGCGGCTGGCCGAGCATGTGGTGTTTGAGCCGAGGTGGCGGATGGGAGGGCGGGGAGCCGGTAAAGGCTGGCGGCGTGGGCAGGATTCCTCAGGCGCTCTGGCGGCCCGCGCCGTTCTGGAATGCGGCGTGGGGGGGCTTCAGCGGCGTTTCCAGGCCGGACGACGCTTTGGCCAAGCGCATGGACAGCGTCCTGGCCCGCGCGGTGCTCACTGGCCAAGCGCAGCCGCTGGTCGTGCTTGACGGCGAGATGTTTGGCGGGCAGGGCACCTTCAACTGGGACAGCCATCCGCTGAAGGCTGAGTTGGCCGGGCCGGGAGAGCTTTTCAGGTCGGCACGCGGCGTGGATTTCTGCCGCCGCTGCGTCAGGTATTGCATTGCGCGCTGGTGGGCCTCACGTGCTGTATCCGCCCTATGGCTGACCGCCACCTTGAGCACGCCCGGCTCGTCGGAGTTCCACGCCCAACTCGCGCCGCTCCTGCAGCGCTGGACGTCCGGCTTGCCCCTGCCTGTGGCCACTTTGCAGCCCGTTCCGCAGCCTGCCCAGACGGTGAAAGTGCTGGGCTCGTTCGAGAACGGGAGCTTCAGTGCGTGGCAGGCCAAGGCGCAGCCTGGCGCGTGCCACAGCAAACAGGTTCCCCAAGGCGGCCCCGGCGGGGCAACGTGCCTGGAGGTGGAAGCCGACAACCCGCGCAGCACCACGCTGCTCCTCGAGACCGTGTATGTGACCCCGGTGCTGGACTGGCGGGCGGAGCCACCGGATGAGTTTACCAGCGCGGACGCTCTTCAGTTCGAAGTCTGGGCCCCGCCGGGCGCTCCGCCAGACTTGCGCGCCGGGGTGCACCTGCGGGACAGGGACGGGCTATGGTTCGAGACACTCCTTCCGCAGACGCTCTATCCCGGAGATTGGCGCACCTGTACCCTGGACCTCACAGGGGCGAACACTCAAGGTCTCAAAGCCGCGGGCCACAAGAAGGCCTGGACGGATTACAGCCGCCAGCGGCTCACGGAAATCGGATTGCACATCTACAGCACCCACCCCAACTGGGTCCCGCCAGCGGCTGCTCCAGGGGCCGCAAGCGCCGCCTCCTCGGGGACGCGCGCAGGGAAGCCTGCCGCGCCGCTACCGCTGGCCGTGCGCTTGGACAATATCCGGGCCGTGCGCCTCCCGCCGGGCGTGCGTCCGGTCCTGCCCACGGCCATCAGTCTTCTCGAACCGGACAAAGGCGCCCCGGCCCAACTCTGCCGCGGAGAGCTGTGGGAATGCCGAGTCAACGTGAGCAAGACGTTTGCCAACCCCTTCGATGCGGAGCAATGCGACCTCAGTGCTGTTGTCACCACGCCTTCGGGCAAGCAGGTGCGTGTCCCCGCGTTCTTTGACGAGCCCTGCGAGCGCCGCGAGGAAAAACCGGGAGGCGCGGAGATTGTCGAGCCCGTCGGCGCGGAATACTTCGCCGTGCGCTACCGGGCTGTCGAGGCCGGCCCGCACAAGGTTGTCTTCGAACTCCGCGAAGGCGGGAGATACGAAGTGGTGGAACGCGCCTGGCAGCCGGACCCGCGCTTCACGCCGGACGGCAAGGCCCAGGTGGCAACCAAGAACCGCTGGACCCAGGCCGCCTACCAGCGCTATCCGGATGGGAAACGTCTTGTCGAGAGAGTCCGTTTTGCGCCGGGAGCAGTTGCGAGCACGCTGAAGCTGAGCGAACCGGCGTTCGTTGTCGCGCCCGAAACTCGGCCTGGCAAGGGACCTTTCCACGGCTTTGTCCGCGTCGCCAAAGACAAACGGCATTTCGAGTTTGAGGACGGCACGTTCTACTACCCGCTTGGCCCCTCCTTGCGCAGCCCCAGCGACAACCGCATACCCTACGTTGATCCCAAGTGGAGTTCGACGGAGATAGCACGGCTGGCGAAGCGCGGCACTTACCAGTACGACGAATACCTCACCGAATGCCAGAGCGCCGGGATAGACTGGGCGCGAGTCTGGATGTGTCCCTGGTGGTGCGGCCTGGAATGGCGGCGCGACTGGCCAGGTTACCAAGGCTGTGGGCGTTACAACCTGCTGAATGCCTGGCGCATGGACTACCTGCTTGAGGCCGCCGCCCAGCGGAACATCTTCTATGAGCTATGCGTGACCAACCACGGGCAGTACTCGCTCTACGTGGACACGGATTGGCCCAATAACCCCTACAACGCCAAGCTGGGCGGGCCGCTGGTGGCGGCGAGCGAGTTCTTCACCCGCGCCGACACGCAGATCGCGCTTCAGAACCGCTTGCGTTACGTGGTGGCCCGCTACAGCCATTCGCCCAACATCATGGCCTGGGGGATGCTCAGCGAGAACGAGTGGCTCGAGGAATACGAGCCCAGCATCAGCTCTCCCGTGGACAAAGCGGCGCCGAATGTGGAAGCCTGGTACAACAGCATGACCGGCTTCCTCAAGAACCTTGATCCCAACCGGCATCTGATCACCACGCATTTCGCACGGCCGGTGCGGGGCAGCGGCATCCTGGCGCTGCCGGTGCTCGATTACGCCAGCAGCAACGCCTATTCATTCTTCGAGGAGCTCGGCGGGGGAACCTATGACGCCGCGGCCGCCCTCGCCGATTACTGGGCCGGGAGCACGCATGGTTTCAAGGGCTTCTCGGTCTACGGCAAGCCGGCGCTGGTGGGTGAACAGGGCCGGCATTGGCTCGGCGGCCAGTATAGCACCAAGGAGAAGCTCGACAGCGACCTGCACGCCGGCCTGTGGGGTTCGGTGGTCCAGCCCATCGGCGGCGCCACCGGCTACTGGTGGTGGCTGCATCTGCATTTCGACAAACGCTACGGCGACTACAAGGCGGTGGCGGCCTTCATGCAGGGCGAGGACATGCGCCCAGCCAAGGATGAAACGCTGTTAGAGCCGCTGATGCTGGCCGTGACTTCCCCCGAGAGCGTCTTGCGTGCGCGCGCCCTGGCCTCGGAACGGCGCATGTTCGTGTGGATATATCACCACGAGTCACCGCGCGGACAGAGCACCGCGGATGTGAACGGCGCAGTGCTGACCATCAGCGAACTGAGACCGGGGAACTACAGCCTCGAGTTCTGGGACACACACGAGGGGCGCGCCACCGAGAAGCGCGACATCTCCATCGGCGAGAAGGGCGGCAAGGCGGTGCCCGTCCAGATCCCCCTGCCCACAGTCAGGAACGACCTCGCCGCGAAGATGAAGCCGAGGTAAGGCATTTTCGGTTTGCCATTTTCGATCTGCGATGCAATCGCCTGCGCAACTTGAATCGCCAACCCCAACCGCAAATCTAGAGCACTTCACGAATGGCTGTGACCTTGTGGCACGGCCTTCCAGGCCGTGGACACGGGCAAGATGCCCGTGCCACGAATGCGCGAGGATACACCCAATCGTGAACTGCTCTAAAATGTCAGCCTCGGCTCGGCTGCGGCTCCAGCGCCTGTGCCTCCGCGTGCTGTTCAATCGAGAATCCAAAATCCAAAAACCAAAATGAAAAGTCCGGCCGCTTGGGCCGGACTTTTCACTGCCACAATCGCCGCGAGCTTGGGCGAACTATTTCGCCGTGCCCGTCCTGTTCAGCTTGGCGGTGTAAAGCAGCGTCTGGGTCTTCTGGTACATCAACTGCGACTCGATGAGCAGCACGAGCACGTTCATGTTCACCTGGGCTGCCTTCACCGTTGTGTTCACCAGGCCGACGTTAGCCAACGGGGTCTGGTAGCTGCCTTTCAGTCTGATGCTATACTTGGCATTCTGGCCGGCGCGCGAATTCCGGGCGGTGAGCTTGACCGTCGCACTCCTATCGGCGCTCAGACTGCCGCCCCTATTGTCCAGGACCGCCTTGATAAGGATGCCGCCAACGTCCAGGACCAGTGTCTCGCCCGGTGCGCTGAAGCCCGCGGGCACGGGGAGCGTGCCGCTGAGAGTGATGGTATCTTTGCCGGGCTTGGCAAAGTTCAGCTTGATGGCCAGCTTGGGCTGAGGCATGTGGAAGGGCTGGCTGGCGCCCGGCTGACCGTTGAAGGGCGTGGAGTTGGGATCCAAAGGATTGCTCCCCAGGAAGATTTCCACGTCATCAGGGAAGCCGTCGCCATCGCTGTCCACGCCGGGCACTAGATCAACGATCGTGATGATCAACGTCTGCGTAGTCGAACCGGCACCATTGGTGGCCGTGAGTGTTGCCACATAGCTGCCCGGCGTGGTTGGCACGCCACTGATCGTGCCGTTGGCGTAGGTCAGGCCGGGTGGCAGGTCGGAAGCGGACAAAGCAATGGGTGCTGAGCCTGTCGCTGTGAACTGGTAAGTCAGCGGCACGAACACCATGCCTTGGATCGAGAACCCGCTGGTGCTTGTTATGGTGGGCGGTTGAGGCGGCAATATGGTGATCGTCAGCGGCGCCGTATCGGTGCCGTAGGCGTTCGTCGCCGTGACTTGGACAGTGTAGACGCCTGCGTTGCTTGGGACGCCGACGATTGTGGACCCGACCAAGCTTAGGCCGGCGGGCAGGCTGCTGACGGTCCAGCTGATCGGTGGGGTGCCGCTGGCCGCGAGTTGGAATCCAAGATTCGTCGGGTCCTGGAAGGGCACGCCCACCGTGCCAGTCGCAACCCCTGGACTGGTGATGGCTGGGAGCGGCGACACTATGCTTACAGATC
>Ga0209777_10007405_pt1 | contig 12191 bp, 14 predicted proteins | sample FrelakmetHBP12HB_FD_187147 | JGI IMG/M metagenome (GOLD analysis project Ga0209777, IMG submission 187147) | Freshwater lake sediment microbial communities from the University of Notre Dame, USA, for methane emissions studies -HBP12 HB (SPAdes)... | ecosystem: Environmental > Aquatic >... | reverse complement strand
CCCCAACATGGGCTCAAATCCACCTTCCATCCAGTTTGTCGGGTAATTTGAGCCCATGTTGGGGCCAATCCAATCTCCGCCAGATCCCATTGAGCTGCCACCGGACGTTTGACCCATGTTGGGGCTAATCCAATCTCCGCCAGATCCCATTGAGCTGCCACTGGAGCCGAGACCCAGGGGGTCCTGTGCGAATGCCGAAACTGCAAGGCAGACGAGCACCATCATACACAAAAAAATTTTGCTAGATTTCATTTTCATACCTACTACCTACCATCAATCTCATATTTCTGTTTCAATTATGCATTACCACTAGGACATTGCATGTTCTATCGTCGTTGACCCTGTTTGAGCCGGAGAGAGCACATCCACAATGACTACATTGCTGGGCTGGCTGTTTACCACAAAGTAAAGCATATGTCTTCCAACCTCGTCGGCTTTGAAGTTCATGGTGTTATATCCTTCGTTGAACTGATAAGTCTTGTACTTCGAACTGGTTGTGTCTGTCTGGATCGTCTCATAGAAGCCTGCCGGCCCTGCAACGGGTGCGTAGGCGATTAGCTGTAACCAGGTTCCAACGGGGCCTACCACATACTGGGTCCAGTTTGTTGCTCCTTGGATCCAGAGGTCGTTGGTCTTGTTCGGCACTACGGATGCGTACTGGTTGAATGGCAACCCTACACCGGCACCATAGAACACACTGGATGGTGTTTTCTTCGTTATGTCGAAACTGGTAGGATTGCTTATTATCCCACCCACCACAGGCGTACCGGTGGTTGTATAATACTCTCTGAAGGGAGAGAACGTGGTGTCGGGAACCGCTTGCTTATAAAAGGTAAGATCCGCACTGTACCAGGGTAAGTTGGAGACTGGCGCATCGAGCCAGTGCAACATGCTAGATATCCCTGGGTCCGACATTGAACGGTCATGGCTTCCAACGTATCCTCCTCCCAAATAGTCTGCTCCCCAGCCAATGCCAATCAGCAGACACACGGCGAGCGCTGCCATACACAGCAAAACTTTGCTATATTTCATTTTAAACACCTACTTTTGCCTGAACCGGCTTCTTAATCTAAATCTGATGGGATGTTAACAAATAAAAAGCTTTTGGTACCAAAAGCTTAAAGTATCATATGTTATGTGCATATAATAAATTAATTAAACACATGAAATCAAATATAAGCATTTGATACCATGCAACTCCCCGCAATTATTTGATGCTAGAATAAACCTAATTTATCTGGTGCTAATGCTTATGGTCTTTGCAAGCATTGTCCAGGTCGGCTCGGGTCAGCGTCTTCGCCTGCCAGTCATCCACGGCATCCTTTACTGTGCCGACCGCTCCCACGAATACTTCAACACCTGCCTGGTTAAAGAGTGAGACCGCCTTGGGCCCCAGGCCGCCCACAATCATCACCTGTACCCCTTCTGCGAAGATGGTCTCTGTGGGCAGGCCCTTTCCGCCCATGTGCTCGCTAACGTTCTGCAGGACCTTGATCTCTCCACTATCCAGATCTACCATGGTGAAGGTAGGGGCCCGTCCGAAGTGCTGGCAGATGGCCTCCTCCATGCCGCCCTCGCCCATGGTGGGAATGCAGATCTTCATTGTCCTTGACCTCCTCTGCCTGCGCCCTGACCTCTGCCTGCGCCAACACCCGATCCACTTCCGACACCCTGGCCGCCGCTTCCTGCACCAGAGCCTCTGCCGCCACCCAATCCACCGCCTCTTCCTTTGCCCTTACCCATGGGGCCCTTGCCCACGCCGGCATGGCCTGGTACGGAGGGTCCGGCGATTTTCGTGAATTCTCCCCGCTGGAATTTTTCCACGACATCCTTGACGCTTCCCCCTTCCTGGTACTGATAAACATCGATCTTGGCGGCAGAGAGGGTCTGCATGGCATTGGGGCCGATATTTCCTGTAATCAGGGCAGAAACGCCTTGCTTGGCTATTTCCTGGGCCGCCTGTATCCCTGCACCGCTGGATGCAGTTACGTTGGAGTTGGGAATGGAATTCTCGCTCATGCTGTCCAGGTCAACCACTACGAAAAATGGGCATCGTCCAAATCTGGGATCCATGGGGGCATCGAGGCCCGATGCACCTGCAGTAACACATATCTTCATTAAAAAACCTCACTAAATTTTATGAATTTGCAATTACTCTTATATGCGATGTTATATTTAAAACATTCTGTCAGTTGAAAACCGCGCTGAACAAAAAAACTCATGCAAGGACAACCACACCCCGGTATATCCTGACAGGACTATAGGTGCTGCTTTTTCGCCGTATCCCCAACCCAGGGCGCACCGGCTATTGAGGCTAAGGGCGGATAAAAAATATAATTTTAACCACGGATTATACCATCGTACTCTTCCTGGGAGAGGTACTCTGGGCCCAGCATGGCCTGTCCATCTTTTTGGAGCTGAACTTTGGCTCAGAAAGCATGAAGCTGCTCTGGGACACTGGAGCCTCCTCCGAGGTCATGCTGCATAATGCAGATGCACTGCATCTCGATCTCTGCCATCTCGATCTTATCTGCCTCAGCCACGGCCATTATGATCACACGGGTGGACTGATGGGGGTCCTGCAGCGCCGAAACGGCAGAGTTTGCATCCTGGCCCATCCCGATATCTTCGCGCCAAAGCTGAAAGAGCGACCCACACTCCAGTACATAGGCCTGCCCTTCACCCGAAACGAGGCCGAGGCAGCGGGGGCGATAATGCTCGATTGCCGCAGTCCTCTCGATTTAGCACCGGGGGTCATGACCACCGGTGAGGTGGCGCGCCTGGAGAGCTTTGAGAAGGTGGAGGGCTTTTGGACGGTCAAGGATGGCCAATACTGCCCGGACTGCATGCCGGACGACCAGGCCCTGGCGATAAACTTGCCGGGCAAAGGGCTTGTCGTCATCACCGGCTGCGCTCACTCCGGAATCATCAATACCATCAGGCATGCCCAGAAGATCACGGGTGTCGAGGAGCTTCATGCCGTGATAGGGGGCTTTCATCTCAATGGAGCGGATGAAAAGCGCATCGATGCGACGGCAAAGGCGCTGCAGAAGCTCGATCCCGCCATTGTCCGGCCTGGACACTGCACCGGACAAAAGGCCGTCTGTCGGCTGCAGGAGGCTTTGGGCGAGAGATGCCGGCCTCTGGCTGTGGGTGACTCAATACCGCTCTAATAGGAAGGTGGATAAGAATGATAGCTTTCGGACCCGTGCCCTCCCGGCGGCTGGGGAGAAGCCTGGGCATAAATAACATACCTGCCAAGATATGCAGCTATTCCTGCGCCTACTGCCAGGTGGGCAGGACTGTGCAAATGGAAATCAAGCGCCGCTCCTTCTACTCACCCCAGGAGATCTACCGGGAGGTGAAGGAGAAGGTAGACAGCTCACAAAGCCAGGGCCACGCCATCGATTATCTCACCTTCGTGCCGGACGGAGAGCCTACTCTGGACATTAATCTGGGCCAGGAGATCGATATGCTGAGAACTCTGGGCATCAGAATAGCCGTTATCTGCAACGCCTCCCTGATCTGGGATGAGAGCGTGCGAGAGGAGCTGGCCAAGGCGGATTGGGTCTCTCTCAAGGTGGATTCACGGGAGGAGCGGACCTGGCGGCGCATGGATCGGCCCCACCGGGCCCTGGTGCATGAGTCAATTTTGCAGGGCATCCTCGACTTCTCAAAGGATTTTAAAGGCGTGCTTGTCACAGAGAGCATGCTGCTGGCCGGCATAAACGATGATGAGATCTCTCTTTTAGCCATAGCAGAATTCCTGGAAAAGGCTGATCCAAACGTTGCCTATATCTCGGTTCCCACCCGGCCGCCCGCGGAAAAATGGGCCAAAATGCCCTCGGAGGAAAGTATTAACCGCGCCTACCAGATATTTTGCGCCAGGGTGAAGCCTGTGGAGCTTCTCGTAGGATATGAAGGAGATAGCTTCGATCTTACGGGCAATGTGGTGAGCGACCTTCTCTCAATTGCCGCCGTTCACCCCATGCGAGAGGCGGCGGTTAGAAAATTTTTGCGGCAGGCCCAAGAGAGCTGGGAGGTTGTGGAAAAACTGATAGATCAGGGACAGCTCGTCAAGACCGAATATCAGGGCAACAGTTTCTACCTGAGGCGGCCAAATATTTCTATAGAATAGATAATATGATATATTCAGCATGCCAATAAGACTATTAGGTGTTGCAATATGAAGCCAATTCTTGTCGCCTTGTTGTTAGGTTTGCTGCTATTTTCCTCTGGATGCATTCAGCCTGAAAAGGCCCCGGTCGTGGAAGAGAAGGCAGCCACTGAAGGGTGGAAAGCTGATGGAATTGTGGGGGATAGCGAATACTCTCGCAGCATGCTCCTGCAGGCCCCGGCCAGGCAGGGATACAGCGGTGGCGAGATGGAGATCTCCTGGAAGAACGATCCGGAATATCTCTACCTGGGCCTGAACGGCAGCACGGAAGGTTGGCTGGCCATAGGCTTTGAGCCCCAGGAGTGGATGAAGAACGCCGACATAATCCTGGCATCTGTACAAGGAGGCAAAGCGACAGTACTGGATGAGTATTGCACGGGCAACTACGGTCCGCATATCGAAGATACCATGCTGGGAGGCACAAACGACATCGTGGAATTTGGCGGCAGCAATAGGGAAGGCCGCACTGTCATTGAGCTGAAGAGAAAACTGAACACAGGAGACAAGTTCGACAAGGCTTTCTCGCCCGGCCAGGCGATCTCCATAATCTGGGCATTGTCCCAAAATCAAGATCTCAGCCTCAAACACAATGTGGCCTACGGCGAGGGAATCATGACCCTGACCAGTGGGCAGACGATGACTTCTCCGGCTACAGCTACGGTTGCAACCCTAACCATGCGCGAGAAGCAAGGATTGCTCTTCATCTGGGAGGAAGAAAAGGCTGCCCGCGACCTGTACACCTCACTTTATGATAAGAACAACCTCTCCATCTTCATGAATCTGCGAAGATCGGAGCAAAGTCACATGGACCAGGCCAAAGCCATCGTAGACAAATACGGGCTGGTGATTCCCGGAAGGTACGAGCCGGGAGTATTTCAGAACCAGACTTTGCAGAAAATTCATGATGAGCTCCTGACAGAAGGATTGCCATCTGATCAGGATGCACTGATGGTGGCTGCCGCCTTCGAGGAGATTAGCATCATGGACCTGGATAAAGAGTTGGCATCGACGGCGACGGAAGATATAAGGGTTGTATACCAGGGGCTTCTGGCCGGCTCCCGAAAACATCTGGGCTCATACGTCGCCGACCTGCGGGGTCGTGGAATACAATACGCACCCAAGTACCTTGACAAGAGCGAGTTTAAAGAGATTATTAAAGCCAGCTAAGCCTGCAATCCAAAATCATGGGGAGCCACCTGGGCTCCCTATTTTCAAAGAAACCTTTTAGGCACACCTATGCCGATCGGCTGCCCTGGATGGTCCCGGACCATGCCTGCCCCTGAGCATCGAAGACATTGAAGCTGCCGGAGAGGAAGTCCTTGCTCATCGTCAGAGTGCACCGGTAGAGCATCAACTCCTCTGCATTCATCAGATCTAAATAGAGCACATCTTTCACAGCCTGACCGCTGGCGGAGAGGGCATTGCTGGAGCCGCCCAAAGATAATGTGCCGCGCCCGAATACAGCATCCCGGTTCTGGACAAGCAGCAGCTCGACCTTACCAGGCATGCCGCCCAGTAAATTCAGATTCCAATTGCCCCGCGGGTCTTGTGCAGCCGGTACAAAGGGGACCAGATACTCTCTGCCGCGGATTTTATCCAGAAACTCCGCCGTGTGCTCCGGGTCGAGCGGGCGCATCAAGGGATCCAAGCCCAGAGGATCGGCTTTTAAATCAAAATAATTTAGTGTATCCAAGCTGCCCGTTCTTTTCATATCCTCCGGCAAAGTGAAGATGTCACTTCCCAATGGATCGTATTGAGCCTGGGACTGCGCCATCAGGACCATGACCAAGGCCGCCCAGGCCACCAGCATCTTTGCAAACATTCAGTCAAACCCCCAATATCTTATTTCCCCAATGGGCATAAAAGCCGGCCCTTCATATGAGCGCCACAGAGAACCTACATAATCGCAGAGAAGCTGTTTCAAATCTCTTTTTCCAGAACTCCCCACATCTCAGATATGGCATCCGCTACCGGCCCGCCATTCTCCACCACTGCCCGGCCCAGTACCATGGCCTCCACCACAGAAGAATGGAAGGGCAGCCTTCCCGCGACCCTAACTGATCGCTCAAGACAGAGGGCTTCGATATGCAAGGCCGCCTCGGGATTGAGGTCGTATTTGTTTATGCAGACGGCCGTATTGATGCCGAAGTGAGCAGCCACGTCCAGGATCCTCTCCAGGTCGTGCTCACCGGTGATGGTGGGTTCGGTCACCACCAGGGCCAGGTCTACTCCAGTAAGCGAGGCTATCACCGGGCAGCCGATTCCCGGAGAGCCGTCTATCAGGATCAGATCCAGCTTATGCATAGCAGCCAGGTCGCGAGCCATCTCCCTTACCATGGCCACCAATTTTCCTGATGCCTCCTCGCCCGGGAACAGCTCGGCATGCGCCAGGGGGCCAAATCTGGTATCGGATAGATAGGCATAGCCAGCGAGACACTCTCTCATCTCCACAGCTTCAGCCGGGCAGACCAATTTGCAGACGCCGCAGCCCTCGCATAGCGCTGGATTGACCTGAAAGTCGACAATGGCCGCAAAGCGGCAGGCATCCTGGCAGGAATCGCACCGGGTGCATTTTGAGCTATCGATAAACGCTCTCTTAATTCCGAAGAACTGGCGACGTTCCCTGATCTGGGGCAGGAGGATGAGGTGCAGGTCGGGTGCGTCCACATCGCAGTCGGCATAGACGGCCCGGCCGCTCGTCAAAGCCGCCAAAGAGGCAACAATAGAGGTCTTGCCTGTTCCTCCTTTGCCGCTCACTACAGCCATCTGCTTCATGAGATCATCTCCTCAATTTCCCGGACCATGCCGGCAAATTTTGCCTTCCACTCCGGCATTTTCTCGGCAAATATCTCTCCGCGGGAGTAGAACTGTGCGATCTTTCGATCCAGGGGAATTTCCATAAGCAGGGGTATGTTTCTTTTCTTCAGGTACTCGTAGACCTTTCTGTCTCCCATGCCGCTCTTGTTGACCAGGACGGCGCGCGGGATATTCATCTTCTCCAGCACCCGAAGAGCGATGTTTAGATCATAAAGGCCGAAGGGCGTGGATTCTGTGACCAGAAGGCAAAAGTCGGTGCCGCGCACAGACTCCACCAGGGAGCAGGAGGTGCCGGGCGGACAGTCCACGATAACCGTCTCGCCCTCAGCCCCATCCTTCACGGCCTTGATGAGAGGAGTGGTGCGCGCCTCGCCTAAGGCTAGCTCGCCCCAGATGATCTCCACGTCGCCGGATTGAGCCCGAAATATCTCTCCTACTGAGCGGGAGGTTTCGCTGACAGCCTTCTCGGGGCAGATGATAGTGCATGCGCCGCAGCCGTGGCACAGTTCCGGGAATAGGAGAACCGTCTCAGAGAGCACGGCCATAGCGTGATAGGCGCAAACATCAGAGCATTTGCCGCAATAGGTGCACCGCGCCTCATCGATGACCGGCACGGGAACGAGACATTCTTTCCTCTCTAGAAGTGTCCTTTCCGGAAAGAACAGGTAGGCATTGGGCTCCTCGACATCGCAATCGGCCAAGGTTATTCGCCTTTCGCCGGGCGAAGCCAGGGAGACGGCCATGCCCGTAGCCACCAGGGTCTTGCCCGTGCCGCCCTTACCGCTAGCTATGGAAATCTTCAATTGATTAGTAACTTATGAGATTATATACTTAAATATTTCTATAGATGCCTATGCTTTTCGTCAGGGGAGCAGTCACAAATACGACCTTTGCGCTATGTGATCATCATGTGTTCTTGTCGAGGAAGAAGAAGGGGAAGACGCTGGATCTCAGAGGTTCCAGCCGTGCGATGCTTTATGCCGGAGGGCTGTCCCAAGATTGAGGCCATATCCGTAACTCTAGAGGAGCTGGAGACGGTGCGACTGGTGGACCTGCTGGAGCTGGACCAGGAGGCTGCGGCATTTTATATGGGCATCTCCAGGAAAGCCCTCTGGAACGATCTGATGAATGCCAGAAAAAAGATCGCTGCCGCCCTGGTCTACGGGATGGGACTTAGGATCGAAGGAGGCAGCTTTGCCCTACGGGGAGGGGACGGCTCGGAAGTGATGGAGGAACAGTCCAGCCAGCATGAAATGCAGCTCATGGAAAGAGAGCTGGCACTTCTCCGATCGCGACTGGAGCACCTTAGCTCTAAGCTTGCTGATTTAAAGGGATCGGACAAGATTAGCAAAGATTAAATATATGATCTCATAAGCTCCTATTTCTGCTGAGAAGAAAATATGGTGTTGATATGAGTGCATCCCCATCAAATGATGCCGGCAAAGAGAGCTGCGAGGGCCTTTGCAGCTCCTGCGCCGACAAAGGAAGCTGTGATGACCCAAGAGCCCGGCAGAAAGAGACTGTGGACCGCATGACCCGGATCAAGCACAAGATCGTGGTGGGAAGCGGAAAGGGTGGCGTGGGCAAGAGCACCGTTACCGTCAATTTAGCCGCCGCACTGCAAAGCAGGGGCTTTAAAGTGGGCATCCTGGACGCAGACATCACCGGACCCAATATCCCCAAGCTGCTGGGAATTGAGGACCAGAAAATGATGGCAGGCCCGGAGGGGCTCGAGCCGGCTGATGCCGCCGGCATCAAGGTCGTCTCCATGGCCCTGCTCCTCAAGAGCCGGGACTCGCCCGTGGTCTGGCGCGGCCCCATGAAGATGGCAGCCTTAAAGCAGTTCGTATCCGATGTCAACTGGGGCGATCTCGACTTGCTGCTGGTGGACCTGCCCCCCGGAACCAGCGACGAGCCCATCAGTATCGCTCAACTAATCTCCGGCCTGGATGGAGCCATCATTGTCACCACTCCGCAAGAAGTGGCTCTGCTGGATTCCCGCAAGGCGGTGAACATGTTCCTCATGATGAATGTGCCCATGCTGGGCATAATCGAGAACATGAGCGGACTTATCTGCCCCCACTGCGGCGAAAAGATAGAGGTTTTCAAAATGGGGGGCGGAGAGAAGGCAGCCAAAGAATTGGATGTGCCTTTCCTGGGAGCCATACCTCTGTACACGGAGATCGGTAGACTGGGCGATATGGGCCAAACATTCGTCAAGAACGAGACATTGGCGGCAAAGGCATTCGACAAGATTGTGGGTGCCATCCTGGTTAGGCTATCTGGCAGCGACGCTCCATCGCTGGACCAAAATCTTTAACTATTTATATACATATATGAGAGTTAAGAGCTGACGTTGTGGGCTAGACAGTACAAATACTGTGCAGAAGCGGACACAAATGGTAACTAGAACGAGATTCGCCTCTCTCAAGAAAATCTGTCGGCTCACTCTGGATTGATTTTTATGGAAAAGATTCAGGATGTTAAAGGACTTGGCGGTATGCTGAATGGCTTTAGAGATCTGGTGAAAGATGAGAAGAAGATAACCTTCGTTGGTTCTCCTGGTTTTTGTACGCCCTTCGCGCTCTTCTTGGGCTATCCGGTTCGCGACAAGGAGTTGGCTTTTGTAGCAGGCCTGGAAAAGGAAAAGGCGCGCAAGATAATCACAACAGAGTATGGATTAGAACTTGGCGAGAAGAGTGGCACCGATGCGGACGTGGTCGTAATTTTAGGAGGTATGGCCATGCCTAAGATAGGCGTGAAATCCGATGAAATGAAGGATTTTTTGACCAAGATGAAATACAAAAAACTCATTGGAGTCTGCTTCATGTCCATCTTCGAGAAGGCTGGATGGTGTCAGGCCCTGGAATTCGATTATGTCATGAACCTGATCATAGATGGAAATGTGTCCAAATGGACTATGGAGAACGCCGATTAACCTAAAATTAGTATGTACTCGTTGTAGGTAATATGTCTGGCAAAATAAAATGTCAAACCTGTGGCAGAGAAGTCCCTGAGGATGAATTCTTTATTTCCGGGAGCCAAACGCTTTGTGAGAATTGTTACATGGATGCAGGTTCCAGGATCAGAATATGTGATCCATGGGGAGAAAGATCAAAATTGGGGTTCAGGGAGAGTCACGGCCTTACAGGAACTGATGGATTGACTGATCTGCAGAAAGAGATCTATGAATATATCAAATTGAAAGGCAAAGTCACCCGCATGGAGCTGGCTGACAAGTTTTTATTATCATCAGTTGACTTGGATAACCAGTTTGCCATCATGAGGCACTGCCAGCTCTTGAAAGGCAAGAAGGAAGGTGACGAAGTTTACCTGGTCCCCTGGTAATAGCACCACCATGGTGAACGAAAATCATGAGGCTTAATCGCATCCTCGTGAAGATCAATAGAATTAGCGGCTGGTTAATGCTGATCTTCATGGTCATCTATATCAACGAGCTAAGCCCGGGAGTTGGCTCAAGGATTTCATGGGCGGTTTGAAGAATTATTCACCTTTTCCTGAGAACTATGGTGTAATGGTATGGTCCCGCTTCCAGAATGCTTTCTCTTGAGAAACCATATCTTGCAGCTAATGTTTCAACATCATCGGGACTCAGTCGCATAGAAAGTGGTGGACCCATTGGGGACTCTTGTTTCTTGAATTCCACTACAGCTAACCTTCCATTCTGTGCAGTAACTCTGGCTATCTCTTTGAGAGTGCTATCGGCTTCACCATTTGCCACCAGTCCGTGCAAAACATTGGACATAAATGCCAAGTTGATATTTCCCTCCGGTAGAGGTAACTCTTTTGTGATGTCCACAACAGATGCCTTGATATTGGACAACTTCTTCTCAGATATCTCTTTCTGCAATTGGGAGATAGATTCATGGTCCACGTCGAATGCATAGACTATGCCGTCTTTACCGACAACTTGCGATGTTGCGATAGAGAAATGACCATCGCCTGATCCTAGATCCAGGAACCGGTCGCCCTCATTGATGCCGATGTCTTTCAGGATCTTCTCCGAATTCAGGAAACCTTTGCTTGACTTACCATGGTGTTCGTGCCTATTCTCTGCCATTCACATTACCATGTCGGCGATTCTCTAATAAGTTGTCGCTGAACATAGGCGAGGTGCTACCCCATCTGCGGAGGTTACATCAGGACAAAATCTGCGGTAATTGCGTATGCGAGTTGCTGAAATCAACTAAAAAAGAAAAAAAGAGTTGTAGGCTTTTGGCCTACACTGCGGGCATGACCAGGCTTCTTTCGCCTGCAGCACGGAACTCGCGGGCTCCACCCTTGCCGAAGCAAGCGCGGACATCTGCCCAATCGAATACCATGCCGGGGTTGGCAAAGGTTACCTTGATCAAGGGGTTGCATGCGAAGGCGTCCATGCGGCCGGCGTGTGCGGCGCTGGAGATGCCTGCGTATTCGCCCTGGTGACCTACGTTCATCGCGTAGTTGGGGTAGTTAGCTCCCCTCAGCTCGAGAGGCGAGCCCTCGTCGGACTGGTAGGAGAACACGTTGGTTGGACCGCATTGATCCTGCAGGTCGTAGCCGAAGAAGCCCAAGCGTCCCCAGCCTTCCTTGTGCAGGAGCATAGACAGGTACCAGCCGGCAAGGCCTACCTGGCTGTGGCCGGAGGCGATGGCTGAGGTGATACCGGATGCGGCTGCAAGAACGGATGCTCTCTGGGATCCACCGAAGTGATCCTCGAGCAGAGTCGGGAATTCCTCGTACTGCTCCATGCCGTAGGCGTTGACCTCAGTGGCCAGCTCCTTGGCAGTCTCGAGCAGCTTGGGTGCCTTGGCGAATCCTCCGAACTTGTCGGCGGCAAAGTCGACGCCGTAGTAGCAGAAGTCGTCCAGGACATCGTTGGTGTAGGCTGCAGTGGCGTACTGGGTGAATCCCACACCGCCGGACATGTAGCTGCCCAGCCAGATCTGGTCGTAGAGCGCAGCGCCTGCGGCGACTACGTTCAGGGAGACCTTCACTGGATCGGCTGCTGCCACACGGGAGGTCTGGACCATATCGGCCAGGAATCCGAAGGACAGTCCGCCGGGGTTGTTGGGTCCGCGTGCGCGGCGCGCTGGCAGCATCTCGGACATCTGCAGAACGGCAGCGTGCTTGGCAGCGTAGGCCAGATCAGCCACAGCGGCCTCACCGGCGCACATGTTGTAGGCGTCGATGAAGG
>Ga0209777_10007404_pt1 | contig 12192 bp, 11 predicted proteins | sample FrelakmetHBP12HB_FD_187147 | JGI IMG/M metagenome (GOLD analysis project Ga0209777, IMG submission 187147) | Freshwater lake sediment microbial communities from the University of Notre Dame, USA, for methane emissions studies -HBP12 HB (SPAdes)... | ecosystem: Environmental > Aquatic >... | reverse complement strand
AAAAGTATTCCCGAATTCATTGGCTGTGTCTTGATGACCTTGGTGCTGAGAAGACTTCAGATTGGTCGTTGCAGACATTGTACCTAATTATCAATGCTCGATATGAGAATGAGCGAACAACAGTCATTACCAGCAACTTGAGCACAGAAGAACTGGCGGTCAAGATGGAAGATGATCGCTTGTCCAGCCGGATATCTGGGATGTGTCGTGTGGTTGAATTGAATGGAAAGGATAGGAGGAAATGACAACATATAAACGCAAACCAGTCAAGGAGAATCCAGAACGGCAAATTGTTCTCGGGATGATAATCAGCGACAAGTTCATCCGGGACATTCAACCAATCCTGAAAACAGAGTTGATTGAAACTCCTTTCATTCTCACCGTTCTGAATTGGTGCCAGATTTATTTTAATCAGTTTCAGAAAGCTCCTGGTATTCATATTGAAGATATATTCAAAAAAGAAATCAGACTTGGAACTCTGGAGGATGAAGTTGAAGACTTGATTGAGGATTTTTTGGCAAGTCTTTCTTCCGAATACGAAAGGGCGGAATCATTTAACAGTGCTTATCTACTTGATCAAACCGAAAAGTACTTTGAAGGCCGGAACCTGACCAAGAAGATTGAAAATGTTAAGATGGCGCTGTCCAGGGGAGATGTTTCCACTGCCCAAGACGAGTTTCTGAACTATGACAGGATAGCACTGCCACAAAGCAAAGGAATTGACCCATTTACAGATCGGGAAGGGATGATGAGAGCGTTTGATCATTCTTCTGAGCCAATATTCAGACTTCCCGGTGCTGTTGGTCAATTTCTGAATGATCTTTTTGTCCGAGATGCTTTTGTGACTTTCCTTGGGCCAGAGAAGCGCGGAAAAACCTGGATGTTGATTGAAATGTCGATGTGGGCAAGACGATGTGGAGTCAACGTAGCGTTCTTTGCCGCAGGTGATATGACTTTACCTCAGATGCAGATCCGCTATGGTGTACGCTTTACAGGCCGTTCACACAAGCCAAAATATTGTGGTGAATTGAGAGTGCCATGTTTAGACTGCTGGCACAATCAGGATGACTCCTGCAACAACCCTGAGCGAGCAGGAACATTTGCTGTAATGAAGAACAAAGAAACAGGGGAGCTCGCTGAATATGAAGAGTTCCCAGATCATATTCCTTGTACACATTGCCTTAAAGTTAAGAGTGATGGATATCAATACAAAGGGTCTTCATGGTTTGAAATACGTCCACCAGTCAAGCCATTAACCTGGAATGAAGCAGCTGATACCGGGGAAAAGTTGAACAGACGATGGGGCAAGAAAGCTCAGTTCAAATTAGCCGCATATTCTAACACCACTTTTTCTGTCAAAGAGATGAAACATCAACTCCATATGTGGGAAGATGAAGAAGGATTTGTGCCAGGGATGATTGTAACTGATTATATGGATCTACTTGTACCAGATAAAGAAAGTGCAAATGAGCGACATTCTATCAATCGTATTTGGGCTGAAATGAGAGGTCTGACCCAGGAAAAACACTGCCTTGGATTATCAGCCAGTCAGAGTGATGCCGCCAGTTATTATGCTAAATGGATAGGGATGACTAACTTCAGTGAAGACAAAAGGAAGTTCTCTCATGTAACAGGAAATATTACACTCAATCAACTTCCTCATGAAAAGAGACGTGGAATAATGAGATTGGGCCAACTTGCTGTTCGTGAAGATGAATTTGATGAAAAAAAATATGTAACAATTTTACAATCTTTAGCAATGGGGAGACCAATTTTAGATTCTTTTTGAAAAAAGACTTAACGATACCATAAAAAATCAGTATAATAGATTGTATCAAGAATAAAACTTGATTTTGAAACCAACCCGAAACACAAACCCAAAGAGGAAAACCATGGCCAAAAAGAAACCCGAAGTTGAAGAAGCCCCGGAAGTTACCATCGATCATCTTGTTGCCGTAGCTGAAGACTTTAACACATTCATGTTCAAGGAAGGTGAGGAAGATATCAACCTCGATCTTGAATATGACGACCTGCTCAAAGAAATCACAGAACTTGCTGAAGATCTGGTTGCCGACGATACCGTCACTGCTGAAACATCCGATACCCTTGCTGCTCTTGGAATCGCGAATCCTGCTAATGTATCCGATGCTGATGATGATGAAACTGATGCTCAGCTTGCCGCAGACCTGGCCGTGATCAAGAAGTCTTCCAAGATCGAGAAGATCAAGGAAATTGCCAAACTGTACAAAATCACCGTTCCTCCTCCTTTCCTGAAAGACCTGGCCAAGTTGAAGACCTATGTGGTCGGAAAACTCGACGGTTCTGCCCCGGCAAAGCCCAAGGCTGAAAAAGCTGCCAAGGCTCCGAAAGTGCCGAAGGAAAAGACCGAAGGCATCAACTCTTTCCTTGAAAAAGTCATCCCGAATGGTCTCGGCGACAAGCACGAGGACGAGATTGTTGAGTTGGCCAAAAAAGAATTTCCTGACAAGCCATACCGGGTTATCGGAAACGCCATTTATGCACACTGCCGGAAGATCGTAGCATAATTCTCCCGCACACCTATCTATCTCGATAAATGGGGGTAGAATTTATTTTTTACTCCCATTTTTATTCAAAAAATCTCACCAAAAAAGTCCCCATACCATGGATATCAACGAGAACCGTCCCACCAGAGAGAAGAAGAAAAGAGGCCTTTTCCACGTCGATCCAAACTGGAGAGATATCTGGTGGGGGATGCCTGAATTTGAGATGAAGGACGCTACGCCGAAATATCAGATAATTATGAACTTCATGACGAAAGAAGACGTTGAAGATTTCGCAAGAAAACTTGACCTTCCTTTATCTTCGAAATCAAACTCTGCTTGGTGGCCGAATCAGAAAAAATTGAAAGGCTGTGAGTTCGAATATACCGGGAAGCCAACCGACAGTAGATATCCAATTTGCATTCCAAGTAAAGGAAGATTTGATTGTCAAACAACCGGGAAGATACTCGACGGCCTTGGCGTTTCTTATAAGTTCTTTGTCGAAGAAACGGAATACAGAAAATATGTAAGATATCTTGGAAGTGACAAAGTTGTTGGGATGCCTTTTCATGATCTTGGACAAGGGTCTATCCCGGCACGTAATTTTATCTGGGAATGGGCAAAAGAAAATGGCCACAAAAGGCATTGGGTAATGGACGACAATATCCGTGCACTTATCCGCTGCAACAACAACCGTCGTCTTCGAGTAAGAGGTGGTGGATTTTTTCAGGCTATGGAGAATTTTGTTGACCGCTATGAAAATATTGCGTTGGCTGGTCCACATGAACAAGGATTTATGCTAGATAGAAATTCAAAATCAGCACCATTTCTGTTGAACTCAAGGATATACTCCTGCATTTTGATTGACACTTCTCTAACAGAAAGATGGAGAGGGAGATATAACGAGGATACCGATCTGAGTCTGAGGCTTCTCAAAAAAGGATATTGCACAATACTTTTCAGGGCACTGTTGATGGACAAGATGACCACTCATGTTGGTGGTGGAGACAAAAAGACAGGGCTGAAGGGTGGAAATACAGACAACGTTTATAACACTGATGATTACCGGATGTCATTTGCAAAATCTCTTCAAGACCAGCACCCTGATGTCGTAAAAATAATCTGGAGGTTCAATCGCTGGCATCATCTCGTTGACTACTCCAAATTCAAAAAGAACAAATTGAAAATGAAAGAAGGAATAACCCCAACTGCCGATTCAAACGAATATGGAATGATCCTTTCATACAACAAATAAATTATGAAATATCAAATAGAAAAGCGTGTTTTGGTAACAGGTGGTGCTGGCTTCCTCGGTTCTCATCTTTGTGAGAGGCTTCTTCGAGAAAGAAACCAGGTTATATGCTGTGACAACTTTTTTACAGGATGGAAAGGCAACGTCACCCACCTGCTTAATAATCCTGACTTTGAAATTCTCCGCCACGACATTACTTTCCCACTTTATGCGGAAGTAGATGAGATTTGGAACTTAGCGTGCCCTGCGTCTCCTATACACTACCAACAAGATCCTATTCAAACCACAAAGACATGTGTTGTTGGAGCTATTAATATGCTCGGGTTGGCCAAAAGAACTGGAGCAAAAATATTTCAGGCGTCGACCAGTGAAGTCTATGGCGATCCTCAAATTCACCCTCAAGTAGAATCTTATTGGGGGCATGTAAATCCAGTAGGACAGCGATCTTGCTATGATGAGGGTAAAAGATGCGCTGAGACTCTTTTTTTCGATTACAGAAGGCAAAACAACGTAAACATAAAGGTTGCACGCATCTTTAATACCTATGGCCCGAGGATGCACCCAAATGATGGTCGGGTTGTATCAAATTTCATTGTTCAGGCCCTGCAAAACAAACCAATTACTATTTATGGTAATGGGAGTCAGACGAGATCATTTTGTTATGTTGATGATCTGATTGAGGCATTTATTAGGCTGATGGATACCGAAGATGGATTTACTGGCCCAATTAATACGGGAAATCCTGTTGAGTTCACGATCAAGGAGTTAGCTGACAAAGTTATCCGACTGACAAATTCTGATTCTCAATTGGTTTTCTGTGATCTCCCAGCTGACGATCCTATCCAAAGAAAGCCTGATATTACACTGGCCAAAGAAGTTCTTGGATGGGAACCTCAAATCCAACTAGAAGAAGGCCTGATTAAAACAATCGAATATTTCAAAACACAAGTGTAACCGGAGAGAATATGAAAGTACAAATAAAAGATCTTAAAACCGCACTCAAGGTAGTCAAAGCCGGTCTGTCTAGTGGGAAAGAGACGACTGACCAATCTGGTTCATTTGTATTTCAAGACGGGATGGCTTACACCTACAATGATGAAGTGTCTGTCCGTGCACCATTCCTGACTAAGGACATATCAGGAGCAGTAGGTGCCAAGGAACTAGTTGCCCTGGTCGGAAAGCTCAAAGGGGATGAATGTGAAATCGAGTTTTCAGACAATGAACTACAAGTAAAGTGTGGGCGTATCAAGGCTGGTATCAGGCTGGAAGCAGAAATCCACATGCCACTTCAAGAAATTGAGCTGCCTGGCAAAAAAGAGTGGATCAAAGTCCCTGACAACTTCGACAAGATCCTAAAGGCGGTAATTTTTAGTGCCAGTAAGGACATGTCAACTCCAATCCTAACAGTCATCCACTGCAATGGAGATTTCATTGAGAGTACGGACAGTGACCGGGCAACCCGCTGGGATGTCAAGAAAGCTGGCAAGTATTTTCCTGTTCCAATCCTTCTTCCAGTCAATGCTGCCAAGTCGCTAGTTGGGTATGACACCATTGTTGCCTATGCTGAGAAAGGAGGGTGGGTTCACTTTGATCTTGGTGGTGGGACAGTTTTTTCCTGCCGAACCTTTGAAGGAAAATATCCTGATCTTGAACCAGTTCTGAATGTTGATGGTTATGGCCTGGAATTCCCGGCTGAAATAAAAGACATGCTGGACAGGGCAGGGATTTTTGTTGAGTCTGACTTCGACCAGGAAAAGTTGGTCCACATCGAAATTAGTGACAAAGGGGTACTGAAGGTCAAGGCAGAAGGAGAAAGTGGATGGATTGAGGAAAGTGTCAGACTCCGCAACCACGCTAAAGAAAGCATCAACTTCTCAATCAATCCCCATCACCTTCAGCAGATTCTGAGTTCGGTTACCATTGGGATAATCGGACAGGACCGAATCTTGTTTCAGTCCGACAACTTTCAACACGTTGTTGCTCTTGAGGTGAAATGAAATGATTGATTTAAAGCAAAAAGAGTTGCACGACTGGCAAAAAGAGAATTTTGGAGAACATCCGGACGACATCATGAAATGCGCTCTTGGTATGGCTGAAGAAGTTGGGGAAGTTTGCCACCATATCCTCAAAGGTTCACAAAAGATCCGTGAGGGCATCAACGGTATCGACAAAGAAGAGGTTGCTGATGGAGTGGCTGATACCCTGATATTTGGCCTACAAATTCTTTCAAAACTCGGAATTGATGCCGAGAAAGAACTTGCATCTGTTATCAAAAAAGTTTTGAAACGTGATTGGAAAAACAATCCTGCCGGTAATAAAATAACCATTGAAAATAGGAAGGATGAAATTCTTTACCAAATGGCCAGGATAGCACGAAATACAGATGCTATCCATCCATCAACTAGCGGTCCACAAATCGGTTCGCTGCTCTTAAAATTGCGATGGATAGATCAGGAAAGATACGACAAAGAAGTGATGGAGAAGTGAAATGACTTTATTACAAGATACTTGGCAATTCATTCATTCATTTTATATTAATTTTCCATTTGGTTGGGATCAAACCGTAGAAGACTATTTGGAGCAATTTGATGTTCTTCGAGAAAGGAATGAACAATGAAAAAGACACCTAGCAAAGACCCTCTTCAGGTTCTTAACCTTGACAAGGAAGCAGAAGCCATCTAGTTTTTAAAGGACAACGAACCTGAAGAAGGATATTACCTTTGCTTCAGCGGTGGAAAGGATAGCATTGTCATAAAACAGCTTGCTATTCTTTCTGGGGTTAAATGGGTCGGCGGTTATTCTTTCCCTGGCATTGATCCGCCTGAAATAGTCCAATATATCAGAAAATATCATCATGATATTCAAATTATAAAAAGTCCATCGTTTTTTAAAAATGTCGTAAAGAAAGGACCTCCATCTATAAAAGCTAGATGGTGTTGTGATACTCAGAAAAAAGAACCACAAAAATATATGGTGAAATTTGCAATTCAAGGAATAAGGGCGGAAGAAAGCTCTAAAAGAGCATCGAGAAAACGAATAAATAAATTTAAGAAAAGAGTATTTTATTATCCTATATTTCAATGGAAGGAATGGGAAGTTTGGGAATTTATTGAAAAATACAATCTACCATATTGCGAATTATATGATATCCCAGAAATCCATCGAATAGGATGTTGTATTTGTCCATTTCAATCCAAGCGAGAAAGATTATGGAGCATGGAAAGATGGCCTGGATATTGGAAAGCATATAAAAAATCTTTATTTGGTAATTATGAAAAAGTTAAAAAGAGAAGAGAAGAAGAAGGGAATTCATCATTCATTCAACATTACTCAACTTTTGAAGAATTTTGGGAATGGTTAGGAATAAAAGGGGAATGGAAGCCTCATTCCAAAATTAAAAACAGTTTACACATAAAATTATGAACAAGTTATTTCAAGAAAAAAGGACCAACATTGAGAAATTGGTTTGCGTCCTTTTTTCGAAGGAAGAGGTCAAATACTACCTCCAGGATGTTCTCAGATATCAACCAAAAATAATTGCATTCAACTATCAGACTACCGGACCAGAGCCAAAAGGGAATCGAATACTCTGTGTTTCAATCTGCTGGCAGAACAACAAGTCAACAGCCTGGTCATGGGAATACACTGACATAGATTTATACCGGAAGGTGATGCAAAATCCTGATATCGGGAAGGTGTCGTTTGAAAGTCTGTTTGAGGAAGAATGGACGAACTACAGAGTGCGCCGAACTACCATACAAGGATGGAAGTATGAAATGCAGATTCAACGTGATTCGAGATATCCTTCTGAGGTTGACGACAAATTGCTTCTGCAATGTGGAAAAGATAACTTGTCCGAGTATCAAATATTGGTTAAAGAAATGATCAAAAAAGGACGGATAAAATGAGAATAATAAAAGTCTTTCCACGTAGAACTTCCGCAACACCAATTGATGAATTTACCAGAATTAATAGAAAACCGGGTTTTTTGACGAGGCGGATGAGATTCACATATCCGTTGCTTTTGAATGGGATCTAAAAAGAGCAGAAGTATTGGGCAAATATTGGAAAAAAGTTGCAGAAGTAAAATTTGGTGGACCAGCATTTAATGAGTCAGGGGGAGAATTTACCCCTGGAAAATATTTAAAACCAGGTTATGTTTTAACTTCTCGTGGTTGTCCAAATAGATGTTGGTTTTGTAAAGTTTGGATAAGAGAGGGTTTAAAAATCAGGGAATTGAAAATAAATGAAGGAAATAATATTCTTGATGATAATTTATTGGCTTGTTCTGACGAACATATAAAATCTGTTTTCATGATGTTATCGAAACAAAAAGAAATTCAATTTACCGGAGGATTAGAAGCCGCTAGGTTGAAAGAATGGCATGTTAATCAATTATCTGGATTAAAAATATCACAATTATTTTTCGCATATGATACTAATGATGATCTTGAACCTTTAATTGTGGCGGGAAAACTTTTAAAATCATATGGGTTTCCCTGGAGAAAATTAAGAGCATATGTTCTTATCGGTTGGCCAGAAAATAAAAAAAGAGGGATAAAAGCCGATACCTTTGAAAATGCTGAAAGAAGATTGATTGAAACTATTAATGCCGGTTTCATGCCATCTGCCATGCTTATGAGAGACGAAAAAACTGGAGAAGCTGATCACAAATGGAAATTATTTCAAAGGGCATGGATCAGGCCGGCATCAATTTATAAAATAGCAAAAAATAAAGGTTTAATATGAGTTTTGTACACTTGCATCTTCACAATGAATATTCCGTCCTGGATGGGGTTGGAACATCAAAGCAATATGTACAACTTGCAAAGGAACTTGGGCAAACTCACATTTCAATCAGCAATCATGCAAATATCGACGGAGCAATTGAACATCAAAAGCAATGTCTGGAAGCCGGGATACTCCCAATCATCGGGGCGGAAATGTATTTGGTTTCTGATCTGTCAATAAAACAGAAAGGAGAAACCAGATATCACATCACTCTCCTGGTAGAGAATCAGACTGGCTGGAAAAACCTTCTACAACTGCTGACAATCGCCAACATCGAAGGATTTTATCACAGACCAAGAATAGACCATAAAAATCTTATCGATCATATAGAGGGGCTTGTAGTGCTTTCTGCGTGTAGTATGTCGTTTATCAACCATTCAGATCACATCAACATGCTTGAGGACTATATTGAGCGACTTGGAAAGGACAGAGTTTTTCTTGAAGTAATGCCGCACAACATTCCGGAGCAGATCGAAACAAACAAGCTGGCATTGAAACTTTCCAAGCAACTCGGCATTCAGGTTGTAGCGACAAACGACTGCCATTATCCAACAGAGGAGTCAACCAAGCATCAAGAAGTCCTACTGGCAATTCAAACAAAAAAGAAGTGGTCAGACCCAGACAGGTGGAAGTTCAACTGTACAGGCCTGTTTTTACGTTCAGAAAGCCAGATGTTTGATGCGTTTGTAGAGCAAGATGTACTTACCGACAATGAAATAAAGCGAGCACTTAGGCGAACAATTACCGTGGCAAAATTATGTGAGAGTTTCCGGATTGAGAAACAGGAAGTGTACTTGCCGAGCATCAAGAACTTTTTTGCTGAAGAAGACGAAATGAACTTCTTCAGCAATCTGGTTTATGGCGGATTGAAAGAACGATTGCAAGATCTTTCCTACGATGAATTGAAACCATATAAAGAACGGATTGAAGTTGAGATGAAGTTGATTGTTTCCAAACGATTCGTTCGTTATTTCCTCATTGTTTGGGACTTGATCAACTGGTGTAATAAAAATAATATCATGACTGGACCAGGAAGAGGGTCAGTGGGGGGAAGTTTGGTTGCATATCTTTTGTTCATCACCGATTGTGATCCCCTTATTTACGGCACAGAATTTTTTCGCTTTGTTTCTGAAGATCGACGAGACCTCCCGGACATCGATATGGATTTTGAAGATATCAGAAGAGGGGATGTCAGACAGTATCTTTGTGACAAATACGGCCAATACAATGTTTCTGGCCTTTCCAACTTCCTGACCATGAAAGGAAAAGGGGTGTTGCGTGATGTAAGTAGAGTTTTTGACATTCCTTTAAAAGAAGTTGACTTTGCTGCCAAGGCCATGATCGATGGCAAAAAAGAAGGTGGTGAGATTGAAGAGTCTTTTAAGAATGTTGTTGAATGCCGCCGATTTGGAACAAAGTATCCAGAAGTTGTTGAAATATGTAAATCGTTAGAAGGAACCGTGCGAGGTTGTGGCCAGCATGCGGCTGGTATCTGTATTTCTGAAACTGACCTTAGGGAAGGACACAACTGCAATCTTGTAACCAGGTCAAATACGATTGTTGCAAACTGGGACATGAGGAATGCTGAATATTGTGGGTTGATGAAACTTGATGTACTCGGTCTTTCCGCCTTGACAATCCTTAATGAATGTCGACGAATGGTAAAACAAAACCATGGAGTGGATATCGACTACAAGAAAATAACATTCGACGATCCTAAAGTATTTCAGGAAATATCAAACGGCAATACGGTTGGAGCATTCCAAATAGGTTCAAGAGGATTGACAAACTATTGTGAGGAACTTGGAGTTGAAAACTTTCAGATGATTTATGCAGTAACGGCCTTGTGGAGGCCTGGCCCATTACAATCCGGCATGACAGAACTGTATTCAAAAAGGAAGAGAAAGAAAGCAAAAGTTGAAAAGATCCATCCCATATTCGACCGGATAACTGAAGAAACATTTGGTGTCATTGTGTATCAAGAACAGGTCATGAAGGTGATCAATCAGCTAGCTGGGATACCAATGACAACATGCAACAAGATCCGTAAAATTATTGGTAAAAGTATGGGGAATGCAGCTTTTGCTAAGTATAAGGATGAATTTCTTCAAGGTTGCAAGAATCAGAAAACTGTACCTGATAAAAAAGCCATTCAGATTTGGGAGATGATGTCAAAGTCAGGGTCCTACTCGTTCAACCTATCACATTCTGTAGAATATTCAATGATTACATATTGGGATTGTTGGAGCAAGACATATTATCCCAATGAATTCCTGACCGCCTGCCTCACATTTGGTGATAAAGACAAGAATGTTGAGTATATCAAGGAAGCTAACAGGCTTAAACTAAACATCAACCATCCAAAATTGGGGATCTCAGATGCAACAAAATGGAATTGCGATAATAATGGAAATATGTATGCGCCTTTTGTTTCGATAAATGGAGTTGGGGAACCAATTGCGAAGAAGATAGTTGAATCAAAACCAACTGGCAAAAGGAAAGGATTTTTTAACCTTGAAAGAAGTGAAAAAATTCCAGGAGTTAATAAAAACATCATAAAAATATTGACTGACATAAAAGCATTCAATCCTGATTATCGAACAACTAAACAAGACTTGAAAACATACAAAGAATACTTCATTTTTTAGTTTCAAAGCTAAAAAAATTAAAATTCTTTTAACGATAAGACAAAAAATTGGTATAATAAAATATAAACAATAAAATTTGCTGGAAAGACGTACAAGGAAGTGCGGTAAGAAATCTCTTATCAAGATTTAGCGAAGGCTGATAACCTGATCTTTCCAGCAATTCTTTTAAAATGGCAATTAAAATGTTAAAAGATTATTATAGGTGGATTAATCCGCTTAAGTTAAAAATGCTTCAAAACAAAAGAGAAAGAAAGTTGATTACCTGTTCGTTTATTTCTGGAATTATTTTTACTAATATTGTTTTGATTTTTATAATGAATGGTGGATTTTAAATTTGATCATAATTTGGTTCCGGTAAAAGTCCGGTGAAACAACATCAAAGATAATTCTTTGATTGAAAGATTGACGATTACCAAATTATGATCAATTACTACAAGGAGAACAAAAAATGAATATTGATGATTTGACAATAAGAGAAGCAAAAGAACTGGTTCGTATATTTGGATCACAACCAGCATCAGAAGTAGTAGTATGTCCGCAACGAGTAGTATGGAAAATTGGGTGTGCATATATGATTAGAACCGTAACTATGATCGATACAGGCCTTCTTATTGCCGTAACGGATCAGGAATTAGTTCTCAAACATGCCGCCTGGATAGCTGATACTGGACGATTTGCTGATGCTCTGATTTCATTAGAATTTAATGAAGTTGAACCTTTTCCAGATGAAGAAGTCATTGTTGGTCGTGGAACAGTTATTGATGCAGTAAAAATTTCTGTTGATAAATTGCCGAGGCTACAAAAATGAATGCTGCAATTTTAAGGACCGGATTTGAGAGGTCAGGGTCATGGTCAAGGTCAAGGTCAGAGTCAGGGTCAGGGTCAAGGTCAGGGTCATGGTCATGGTCAAGGTCAGGGTCAAGGTCAGGGTCAAGGTCAAGGTCAAGGTCAAAGTCAAGGTCAGGGTCAGGGTCAAGGT